>MKWU01000636.1_pt1 | contig 65612 bp, 57 predicted proteins | sample 809101 | NCBI WGS metagenome assembly MKWU01 (sample SAMN05860141, study PRJNA318959) | sponge metagenome | host: Aplysina aerophoba | place: Slovenia: Piran, Adriatic Sea, Gulf of Piran | collected 2013-05-07
TGCGCGAATACGCCTTCAGCCCCTGCCTGGCTGCCTCCTCGCAGTACTCCTCCCACAGAACCTGGCGGGTCACGCGGGCCGCTCGCCGCCGCCTCGGCGCCTCGAGCTGCTTCACCAGTCGGTCCAGGTCCGGCTCCAGATACGCGTCGCGCCCCCTGTCCGCAGGTGGATACAACGCTTCGTGCATCGCGGCCGGATCGAGATCCGTCGGCCACGACACCCCGGCTTCTCGGGCCCGGGCAAGGATGTTCGAAACCGTCCCGGTGCTCACATCGACTGACCGCGCGATCTCCACACGCGTCAGGCTGCTGGTCCCGTGCAATCGCAATACGTCGTATACTGTCATCACGTCGGTCCTTCCCATCTGACGTCCCTTCTTGTGCCCAACAAAAAGGAACAGCGTAGATGGGTGGAGATCGGCGCGGCCGGCTGCCCGGGCAGCCGGCCTCACTCCTCTCCACCCCATGGTCAGAGGCAAGGAAACGCGAGGACACTCCCAGCGAAACCGCCGCCGCGAACACGTCCCGCTCAAGGGCAGACGTGGCGAATCGTCTCGCCACACCCCCTCGCTGAAACCGCGATCACCGCGCGCTCAAATCGTCCGTCAAATGCGCTGGATTCGCCGTCAAGTCACATCGGACTCACGGTCAAGTGCGCAGGATTCGCGGTCAAGTGAGATTGGATTGAACGAAGCTGCTCCCGCAGCATTTTCGCCTGGCGTGTGCGCCTTTCTCCGAGTTGGTGAAGTTTCGCGTTGCGGGTCCGGCTGCGAAGCCGGGCGGTTTCTGCGGGGCCATGCCATGTGCCCGGCCGCCTTCATCCACCATTGTCTCCACCGACGGCCCCGTCTCCGGGAGGTCCGGCGACGCGCCGTGCGGTTTCAAGGAGACGGACCATGTCGAAGACCCCTGCGAAGACGGTGTCGCCCCTGCGCACCCGAATGATCGAGCAGATGCGGATGGGCGCCCTGTCGTCCGGGACGCAAAGGTTCTACCTGGGGGCCATCAGAAGCCTGGCCCGTGACACAGGGACCGCTCCGGACCAGCTCGACGCGGAACAGGTCCGCGCCTGGGTTCTGGGCCTGATCGACCGTGGTCTGGCGCCCGCATCGACCAATGCCACTCTCTCCGCGCTGAGGTTCTTCTTCTGCGAGGTGATCGATCGTCCCGAGGTTGTCCACGGCCTGCGCAACCGGAAGCGTCCGCGCCGCCTGCCATGCCACATGGCGGAGCACGAGGTCGAGCGACTGCTGCTGGCAACGCCCGACCTGCGCTACCGGACCGCGATCCTTCTCACCTATGCTGCCGGTCTCCGGATCTCTGAGACCGTCGCCGTGCAGGTCGTCGACATCAAGGCCGACAGGAAGCTCCTGCACATCCGCTCCGGCAAGGGGGATGTCGAACGCCTGGCGCCGCTCCCCGAGCCGGTGATCGGATACCTGCGCGGCTATTGGCAGGCTCTCTGGCCACGACCGGCACCATGGCTGTTCTACGGCAGGTCCCCGGAGGTGCCAATCAAGGCGGAGGCCCTGCGCAAGGCCTTCAACGCCGCCCGGGACCGGGCCGGGATCCGCCGGGACACCAGCTTCCATGCGCTTCGCCACAGCGCAGCGACGCACTGGCATGAGCGCGGCGGCAGCATCGACGTCATTCAGGACGCACTCGGCCATCGGAACGCCGACACGACGCGCGCCTACGCCCGCGCCACGGGCAAGATGTTCGAGGCCCTCGATCACCCGGTCTCCGGCTTCCGCCTCCTGACCGCCTGATCCGTGGCCCAGGACAGCGCCAGCGTGGCGGAGATCTTCCGCCGCGCCGGTCCCGCATGGCGCCACGGCCGGGAATGGCTTGACCGCGGCCGGCTCACGGTCATGGCCGCCATCGAGGCCTGCCGCACCGCCGTCCTCGGCGGTCATCTCTTCCTGTGCGACGGATGCGGGCGCGAGCATCCCCGGTACAACTCATGCCGGAATCGACACTGTCCCACATGCCAGGGCGCTGCCGCGCAGCGATGGATGGAGGCCCGGGCCCGGGACATCCTCCCGGTCCCCACCTTTCATGTCGTCTTCACCCTGCCAGGCGAGATCGCCGCCATCGCCCGGTACAACCGCAAGGCCGTGCTCGACATCCTGTTCCGGACCGCCACCGAAACGCTCCGCACCATCGCCGCCGATCCCGGCCGCAGCGCCATCCGCATCGGCGGAACCGCCGTGCTGCACACATGGAACCAGAGGCTCCTCTGGCATCCCCACCTGCACTGCGTCGTCCCCAACGGCGGGTTCGACGTCGAGACCGGAAACTGGAAGACCGGCAGCGGCCGCTTCCTCGCCCCCGTCAAGGTCCTTGCCCGCCTGTTCCGCCGCCGCTTCCTGGAGGAACTCGCCACAGCCCATGACCGGGGCGAGATCGTGTTCCGCAGCGAGACCGGCGATCCCGACGCCTTCGGCGCGCGCCTGGCCCAGGCGCGCGCGAGGGACTGGGTCGTCTACGCCAAACGGCCGTTCCGGGGACCCCGGCAGGTCTTCGCCTACCTGTCGAGATACACCCATCGCGTCGCCATCGGCGACAGCCGCATCCTCGACTTCGACGGGCAGACCGTGCGCGTGCGCTGCCGGCAGCCGAAGCGTCACGGGCAGCGCAAGCCGCGCTACGGCGTCGAGACCCTCACGGCCGACGCCTTCATCACCCGGTTCATGACCCATGTCCTGCCCGGCGGCTTCCACAGGATCCGCCACTTCGGCATCCTCGCCAACGGCTGCCGCCGCAAGACCCTCGATGCCGCCCGCGAGGCGCTCGGCATCACCGGACCGGAAACGCCCGACGCCGCCGACGGCGGAGCACCGGACGAAACTGCCAGCGAGGACGCCGCGGAACCGCTCGTCTGCCCCCAGTGCGGCGCTCCCCTGCGGTCTCTCCGCGAAATCCCGCCCGCATGGAAAGGACCGGGGCCGGGCCGCGATCCACCTCCGCCACCCTCGACAGGAACTCCCTGTCCATGACGCAAGCGCTCGAAAGACCACCGGACATGCCGGGCGCGGCCCCCGCTCGTCCGCCGGATCGCCCCGGTCCGCCAGCCGCCGCACTCCACCCCTCACGCGCCCCGTCCCGCTCCGCCGATCAACCTCCGCAGCCGTCATCACGGCTCCGTCAAGGCACCCGGCTCCAGCTGCCGTGACCTCGCCACCAACAGGCCCAGCAACACTTTCCCCATAGCCCCGGCAACGCCGACCGCAGCCTCGTTCAATCAGGTTAGTCACACTCTGCGAGCGTCACTAACCTTAAGATTCACGGTCAAGTGCCGCTGGATTTTGCACCGGAAACTGAACGCAAAGCAGCCTTTCAGTGCGAAACGCAGCATGTGGACGGACAGCACCACGCACTCGACCGCAAGGCGCGGATCGAATGGCTGAAAGGAGCCTCCGAGGGCTCCTGCCGCATCCTCTCCAATGCCCGCTGCCTGTCGGAAGGAATCGACGTGCCCGCGCTGGACGCGGTGATCTTCATGACCGAGCGCAAGAGCATCGTCGATATCGTCCAGGCCGTGGGCCGGGCGATGCGCAAGGCTGAAGGCAAGACGTATGGTTACATCGTGCTGCCCGTAGCGGTGCCAGCGGGGCGCGACCCCGCGCTGGTTCTCGACTCCGGCCAGGAATTCGACGCCGTGTGGAGCGTGCTGCGAGCGCTACGTTCGCACGACGACCGCCTCGACGCCGATATCAACAAGATCGACCTGAACGAAACGCCCACGGATCGGATCGTCTTCAGCGTAGACGGAAAAGACGACGATTCGCTATCGGATGCGCCAGATCTCCCGTTCCTCCCGCTCGACCTGCCGCCCGGGGCGATCTACGCGAAAATTGTGGAGAAGTGCGGAGACCGCAGGTACTGGGAGAGCTGGGCTAGGGACGTCGCCGATATCTTTTCTCGCTTGGTCACGCGGATTAGCGGCCTCCTCCACGACCCCGACAACCTAACGTTGAGCGAATGGTTCGAGGCCTTCCATCAGGAACTGAAGCTCTCGATCAACAGTTCGATCACGACGGAGAGCGCCATCGACATGATGGCGCAGCATATCCTGACCCGTCCAGTGTTCGAGGCGCTGTGTGAGAGCTACGACTTCTCCGGCGGCAATCCGGTGGCCCGGGCACTCGACTCGCTGCGGCAGGACTTCGGTGAGTTCGGACTGGAGAACGAGGTCCGCGATCTCGAAGGCTTTTACGAGAGTGTGCGGCTCTGGGCGCGCGGCCTCGACAATCCGGAAGCGCGCCAACGCGTCTTGATGGAACTTTACGAGAAGTTCTTCTCGACCGCAATGAAGAAGGACGCGGACCGACTCGGAATCGTCTACACCCCAGTGGAAATCGTGGATTTCATCTTGGCCAGCGCCGATCATGCAGTCCGCTATGAGTTCGGGCGGTGCCTCAGCGACGAAGGGGTCCATCTGCTCGACCCCTTCACCGGGACGGGCATCTTCTTGGTACGCCTGTTGCAGTCCGCGCTGATCCGAGGCAGTGACCTGCCCAAGAAGTACCGCCAGGAGCTTCACGCCAACGAACTCGTTCTCCTCGCCTACTACATCGCGGCGATTCACATCGAGGAGGCGTATCACGGGCGTATCGGGGGTGATCGCGCCTATGAGCCGTTCGGCGGCATCGTGCTGACCGACACCTTCAACCTGCACACCGGACGGGCCGGGTTCCCGAGGGACTGGCTGCCGGACAACAGCGAACGCGCGGAACGCCAGCAGAAGCTGCCGATCCAGGTCATCGTCGGCAACCCACCCTGGTCCACGGGCCAGCGGAGCTCCGACGACGACAACCCGAACGTGGACTATCCCGAGATTGAGCAGCGGGTTGCCGAGACCTACGCTCGCCGCTCCAGTTCGACGAACAAGAACTGCCTCTACGACTCCTACAAGATGGCGATCCGCTGGGCTTCTGACCGAATCGGCGAGCGGGGGGTCGTTGCGTTCGTCACGAACGGATACTGGCTATATGGCAGTGTGGACTCCGGCGTCCGAGCCTGTCTGGCGGAGGAGTTCACGTCGATCTATGTCCTTAACCTGCGAGGCAATCAACGCACGCAAGGGGAGCGCTCGCGCCAGGAAGGCGGCAAGGTCTTCGGCCAAGGCTCCCGAGCCCCGGTCGCCATCACGATCCTGGTGAGGAACCCGGACGCCGGACATGAAGGCTGCCAAATCCTCTACCGCGATGTCGGGGATTACTTAAACCGCGACGACAAGCTCGCGATGCTGCGTGACTAGGGTTCCATCGCCGGCATCGAGGACTGGGAGGAAATAGAGCCCGACCGTCATCACGACTGGATTGCCCAGCGCGACGAGGCATTTCGGTCACTCTATCCGATGGGCTCGAAGGATGCCAAGTCCGGGAAGACGGATGAGCCCATCTTCAGACTGTTCAGCAATGGCTACAAGACCGGTCGCGACGCATATGTCTACAATTTTTCCAAAGAGGCATGCGCCGAAAACGCCCGGAACATGGTGGACAATTATGTCGGTGCGTTGGAGGATCTGGAAAAAACGCTACAGGAATGGAAAGAGAATCCGGAGTCACAAGTTGAATTGATCTCCATCGTCGATGATATCACACAGCGGCATTCGTCTAGTCTTCGATGGGATAGTGAACTTAAGAGCAGATTACGTCGGCAACAACCGGTCGGGTATTCCGAAGGAAAGCTAAAGAGAATGCAGTACCGTCCCTTTGCCAAACAGTATTGCTACGTGGAGCATCTGTTCGCGCAGAGGAAGTACCAATTGGACAGTATTTTCCCAGAATGCGATAGCGAAAACCGGGCAATCTGCGTGCCAGCGGTTGGCTCAAGAAGGCCCTTCGCCGCCCTCGTGGTAGACACCATGCCGGATCTGCATTTCGTAGAAGAATCCTGCCAATGCTTCCCACGATATCGTTATCAGATTCGGACCGGTCAACAAAGCCTTCCCGGCCTCGGACCACCGCCCGAACGCCTCGACAATATCTCCGAGACTGCACTCCGCGCGTTCCGAGCCCAGCACGGCGACAATGGTATTACCAAGGACGCAATCTTCGATTACGTATACGGTGTCCTGCACGCACCAGCATATCGCGAGCGCTTTGCCAACGATCTTGCGAAGGATCTTCCGCGGATTCCATTCGCAGCGGATTTCCAAGCCTTTGCCGAAGCCGGCCGCCGGTTGTCGGAACTTTATCTAGGCTATGAAACGTGCCCACAATATCCTCTCGGCGTCGAGTTCATCGGGCCAGGAGAGCCGAGACCAGAACACCACTGCATCGGCGAGCGGGCCATGCGGTTCGCGGATGACGAAAGAACCGCACTCACCGTCAACGACCATGTCCGGCTTGTGGAAATACCGCCCGAGGCCCACGAGTATGAAGTCAACGGACGGACACCCTTGGAATGGTTCATCGACCGCTATCGGATCGCACGGGACCGCCAAAGCGGCATCGTCAATGACCCAAACGCCTGGTTCGACGATCCGCGCGATCTGATCGCCGCGTTCCGCCGCATCGTCCATGTCAGCGTCGAGACGAGCCGTATCGTCGCAAGCCTCCCCTGTCCGTTTCCCGATTCGGAGGGAGCATCTGGTGGAGAGCATCGGTGAACCTTGAGCGAATTGTCGGCATGGCCACAGCCAGTGAGTCCGAAACGCTTGAGTGCAAGAGCACGACCCCCGGCCCGCCGGTAATCACCGAGACCTTCGAGACGAGCGCCGTCCTGATGGCATCGGCCCGCCCCGGCGCCAGGGCGAGGCCGGTCCTGCGCTCCACTCCACCCAGGGCAGCGCCTTGTCAGGATGGATCCGGGGCCATGAGGGCGCACCGGCAGCAATATCGAGAATGCGCCCGGCAATGACGCGCTCGGCCCGGTAGAGGCCGACGAGGAATATGCAGGGGGGCTCGCCCACCGTGTCAGCCACCACCGTGCCGTCGGCCAACTCCAGGTCCAGCGCGGTGCGGATCAGCTCGGCGGGGACCTACAGGAACTTCGCCGCCTTTGGTCGTTACCGGCTGCTCCAATCCATGAGCTTCCGCTTCCGCTTCGATCACGGTTCCCCAGTGACCCGTACGGCGTCTCTCGGGTCAACACCGATCCTTGTCGAGCCTCCCCGGCCAATCATGTGCCTTCCGGCCGCGGTCTGTCGCGCAACCGGCCCTACCCCGAGTGACTCGACTGAATACATGTGGAAATCCCCTTGGCAATCAGCCTCAGCGCAACCTCTGGGTCCACAGTGTCGAACAGTTCCTTTTTCGCATTCCTGTCGAGACCGTTCTTCGACTTCCAGTACCGATCGCTCTCGTACTTTTCCGCGTACTTTTTCGATTCGATGAACGCCTTCGTTGCGCCTCCCAAGCCTCCCAAGAGGTACAGCGGTTTTCTCCGCTTCAACGCTAGGCCAGCCTCCTCGATCACGCCAGGTTCGCTGCCTTGGTACCCACGCATCTTGCCGCCGAGGCAAATGCGGCATCCTGGTGCCAAAAGGGCCGTAATCCATGCGCGCAACGCCGTCAGCTTTCCTGCGCGCCCCTCCGGCACTTGCAGCCCGCGTACCCAATCTATCTCCACGGATTTCGTGCCCAGATTCCGCTGCCATCCCGCGGAATCCCGTATCTCGTCTACCGACAGAACCGCGAGGAATTCTTTGCTCTCTTCCCTTGCCTCGACTGCGGCGGGGCTCAGCGCCTCAGCCGGCGTCGCGACCAGGTTGACCATCCGGTATTTTCCAATACCAACATACTCGTGTCGCTGCTCCTCCTCTTGCTGTTCTTCTATATCCACCGCCGTCCTCGCCGCCACGACAGCCGCAAAATCGGCCACTGCCTGCATTACGCCATCTTCCCGCCAGTCGTGCCCGAAGATCACCCGCATGTCGTGATCGAGGAAGTACTGGGCCATCCTGATTACGATCCGGTTGATCTGTCTGTCGTCGTAGCCGATCTTCGCCGCGTCCTCGCACGGCGAGACCGAGATCCCCACCGACCAAGACATTTCAATTTCTCCTCACAATTCGTCGAACGTCACCAGTTGCACCACGTTCGGCCCTTGTCCAAGCATCGGTGCTACTGCCTGCAGGAAGGTCTTCGGCAACTTGGGCCCAGGATACGCGATCTTGTCCGGCACGGTGACTCGTATGGCGCCACTGAGCGAATAGACCGACGGCCGGTGCGGGAGCACGTTCACCGTTGGCAGGGTCATGCTTTGCACCCTTAACGCCCTCAGATGCAACGCCATTGCGTGCAGAACCACTCGGATCAGGTTCCCGTCATGCACGCGTACGCTGGGCACCACGTCAAACGGAAGCTGCGAGCTCTCGTGGTACTGCTCCCTGCGTAAATCGACCACCAAGATCGGCAATCCCCGACGCTCGGCTGCCAGGAACTCTCGGCGGCACCAGTATCGCCCCTCGTAGGCCTCCGTGCGAAGGGCAATCAACATCGATCTGCTCGCCTCTTCGTTGATCACGTATCGCCAGACGCTGCCTGGCTCGATGTGTTCGGCATCGTAGAAATAGTCGAAGCTTACATCTTCGCCACCGGCTGCCTTGAGTTGTTGGAGCACCCCGACAAGCGACCTGGCCATCGCGATCCCGTCCACCTTCGCGTGGCTGATGAACAACTGCAGGCCATGGGCGTCTCCGGACACCCGCCCCACTTCCAGCATCCGGGATACCAGTACACGTCGGGCACGTTCCATTGCCCGAAGTGCCGTTACTACCGGCGCAAGCGCGATCTCGACGCCATCCTCGGGTCTTGGACCCTGGATTTCGCCGTCTCCCCGTTCGGAGGGCGAAGGCACCTTCACGACATTGGGATTGTGAGCCATTCTGCTGAGTTCGTTGCTGCCCTTGGGCCAGGCACCGATCACCACAAAGACCGTGTCCCGTGCTCCTTCGAGCAGCCTGCGGGCTTCGACAGCCTCCAGGTTTCCCCCCGGCTCCAGCACCCGAATCCCCAGATCGACCGCCTCGGCCAGGTACGCGCTCGGCGACCTGGCGGAGTCACCGCTGCCCTCAAACGCGAGCCTCAATGTGTCCACGTACACGTTAGTGCGCCTGTCTGATCTGTCTCGCGCTACCACGATCTGCATCGGTGTCTGCGACATGCCCGTCTTTTCCGACCCTTGACCAACAAATTACCCGATAGCGATCCCCACCAACGCCGAACGCGGATTCCCGCGTTCCTCAATCTGACCACCCGTCCGCGCACCGGTCGGACCGATTCCTTGCGAATTGGAACCGCGCATTCTTCAGGATCGACGACCATCGCCGCTCACTCACTTGATCGATCCAGTCCCACACTCGCCGTCCGTCGTAGGGCGCGGGCCAATCGTAGATCTTCGCAAACGATACCTTCTCCCCAGCGTTGTTGGCCAGCCTCGGCGGAATCAGCCAACTCCGATGTGTCGACCTGCCATGATCCGGGTGGCTCGGTAGGAGGATCCCGAGCAACCCACATCTCGATCTCCGCTTCGAGTATGCCAAACTCGACCCAATTTCCCATCCCACATGCTTGCATTGCCATGCACGCCGCCCGACCAAGACTATCGTCACCGTCGCGTCAGCGATGAACTCGTCCCGTATCCTGCTTCGCACCGTATCGACTTTCAAGGAGGGCTCGATGTCCCCCGTCCTCGACCGACTTGCCGACGATGTGCGGCCCGGTCAGCTCGCACATCGCGTTCTCTTAGTCCTCCTCCAACCGGTGGTTGAAACTCAGAAACACCTTGTGTCTCTCCGTGGTCTCGGATTGGTCCGCTGCAGCACAATGCGAACTCCGATTACAGTCCTACACGGAGGCGCTGCCTACCGAGGCCGGACGGTTACCCCCTTCAAGGCTCCTTTGCTCGTTTTCGGCTGGTCTTCAAGAAATTGTCTACGAGCGCCATCAGTTCGTGGATCGTCGCCGATCCTCCGGCGATGAGACCAGCCGTCACGATGATGTCCGTGAACTGGAATATCGCTTGCTGAAACGACCACCCATCCCCGTTCCCAAACTCGAAGATCGGGCCAAGAAGTCGCACACCGGACAACGACACTAGGATTCCTAGCGTCAAACCGACGAGAAGCGCCCGCCTCTGAGTGCCGGCCCTATATTCCTCTAGTACCCTCTTGGCCTCCGCCTTGGCGTCCTCTTGCGCTGACTGTACCGCCTCCTCAAGACGGGATTTCCCGCCCTGTCGCCATGCTTTGATGAGAACCTCAAGCGAACGTTCAACAAAGAGGGCAACGATGTAGAGGATTCCCAACTGGGTGAGTGCGGTCAGAAACGGCGCCTCTCCTGCTTTCGTCCCGATCGGCCTTAGCGAATCGCCCAAAGAGACGACGACGGCAGCCAACGCCAAGACCAGCAAGGCCAGCCATATTCGCCCAATGTTCTTTTCCATATCTCCACTCCAAGCGCCCGCTGCTCGTTCAACAGCCGCTCCAGACCATGGATCCAACTGAGCAAGTCGCCTATCCCGGTACTGACTATCTCATCAGGTTCCTGGGACTCGCCGCTCGCCAACCGATAGCACAAACTTCGCCGAGTGTCTGCGCCGCTCGCAGCCCAAACTACAAAACCGCCAATTACAACCTCTTGTTTATATAAGTCCTCACTCCACCTCGCCCCGCGAAACACACCATCTTCCTGTTCCGCTTGAGCCCCCACTACCGACTAGGCGTTCCTCCGCCTCATCGGTCTCGCCAAGTCGTACTCACATCTGTTCCTTGCGTCAAACGTAGCATCGACAAGAAACTTGAGCGTCTCTGAGTTCAGCCGGTCCCACGGCACGATTGAAATTCTCGCCTTCGGTGCAATCAAATTGTCAATGATCCTCTCAGGCAAATGGGGAAAACGATTTTGTTGTTCTGCCCTTGATTCAATCGAGCTCCAAGAATTGTTGTCCGGATAAATCAAACGCTTTTCTTCTTCCCCGAATTCCGCGACATAATACGGACACTGCACTGACGGCAGGTTGACCACTAGAATTCCTGACTTCTTGTTTCTCGTACCGTCGAACATACTTGAGTATAGTTCCCAATCAATATGCTTCCGTCCCTTCGCTTCAACTCCGGCCAACAGGATAGTAACGGTCGAGTCTCGCAAATGTTCGTCTCGTATTTTTTCTCGTATCGCCTGATCACTGAGATGCTCTGGAATCGCTCCTGTGTCCACTGACTTATCGATAAACACACCAAAGTGTTTCCCAAATTCAATCAATGTATTCTTATACCATTGGTCATTGTAGTGGTGATAGCTGACGAATACGTTGTGCATGTGATTGCCCCTTCCTTAGCCTCAACGGACTTAGTGTTCGTTTTTGCAGATGACAGACGTTATGGTGAACAGTGATCATGTATCACCGAAAAAGTGAGCCACGCACCACTAAGCACAAAAAAAGTGCTGGGCATGATCATTCCTGAATACTTTCTTCTCCAGAAGCCACTCTTGCTGAATATGTGGTTCTCCTTCTCCAGGAACTTGAACGGCAACTTCCCCTCCAGCTCCAAAAGAACATCGTGCTTTGCAGACAGCCTTCCTGTCACTGAATGGAAGGAGAACATCCACGACAGTCCTACGATCATACCCAGGACAGCGAAAACCCAAACCGCATCTGCATTCGGCAAAAGGCGATGCATCAACGCCGATGCCGCCACGATACCCGTCACCATGCCGGAATAGAGTTTGTTCAGACTCTCTCGGAGAGCCGCAACTCTTTCCGTCAATTCGGTATGAAGCTTATACGTTTCAAGCAAGGCTTGTTCAGTATCCGTCAACGCTCAAACTCCACCGCTCCGTAGGCCAACACCAAACAATAATTATCGTATATGCTTCCTGATCCACTGATCGAGTTCGTCCCGGTTGCTCAGCGACGCCAACGCGCCCACGACCGACGGTAACTTGTATATCGTGCGATACATGATTTTCGCCCGCGACTTCTCCATCGCATGCGCCCCACCGATTTCGTAACCAATCCACATGGATATCGCTATTTCAGCAACCACATTTACCAAAAACCCATCGCTTTTTCGGATGGCCGCCATGATGTGATTCGGCAACTCATTCGAATCACCCTGGACGTCGTCGTCCCATTCCGCCATGTACACCAGTAGATGGTGTTTTTTCGAGATATAGTTAGCTTCTTGTTCCGCTTGAATGTCCCCAGTCGTATGGGACATGAACACCATATTTTCGCTCGCTGCTTTCGCGACAATCACGTTCTCCGCTAAGAACACGTTACGTGTCTCTTCAAGGCCAAGCCGTACTAGCTTGTTGAATCTCAGGGGCATCTGCTGATCTCTCCCTAGAACTGAAGCTTCCTGAGGATGTTGTGTTAATGGCGTTCTGCCAAGGCGTCAACTAAAATAGTCAGATTGACGTACCGTCGCATTGCATCAGTCAGACCAGCCGTGAGCGCAGTGGCCTGATCTATTGCGACTAAACTGCTGACGGGCGTTCGTGGGAGTTCTCGATGACTTGCGATTAAAGGCTTGGTGAATCCGGTTTCTTGCGCTGCCCGTACTCCAAGGGGTGGGCCAATTGTATATTGCCGCGAACTCGTCGTGACCCGTACAATTGTCCGCCAATCGAAGTGGTTTCAAGTTCTCCTGATAGTTATCTTTGCCGAAGTCATAGTGGTTTGGCAATAAAGTTCATAACATGCCGCAACTTGCATTTTTCTTTTTGTCTCGCAAGCTGCTTCCGTTTGCCAATCAATGTGTTGGCGCTGCCAAGTGCTTCGACCTAGCAGTATAACGGTCACGCTCGCATCAGAAATGAAATCATCGCATATCTTCTGACGGATAGTGTCAGCCTTGAGATCCAGAGAGATATCTCCGTCCGTGACGGAGTTGTCGACGATATCCGAACCCAACATTTTGCAAAGCCCTTTTTTGAGCCCCTCATCTGGGCTATGATGATAGCTTACAAGTACCTTATGCCGTCTTGTTTTAGTCAATGAGAATATGTCGCCTCCAGCAATGACACGCTTCTGCGTTCGCCATGCGCTTTGCGCACAAGGACTACTGTTTCCCTGTATTTGATGTCGGCGCCATATGCGGTTTTCGAACTAAGGGACTGACGTCCGTCGAGCGCATCACCTGCCAAACTTTGGCCCTTAGGAACAAATTTGCCGTCCTGATTTGACATGCACCCCGCGAAGTACCCTTCAGGCTGTGGTTCTTCCTTGAATCTCCTCAAAACTCCCGATTTCCGCAACGACACTCCTGTCAAACCCGTCATCGGGTCGCATTTGCCCGACTTTGGCCGCTCGGACTTCGCCGCCCGCTCCAACCTAGTCCTCCAAAGCCATTGCCGGGCTCCTATCCGTTACGCGATCCGGCGAACCTTTCCGCAGCACGTATCATCGCATCGCGAGGGCATGGCTTCAATGTTCTGCCTCTTAGCGGCACCGTTCATTGAAGATCAGTTCCATGCGCACCGATGACCTTCTTGCCTCATACGCGAACCGGCATGGTAACCGGTAGCCGCCCAGCTCTCCGCCCGGCGGTTGCGCTGGTCTTCCCCGGCCGTCGGCCGCCACGGCAGCGTATGTCAGTCATTGCAGAGTAACCGGTAGGCTTCAATACCCAGGCGGCACATGGCGCCATCGGTCGATATTGTTGGCCACGCGGCCTGCATGGCTATCCCGAGTGGTGTAGTGGTATCTCCGGCGATGTAGCCTGTGTCCCTGTCCGGGGACGGCAGGGTGCGGCCCTGTTGGCCGTGGGCATGAGTGCTCGCGCGATGGAGAGTTCATCAAGCTCGTCGTGCGAAAGTTCGGGCAGCACTGCTGAGCGTGCCGGGCGCGCGTTGCCTGAAACCGGTCTGGATCGGGCGGATGCTGACGCCGCGGCAAACCCGCACAAGCTTGCCGAATCGGGCAAGACGCGACATCGCCTGGGCGACGGCCGGGCGTTTGCCGAGGTGATGCAGCGTGGACGGACACAGCGGCGCGGCCTTGGGAAGGGCCGTGGCGTGCTCCATGATCCGCGAGGGAAGGCCAGGCACGGGGATCGGTGTCCGGTCCGGGTGTAGGGGGGCGACTGTATCACCGACATCCTGCAACGGGACGAAGGGATATGGTTCCGGAGTCAGACGCAGGAGTATTCCGGGACAGCCGGAGCGTCAGTCTTCCTGGCGCAGCAGGTCGCGCTGGGTGATGCCTTTGTACTCGGTCCGGTAGATGCCGCGTCGCTGGAATTCCGGGACCAGGCGGTCGACGACCTCCTCGATGGCGCCGGGTGAGTAGATCGGCGAGAGCATGAAACCGTCGCCGCCGGCCCGGGTGACGAAGTCCTGCATCTGGTCGGCCACGCCTTCCACGGTGCCGACGAACTGTGGCAGGCCCACGGATTCGCCATGGCGCCGCGCAACCTCGCTTACCGTCATCGCCCTGCCCTCCGGGGTGCGGAAGCGGGTGCGCATCCTGTAGAGCTCCGGCTCGCTGCGCGTGGTCATGTCGGCGTCGGGAGGCAGAGCCGAGAGATCGAAATCAAGATGGGCCGACAGGATGGCCATGCCGGCCTCGAGCGGGACGAGCTCGTTGTGCTGTTCCTGCTTTTCCCGCGCCTCCTGCTCGCTGTCCCCGATGATCGGCTGGGCGCCGAACAGGATCCGGCAGTGATCCGGGTCGCGGCCTATGGCCTCGACGCGATCCTTCACCAGGGTGAAATACGCCGCCGCGTCCTCCGCCCGGGGCTGGATGGCGAAGATGCCGTCCGCGTAGCGGGCGGCGAAATCGATGCCCTTCGGCGATGTCCCGGCCTGCAGGATCGCCGGTCCGTTCTGCGGTGAGCGGATCACGTTGAGCGGGCCGCGGGAGGCGAAGAACCTGCCCTGGTGTTCGATGCGGTGAACCCGGTCGGGATCCGCGAAGACGGCATTCTCCCGATCCATGACCACCGCGTCGTCGTCCCAGCTGTCCCAGAGCTTGCGGCACACCTCCATGTACTCGTGCGCCTTGTCGTAGCGCAGCTCGGTCGGCTCGCGCTCGGCCCCGTAGTTGGCCTGCTGGTTGCGGTTGATCGAGGTGACCACGTTCCAGGCTGCGCGCCCGCGGGTCAGGTGATCGATGGTCGCCCACAGCCGGGCGGCGTAGAACGGATGCTGGTTGCTGGTGGAAAACGTGGCGGCAACCCCGATCCGCTCGGTGACGGCGGCGATCCACGACAGCAGTGGAATCGGGTCATGTTCCGGGGCCTGGGCGGCGTAGCGCAGTGCCGGGGCCAGCGAATCGCGGTAGCTGTCGGATATGTAGTTGAGGTCGGCGAAGAAGACCATGTCGAACAGCCCGCGTTCGCAGACCCGGGCGATGTGCTGGTAGAACTCGGGTCGGGCCCAGGACTCGCGGTCAAACGAGGTCCGCGGATGCCGCCACATGCCGAGACTGTGGTAGCTCGGGCCGTGCACGAGAAACTGGGCGAGGTGGATCTTCCCGGGCTTCTTCATGTCGGGAGCATATCCAACCGGGGTTCGGGGCGACAAGCTGCGCAACCGGTGTGGGCCCGGTGACGAGGGCGACATGCACCGGGTGGGCGCGGACGGGGAGGCGGGACCGTGTTTTGCAGGGGCCGTGCACGCAAGTGGTTCCACGCGGCCATCCTTCACGTGCCTTCCCGGGTTCGCGGGCCGGGCAGCCCCGCCGGTTCACCCGGTATCGCGAAGGTGCAACCGGCTTCCTTTTGCGGTGGGTGCCCGTGATCGTGCCGGGCGTGTTTCCGGTGATCACCGGGGGTCAGGGTGCGGATGCACACGGGTGCGGGCGTCCCTTTCGGAACACCGGATCCGGGTACCCGTCGGCCGGGTGCGGGACGGTTCCGGATGGCCGGGCGGCGCGGGCCCGGGTCGATCCTGATGCTGCGACTGTCGTGAACCGGGCGAAGAAACCGGTCCTGCACGGTTGCGGCGGCTTATCGAAGCCGTGACGTGGCGCAGCCGCCTGGCTGCGCAAGGGATGGAACAGGGTGTTCCGCGATCCCCCGGGCGGGTGCGTCAGCGCATGCGCGAGCGGGGTCGCGGACCGGCAGGAGAGATGCTGAAGGTCAGCGGACTTGAAACCGGGTACGGGCGGGTGCGGATCCTCCGGGGCATCGACCTCGAGGTCGGGTCCGGACAGATCGTTGCCCTGCTCGGCGGCAACGGCACCGGCAAGTCGACCCTGCTCAGGGCCGTCTCGGGCCTCCTTCCCACGTGGAAGGGCAGCATCGAGTTCGACGGGGAAGTGATTCACCGGCTGCGTCCCGACCAGATCGTGCGCCGCGGCCTGGTGCAGGTGACCCAGGGCAAGGACTCCTACCCGGCGATGACCGTCGAGGAAAACCTGATGCTCGGCGCCCACATCCGGGTCGGCCGCCGGGAGATCGCCGATGACCTCAAGAGGATCTACGGATTCTTTCCGCGGCTGCGCGAGCGCCGTTCGCAGATGTCGGGCACGCTGAGCGGCGGCGAGGTGCAGATGCTGGTCATCGGCCGCGGCCTGATGGCGCGGCCGCGGCTGATCATGCTGGACGAACCGAGCGCGGCACTGGCCCCGAAGGTGGTGCTGGACATATTCGTCGCCATCAACCGGATCCGCGACGCCGGGGTCACGGTGCTGATCGTGGAGCAGAATGTCCGCATGGCGCTGCTGCTCGCCGAGTACGGATACATCATCCGCGACGGCCTGATCCTGATGGAAGGCGAGGCCCAGGGCCTGCTTGCGAATCCGAACGTCAAGTCGTCGTTCCTCGGCGGTACCGTCGCCGGCAGCGAACGGGATGAACTGGTGCACTGAGGCGCAGGGATGGAATTCGATTTCTCGTCGTTGCTTGCGTTCATCATGTTCGGACTGACGATCGGCGTGGTCTAAGGAATCGTCGCCCTCGGCATTTCGCTGATCTATTCGGGACTGGACATCGTGCACTTCGCCCATGGCGAGGTGTACATGTTCGGAGCCTTCTTCGGGCTGGTGTTCTCGTCGCAGATGGGCCTTCCCTATCCGCTGGCGCTGCTCGCGGCGATGATCAGCATCGGGTTGCTGGGCATCGTGATCGAGCGGGTGTTCTACCGGCGCCTGACGCGCAGCGGCGGCGGCTACACCGTCGCCGGAATGGGCATGATCATCTGTGGCTTCGGCATGTCGGTGGTCCTGCAGAACATTGCCTTCCTGATCTGGGGTGCGGATGCCGAACCGTTTCCGGTCGACCTCGGCCCGGCGCTCGAGGTCGGCGACATCACCCTGCCGCGCAGCTACGGGTTGACCGCGATCATCGCCGTGGTGCTGATGGCTGCGCTGCACCTGTTCCTCAAGAAGACCCGGACCGGGCTGGCCGTGCGCGCGGTCGCGGCCAACAAGGACATCGCCTTCCTGATGGGCATCAACGTTCCGCTGATGATCTCGGTCATCTTCGGACTGGCCTGCGCGCTCGCTGCCGCCGCCGGAACCCTGATCGGGCCGATGCAGTCGGTCCAGGTCGAGATGGGCTACCTGATGCTGATGAAGGCGTTCGCCGCCGCCGTGGTCGGCGGGTTCGGCAGCCTGCCGGGCGCGATCATCGGCGGACTGCTGGTCGGCATCTTCGAAAACCTGGGCGCCGCCTACATCTCGCCCAACCACAAGGACATCTACGCGTTTCTGCTGCTGATACTCCTGCTGATGATCAGGCCCTCGGGCCTGTTCGGTGTCGAGGTCAGGGTCAAGGCCTGATCACGGGCCGGGGCCGATCCCGACACGCCGCGTTTCCGTGTCAACCGAATGGAGGATGGAGAAATGAAACCACATGCACGCCGGCTGATCGCCGGTGGAATTTTCGCGGGCGTCTTCGGCGCACTCGCGTCGACGGCGCTGGCCACCGACATCCGCGTCGGCATCACCATGCGCATGATCAGCGAGAACGGCCAGAAGTACGGCCAGATGGTCATGGACGAAATCGGCATGATCAACGAGGCCGGTGGCATCAACGGCAACATGATCCAGGCGACCCTGCTCAACGACGAGTGCAAGTCGGACAAGGGAGTGGCCAACGCCAACAAGCTGATCTTCCGGGAAAAGGTCCATCTGCTGATCGGGTCGACCTGCTCGTCGGTCACGCTGCCGATCGTGGATGTCACCGCGAGGGCGGAGGTGCCCCAGATCATTCCGCACTCGACCAACGAGAAGATCACCAAGAAAGGAAGCGCCTGGGTGTTCCGGGTGCCGGTGTCCGGTCGGTACTACGCCGGGGTGAACGCCAAGTATGTCGGCGAGAACATCGGCAAGCGGATTGCCTACATCTGCGCAGCCGACGCGGCGTCCCAGAACGACTGCGAAGCGATGCAGGCGCAGATGCAGTCCCAGCACGGGGCCGAGGCGGTGTACGTGGCCCAGGTGCAGGAGAAGAGAAGTCGATTTCCGCACCCACATGCAGAAGATCAAGTCAGCCGGTGTTGACGGCATCATGATCGCGGCACTTGCCGAGACCATGGCCCGGGCGCTGGTGCAGTCCTACGAGGCCGAAATCGGGCCGGACGTGCGTCGGATCGGCTCCTCGTCGACATCCAACTCGCCGGTGACGCTGCCAAGGGCGTGTTCTTCGCCGCCGCCTACGCGGCCGCCGACACCAGGCCGATCGCGCGCCTGTTCAACGAGATGGTCCGCTCCCGCTACGGGATCCACGCGCCGGACCACGATTTCAACCAGGCCTATGACCTGGTCCGCATCGTGGAGATCGCGCTGGGCCGGGCCGGTCTGTCGCTCGAGGACGGTGACCTCGCAGCCGACCGCACAGCCATCCACGACGCGATCGTTTCGGTGAAGGGCTACCGCGGCCTCGGTTCGGGCGAGATCAGCTTCTGCGCCGACCCGACCCCGCAGTGCCGGGACGGCAACCGGACCGCGGTCCTGATCGCCTACTCCAGGGGAGGCGAGAACTACGAGACCGAGGTTCTGGCACGGGTGACCATGCCGGCGGACTTCGGCCTCTGACGTCATCCACCGGGCACGGACCGCCGGACGCCATGTCCGGCGGTCCTGCCTTCGGATCCCGCTGGCAGGAGAGATCAGTCAGGTGCGAGACGGACTGCAGGCGACGGCGCTCTCCGTTGCATCGATGTTCTCGGACGGGGTCGGAAAACTGAACCGGATCCACCGGCTGGTGCCGTGGTTGGTCGTCTTCGTGCTGCTGCTGCCGGTGCCGCAGCTGGTCACCATCGGGCTCAGCGACTACTATGTCTACCTGATCAACAAGATCTGCATCTTCATCCTGCTGACGGTCGGTCTGAACATCGTCAAGGGCTTCTGCGGCCAGGTCACGGTCGGGCATGTCGGGCTGTACGCGATCGGCGCCGTGTCCTCGACACTGCTCTCGATCCATCTCGGCCTGTCGTTCTGGGTCTCGTTTCCGCTCGGCGTCCTGCTCGCCGGTCTTGCCGGGATCGTGGTCGGCCTGCCGTCGGTGCGGCTGGAGGGGGCGTACCTCGCCCTTGCAACCCTGCGGCTCGGCGAGAGTGTGCGGATCATGATCGCGGTCACGCCGTTTCTCGGATCCTCGACCGGGCTGATGCTGATCCCGTCGCCGGAAATCATGGGGTTCGTGTTCGACTCCTTCCAGAGCTACTACTACCTGGTGATGACCGCGGCGCTGGTCGGCCTGTACCTGTCGTTCTCGCTGCTCCGGTCAGCCACCGGACGGGCCTTCATGGCGATCCGCGAGGACGTGATCGCCGCCGGTGTTCACGGCATCGACGTGCCCCGGCACAAGCTTCTCGCCTTCGTCATCAGCGCCCTGTACGCCGGAGCGGCGGGTGCACTGTTCGCACACATGCCCCCCGGCTACATCCACCACAACAATTTCATCATCATCGAGATGGTCACCCTGCTGCTGATGGTCGTGCTCGGCGGGATCGGCCATATCTGGGGCGGGGTGATCGGGGCGATCGTCGTGACCGTGATCTACGACCAGACCCTGGAGTACTACTTCTGCCAGCCGTTGATGTTCGGACTGAGCATGGTGCTGCTCGTCATGTTCATGCCCCAGGGGATCGGCGGCGTGATCGACCGCTCCATCAGTACCCGCCGATTCATCGCGCTGCGCCAGCGCCGCGAAGCGGCCGAAGGGCAGGATCATGGCGCTGCTTGAGACAAGGCAGCTGTCGAAGAACTTCGGCGGCCTGCGTGCCATCGCCGACCTCGACATCTCGGTGGAGACCGGCAGCATCCACGGACTGATCGGCCCGAACGGCTCCGGGAAATCGACCTTCTTCAACCTCGTGACCGGCATCTACTGGGCCGAACGCGGCAGCACCGTCATCTTCGGCGGACGCGACATCACCTCGCTGCCGTCGCACCGGATCGGCGCCATGGGAATTGCGCGGACCTTCCAGCTGCTGCGCCTGTTCCAGGAGATGAGTGTCCTGGAGAACGTGATGGTCGGGCATCACATGCATGTCCCCTACGGCCTGTTCACGACGATCCTGAACAGCGGGCACGTCGAGCGGCGCGATGCGGTGATCCGCGAGGAGATGATGGACCTGCTCTCATTCATCGGGCTTGCCGACTACGCCGACATGCCGGCAAGCGAGCTCTCGGGCGGGCAGAGACGCCTGCTGTCGCTCGGCCGGGCCATGGCAATGAAGCCCAGGCTGCTGATGCTGGACGAACCGGCGGCCGGACTGTCCCCGGTCAACGTCGACCGGTTGCTCGATATCATCATGCGGCTGAAGGATCGTTACGGCCTCACGATCCTCATCGTTGAGCATATCCTGAAGGTGGTGATGGAGACGTGCAGCACGGTGACCGTGCTGGACTACGGGCGCAAGATCGGGGAGGGGACACCGGCTACGGTGAAGGACGATCCGGCGGTGATCGAGGCCTGTCTCGGCCAGGAAATGAACGACGACGAGGTCCGCGCCATGCTGCACGAGGGCGCATCGTCGGGTCGCTGACGCCCCGGCCGGCGGCCGGCCCCGATTGCCAAGCACGCGGGTGCGTGGCAAAACCGCAGCACTGCCATGCGGGATCTGACCGGGGAGAGCCATGTCCGCCTTTGACAAGTCCAGACTTCCGAGCCGCCACGTCACCGTGGGGCCGGAACGCGCGCCGCACCGCTCCTACCTCTACGCGATGGGGTTGACCGAAGAGGAGATCAACCAGCCCCTGGTCGGCGTTGCGACGGCGTGGAACGAAGCGGCTCCGTGCAACATCGCACTGTCGCGCCAGGCGCAGGCGGTCAAGATCGGTGTCAAGCGCGAGAAGGGTACGCCGCGCGAGTTCACGACCATCACCGTGACCGACGGAATCGCGATGGGCCATGCGGGGATGAAGTCGTCGCTGGTCAGCCGCGAGGTGATCGCGGATTCGGTGGAACTCACCATGCGCGGGCACTGCTACGACGGGTTGGTGACGCTTGCGGGCTGTGACAAGTCGCTGCCGGCAATGATGATGGCGATGGCGCGTCTCAATGCCCCGGCCGTCTTCATGTACGGCGGATCGATCCTGCCCGGAAAATTCCGGGGCGAGGACGTGACGATCCAGAGCCTGTTCGAGGCGGTGGGTGCACATTCCACCGGCGCGATGAGCGACGAGGACCTGCACGAGCTCGAGTGCGTGGCGTGTCCGGGCGCCGGCGCATGCGGCGGCCAGTTCACCGCCAACACCATGGCCTGCGTCTCCGAGGCCATCGGCCTGGCTCTGCCCGGTTCGGCCGGCGCGCCGGCGCCGTACGAAACCCGGGACGAGTACGCGGTCGCCTCGGGCGCGGCGGTCATGCGGCTGATCAGGGACAACCTGCGTCCCCGTGACATCCTCACCCGCAAGGCGTTCGAAAATGCGGCGGTGGTCGTTGCGGCGTCGGGCGGTTCGACCAATGCCGGGCTGCACCTGCCGGCGCTCGCGCACGAGTGCGGCATCTCCTTTGACCTGCATGACGTGGCCGAGATCTTCAAGCGGACCCCGTACATCGCCGATCTGAAGCCGGGCGGACGCTACGTCGCCAAGGACATGTTCGAGATCGGCGGTGTGCCGGTGCTGATGAAGGCGCTGCTCGACGGCGGATACCTGCACGGCGACTGCATCACGGTGACCGGCGGGACCATCGAGGATAACCTGCGCGACGTCGAGTTCCCGACCAACCAGGACGTGGTGTACCCCACCAGCAACCCGATCACCTCGACCGGCGGCGTCGTCGGCCTGCGGGGAAACCTGGCGCCGGAAGGCGCGATCGTGAAGGTCGCGGGGATGGAGACGCTGAAGTTCACCGGTTCGGCCCTGTGCTTCGACTGCGAGGAGGATGCCTTCGAGGCGGTCGAGCAGCGCCGCTACAAGGCCGGCGACGTCTTCGTGATCCGGTACGAGGGGCCGAAGGGCGGGCCGGGCATGCGCGAGATGCTCGCCACCACCGCGGCGCTGTACGGGCAGGGTGTCGGTGACACGGTGGCGCTGATCACCGATGGCCGGTTTTCCGGCGCGACCCGCGGGTTCTGCGTCGGACATGTCGGTCCCGAGGCGGCGGTGGGCGGTCCGATCGGCCTGTTGCGCGATGGCGATGCGATCACCATCGATGCTGTCAACGGCACCATCGATGTCGATCTCACCGAAGAGGAACTCGCGGCGCGACGCGCCGAGTGGATGCCGCGTGAGCACGAGTACCAGTCGGGCACGATCTGGAAGTACGCCCAGACCGTGGGATCGGCGGAGAAGGGCGCCGTCACCCACCCGGGAGCCGTCGCTGAGACCCACGTCTACGTCGACCTGTGAGGCGGCGACGGGCCGGCGGGGAGCCGGCCCGATGGGTCGGGCCGAGTGGATCGGACTGGCGGTGTTCGCCGTCGCCGGCCTGCTCGCGCTCCCGCTGGTCCGTGATGCGGTCATGATCCAGCAGATCTGGGTCACGCTGTGCAGCGTGGTCGGGCTCTGAGCATAGCGACGCACCGGCGGGCTGCTTGACGCACCCGGGCTGCGTGTGGACTGTGGACGCATTCCGCCGCCTGCCATCAGCAACGGAGAGCCTTGTCATGGCCGGAAAGATCAATGCCCGTCTTGCCGAACTCGGCATCGTCCTGCCGCCCGCGCCCGCGCCAGCGGCCAACTACGTCCCGTTCGTGATCTCGGGCTCGCTCGTCCTGGTTTCGGGGCAGATCCCGTTGGTGGACGGCGCCATCCAGGGAGTGGGGAAGGTCGGACGCGACATGGACACCGCCGGGGGCGCGGAGATCGCGCGGATCTGCGGTCTCAATCTGATCGCGCAGGCACAGGCAGCATGTGACGGGGACCTGGACCGCATCGCCCGGGTCGTGAAGCTCGGCGGCTTCGTCAACTGTGTCGAGGACTTCACCGAGCACCCCGAGGTCGTCAACGGCGCGTCGAACCTGATGGTGGACGTGTTCGGCGAAATCGGCCGGCACTCGCGGTTCGCCGTCGGCGCGAGTTCGCTTCCGCGCGGCGTCGCGGTGGAGGTCGAGGCGATCTTCGAGCGCTCCTGATGCCGCGGAGCCTCGGACATGACCGTGGACCGTGACGAGGCCGAGCTCTCAGTCCGCATGATTGCGTCCATCGACGAGGTCGATGCGGCCGAGTGGGACGCCTGTGCCGGGACGGGCAACCCGTTTCTTTCGCACGGGTTCCTCTCGGCGCTGGAAGAATCGGGTTCGGTATGCCCGCGCACCGGCTGGTTGCCGCGCCACCTGGTTCACGAGGACGCCGACGGCCGGGTCATCGGCTGCGTTCCGCTGTACCTGAAGGGACATTCCTACGGCGAGTATGTCTTCGACTGGGGCTGGGCGGACGCCTTCGAGAGGGCGGGCGGCACCTACTACCCCAAGCTGCTCTCGGCGATTCCCTTCACCCCCGTGACCGCTCCCAAGCTCCTGGTCCGGCCGGGTCTCGAGCGGACCGGGGTTGCCAACGTGCTCGCCGGCGGCCTGGTCAGCGCGACCCACGCGCTCGATGTCTCCTCGGTGCACCTGAACTTTCCGCCCCGTGCCGAGTGGCAGCACCTCGGCGACGTCGGGTTCCTGCGCCGGTGTCACCTGCAGTACCATTGGCAGAACCCGGGTTACGAGAGTTTCGACGAGTTCCTGGCGGCGCTCAATTCGCGCAAGCGCAAGGCAATCCGCAAGGAACGCAGGGGCGTCGCGGCCCAGGGCGTCGATCTTCGCGCGCTGACCGGCGAGGCGATCGAGCCGGCGCACTGGGACGCATTCTACCGGTTCTACATCGACACCACGGACCGCAAGTGGGGTGGTGCCTATCTCACCCGGGACTTCTTCACCCTGCTCGGTGAACGCATGGCCGACCGGGTCCTGCTGGTGATCGCGGAATACGACGGAGTGGCCGTGGCCGGCGCGCTAAACCTGATCGGGACCGACGCCCTGTATGGCCGGAACTGGGGCTGCATTGCCGACTTCAGGTTCCTGCACTTCGAGGCCTGCTACTATCAGGCGATCGAGTTCGCGATCCAGCGAGGGCTCTCCCGGGTCGAGGCGGGCGCCCAGGGGCCCCACAAGATCCAGCGCGGCTACCTGCCCAGCTTCACCTACAGCAACCACTACGTCGTGCACGAGGGGCTGCGTGACGCGGTGGCCGGGTTCCTGGCCCGCGAGCGCCGGCACATGGAACTGGAGAAACGCCACATCGAGGAGGCGTCACCGTTCCGGCGGGAGAACTGAGCGCCGCCACGTCGTGATTGCTGGACCCCTTGTGTTGCACTTCGGTAACAGGCCCCGAATTTCGGTTCCGTGCCTCGAAAATTCTTGTTGCACTGCAAAATCCGGGTTGAGTGCCCCGGCCCGCACCTGTACCGTGCGCGGCATCGAAGTGACCGAAGTCACTTGAGAACTGACAAATCTCGCACAAAGTGGTCAATGGAGGCAGGCACATGCATGACGCCTATTGCCTGACCGTGCGCGAAGCGGCCGAGATGGCCGGGGTTGAGGTGCAGGAGGTGATGAGCTGCATCGCCTTCGACACCGACGTCGCAAACAGGGTTGGAGATGCCTGGCGGGTCGATCCGGACCGGCTGGCCCTGGCCCTGAACGGCAAGGAGCACCGGGCCGCCGCGTAAGCACATGCACGGCAGCACATCATCAGCGAAACCCGCTCCGTCACCGGAGCGGGTTTCGTGCATTCAGGACGGGTCCGGCTTCTTCGCGGAAGCGGACGGGGAACAGTCGAAGGTGAGAGCCCCGTCGGCAAGTTCGATCCGGACCAGGCCGCCCTTGGCGAGGACCCCGAACAGCAGTTCCTCGGCCAGCGGCCTCTTGACGTGTTCCTGGATCACACGGGCCAGCGGACGCGCACCGTAGTTCCGGTCGTAGCCCTTCTCGCCGAGCCAGGCGAGCGCCTCCTCCGAGACCTCGATGGTCACACCGCGATCCTCGAGCTGGACCTCGAGTTGCATGATGAACTTCTCGACCACGCGGCGGATGATGTCCGGGCCGAGGCCCGAGAACCGGATGATGGCATCCAGGCGATTGCGGAACTCCGGCGTGAACATCCGGTTGATCGCCTCGAGGTCGTCGCCCTCGCGCTCGGAGCGCATGAAGCCGATCGCTTCCCTGGCCAGGTCGGATGCCCCGGCGTTGGTGGTCATGATCAGGATCACGTTGCGGAAGTCGACCGCCTTGCCGTTGTGATCGGTCAGCGAGCCGTGGTCCATGATCTGCAGCAGGATGTTGAACAGGTCCGGGTGCGCCTTCTCGATCTCGTCGAGCAGCAACACGCTGTGGGGTTTCTGGTCGACCGCGTCGGTCAGCAGTCCGCCCTGGTCGAACCCGACGTAGCCCGGAGGCGCCCCGATCAGGCGCGACACGCTGTGCCGTTCCATGTACTCCGACATGTCGAAGCGGGTGAGCGGCACACCGAGCACCGCGGCCAGTTGCCGGGCGACCTCGGTCTTTCCCACCCCGGTGGGGCCCGAGAACAGGTAGTTGCCGATCGGCTTTTCGATCTCGCGCAGCCCGGCCCGCGACAGCTTGATGGCGCTGGCCAGCGCCCCGACTGCCTGGTCCTGGCCGAACACCACGCGCTTGAGGTCGCGTTCCAGGTTCTGCAGCACCGTGCGGTCGTCGGTCGAAACGCTCTTTGGCGGCATGCGGGCAATCTTGGCCACGATGGCCTCGACCTCCTTCACGCCGATCACCTTCCGGCGGCGTGATTCGGGCCGCAACATCTGCGCCGCACCCACCTCGTCGATCACGTCGATCGCCTTGTCGGGCAGTTTCCTGTCACCGATGTACCGCGCCGAGAGATCGACCGCCGTCTTGATCGCGGCCGCCGTGTACCGCACCTTGTGGTGGTCCTCGTAGTAGGGCTTGAGCCCTTTGAGGATCTTCACGGCATCCGCGACCGACGGTTCATTGACGTCGATCTTCTGGAACCGGCGGACCAGCGCCCGATCCTTCTCGAAGTGGTTTCGGTATTCCTTGTAGGTCGTCGACCCGATGCACTTCAGCGTGCCTGACTGCAGGGCCGGCTTCAGGAGGTTCGAGGCATCCATGGCGCCGCCCGACGTCGCGCCCGCGCCGATCACGGTATGGATCTCGTCAATGAACAGCACCGCTCCCGGTGTGCGCTCCAGTTCGGAAATCACCGCCTTCAGCCGTTCTTCGAAATCGCCGCGATAACGGGTGCCGGCCAGCAGAGAGCCCATGTCGAGCGCGAAGATCTCGGACTCGGACAGCACGTTCGGAACCGACCCGTCGACGATCTGCCGGGCGAGGCCCTCGGCGATCGCGGTCTTGCCCACCCCCGGTTCGCCGACATACAGCGGGTTGTTCTTGGTGCGCCGGCACAGGATCTGGATCGTACGCTCGATCTCGAGCTCGCGTCCGATCAGCGGGTCGATTCGGCCGTCGCGCGCCTTGGCGTTCAGGTTGACACAGTAGGCGTCGAGGGCCTCGTTTCCGCTCTTGACCACATCGTCGGCCTTGGCGTCCTCGTCCGCCCCCTCGACGCGGCGGGTCTGCGAGTGTCCGGGGACCTTGGCAATACCGTGCGAGACGTACTGGGTCGCGTCGAGCCGCGACATTTCCTGTTCCAGCAGGAAGTAGACCGCATGGCTCTCGCGCTCGGAGAACAGGGCCACCAGCACGTTCGCACCGGTGACCTCGGCGCGCCCGGAACTCTGGACATGGACCACGGCGCGCTGGATCACCCGCTGGAAGCCGGTGGTCGGCCGCGCCTCCTCGTGCGGGTCGCGGACGAGGAAGCCGAGTTCGCTGTCGAGGAATCGCAGGAGGTCAGAGCGCAACCGGTCGATGTCGACCCCGCAGCCGCGCATGACCGCCACCGCGTCCTGGTCGTCCGTCAGCGCATAGAGAAGATGCTCGAGCGTCGCGTACTCGTGCTTGCGTTCGTTTGCCAGGTCGAGGGCCTTGTGCAGGCCGACTTCGAGGTTCTTCGAGAGCATGGCGTTCAGGCCTTTTCCACCTCGCATTGAAGAGGGTGCTCGTGGTGACGGGCGAAGGCGACCACTTCGTTCGCCTTGGACTTTGCCACATCGAAGGTATACACGCCACAGACCCCGACCCCGCGCCTGTGCACATGGAGCATGATCTGCGTGGCCTCGTCGCGGCTCTTGGAAAAGAACCTCTGCAGGACTTCGACGACGAACTCCATCGGCGTGTAGTCGTCGTTGAGCATGATGACCTTGTACATCGAGGGTTTCTTGGTCTTGACCCGGGTGCGGACCACCACCCTGGTGTCCGGCCCGTTCCCATTCTGATGATTATTGGACATCCAGGTTGCTCCGGCGTCTTCTCCCGCACAGCTCCGGCTCTGCCAGTCCGATCCGGGTTCAATCTCGCATTGGTCCGGATGCTAGCACAAGTGGGGAGCCGGTCACGAGGCATCCGTCCCTGATCACCCCGTTCGACCGGTCCGGTCGGAACGCTGCCGGGCGTCAGGGCGAGCCTGGCCTCCCTTCCCGGGAAGCCCGTGAACCGGTGTTGCGAAATGGGCTCACCTCCGGTCCAAGCCTCCTGCGCCATCTTCCCCAAATGTCCGCCGGGCAATGCTGACCCGGCCCATCCCTTCACCATCGACCCCGGGCCGGTTGGTACCCGGACACGTAGACCTTGCGTCGACTCGTTACCCATGTGCGTGAGAACTCGTCGGCTTCGCGCGTGGATGCCGCAGTCGGGCCTGTGAGAGGTCAATCCAGGCAGCGTGTGAGCAGACCCGATCTACCGGGAATCGAACGCGACACCCGCAGAGCACCGAGTTGCAAATGCCCCGGGATTGGCACCCGGCGTCTCACCACAGGCCAAGGCCGAAACGATTACGCGGCGATACACCGTGAACCCGGTCCAGGACATCTCCGATGCCGCTGGTGGACTCCCGACTGCGCTCTTGGTTTCGGACACCGGGCAAGAGGGAAGCTACTGCCGCTTTTCCCGGTTTTGGGCAAACACGCCGACCTTGTGAGTCCACATTGTCTTGAGGTTTTGTTCAACTGACGCCTTTTGCGGCAGATGGTACAGACGACTGTACTCGGTAGGTTTAACGTCTGGATAGTCTTCCGACAAGATTCTTGCAACTTCCTTAATGTGGATTGAACGCTCGACATGTTCTCGCACGTCTCCGGGTATATTGGTGATCTTGAGCACAAACAACAACCATAATCCGAACACAACCAAAGAACGTTTCTCCGGTATCGCGCCACGTTTGACAAGCGCGAGTACCCCCAACACAAACACTGCAATCCAGAAAAATTGCCCAAAAGTGACATGGCGATCGACAAACGCCTGATTGGCACCAAACTCTTCCCAACGGCCCAAAGCTGTCAACAATCCCGATCCGAGAGCAAAGATCGCGAGAGACAGAAAGGGAGAAAGGTTGAGCAAAACGCTCGTTTTCCTATCTTTGTTCAATGCCCGGACTGACCAAATCAAGATGCCCAAACCAATCAGTGTTACCGGAACTGTTATGTGAACGTCCCGCATGGTATTGCCAATTAGCGGAGACGCAATGAAATTAACGGCGAAGTGCGTAAGGCCAATGTAAGTTGTTACGTCAAGAAAATCAAGGGTAATAGGAACCTGGTCGATATACACCGACTTCTCGTTCGCAAAAGCTGAGAAAAAATGAAACAATAAGAGTGCTGACAGAGCAGACCAGAGTGCAAGGGAATAAATTCCTTCTCTGGACCGATACGCACCAAACAGAATTAGAAGAGCAAACCCGATCGGAATCAATGTCCAAGCCGTACCAAATCCATACACGGAAATCGCGGTCGCGACCGCAGCCAATGTTGTATTCAGCAGTGTAGGCACACCCTTTGTCAACCTTTCGATGGCCCACAGCGCACCGGCGTTGCTGATGAAAACAGCTACCTGCCAGCCCCAGAGCCAGTTTGCTGCTTGATCCAGTGAAAAGTACAAGAATGCAGAAATGCCGTATATCCACAGTGTGGATTGCCGCAAATCAGTTTGACCAATACAACGATCAAGCATGCGGGCCAGTGCTAGAAAGCCCAAGGCGGCAAAAACAACGCTCGCCAGACTTTCCGCCCAATGCTCCATGGCCGTAACCTCGGCAAGAGCGAGCAGAACAGCGTATCCAGACGCATGCCAGTGAGGACCGTGCAACAAGAACAAATCGCCTAGAACGAAAGTTCCGTTTTTCAGGCTGGCGTACAACGTAATGGTATCCCAGTGATCCAGATACGGAACACGGTAGTGGTACTGTAAGGAAAATATCAACGTAACGACAAGGAAGAAGACGGAGATTATCCACTTTTTACCTTTTTGTGTCATGAGGGCACTCCGAAGTCGCAGGTAAAGAGCAGGTTGATAATTGATACTTTTTCAAGTCTCTGGACTGGTGAGTCTCGAAAAGGGAGGCGACAAGGACGTCGACAAGATGGAATCATCGGCTGCACGCTAAATGCCGAGCCGCAAAGCGAGTTTCCCCATGTCTGTCTCCTCACGGTCGGCGGAGTAAGCCGGGGCCGTTGAGATCGGGTTTGAAGCCTGGGGTTCCGTGCAGAAAATGCTTTGAGAACCGCGGGCATGCCATGCTGAGTGGGTGTTCGTTGTCCGCAGGGATATTTCGGGTGGGGCGATGACGGACGTCATAGGGCACGACGGGCTTGTTCCCGTCGTAATCGTCCTGGTGTCGTACCGGAAATGAACGACCGGCAATACGCGGACGCCGTATCGATATCTGTTAAGTGATCGAGAAAGCCCTAGAACTTCTTGATGATCTTGAATAAGGGCTCGAAGAACAGAGCGCGATCTGTTACTGGTGAAGCGAAGGGGTGATGCGTGGCATAGCCGTGTCACACATGTACCGGCATTGAATGCGCGAGGGCTCGAATGATGGATGGGCGCCCGCAGCCTGATACCTCGCCTGCGGCCAGGTGACTCATCGAGAACAGCGCCGATCGCAGAGGTTTTGCGCTCAGCGAGTCTCAATCCCGCGAGGGACCGATCGCCGGTAAACGGACCATCACGCATGAAAGGGCCGTCAATAGGAGTATCTACGGTACCCGGCGGGAACCTCATCCGGGTTGTACGGTCAATGCCGGCGAGGGGATAGGCGGACAGGTGAGGATTTGGTTCCATGCCTTGTGTTCCTGTGACCACTGCTTTCTCCGACCCCCAACAGCCGTGCCCAAATCTCCGCCTCAAACCTAACTGCCTGGGTCAAACGCGAGACGTTTGGACATGACATAAACTAGGAAGGGAACCGTGCAAATTGCAGTCAAGAATGCAAACCAGTAATGCCAGGCAAGAATGTCAACGGCCACGAAGAATATCATCCAATTCAAGCCGGCTCCGACACTGGCCGTTAGCGTAAATCTGGGCAATGCACGCTGATGTGCTTGGTTGGATTGAAATGTGAAATAGAAATGCCCATAGTAAGAGACAAAAAAGGCGACCAGGAACCCAACAACGGTGGCTTCTGAGGCGTGCAGATAAGCGCTTTCGACGAGTATCCACAAAATTACCCCGTGTGTCATTGTTGCAGTCAGTCCAACAAGTCCAAACCGGATAATGCGCGTGATGTCATGGCCAAGATCGGTATTCACTTCTTACCTTCAAATCCAATTTCTTTCTCCACAACAAACTGCGGCCGTCGTTTGGTTTCTCTGAAGATGTGGGCTACATATTCGCCAAGCACCCCTATGCTGAGAAGCTGTAAACCTCCGAGAAAAAATATTGCGACAGCAAGGGTTGCATAACCGGGAACATCTCGCCCATATAGTACGGTCGTAATCCCAATCCAAATGGCATAGGAAAGTGCAAGCATAGCAACGCAAGCGCCAATAACAGACCAAATCCTCAGCGGCATTGCACTAAAAGAAATAATGCCATTCCAAGCGTAAATGAATAGGTTGGAGAATGACCATTTGCTGACGCCGGATGGTCTAGTTTCAACATCATAGACTATCGCTTGTTGTGAATAGCCTACCCACGCGTACAGGCCCTTCATGAACCGATCTTGCTCAGGCAATGAGTTTAAAGCGTCTACCACGCGCCGCGACATCAGGCGAAAGTCACCAGCATTGGCTGGTATTGAGATTTCCGATGTGATGGAAAGAATGCGATAAAATATGGCCGTAAGTGTGCTGCGTAATCGGCCATCAGTTTTTCGTGAACGTCGTAAACCAAACACAACGTCAATACCATTGGCTTGAATTCGCAGCATGTCCGGAAGAAGTTCAGGAGGGTGTTGAAGGTCACCATCCATGAGGAGAACGTGTTGCTTGCTCGCGGCCTGTAGTCCAGCAGTAATTGCGGCCTCCTTGCCAAAATTACGTGAGAGGCGAATGATCCTTATTCTGGGGTCGTTTTTGCGGGCAGAAATAAGTGCCGATAGTGTATTGTCTGTACTTCCGTCATCAACGCAAATAATTTCACAATCAAGGGCGAGTGAGTTCACGACAGGTGTCAAGCGCGAAAAGAGTAACGCGACATTGTCAAACTCATTGTAAAACGGAATGACGATGGATAGGTCGGATGTGTGCATGCTAATGCTTACGTCAAACTCATCAAAGGGCCATTTGGTCTAGATCATTGGGGCCAATAGTGTCATGTGAATTGTCCTGCAAAGTTGGTGTGTGGTGACGTGCTGTCGGCAAGATCCTTCAGATGAGCATGCTGGCGGGGCTGAGAGTCAGGCTCTGGATGGCGGCGTCTGGGTGGGTCATTGGCTACTGTCTCGGGTTCCAAACCGTAGGCGCAAAACAGGGACGGTACCATACATTGGATAAGGACAAAGACAAATGCGAGGCTCTGTGGAGTATTGCATGCGTAAATGATCGGGCGTGGGCATATATAGGGGTTGAGAGCGCGACTGGCACCCGCCGGTTCATGCACCTGATGGGGAAGCCGCTTCGCGGGTCGGTGGTTGACTGTCTCTTGTTCAGGTTGCGTGGCTAGCATCTAGGTGATTGAGAGCGTTGGTGAACACACGTGTGTGCGAGGGAGGGCGAGCCTCGAAAAATAGGCCGGGAAATCACGGTCGAGAACATGGATTGGCTGCTTTTCGTGCGAAAGGTGGTGCAGGCTCGATGCCGGAAGTCACAGGCGCGCTTTGTGCAGCTGCATCGGTAAGGGCTGGAGCCTTGCGTACGCACTCTTGACTGGCTGGTCGGACGGCTTCGCTTCCAGAGCCTCTCCGAGGTACATCCTTCAAGCCCCGAAAGCTGAATTCAGGCCCGGATATGCCGCAACCTGCGCGCGAACCGGAAGAGCCGGCAGCATTTCGACCCGATTCAGGTTCACGAGCCTGGCGAGTCCGGAGGGTTCACGGAGGAGACCCTGCCTGCCGCCATCCGGATGCTAACGGGTGAATTTCATGGATGTGAGCGGCGCCATGAGGCAGGGAGGCCGGGAACCCGCGACGATCGTGACCGGCTGGCCAGGCCGGGTGGTACGTCGCAGGAGGCGTGCCTGATCCCGTCATGACGGTCGATTCCAGGCCGGGTTTCGGCGACACTTGCCTGCCCCGAGGGCCGGAATCGGGGTTCCTTCATGTACCTGCTGCTTGCAAGGGCTTTTGCGACAGACAGTTGTGACGTATCCTTCACATTCCGGTTGAGGGGTAGCAGCTGTGGTGCTTCCGCCGGCCGGAGCGGGCGCACTGCAATGAAGGTGTGAAACGTGACAACACCTGCGCGACGCAAAAGGTCCGGGATCCTGCGGACCATGCTCCGGCCCCTGCCGGTGCTGGCGGCTTTGCTCTTTCTCGTGCCGTCGGACAGCCATGCGCGGTACGCGTCGCTGGTGATGGATGCGCGGACCGGCGAGGTGTACCGCGCGCGCCACGCCGATGACCTGCGATATCCGGCGTCACTGACCAAGGTCATGACGCTCTACATGGTGTTCGACAAGCTGGAGAGCGGCGGGTGGACGCTCGATACCAGGCTCAAGGTTTCGAAGCGGGCAGCGGGCCAGCCGGCGACCCGGCTCGGGCTCAAGGCCGGGTCGTATCTGCCGGTGCGAACCGCGATTCGCGCCCTGGTCGTCCGGTCGGCCAACGACGTTGCCACGCTGATCGCGGAGAACCATTCCGGGAGCGAGTCGAAGTTCGGCAGGGCAATGACAATGCGGGCCCGGGAACTCGGCATGTCCCGTACCACGTTCCGCAATGCCTCCGGCCTGCCGAACCGGCACCAGAAGAGCACCGCTCGCGACATGGCCCTGCTGGCGGTGCTGGTTCAAAGACATTTTCCGCAATACTACCACTTCTTCAAGACCAGGACGCTGAAGTACAAGGGACGGACCTTCAAGAACCATAACGCCCTTCTGAAGAAGTACTCCGGTACGGACGGCATCAAGACAGGGTACATCCGTGCGTCCGGTTTCAACCTGATGTCCTCGGTCCGCCGCAACGGCCAGCACCTGGTCGCCATCGTGTTCGGTGGCAAGACCGCCGGACGGCGGAACCGCCACATGGCCAAGATCCTGGACTCCGGTTTCAAGGCGGCATCCCGGTCGTCGGCGCAACGGGTCCCGCCGCTCCCGGTTGTGAGAGTGCGCGGCGCACCGCCGCCGCCGGTCCTGGTCGCGCGTGCCCTGACCGCCCCGGTTCCGCGCCCCGCGCCGTCCCGGGTCGACGGGATCGTGTTGCCGCAGCTGCGGCCCGGAACTGACACCAGGCATGCTGCCGCTCCGGCCGGTCTGCAGGGCCGCTGGTCGGTCCAGGTCGGCGCCTACTCCAGTGCGCCGGCGGCTCACGCCGTCATCGGAGTTGCCCGGCTCGTCTTCGGCAAGAGGGCGGACCAGCATCACTTCCGGGTTGACCGGATCCAGGGCAGTGACGGACCGGTGTTCCGCGCCCGGGTGCTCGGCTTCAGCGAAGGCGAGGCCCGGACCATTTGCACCGTCCTGCGCAATCGCGGCCTGCCGTGCGCGCCGGTGCGCGCAGGGGTTGTCTCGGTCGCCGCGATTCCAACCGACTGATCAGGGTCCGGGCAGGGTCAGGCCCGCGCGCGACAGCAGTTCCGAAAGTTCCGCGTGAAGCCGTGCGAGACCGTCGCTGTCCGCCGCCTCGAGCCGTGCCACCAGCGCGTCCTGCGTATTCGATGCCCGCAGCAGCCACCACCCGTCAGCACTGCGCACCCGCACGCCGTCGATCGTGCAGATCTCGATATCCCGCCGCGGCGCAAGTCGGGCGCGAATGTCGTCGACCACCGCGAGCTTGCGTTCGTCCGGGCAGGGAAACCGGAGTTCCGGGGAGTTGGCAAGGCGGGGAAGACCGTCACGGAATTCCGAGAGCGGCGCGTGACGCCGCCCCAGGATCTCGAGAAGCCTGAGCGCGGCGTAGAAGGCGTCGTCAAACCCGTAATACCGGTCGGCGAAGAAGATGTGACCGCTGAGTTCGCCCGCGAGCACGGCTCCGGTCTCGGCCATCCTTCGCCTGACCAGCGCATGGCCGCTCGGCCACATCACCGCCTTGCCGCCCAGTTCGGTGATCCGGTCGAACAGCACCTGGCTGGCCTTCACGTCGGCAATGACGGTGCTCCTGGGATGCTCGCGCAGCACCTCTTCGGCAAACAGCGCCAGCAGCAGGTCGCCGGGCAGGATTGTTCCGGTCTCGTCCACCACTCCGATGCGGTCGGCGTCACCATCGAACGCAATGCCGAGGTCGGCGTGACACAGGCGTACTTCCGTTGCGAGCTGTGCCAGGTTCGCCGCGACCGTCGGGTCCGGATGATGGTTGGGAAACCGTCCGTCGACCTCGTCGAACAGGATCCGGTGTTGCCCCGGAAGGGTACGGCACAGCTCCGCGAGCGCCGGACCCGCTGCCCCGTTGCCACAGTCCCAGACCACGTGCAGCGCGGGACTTATGTCGAGCCCGTCCCGCAGGCGCCTGGTCCAGGGACCGATGACTTCAGCCTCGCACACCCGGCCCTGTCCCGGTGCACGGGTCCCCGGGCGTGTCCGTTCCGCCAGGTCGCTGCCGGAGAACGGCTCGACGCCGACCATCATCTTGAACCCGTTGTACTCGGGCGGATTGTGCGACCCGGTGACCATGACGCCACCGTCAAGCCCGAGGTGATGTACCGCAAAGTAGAGTGCCGGCGACGGACAGGTCCCGGTCCGGTGCACGGTGAGACCGGTCGAGACCAGGCCCGTGACCAGGGCTGCCTCGAGATCGGGTGAACTGGTCCGGCCATCCCGGCCGACGGCGAGCGCACCGCCGCCGCGCTCCAGGATCACGGTGCCGAAGACCTCGCCGAGGGCGCGTGCGTCCGCGGTATGCAGCGTACGCCCCACCACGCCCCTGATGTCGTTTGCGCGCAGGATCGCCGGATCGAACCGGTGCGTCACCATTCCTGGCCCGGACGGCCGACACAACTGTAGCGAAACCCGGCCGCGTGCATGTCGTCGGGGTTGTAGATGTTGCGCAGGTCGACCATCACCGGCTCGGCCAGCAGGGACCTGCAGCGCTCGAGGTCCAGTCCGCGGAACTCGTTCCACTCGGTGAGCAGGGCGACGGCCTCGGCACCGTCCATTGTCTCGTAGGCATCGTCGCACCACTCCACTCCGGGAAGGAGCGCGCCCGCCTCCCGCATGCCCTGGGGATCATAGGCCCGGATCCGGGCACCGTCGGCCTGGAGTGCGGGAATGATGCTGAGGCTCGGCGCCTCGCGCATGTCGTCGGTATTCGGCTTGAAGGTGACGCCGAGGATCGCGATCGTCTTGCCCTCGAGGCAGCCGCCGCAGGCTGCCCTGATTCGGCCGGCCATTCCGGCCTTGCGCCGGTCGTTGATGTCGATCACGGTCTCGACGATCCTGAGCGGCGATGCGCTCTCGCGTGCGGTCCGGACCAGGGCCAGCGTGTCCTTGGGGAAGCACGAGCCGCCGTAGCCGGGTCCGGGATGCAGGAACTTGGCGCCGATACGTCCGTCGAGGCCGATACCGCGCGCGACATCGTGGACATCGGCGCCCACCCGTTCGCACAGGTCCGCCATCTCGTTGATGTAGGTGATCTTGGTCGCGAGGAAGGCGTTCGCCGCGTACTTGATGAGTTCGCTGGTCTCGAGCGAGGTGAACAGGATCGGGGTTTCGATCAGGAACAGCGGCCGGTAGATCTCCCGCATCACCTGGCGGGACCGCTCGGTTTCGCTGCCGATGACGATCCGGTCCGGACGCATGAAGTCGGTGATCGCGGCCCCTTCGCGCAGGAACTCCGGGTTGGAGCAGATGTCGAAGTCGGCATCGGGCCGCAGTTCCCGGATCAGCCTGCCGACCTCCCGGCCGGTTCCAACCGGCACCGTGGACTTGGTGACGATGACGGTATAGCCGCTCAGGGCCGGGGCGATTCCCCGGGCAGCGGCATGGACGTGGCTGAGGTCTGCGTAGCCGTCGCCGCGCCGGGTCGGGGTCCCGACCGCGATGAAGACGGCGTCGGCGGCCGCGACCGCCTCGGCAAGGCCGGTACTGAAGGTGAGCCGGCCGGCGCGCATGTTGGCACTGACGAGCTGTTCCAGCCCCGGCTCGAAGATCGGGATGCCGCCGCCGTTCAGCAGCTCGATCCGGTTCTGGTCCCGGTCGATGCAGGTAACGGTGGCCCCGAACTCGGAGAAACAGGCGGCGCTGACCAGTCCGACATAGCCTGCGCCCACGACGGAGAGGTTCATGCCGCGCTCCGCTCAACCGTAGGATGCGAGCAGGGCCGAGACCGCGGGCCGCATGTCCGCGCGCTGCAGGGCACAGGCGATGTTGGCCTCGAGCCAGCCGGTCCTGTCGCCGCAATCGAACCGCCTGCCCTCAAACAGCAGGGCATTGAACGGCCCGGCGCCGATCTCGCGCGTCAGCGCGTCGGTGATCTGGATCTCGCCGCCCGCCCCGGGTTCCTGTCCTTCCAGGTGCGCGAACAGCGATGCCTGCACGATGTAGCGGCCGATCACCGCAAGCCGGGACGGCGCCGTGCCGGCGGCCGGTTTCTCCACCAGTCCGCGGACCTCGACCAGCCCGTCGCGTGTCCAGCCGGGCGTGATGATGCCGTAGCTCGAGACCTGTTCGGCGGGGACTTCCATTGCGGCGATCACGGTTCCGCCGGTTTCCCGGTAGGCCTCGACCATCTGGGCCAGGCAACCGGGTTCGCCGATGATCAAATCGTCCGGCAGGATGATGGCGACCGGCTCGTCGCCGATGAAGTGACGGGCGCACCAGACCGCGTGACCAAGTCCGAGCGGATCCTGCTGGCGCGTGTAGCTGACCTGTCCGGGGACGGGGACGCTGTCCCTGACCAGCTGCAGCGCCGTGGCCCGCCCGCGCCTGGCCAGGGTGTCCTGCAACTCGACCGCGTGGTCGAAATGATCCTCGATCGCCTGCTTGCCGCGTCCGGTCACAACCATGAACTGTTCGATGCCTGCGGCGCGGCCCTCCTCGAACGCGTACTGGATCAGCGGCTTGTCGACCACCGGGAGCATTTCCTTGGGCAGGGACTTCGTTGCCGGCAGGAACCGGGTACCGAGCCCGCCGACCGGCAGGATGGCCTTGCGAACCGGGACGGGCATCGGCTGCTCCGGTAAGGACGTGGTGACGATGCGGGGATCGCGCCGCGTGAGCGGGTAATGCCATAACGCCGCGGTCGCGCCAAGCCGGAGGCCCGGTCACAACGCTCCCAGCAGTGTCTCCTTCGCCCGGTTGATCTGCGAGGCGAGATAGGTGGATCCGCCCCGGTCCGGATGGTTGGCGAGCATCAGGCGCCGGTGCGCCTCGCGGATCTCCTCGGCGCCGGCGCTCGCCTCGAGTCCGAGAATGTGCAGTGCCTGCTCCCGTGTCATCCGGTCGCCGTCCGCTGCCGGGCCTCCGGGGCCGGCGTGCGCGTTCTCGCGCCAGGTATCGCCGTGGACCCGGTCGAGATATGTCTGGAGCAGACGCACCGATTCCTGGTCTTCGCGGCACTCGCCCAGCAGGTCGAGCAGCTGCGCGAGCGACATCGACTCGAGCGTCGCACCCTGGTGTTGGCCCCTGGTCACGGTTCCGACAAAATCGCCCGTGTCGTGGTCGAGCGTCATTTCCAGCCAGTCCGTGCGCACGGTCGAGCTGTGGCCGGGACTGGGGCCGGCGGCAGTCCGCTGGGCATTGCGCATATGCTTCCTCACTGCCCGGGCACGCAGGAGGAACGGCAGGCCGAGCAGCAGTGCCGACCACAGGAAATGGACGTTGCCGCGAACGGCAACGGCGGCGATCGCGCCTGCCGCCAGCGCGAGCAGGACCCATTTCAGGCTGCGGCGGATGCGGGCGGGATCGGCGTTGAGAAGCCAGTAGCCGATCAGGCCAAGCCCGATGAACAGGAAGACACCGAGCACGAGCACGTACAGCATACGCGCTCACTCACCGGGTAATGCGATGGGTCAGGCGCAGCGCTTCACCGCCGGTCCGGCGGGAATAGGATTCCAGTGCCTTGCGGCCCCCGGCAGCATAGACCGCGACCGCGCCGAGCAGCTCGCGCAGCTGGCGCGCACTGGAACCGTCGAAGGGACAGTAGGCCCCCCTGGTCAACCGGGCGATCTGCTCGAACCCGCGCCGGGCCAGAGGATCGCCGCCCTCGTGGAAGCAGAACACCGGTACACCGAGCACGCCGAGTTCGCCGGCGTTGTGGCAGACGACATCGATGTCCTCCTCAAAGGCGTCGCCGACAAAGACGACCGCCTGCACCTTCTCGCGCCGCGTCTCCGCGGCCGCGTGTGCAAGCAGCTTGCCGATCTGGGTCATGCCGCCCAGGCACCGGACCCGGACCATCTCGTGCAGCAGTTTCTGTGAATCGGCAAGCCAGTCCGTGGTGCGGAATTCGCCGAAGCCGCGGTAGTAGGCGAGCTGGATCTCGAGCCCGCCGAGACCGGAGGTCTCGGTGAACATTTCTGCCTGCAGGTGACAGGCGCGGTCCCAGCTTGGTTCCCGGCTCGCTGTCGCGTCCATTGCAAAGATCAGCCGGCCGGGCCTGCCGGTCGGGGCAGCGGGTGTCATCGACTGGACCCTGCCGAGAAACGCGTCAACATCGCGGCGTGGCGAACGGGACGCGGCGTCGATGAACGCGTCTACATCGGCGCGGCGGCCCTGTTCCTGCAGGGGGCCCGACTTGCGGGTGTCGTCCTTGCCGCTCATCGTCGCATCCGAGTCATGCCACCTTCTGCCGGGCAGCACCCGGGTGCCGGAGACCGAGCGCCATGATGAGGGTGCGGACCTCCTGGCGTGCCGCGATCTGGCTGGTCGTCGGCGGGCCGGTCCCCTCTGTCTCGAACATGTCGAGGATGGTAAGGCCACGCGGAAACAGTTCGCGAAAGATCACCCGTTCGGCAAACCCGGGCACGACCCTGAATCCGATCCGCCGGGCCAGCCCCTGGACCGCCTCGAACATTGCGACCTTGTTTCGCGCGTTCAGGCTGGAGAGCCGGTTGCGCATCACGAGCCAGTCGATCGATCCGCCGTCGCGTGCGGCGCGCTGCTTGCGCTGCTCCCAGACCTGTTCGGCAAACAGGCTGATCCGCCCGGTCTCGTGCGTGGACCCCGAGACCTCCATCAGCAGGTCGAGGTCGACGAAACTGTCGTTGATTGGCGTGATCAGCTTGTCGGCACGCGACAGTGCGTGCCGGGTCACCGGGGTGTCCGCTCCCGGAGTATCGATCACGATGAAATCGACCGTATCCGCGAGCTCGGACAGCAGGGCATCGAACGCCTCGATGTCGGTCCGTTCGGCCTCGTCGCGCGAGACGTGGTCGCTGGCCGTGAAGGTGACGTGCCGGGGCATCGGCAGGTCGGCGCCGTCGCGTTCCTTCATCACGTGCCGGTTGGCGATGTGCCGGGACAAGGTGGCCTGCCTGGAATCAAGATCGATCGAGCCGACCTCGAAACCGCTGCGCAGCAGTCCGACCGCGACATGCATCGCCACCGTGGACTTGCCGGTGCCGCCCTTTTCGTTGCCGACCAGGATCACCGTTGCCCGCGGACCTGTCGGACCTTCGTGTGCGGTGGGGTGCAGCACGTGCTGTTCTCCGTGATGATCCGGCTGCATGCGGCTGCGTCCGGGCAGGGAGGGTGCCGTCATCGCCTTTTTCCGAAACCGTTATTCAGGGTTCCCGGAGCCGGAATTCGAGCATATTCCGACGACGACTCCTTCGCAACTGCACCATGACCGCGCGACCGGTCAACTGTCCGGTCAGGCGCGCCGTTCGGGGGTGAGGGCGAACCGGCCTATCGCGTCCGGATCGAAGGAGAATCCCATCCCGGGCCGGTCGGGGACCAGCAGGTCGCCGTCGACGAACTCGACCTGCTCGCGGAACAGCGGCTCGAACCAGGGCATGTGTTCGGCCCAGCTGACGTTGGCCACCGCGCCGCACAGCTGCAGGCAGTGTTCGGTGAACAGGTGCGGGCTGACGGGAATGTCCCGGGCCGCGGCCATGTGGGCGACCTTCAGCCACTCCGATACCCCGCCGACCCGTTCCAGGTCGGGCATGAGGATGTCGGCCGAGCCGCGATCGATCATGTCCAGGAACCCGTATCGCGTGTACTCGGTCTCCCCGCTCGCGACCGGGGTGTCGATCTCCGCGGCGACCCGGGCGGAACCCGCGAGGTCGTAAGCCTGTAACGGCTCCTCGAACCAGGACAGGTCCAACCGGTCGAGTCCCCGGCCGAGCCGGACCGCGTGATGGACGTCCAGGCCCTGGTTGGCATCGGCCATCAGGCAGACACCGGACCCGATGGCATTGCGGACCGCCGCGACACGTTCCAGGTCCTCGCCGATATCGGGCAGACCGACCCGCATCTTCACCGCACGGAATCCGCGGGCGACCAGTTCACCCGCTTCGCGCTCGAGCGCCGGGATGTCGCGCGAGGCCCACAGTCCGCCACTGGCGTAGGCGGGAACCCGGTCGCGCACCCGGCCGAGCAGGCGGGAGACCGACATTTCCGCCGCCTTGCCCCTGATGTCCCAGCATGCCCAGTCAAGCGCGGACATCGCGAAGATGGTGACGCCCTTGTGGCCGAGAAAGTTGATCTCGCGCCAGATCTTGGTGCCGAGCGCCTCGGTATCGCGGGCATCGTGACCCCGCACGGTGCCGAACAGCGAGTGGACCATCGCATCGAGCACCGGCAACCTGTGGGCGCCGATCGTCCACAGGTAGCTCTCGCCGGTGATGCCGGCATCGGTCTCGAGCCACACCGCCAGGACGGCCGCCCCGTCGATCCGGTGGATCGAGGTGGCGATCGGTTCCGGGAACGGGACCTCGAGCGGGCGGGTCCGCAGTCCGGTGATCTTCATGGCGACCTCCTGTCCTTCGCGGTCAGTGCTGTGGCAGGGCGTCGAGCAGGAGGGTTCCGAACCCGGCCATCTGCGGGCTGGTTCCCCGGTAGGTCGCGAGCGCGTCGAGCACCAGCTTGACCCCGTGCTCGTCAAGTGGCGGGGGCGACGCCGGGGGCTTGAGCCCGGCGAGGATTTCCGGGGTCGCGTCAACGATCCGGTCGGCGACGCGTTCGCATTCGCCACACACTGCGGGATCGCGCAGCATTGGCCCGAGGTCGTCGGCCACGCGAGCGAGATAGCCGGGCCACCGCGCCAGGATTCTGTAGAGGCCAGGGACGAACGCCTCTCCGGCCAGGTCGGTCTGGAAGACAGCGAGCGTCGCACGCATGCCGGCGTCACACTGTTCCCACGGCACCATGCCCGGCAGTTGCGGCAGGGCTGCGGGCAGCGGACGGTCCGCCGGTTCGGGCGCGCTCGCGCACAGCTCTACCTGGCCGGTCACCAGCCTGGCGATACACCCCGCGAGCACCAGGTTGACGGGGCTGACCCGGGTGAAGGTCCGGCAGACGGTGTCGATGAGCGCGATATCGGACCGTGACACGCCGAGACCGGCGAGTTCGCCGGCCGAGAGTGGCGGCAAGGACGGCAGGCCCGAGACATCGACCCGGGACCAGCCGGCGTGCTGGAGGGCGCCGGAGGTGAAGGCGGGACGCATCACCTGCCAGATCCACTCGAGCAGCCCCGGCCGGGTTGCCAGGTGACGCAGCAGCGACGAGACATAGGGCGCCGCGTAGGCGTGTCTGACCTCCCCGTAGATCGCCGCGATCTCGCCTGTCGCCTCGGCCTCGGTGATCTCGCTCAGTACCGTCATGACATCCTCTCCGCCCGACCGGGCCCTCAGCGTGTCAGGCAGCGCAGGATCATGGCGATCGGAACCATGCGGCTGATGGCCGACCTGCGGAACTCCTCGATCGCGGCACTGATCGCCGCGTCGTTCTGCGGTCGCTCCGCCGCTGCCGCGTCCAATCTGCGGGCACGCCAGGCGGCCTGCCCGAGGGCCCTGTCACCCATCGTCCTCAGTCGGCCCGCGCGGTCAAGCGGCGCCAGTGCCGCCCAGGCAAGGGCGAGGTAGCCCGGCCAGTCGGCGAGGTGCCGGTAGAGGCTGGGCACGATCCGGTCCTGCGGCCCGGCGGCGAGACCGCTCAGTGCCATCACCAGTTCCCGGGTTTCGGGGGCAAGGGCGTCCAGCGCAGGCAGGGGCGGGATCGCAGTGGAGATGGTTCCCGGTGGCAGGATCGGCTGCAGTGGCGACGTCCCTCCCGTTGGAGGTGTCTCTGCCGGTCCCGCAACCAGGGTCGAGAGCGCCACCAGGTTGGTCGCGTTGCCCCGGTTGTAGCTGTCGAGAATTGCCCGCACCGTCGGAAGGTCGCCCTCGTCCACACCGGCTGCCTGCAGGGCACTGGCCGGCCAGGGCGGCAGGTCCGGCAGTTCGAGGTCGCCCAGCAGCGCGTTGCCGGCCGCGGCCGCGGCACCGCCCGCGTACAGGGGGCGCACCGCCTGCCAGGCCCAGGGCAGGGCGCCGTCGATGGTCGCAAGGTGCCGCCAGATGAGATTGACCACCCCGATGCCGAGAGCGGAGCGGATGTCGGCGTAGATCTCCGCGATTTCGCCGGTCGCCTCCGACTCGGCAACGGCCGGTACCGGATCTGCAGCCATCGGTCCTGGTCTCCCGCATCCCGTGTGCACGGAGAACAGTCCGTCCGGGCAGCACCTGTCAAGACCGCGTCCTTGCCCCGTCGCCGGGCTTCGGGGTAATCCGGCCCAGGTTGCGACAACGGGAGCCGGATGTGGCTGAACATGTCGACTGCGTGGTGATCGGGGCCGGTGTGGTGGGTCTTGCCTGTGCGCGTGCGCTGGCGCTTCGCGGGCGCGATGTCATCGTGCTCGAGCAGGCCGAGGCCATCGGTACCGGGACCAGCTCACGCCACTCCGAGGTGATCCACGCCGGCATCTACTATCCGCCCGGAAGCCTCAAGGCGCGCATGTGCGTCGCCGGCCGCAGGATGATGTACCGGTACATGGACGAGCGAGGCATTCCGCACAGCCGACTCGGAAAGCTGATCGTGGCGACGTCTGATGACCAGGTTCCCGCACTCGAACGGCTGCGTGCGACGGCGGCGCGGAACGGGGTGACCAACCTCGAGATGCTGTCGGCCGGCGAGGCGCGGGGCCGGGAGCCGGAACTCGCCTGTGTCGCGGCCCTGTGGTCGCCGTCCACGGGTGTTGCCGACAGCCATTCCTACATGCTGGGACTGCAGGGCGATGCCGAGGACCGTGGCGCCGTGGTGGCGTTCCACGCTCCGGTGGAGTGCGGTCGGCTGTCGGACGACGGCGTCACGCTCGAGGTCGGCGGAGACGGGGCGATTGCGCTGCAGGCGCGCCTGGTGGTCAACTCCGCCGGCCTGTACGCCCAGGATCTGGCCCGGCGTCTCGAGGGTTTCCCGGAGGAACAGGTGCCGCCATCGTACTACTGCAAGGGCAACTACTACTCGCTGTCGGGGTGCCGGGCGCCGTTTTCCTCCCTGATCTACCCGGCGCCCGAGCAGGCGGGGCTGGGCGTTCATCTCACCCTCGATCTCGCCGGGCAGGCGCGGTTCGGGCCGGATGTCGAGTGGATCGAGCGCATCGACTACGATGTGGATCCGGGGCGTTCGGACGGGTTCTACGCCGCGGTGCGCAAGTACTGGCCGGGACTGCCCGACGGCGCACTGCAGCCCGGCTATGCCGGGATTCGCCCCAAGGTCCAGGCGCCAGGCGAGCCGGCCGCCGACTACGTCATCCAGGGACCCGGTGATCACGGAGTGCCGGGCCTGGTCAACCTGTTTGCGATCGAGTCGCCAGGAATGACCAGTTCCCTGGCCATTGCCGAACATGTCGCCGACATGCTGGAGTGAGGGCGGCAGTCCCGTATCTGGAGAAACGGTCCATGACCAGTGTTTCATACTACATGACCCCGTCGAGCCCGTGGTCCTACCTGGGCAGCAAGCTGTTCTCCGGGATGGCGGCGCAGGCCGGCGCCGAGGTCACGGTCTACGCCGTGGATTTCGGCACCATCTTTCCGGCAACCGGCGGTTTTCCGTTGCCCAAGCGCGCGCCGGAACGCCAGGCCTACCGGTTGCAGGAGCTGGCCCGGTGGAAACGGCGGCGCGACGCACCGATGCACCTGCAGCCGGTGAACTTTCCGGCGACGCGCCCGACGGCCGCGCTCGCGATCGTCGCGGCACGCGAAGCCGGGCACGACGCGCTCGGTCTGTCCTCTGCCCTGCTTGCCGCCCTGTGGGAGGATGACCGCAACATCGACGATCCGGATATCGTCGCCTCGGTGTGTGAGGCCTGCGGCCTGCCGGCGGCAGCGATCATGGAGGCGGCCGGAAGCGGCGACATTGCCGACCGGTTCGCGGCCGATACCCGCGAGGCGATCGAGCGAGGCGTGTTCGGCGCCCCGTCCTGGCTGATTGGCGGTGAACTGTTTTGGGGCCAGGACCGGCTGGACTTCGTTGCCGAGAAGCTCGGCGTTGCCTGACCGTCTGTTCTCACACGGCGTCGCGCTCGAGTGACTTCTTGATCAGCGCCACTGTCTCGCGGATCCCGTAGAGGGCGACAAAGGACCCGAACCGCGGCCCCTGATCCTGGCCGAGAAGCACCTGGTAGAGTGCCTGGAACCAGCTCCTGAGCGGGTCGAAGCCGTGGCGCTTGCCGACTTCGTAGACCACCTCCTGGATCTCCTGCCCGGTGCATTCGTCCGCCAGGACCTCGATCTCCCCGGCGAGATCGGCGAACGCCGCGCGTTCGCGGTCATCCGGTGCGCGGTACGACTTCGTGGGGCGAACGAAGTCCTGGTAGTAGGCCACGGCGTGGCCGGCGAGCTGGTCCAGAAAGCGGTGTGTCTCGGGCGAGGTGCCGGGCGCGTAGCGGGTGATGTACCCCCACAGCAGGTCCTTGTCCTCCGCGTGGCACACGCTTGCCAGGTTGAGCAGAAGGCCGAAGCCGAGCGGCACCGGGTCGGCAGGCGGGTCTCCGGCGTGGATGTGCCAGGCCGGGTTGTCCACCGCCTGGCCGGGCGCCTGGTCCGCGAGCCGGGCGCGAAGGCTGATGTAGTCGTCCGTGTTCTTCGGGATCACGTCGAAGAACAGGCGCTTCGCGCGGCGGGGCTGCTGGAACATGAACAGCGCCAGGCTTTCCGGCGGTCCGTATTTCAGCCAGTCCTCCACGGATATGCCGTTGCCCTTCGACTTAGAGATCTTCCGGCCTTCCTCGTCGAGGAACAGTTCGTAGCTCAGGGATTCCGGTGGCGAAGACCCGAGGATCCGGCAGATCCTGCCGGAATCCCGGACACTGTCGATCAGGTCCTTGCCCGACATCTCGTAGTGGACTCCGAGCGCATGCCAGCGCATTGCCCAGTCCACCTTCCACTGCAGCTTGCAGCGCCCGCCGGTGACCGGGGTCTCGACCTGCGCTCCGGTCTGCGGATCGGTGTAGGCCACGGTTCCGGCATCGACATCGCGTCCGATGACCGGGACCTGCAGCACGTGCCCGGTGCGCGGACAGACCGGCAGGAACGGGCTGTAGGTCTGACGGCGCTCCTCGCCCAGCGTCGGCAGCATCACCGCCATGATCTCGTCGTAGCACGCAAGCACGCGCAGCAGCGCGTCGTCGAACCGTCCGGCGTGGTAGCACTCGGTCGAACTGAGGAACTCGTAGCTGAATCCGAAGCTGTCGAGGAAGCTCATCAGGCGCGCGTTGTTGTGTGCGCCGAAGCTCTCGTGGGTTCCGAACGGGTCTGGAACCCGGGTCAGCGGCTTGTTCAGGTGTTCCGCCACCAGGTCCCGGTTGGGAATGTTGTCCGGCACCTTGCGCAGGCCATCCATGTCGTCGGAGAACGCGATCAGCCTGCACCGGCGATCGGTCATGCGCTCAAGCACGCGCAGGATGAGCGTGGTCCGAAACACTTCGCCGAAGGTGCCGATGTGCGGCAGTCCGGACGGGCCGTACCCGGTTTCGAGCACGATGTCGCCGTCCGGTTCGCCTGCGCCGTCGCGCTCGATCCGTTCAAGGATGCGCCGCGCCTCGACAAAGGGCCAGGACCGGGCTTCCCGCAGGTTGTCCGTTGAGATATCGGGGCAAGCGCGCACGACCGACCTTTCTCAGAAAGCGGCCGCACGCTATTCGCATCGCCTCGCGAGTGCAAGCGGCCGTTCCCCGGGTGTTCCGGTCATCCCGGGCAATCTGATCCGTGATCACGTCGACCGTCCGGGCTGGACAGGGGTCTCGCCCCGCCCGTTTCCGCAGGCACCGGCACCGGGGCTCCTGCAAGAAACCGGGACTGGACGTTCGCCCGGGCCCGGGTCGGGTATCGGCGGCTTGATGGTGGCCCTCGCCGGATACGGGCCCGTCGTCCAGGGTGTCGAACCCGGTTCGAAGAGCGGGAACAGTCCAGACTGGCGAACCTGCGATACCATGTTCCTTTATAGTACGCCCGTGCGATATTGTAGTTTCATGTTCGATATCATGTAATTCTGCGCATTTATTTAATTTTTATAGTAATTGTAACCGGTTGAATGCGATCGAGTCTTGCAGTACAAGACGTGAGAAGACGGCTTCCCTGCGCTGTCGTTCCGAACGCAGCCAGCACAAGTCGTTTCACCGGCAATCACTGTTCTGCAACGGAGGACACGACAAAAAATGCGCAAGAACTCGATCGCGGGGTATGCCGTCGGCGCCCTGCTTGGCCTCGGGCTGACCGGAACCGTTTCGGCTGCCGAGTGCATCGCTCCGGCCAATCCCGGAGGTGGCTGGGACTTCACCTGCCGGACCATCGGCAAGATCATGCATGACATCGGCGTTGTCGACAAACCGGTACAGGTCACCAACATGGCCGGCGGCGGCGGCGGACTCGCGTTCAACCATGTGGTGAACGAACGCAACGAGGATGCGGACCTCATCGTTGCCGCGTCTTCGGCGACCGCGACCCGGCTTGCTCAGGACGCCTACGGCGGTCTCAAGGCGGACCAGGTGCGGTTTCTCGGGGCAATCGGCGCGGATCCGGGCGTGATCGTGGTTGCCAAGGATTCACCGTACCAGTCGCTGACCGACCTGATCGACTCGGTCAAGGCGGATCCCGGTTCGGTGACCTTTGCCGGTGGCTCCGCCGTCGGCGGTTTCGATCACCTCAAGGTCCTGATGGCTCTCGGGCGTGCCGGTTTCACCGACATACGCAAGGTCAAGTACATCGGACTCGACGGCGGCGCCGATGCGCTGACGCAGACGATCGGCGGCCATACCCAGGCAATGACCGGAGATATCTCCGAGGTCGTCGGTTTCCTGAAGGCGGACGATGTCCGTGTCCTTGCGGTGATGACCGAGGAGCGGGTTCCTGGATTCGAACACATCCTGACGGCACGGGAGCAGGGCATTGACGTGGTGGCCGTCAACTGGCGCGGTCTCTACGTGCCCAGGGGCATTTCCGAGGACGACTACCGGAAATGGTCCGACGCCCTGGCCACGGTCGCGGCCTCCTCTGAATGGGCTGCCGCGATGAAGGCCAACGGTCTTGCCCCCTTCACCAAGGTCGGTCCGGACTTCCAGGACTACGTCAACAAGGTCGTCGGTGAAATCGAACAGCTTTCGCGTAAGATCGGAGTCATCGAGTAGTGCGTGGCGACCGGGTCTTCGGTCTCGTCGTCACTCTTGCGGCACTCGGTTACATCGTGAGTGCAGCCCAGATCAGGGTCGGATTCCTGTCCGACCCTGTCGGGTCCAGGACCTTTCCGTACATGATTGGCGGGGTCGGGCTGCTCTGCGGGCTCGCAATGCTGCTGCGTCCCGATCCCGATCCGGAATGGCCCGGACCACCGGCCGTGGTCCGGATTGCGGTAACCCTGGTCGTGCTCGTCGCGTTTGCCGTCACCCTGAGACCCGTCGGCTTCCTGCTTCCCGCGGCACTCGCTTCGGCAATTCTGGCCTGGCTGATCCGCCCGGACCTCGCCCGTGCAGCGCTCGCCGGTGTCGGCCTTTCGCTCGGTCTCTTCGCTGTTCTGAAATACGGGCTCGGCCTCGGACTGGCGCCCTTCGGCAGGGTTCTGACCGGATAAGGGCACCGGAATGGATATCCTCGCCAACCTGACGCAGGGCTTTGCCGTCGCGCTCACCCCGACCACGCTGATGCTGGCGGTGGGCGGCTGCTTCCTGGGAACCGTCATCGGCTCGCTTCCGGGTCTGGGACCTTCGAACGGCGTCGCAATCCTCATACCGCTCGCCTTCTCGCTGGGACTCGACGCGACCCAGGCCCTGGTCCTGATGACCGCGGTCTACTACGGCGCCATGTACGGCGGACGGATTTCCTCCATTTTGCTCAACATTCCGGGCGACGAGCCCGCGCTGATGACAACACTGGACGGCTATCCCATGGCAAGGCAGGGGAGGGCTGCCGACGCTCTCGTGCTGTCCGGGGTCGCCTCCTTTGTCGGCGCTTTCCTTGCGACCATCGGTCTCATGCTGATGGCGCCCCTGCTGGCCCGGGTCGCCTATCTCTTCGGGCCTGCCGAGTACTTTGCGCTGTATCTGCTCGCCTTCTGCACGCTTGGCGGCCTGACCTCGCGCAACCAGGCCAAGGCGGTCTTCGCGGCGGCTCTCGGCCTTGCGATCGCAATGATCGGCCTCGACAACCAGACCGGAATTCCCCGTCTGACATTCGGCGCGATCCATCTCATGGACGGGGTCGATTTCCTGGTGGCGATCGTGGGTCTGTTCGCGGTGGCGGAGGTCTTCATCTTCATCGAGGGTCACGGCCGCGGCTCGGCAATCGGCACGTCACTCGGCCGTCTCACCATTCCGGTCCGGGACATTGTCGCCAGCTTCGGCGCGATGCTCCGGGCAACCGCCATCGGTTTTGTCGCCGGTATATTGCCGGGAGCGGGCGCATCCCTGGGCAGCTTTCTCGCCTACATGGGGGAGAAGGCAATGGCGCGCCATGACAAGGAGACCTTCGGCACCGGCAATCCGAGGGGCGTTGCGGCGCCGGAGGCCGGCAACAACGCGGCCGCCGGCGGAGCGCTGGTCCCGATGCTTACGCTGGGAGTTCCCGGATCGGGCACGACCGCCGTCCTGCTGGCCCTGTTGCTGACACTCGACATCACGCCGGGACCGCTGCTGTTCGACGAACGACCGGAGGTCGTCTGGGGGCTGATTGCCGCTCTGCTGATTTCCAACTTTGTCCTGCTGATCATGAACGTGCCCATGGTCCGGCTGTTTGTCCGCATCCTTTCGGTGCCGCCCTGGCTGCTGCTTCCCGGGATTACCATGATTTCATTTTCCGGCATCTATTCGCTTTCGGGCAGCGGATTCGACCTGATCCTGATGATTATCTTCGGCATCCTGGGCTACGTGCTCCGCAAGCTCGATGTCCCCACCGTCCCGATCATCCTGGGCATTCTGCTTGGCAACAACATGGAGGACAGCCTGCGCCGCGCCATGGTGATCTCCGACGGCGACTGGACCTACCTGTTCTCATCGGGCATCGCCGTCGGTCTCTGGCTGGCCGCTATTGCCGGCTTCGTTGCACCGCTGTTTCTGCGCAGCCTCCTGAAGCGGCCCGAAAAAGCGGCGGACTGACCGGGCTGACTTCCCGCCACCGCAAGGGGACGGGAGCCAGCCGGTCCCCTTGCGACTGTCCGTGGTGCCCGGCGCACCGCGCCGGCCCCTCCACGCACCGAATCTCGTGCACCAATCGGCCGTGCCGTCCTGACTCCGCTCCCGCGCCGGTTACCAGACCTCTGCGTCCGGGACCGGCCGGAACCTGTTCTCGATCAATCGGGCGACAGCCGCGGGGCCCCCGCCCGGCTCGCATCCTTCTTGTGCACCACAGTCCCGCTGCAATCCCCGATGCCGACCCGGGCGCCGCGGTTGATCCGATCCACGCCGATACGGTTGGCGCCATGCCTGAAACTGCCGGCACCTCCCCGGCGACGGGCGCCGGAGTGCGGTTGACGCCGTCCGCTGCGGTGTCCCATAAGTAGGACAAGTGGGCCTGTAGTTCAGCTGGTTAGAACGCGCCGCTCATAACGGCGTTGTCGGGGGTTCGAGTCCCTCCGGGCCCACCAGGTCATGCCGCCGGGAGAAGACGTGATGCAGACGCATGAGGGCGGGTGTCTGTGCGGCGAGGTGCGGTTCCGCGTCGAGGGCGAGCCGGAACGGGCTGCCATTTGCCACTGCCGCTACTGCCAGCTTCGCACCGGCAGCGCGTTCGGAGTATCGGTGTATGTTCCGCTCGACCGGGTGACCCGGCTTTCCGGGGACCTGCAGGAGTTTTCCTTCCGGTCCGAAAGTGGCAACACCTGGCTGATCGAACGCTGTTCGAGCTGTGGCACCGGGGTCTACTGGACCATTGACGCCGAACCCTGGGCCTCGCTGCAGGGAATTTCGGGCGGGTGTTTCGATCCTCCGAGCTTCTGGTACCCGATCCGCCGGGAGGTCTTCGCTCGCACTCGGGCGGACTTCTGCAGCATCGAGGTCAACGAGAGCCACGATACCCACCCGGCGCACGCTCCGCTTGAGCCCGACCGGGGTCGCCTGTCCTGGAAGGCATGAGATCCGGCCGCTCGGCAACCGTGGCCGTACCGGCAATTCCTGCCTAGACTGAGGGGCCCTGGATCAGGTCGGGAGTGCAAGCCATGTCGTTCGAAATCATGCCGATTGCCGGCGCACTCGGTGCGGAAATTCGCGGCATCGACGTGGCCGGGCTCGACGGGGAGGGCATGGCGGAAGTCCGCTCGGCCCTTCTCAGGTACGGCGTCATCTGTTTCCGCGACCAGGACCTTTCGCCCGAAGGCTACCTCGACTTTGCCCGGCAATGGGGCGAGGTGCACCTGCATCCGTATCTGCGTGGTCTCGACGAGTTTCCGGAGATCATCGAGATCATCCGGGAAGCCGACGACCCCACGGGTTTCGCGGACCACTGGCACACCGACCAGATCTTCACGCCCCGGCCGGCAAACTTCACCATGCTGTTCGCCCGCGAAACACCCGCCGCAGGCGGGGACACGATGTTTGCCAGCCTGACCGGAGCCTACGACAGGCTGTCGCCGGGCATGCAGCGGATGGCGGCGCGGCTTCGCACCTGCAACAGCTATGACAAGAAGGCGCCGCGTTCCGCGAGGATGGCGGCGCGCATCGCTGACCGCGAGACGCCGACCCAGGAAGCGGTCCACCCCCTGGTGCGCCTCCATCCCGAAACCGGCAGGCCGGCGCTCTACGTGAGTGACGAGCGCAGCACCCGGCGGTTTGACGGCATGAGCGAGGAGGAGAGCCGGCCGCTTCTGGCCTGGCTGATGCGGCATGCAACCCGGCCGGAACTGACCTGCCGGATCCGGTGGGAGCCCGGGACGCTGGGCATCTGGGACAATCGCTCGGTGTTGCACTCGGCGCTGAACGACTACTACGGCCAGCGCCGCGTCATGCACCGGATCACCATCAGGGGCGAGCCGGTGAGGGGCCTGGCGGAGCAGAGCCACTAGCCCCGCGCATGCCGGGCCTCTTCGGGACGTTTTCGGGCTTTGCCGATCCGCTGACCGTCACGGTGATGCTGGCCGCCATGGTGGTGGCCGGGTTCATGCGCGGGTTTGTCGGGTTCGGTGCTTCGATGATCATGGTGCTGGTGCTGAGCCACGTGATCAGTCCCGCCGCGGCGGTGGCCGTCGCGAGCCTGAGCGGGGTTCCGGTCATGGTCCAGCTGCTCCCGGCCGCGGTCCGGCAAGCCGAGCGGTCCTTCGTGCTGCCGTTCGCGTGTTCGAGCTTCATCGCTGCACCGTTGGGGACCTGGGTCCTGGTCAGTGTCGACGGCGAGGTGATGAAGATCGCGATCGCGACTGCGGTCCTGGTGATGGTGGCGCTGATGTACCGGGGCTGGCACCTGTCGCGTTCACCCGGGTCGGGTGTGCTGGTCGGCATGGGTGCGGTCGCGGGCGTGATTCAGGGTGGCGGCGGTATCGGCGGACCGCCGGCGGTCGTGGTGGCGCTCGCGCGCGCCGGTGATGCCGAGCGCCAGCGCGCCAACGTGATCGGGGTGGTTGCCGCGCTCAACCTCTGTGGCATTCCGCCGCTCGCCTGGCACGGTCTCTACACCAGGGAAGTGGTGCTGATCAGCCTGGTGCTGGTGCCGGCCTACCTGGCTGCCAGCTGGTTCGGCATTCGCTTCTTTACCTCCGGCGGGCACCGGTACTACCGCGATGCCGCCCTCGCTCTGCTCTCGCTCACCGGGCTCGCCACCCTGGTCCGGGGAATCCATGACGCTTTGGCCTGATGCCCCGAACGCACGGTTCGCAAGGTCAGGAAGGGAGCATCCCTTCGGGGGATTCGACGTCACCTCGACGACGAGTGCACGATTGCCGCCCTGGTGGCGGAGGTCGCTGCCGCGATGCCCGGCCGCCCTGGGGGCCGCCGGGCATCGCTGGCGTCCGGCTTGTCGAGAGTACGGCGGCCTGCACGACGCGGTTCGCAAGCGAATGCGAGAGCGTGGAGGACGTCCGGGCCGGGGCGAGGCCAGGCCCGCCGCCGGCTCAGCACGTCCGGGCGATCCTGCTCCGCCGCGCGGCCGGTCTCTTGCGTGATGCCGTGGCGCACAGGGAAGCGCTGTATCGACCCGTCGCTGAAGATGAAGCCCCCCGGGACCCGAGAGCCGCGCGTAACTCCTCGATGGTCGTGTCCCGCCTCTCCTCAAACAGACCCAGGATCACGCCGTGCTGTGCCTCGATTCGACCTGAGCGGCGGTCCCCGCCAGGCGCCTTCGCACGCGCGTCTCGCTGTTCGCGTTCCAGCGCACGCCATCGGCTCACGCTCGCCGCGCTGACGCCGGACCGCACCGCGGCAGCTCTGTGGCTCACACCATACTTTCCCGCACGGGGCGTGTGCGTGGCTTTCCGAGAGGGATCACGTCCGGCACCACGATCGATTCGTTGTCCGGAGGCGGTGCCTGCCCTGTACCCTTGGCCTGCTGGACGACGCTCTTCAGCCCCCGCAGCTTTTCGCTGCCGGCCACAGCTCGCGCGTCCCCACCGTAGTAGTCGAACCAGGGCAAACCGAGGGCGGCGTAGTTCTGCGCCGTCGGCGGCTCCGTCGGCGGTCGCTCGCCGGTCACCGCCATCCATTGGACGGAGTTGAGCAGGGTAATGAAACAGCGGCTGCCGTGCCGTTGGCCCCAGGCATCGAGTCCGTAAGGATCATCGTCGATCTCCTGCTTCATCCGGCCGCCCGGCGCAAGGCCCATGGCCGGCATCGGGGCGAGTTCCGGTTCCGCCATCTTAATTACATGGTCGCGCAACCCGTCCCGTTCCGATCGCAGCGCCTCGTAGTGCCCGGCCTTCATGGGATAGGCCACCAACTGAATCCCGCCGTGGAGCCCGGCGCCGGTCAGCTGCTCTTCGACCGTGTACCCCTCGCCGAGCGGCATGGCGACAAACTGGCGGACCACCCCTTCCTCGACACAGTAGCCGTCCAGCCAGGGTTGCTCGGGCAGCACCACGTAGTCCTGCGGATCCCGGTTCAGCCGGTCAACCCAGGAGTCTCCCGTGATCGCGCAGATCTTCCCGGTCGCCACCTTCACGGCGAACGGATAGTCCGACTGGAAGTTGATCCACATCGCTTCGGCCTGGTGCATCGGCGCGATCACACCGCCCCGCACCCGCCACGATTCCGGCAGGCGCGCGGCGTAATCGTCCAGATGCCGGAGCGGAAACGAACCCAGGCCCGGCGGCAGCGGATAGTCGCGGCCGTCGTCAGGGATGCGCAGTGTGCGCTGGAAATCGATAGCGCAGCGCGCCTCGGCGTGGATCTCCGGAAAATCGAATCCCAGATGGTTGTCTTCAAGTATGATCATTGACGTTCCTCCTTACCAATCGCCGTCGCGCACTTCGCGAACCACCCGCAGCACCGCTTCGTCGGGCGCCTCCTTCAGCTGGCGGATCAGGTCCGCGAACAGGCGCGGGCGTTTGCGGATAATGGCCTGCAGGTCGGCGGACACCTTTCCCGCGAGCGCCAGCATGACGTCCGGGTCCTGACCCAGTTCCTTCGCAAGCCGCACCGTCGTTACCTCCGAGGGCGGCGACACCTCGCCGCGCTCGATCTTGCTCAGGTATGCCGGCTCGATACCCACGCGCCCTGCGACCTGGCGCACCGAATAGCGCCGGTCTTCCTCGTACAGCCGTTCGCGGATCGCGCGGGTGGTGGGGCCAAAGAGTGTCATGTGTCGTATATAGTACACACTTGGGCGATTGTCAAGGCACCACCCGACCCACCCGGCCCCCGTGCGTTCACCATCCTGCCTGAGCGGCCCGATCTGTCCGCATTGCCCGGCTCCGCCGCGCCCTGGCCGGAGGTCGAGACCGGCGGAATGCGGGGCGAAGCGGGTAAGTCCGGGAGAAGACCGCCGCGGCCGGACAACCGGGGGGACCGGTCCATGACCACCGGCATCACCGGGGAACACCGCCGCGCCTTCGAGGCGCTCGCCAGTGGCGACGACCGCACCGTCGCGCCGTTTGCCGTCTTCGTCGACGGCGCTCCGGGCAACGCCGACACGGCGGTCAACACATGACGTTCCGGTTCCTCGCCGGCCTTCCCGCGCCCGATGTGGCGCCAGGAGTATTTCGGGGCTGAGCTGGCGTGCGCGTGCACACCATCTTGAGCGAAGTATCCGAAACGCCCGGCCGCTCCTGCTCGCGTTCAAGCCAGAATCACACGACTTCGGCGGGCTTGCCGGGCGCGCGCACGGACCGGATCGGTGCCAGGGCGTCGACCCCCGCCAGCAGATTCAGGGGTTGAAGGGTTCCCGCGCGCTTCCGGCCAGGTCGTAGCGGTCGAACGACCATGGCGCGGCGTCGGCGTGTGTGGGTACCGAGACGAAGACGCCGCAGGCGATGCGCCGGATGGTGCGGTCTGGAGTTTCCGGGCGGGCATTGCCGTGACGACCATGTCATCTGTTCGGCGACCAGCCACCGCAATGCGTTCGGCCCGGCGGAAGACCGGGTTGGCGCTGAAGAAGGGCGCGGAGATGGGCCGGGGCGCGGCGGTTCGGGTGCCTTCTTCAACAGTCTGGATAACGGCCATATGTGAATGATGGTGACAGTCATCGATCATGATATCGAGCGTCTCGACCATGTGCCCGTCTGAGCGGGTTCCATCTGTCGCGCTGGAGGCAAGGCGGGTCCCGGCAAGGCATCGGGAACGGCAGCTTCATCGGCGGCGTGCCAGCGCCGGGAGCGAAAGTCGCGCGTGGGCCCGTTCAGCTGATTTCGTTTCGTTTATCCGCCACCGGCACAATCACCTTCGATCCCGCACAGTGGTACTCGTCGTCTCGCCACCGGTCGATATCCGCGTTCGGGTTGCGCCCTCTCCGGGCAGCCCGCTGGCGGTGCTGCCCGGCCTGGTCAGGAGGTCGACACGAGGCGGTCCCCCGTCTGGTTGAACAGGACCTTGCGTTCCTCCTCGCTCGGCGGTCCGGCCCGGCGAAACTCCTTGCCCAGGTCAACCGCGCGCTGGACAGCAGGCCGGTCCTTGATCGCCGCGCGCCACGCCGAGACCCGGGGATAGGCATCGAGCGAGACACCGAGGGGACGGGCAATCAGCACCCAGGGCCACGCGATCATGTCGGCGACGGAATACTCCTCGCCCAGAAGCCAGGTTCGACCCTCCAGGCGCCGCTCAAGTACGCCGAGACAGCGGTCATACTCGTTGGCATACCGCTGGTGGGAGTACGGATGGTCGCCGGGCGCATAGTTGACGAAGTGACTGAGCTGGCCCGCCATCGGCCCCTGGTTGCCTGTCTGCCAGAACAGCCATTCCAGCGATTCCACTCGTCCACGCGCATCACCGGGAATGAACCGGCCGGTCTTCTCGGCGAGGTAGAACATGATCGCGCCCGATTCGAACACGCTGACCGGCTCGCCCTCGACGTCGTGATCGACGATCGCCGGCATGCGGTTGTTGGGGCTGATGGACAGGAACTCGGGCCGGAACTGATCACCCCTGCCGATGTTGACCGGGCACAGCCTGTAGGCAATCCCGAGTTCCTCCAGCAGGATTGCCACCTTCCAGCCGTTCGGTGTCGGCCAGTAGTGAAAGTCGATCCCTGACATCGGGTTTCCGTTCGGGTTGGTTTCACAGGGCGGCGTTCCGGGTTGTGTAACGCCGGTGCCGCCTGTGTACCCGCTCGGTCGCCCCAATGCACCTGCGATGTCGTGAAGCCGCAAGCCTGTCGCGTCCTGAAAGCGGCAGACCCCAAACACCTTGCGGCAGTTCCCGGCAACCAGGCTCAGGACTTCGCCGGGTGCCAGGTTGGCCGCGGTCCCCGGATACACGTCCGGATGTTGTCAATCCTGGTGGTCTACCCGATGTCTGTTGCCGGACGTATCGGGGTGTCTGTGTCGTTGGTCCCGTCGCAGGCTCCTTCGAGTCCGATCACCCCGTCACCTGCAAGGGTGGTGATCTGGTCCTCCCCGTAGCCGAGAGCGGAGAGAAGCTCGACCGTGAACTCTCCGAGCGCCGGAGCGCCCCGCGAGATGGAATGAGGCGTGCCTGAGAACCTGGCCGCCGGACGCGCCTGGCGAAGCGTTCCGGCGTGGGGATGCGGATACTCGGCGACGGTGCCATTGGCGATCACCTGCGGGTGGTTCGCGACGTCGCGCCGCCGCAGGATCGGGGCGCACGGAACATCGGCAGCGTCCAGAATCTGCAGCCATTCGGCGCTTGTTGCGGTCCGTAGCACCTCCTGGGTCAGCGAAAGGCGCGCGTCGATGTTGCGGTGGCGGTCGGCAGGCGTGGCAAATCTCGGGTCACTGAGCCACTCGGGGTGACCAAGGGCTTGGGCCAGGTTCGACCACTGCCGGTCGGTGTTGACCGCCACACTGATGTAGCCGTCCACGGTCTCGTAGATCAGGTCGATGAAACTCTGGGCCAGCTCCTGCGGGAACTCGTCGCCGACGAAGGTCTGGCTGCCCATGTCGGAATGCCACAGGAAACTGATCACGCTGTCGAGCATCGAGAGGCGCACGTGCTGGCCCTCGCCGGTCCGTTCGCGCGCCAGCAGTGCCGCGGTGATCGCCTGCGCGCCGACGACGCCGGTCAGCTTGTCGGGCACGATCGTGCGCACCAGCCTCGGACGGGCGGTGTCGGAACCGCCCTGGATGGTCGTGAGGCCGGACAGCGCCTGCACCAGCGGGTCGTAGACCGGGCGGCCCGCGTAGGGGCCCTGATCACCGAACCCGCTGATCGAGACATAGATGATGTCGGGGCGGATGGCGCGGACCGTCTCCTCGCCGAGACCCATGCGTTCCATGACGCCCGGCCGCATGTTCTGGACCAGGACATCGGCATCGGCGATGAGGCTGCGGACGATCTCCATGCCGCGCGGATCCTTGGTATTGATCGCGACCGATCGCTTGGAGCGGTTGTTGTTCAGGAACGAGGCCGCGAAACCGCCGCGACGGTTGGACATAGCCCGCGTGAAATCTCCACCCTGCGGATTTTCGATCTTGATCACCTCCGCTCCCTGGTCCGCCAGCATCATGGTCGCGAGCGGACCGGAGACGACACTGGTCATGTCGATGACGCGATATCCGTGTAACGGGCCGGGCATGGGAGGCTTCCTCGATCGAGCTTCGCGGGGCCCCAAGGTGACCAAGGACGCGAGCGGGTTCAAGAGCCTGTGTGCCATCACAGTCATGCCCGCGGTTCACGGGTGGCACCCGGCAGTCGGCGCTTGACCGCGCGACCCGCGCTGCCGAAAGATCCCGGCACCACAGGGGAGGGGAGCACGGCAATGGCGCGGGCGCTGGAAGGTCTTCGGATTCTCGACTTCACCCAGGTGCTCGCGGGACCCTTCTGCGCCCAGCAGCTTGCCCTGCTCGGGGCTGACATCATCAAGATCGAGCCCCCGGAAAACGGTGACCAGATGCGGAGCCGCGTGATACCGGGCCGCCATGCCGACATCGGCCTGAGCGCCGGGTTCCTGGCCATGAACATGGGCAAGCGCAGCCTGGCGCTTGACCTGAAGTCACAGCAGGGCCGCGAGGTCGTGGCCGAACTGCTGCGCGGCTCCGATGGTCTCGTTCACAACTTCCGGGCAGGTGTGGTCGAGCGGCTCGGTCTCGACTACGAGACGGTTCGCGCCATCAAACCCGACATCGTCTGTACCGCGATCACCGGGTTCGGACTCGAGGGACCGCGTTCCGCCGACCCGGCCTATGACGGCGCGATCCAGGCAGCCTCCGGCATGATGGCCAACAACGGCACACCCGACAGCGGCCCGCTGCGCACCGGGTACTTTGCGGTAGACATGATGACTGGAATGTCGGCCGCCTTTGCCATGACCGCGGCACTGATGCGCCGGGAGCGAACCGGGGAAGGCCAACTGGTCGACGTTGCCATGCTCGATGCGGCGATGACGCTGCAGGCGGCCGGATTCAGCCGGGCGATGATCGACGGAACGCCGGACCTGCGACTCGGAAACCAGTCGGCGACGGGAGCGCCGACCGCCGACAGCTTCCCCACCGGCGACGGAATGCTGGCGTCCGCCGCCCTGATGCCGCATCACATCCGCGGCATGTTCGAGGAACTCGGCATCGACGATCTGCTCGATGATCCGCGCTGCGCAACGCCCCAGGCACGGCGCGAGAACCGGACCCTGGTGCGTTCCGCGGTGATCGAAGCGCTGGCCCGGGACAGTGCGGAGAACTGGGAGAAGCGGCTTGCTCGCCGCGGCGTGCCGGTCGCGCGGATCAACTCGCTCACCGACCTGTGCGGGATGGCGCAACTCGCACACCGCAACATCCTCACCCGGATGGACAGTCCCCCGGGGGTCGACGGCCCGCTCACCCTGGTCGGGGCGCCCTACGTCGCCTCGGTCGACGGGCCGCAGGCGTGCCGGCCGCCGCCGGTACTCGGACAGCACAGCCGGGAGATCCTGAAGGAACTCGGGCTGGACGACAGTCGGATCGACAGCCTCGTGGCTCGCGGTGTCGTCGGGCAGGCGGACCCATGAGTGCCGCGGGCCGGCCACGCTACGGCGACCTGGTCCATGACCGGGCCGCCCGGACCCCCGGGGCACCCGCGCTGCAGGACCGGGAGGGGACATACGACTGGGCAGGAGCCGCGGCCGGCGTCGACGATGCCGCGCGCCGGTTGCTGGCGATCGGCGTCCGCCCGGGCGATCACGTCGCGCTGTGGCTGGGCAACAGCGCCGACTGGGTGCTCATCGCCTTCGCCGTGTTCCGGATCGGCGGTGTCCTCGTACCGCTCAACACCCGGTTCCGGGCGAGGGACATGGCCTATGTGCTCGCACAGTCGGACAGTTCGTTCCTGATTGCCGAATCACGATCCGGGCCGATCGACTACATGGCGCTGATCCGCGAGGTCGTGCGCCTGCCCCGGGCCGCGGAGCCGGTTGCCGATCCTGGGTTTCCGGCGCTCCGCCACGTCGTGCTGACCGACGCCGCCTTGCCGGGAACCATCGCCTGGGACGACATCGATCCCGCGAATGCGGACCGGACAGCGATCGAAGCACGTGCGGCCGCGGTCGACCCGGACGCGCCGGCCTTCATCATGTACACCTCGGGGACCACCGGGACCCCGAAGGGGGTGGTGCACTCGCACGGGCTCGTGCGCAACGTCGAGGAGCGGGCGTTCCGGATGAGGATGACCTCGTCAGACATCATCCTCGACTACCTGCCGCTGTTCCATGCCTTCGCGTTTTCCGAAGCCATGCTGATGTCGGCGGTGACCGGCGCCAGGCACATCGTGACCCGAAGCTTCGAGCCCGGACACTGTCTCGACCTGATCGAACGGCACCGGGTCACGGTCATCCACGGGTTCGAGGCACACATGAAGGGGCTCGCCGAGGCGCAGGAGGCGAGACCGCGGGACCTTTCCAGCCTGAGGACCGGGATCTTCGCGGCAGGAATGCTGAGTGCGACCCCAGTGGTGCGTCGCGGCGCACGCGCGCTCGCCCCCATCGTCAACCTGTCGGGCTTCGGCATGACCGAGACCTGGATCGGGGTTGCGCTGTGTTCGCTCGATGACGACGAGACTCGGCGCTGCGAGAGTTCGGGACACCCGGCACTCGGTTACGAGGTGCGGATCGTCGATCCGGAACGGGGCACTCCCTGCGAGCCCGGCAGGCCGGGCGAGTTGCAGGTGCGGGGCCGCTCCATGATGCTGGGCTACTACCGCAAGCCGGAGGAAACCGCGGCGAGTTTCGTCGGGGGCGGCTGGTTCAGGACCGGTGACACCGCGGTCTGGCTCGACGATGGTTACATCCGCTTCCTCGGACGCCACCGCGACATGTTGAAGGTGGGTGGCGAGAACGTGGACCCGATGGAGACCGAGGGACTGCTGCTCGAGGATGAGCGGGTGCACCAGGTTGCGGTGGTCGGATGTCCCGACCAGGAACTCGGGGAGGTTCCGGTCGCCTACGTGCAGCCGGAGCCCGGCTGTCGGCTCGAGGCCGGGGACGTGATCGGGATCTGCCGCGGGGTGATCGCCAGTTTCAAGATCCCGCGTCACGTGGTGTTCGTCGACGGGTTCCCGATGACCGAATCCGGAAAGATCCGCAAGGAGGAACTGCGAAGCGACGCCCGGCGCCTGGAGGGGACTGTGCCATGAAGTTCGGAGCCATGGTCGTCCCGCGCATCTCCGACTGGCGTCTCATCCCGGAACTCGAGGCGCTTGGCTACGACAGTGCGTGGGTGCCCGATTCGCAGATGCTGTACTCGGACTGCTACGCCGTGCTCGCGCTGGCTGCGGCGCATACCTCGCGGATCCGGCTGGGCACCGGTGTCGCGATCGCGCCGACCAGGCTTGCGCCGGTCACCGCCCACTCGATCGCCAGCATCAACCAGCTTGCGCCCGGACGGACCTTCCTCGCCCTGGGAACCGGTCACACCGCGATGCGGGTGATGGGCCGGGCTCCGATGGGTACCGGCCGGTTTCGCGAGTATGCCCGGGTGGTCCGCAGCCTGCTCCACGGCGGGGAGGTCGACTATGCCCCGGACGGAGGCGAGGCCCGCGAGATCCGGTTCCTGCATCCCCGCGACGGGTTCGTGAACCTCGAGGAACCGGTTCCGATCTACATCGCGGCCGATGGCCCGCGCGCTCTCGAGGTCGCGGGCGCCTATGGCGACGGGCGAGTCTGTTCCTTCAACCAGAGCCGGGTACTGCTGCGCGACAGCCTGCGGCGGATCGTGGTGGGTGCCGAAGCGGCGGGCCGGACACTGCCCGGGAACTTCCACACCGCCGCACTCACCTATGCCTGCGTGCTGGAGCCGGGCGAGAGCGTCACCTCCGATCGTGTCATCGACGAGATCGGATCGATGGCGGCAGCCAGCCTGCACTACTGGTGGGAGCTTCACCGCAGGAACGGCGATACCAGCACGGTTGCCCGCAGCTGCCGGGACCTGTGGCAGGAGTACCTCGCGTTTACCGAACGGATGCACACACCGCCGCACAAGCGGTACCAGCAGGTCCATCTCGGTCACTGCGCCTGGATTGTTCCGGAGGAACGCCGGTTCGTGACCGCCGAGCTGATCCGGGCAACCGGTGGCCTCGTCGGCACCGCGGACCAGATCATCGCCACCCTGCGCGAACGCGAGGCGATGGGGCTCGCGGAGGTCGCCCTGCTTCCGGCCATGGGCCCGGCACGACGCAATCTTCGGACCTTTGCCGAACAGGTGATGGCACGGATGTAACAGGGCCGGCGACGCGGACGCGCCACGGGCAACGGCGGCAGTCTCCGTGGTATCGGGCCGGGAGCTGAAGCGTCTGCCGGCGGGACGGATGCGTCTTGCCGATCGCGAGTCGTGACCGCGGCTTCACCGCAACCTCCGGAACCCGTAGGATACGCGCCGGATACTCGAACCCGCGAGGTTGACGAGCATGCCCGCTGTCGCCGCAAACCGTGGGTTACGCGCCGGATACTCAAACGGGGGAGTTCATGAACAGGGATGTCGAAGCGTGGGGAGCGCCGGCACGGCACTACGCGAAATCGGCCAAACAGGCCGAAGCAGTCCACGCCAACCTTCGCTGGCACGATGCGGTCAACCGCGTCGCTCCCCGGTCCGCCGACACCGTCGGCCAGACCGTGCGCCTGTGGAACCAGAGGATCAGGAACCAGCTGACGTCGGAGATCGGGTTTCAGCTACGGGGTCGCCAGGTTTTCGTGCGTGTCGTGGACGGCCTGCCCGCACCGCTGTCCGAAAAGCTCGAGCACACCGATGCCCTTGCGCTTGTGGCGTTGAACCGCTCGCTGCTGAAAGACGTGGTCGGCGGCACCCTGTTCATGGAGTCCGAGTGGAACAACGTGACCGCTGCCGGTGACGGCGGAACCGCCGGGCGCCTGGAGATCAGGCGCGTCAGGGAAACCGCGGAATCATGGCTGAAACTGCTCGAGAAACATGAGCTGGGCACGGCTCTGGGCGAGATCAACGAAGACGTGCTCGGGGCATATTTCTACAAGGATTCGGAGGTCAGGATCTACTGGCTGGCGATCGGGATCTATGCCGCGCTTTACTCGGTTCCGGTCGAGGCCCTGACCTTCGTCGTGCTGGCGCACGAGCTGGCGCACGCGTACACGCACATGGGATCCGATATCGACGGGCACACGTGGCCGACGGACGAGTTTGCATCGACCGACATCGCGATCATCGAGGGCCTGGCCCAGTTCTACACCGAGGTCGTGTGCGGCAAGCTGGAGAGCCAGATGCCGGGAGCTCTCCCCGCATTCGAAACGCTGCTTCGCCACCAGAGCGAAATCTACAGCACCCATCGCAAGTGGATCGGAAAGAACGAGCGGAACAGTGGCGAAATCGTCCGCGTCAGCCTTGTCGAGTGCCGGCGATCAGGCAGGAAGATGCATCGCGACACCTTCCTGGAAACGGTCAACAGGCGCCGCGAGGAGATCCTGAGCCAGCCCGTGCAACCAACGCTGTTCAACCGTTCCTGACACACGGCTCCCCGGCAAGTCCGGAGTGCTTCCAGGAGAATGTCGTAACTAACTGGATACATTGAGTAAAAGTCCTAGCTCGGACGACGTTTGGCTAGAAGCGCTGGATCAGTCATCCAATCGAGTGCAGATTTTTTCAAAGTCGGGACGGCGGTTGGCGGCGCGTAGCAACGGATTATCAACCTTTGGCTGGGGCTACCTCGAAGCCTCCTTGCGCGGAACTTGGTGAGCGAGCCGACGCATCGACTTATGCGGCGGGGGAAGAGGATCGTCGAGTTGGTGGGGAAGGCCCGCGGGCCGCGGAGGATTGGGGCACCGTGGATCGTATCGCGTGGGTAGGGTAGAAGCTCTGCGGACTTTGCGGTAGGGGTCGCGGGCGGTAGCGGAAGAAACTGCTTGCGAATCGTCCGCTGCGAGTATAGCGGTTTGACTGACCGTGCGGGGGCCTGGGAGTACCGCGCTTAGTCGTCCGGTGAAGTGGTTGCTTGGCCCGGCGCTGGGCCGCTGGCGGTGGGTGATCTACTAGCGCGCTATGGGCAGCTGATGATATGGTCTTGCGAACTCACAAATAGGCGACGGGGCAAGCGAGTAGGCAGACTCCATTACGATGAGCGACAGTTTCGACGAAAACGACTTGGTGGAGTGGCTCAAGGATAAGGCGCCTGAGTTGTCTTGCGCTCTGGCGGCAAGAATCGCACTGCGGATAACTCCAATATTGCGCGATGCTCTGGGCGAGGATGCAGCAGCGCGTCGTACCAGCATTGTCCTGCCCGGATTTCGTGCATTGGCAGCCGCGAACTTTGCCGGAACATGGCCGAGCCGGTTCGGAGATGTGCGACGGGCAGCACGGTGTGCGTCAAGGTCAATGCGCACGGCGATGGGGGAAACCTACAACGAAGGGCAGATGAACTTGATTGATGGCCGCGAGGCTGTACCCGAGGAGTTCGTGTATATTCGCAATCTGGCGGCAGACGCCGAAGCCTTGGGTGTTGCATCGAGCGCGGTCGATGCTGTGGCGCACGCGCTTCAGGTACCGATCCACCACGCTGACGGCAGCAAGGGAACAACTGGCCCCGATGCCATTGGGGACTCTGTACGGGCAGCCGTGGATGCTGCTCATTTTGCTGTCGACGGTGCGAACGGCTATTCGGAATTCCGGTCCGGTCTTCTGGAAGACGGCAAGAGCGTCCAAGAAGTTCCGGCACATATCTCACACTTCTGGAAGGCGGTGGAACGGGATGTGCTGCAGATTGAGGAAAAACGGAGAGAATCAGTTAGTCCGGAAAAAGCGGTCCAGGAGCTGTCGGGAATGGCTCTTTGGCTAGGGGGCATCCCGACTTGGGCGAGCGACCGATGGGCAGACTTCGCGGATGATCTCCCCAGCGATGAAATTTGGAGCGTCTGGATTGACTGGTACGAAGCTCGACTCGCGGGAAGGCTCGATGACCCAACGCTGGAAGCTGAACGGCTTACCATTCCAGAAGTGGACTGGAAACAAGGCCCCGCGCATGTGAACTCCATTATCGCAAAATCCATGACTGCCACCAAAGAACGCCCAAAACCAGGAGATCCCGAATTGACAAAAGGCAAAACATACCAAGTTGCATTGTCATTCGCCGGAGAACAACGTGACTATGTTGAAGATGTAGCCCAGCATCTTGCGGCCCGATCGGTTGGCGTGTTTTACGATGGCTTTCAACAAACATGGCTTTGGGGTCGGGATGGAGTTGAAGCCTTTCATGAAGTATTCGCAGAGACCTCAAATTTCGTCGTAATGTTTGTATCCGCCGGAACCGCTTATGCACCTTGCTCCGGCATGATCAACATGTTGTAGGTCTTGGGCCTTGCCTTGAGGGCGAGGCCGAACAGTGACCGGAAAGCGGCATGGCGGGTCCTGCGCCGATTGAATCGGAAGACGA
>MKWU01000637.1_pt1 | contig 65605 bp, 63 predicted proteins | sample 809101 | NCBI WGS metagenome assembly MKWU01 (sample SAMN05860141, study PRJNA318959) | sponge metagenome | host: Aplysina aerophoba | place: Slovenia: Piran, Adriatic Sea, Gulf of Piran | collected 2013-05-07
CAACGCCACTATCCCTACGTCTTCCTCGAAGCCGATCCCGATGTAGTCGGCGACGCCAAGCGCATCTACGCTGACGCGGCGAACGAAGTCGGCTATGAGCCTGGTCCGCAGAACTTCGGCTACCTGTTCCGCGTTCATGTGCAGGACACGGACGAGAAGGCTTACGAAGTCGGCAAGGGATTCCTCTCAGGCAACGCCGGAGTCGGCCGAGTACCAATGCCGATGGAGTACATGAATCCGCCGGGTTACAGCTCAATTGAGGGCCGCAGAAGGCTCGCCAATATCAACCTGCGCCCCGACCGCTTAGTCGGCGGCGTCGATTCCGCGGGCTATGACCGCGTTGTGCAGCTCAACCGCATCGTCGTCGGCAACCCCGACACGGTGATCAAAAAACTACGCGAGGTCTTGTCGGTGGTCCGCCCCGGTATTCTGGCCGTCTGGACAAATGACGGCAGCATCAGCCATGAAGACACAATGCGCTGCCTTCGCCTGATGAAGGATGAAGTGCTGCCTGCCATGCGCGAGCTTGGCAAGGAACTTGAACTTCCCGGACCATTCGAGGTTGACCCGTAAATCCGGACATCGACTTAATAGATGGCGAAGCGAACATAGTCACGCTATGAGGAGAGCATGTCAGACACCAATACATCCGGAGATCATGTCGAAGTCGCGGGCGCGAAAATCCACCTGCTGAAGTCCGGCAGTGGCGACGCAATTCTGTCACTGCACAGCATCGAAGGCAACTTGGGTCTTCTGCCCTATCTCGACGCCCTGTCGCAGTCCGCCTGCGTGTACGCGCCAACCCATCCAGGCTTCGGTTCATCAGAGCGCCCGGACTGGCTCGAGACAATTGCCGACCTAGCGCGCTTCTACCTGTGGATGCTCCAGGGTATTGAACTGGACAAAGTGCATCTCATGGGCGGATTCATGGGCGGCTGGGTTGCGGCGGAAATGGCAGTGATGAACCCGGATATCCTGCAGAGCCTCACGCTCATTGGCACCGCCGGTGTACGCCCAAGCGAAGGAGAAATCGCGGACATATTCCTGCTCGGCGACGAGCAGACCACGAGCCTCTCAATCGGTAACCCCGACCTTCTTACGACAGCGATTGAGCCGGAAGACCCCTTTGTGCGTCTGCGTGGACGCGAGATGACCACCCGCCTCTGCTGGAAGCCATACATGCACAGCCCAAGCCTCATCCATCTCTTGCCTCGCGTGCATGTCCCCACGCTGATTTTGTGGGGCGAAAACGATCGAATTGTCCCCGTCAGTGCGGGAGAGCGCATAGCTGACGCAATGCCAGACGCCCGCCTTGAGATTATCGCGGGCGCGGGCCATCTGCCCCATATTGAAAGACCCAATGAGGTCATCCCATTGCTGCAACAGCACATGGGCCTGACCGATTAGACATTCCTGACAAGTTACTAGGAGAACGCAAATGTCAGTCAACACCGCAAAACGGAAAATGCTAGAAGGCGAACCCGCATTCGGCGCGGAAGTGAACCTCGGCTCATACTTGTCCGCCGAACTTCTGTCGCCGCTTGGCTTTGACTTCATACTTGTGGACAACCAGCACGGCGCCTGGGACGACACGACCTCGATGGGCGCATTCCGCAGCATCGGACTCGGTTCGGCAATGCCCATGGCGCGCGTCCGCCGCAACGAGTTCGGCGCAATAGGAAGGCTGCTCGACCGCGGCGCAATGGGAATCGTTGTGCCGATGGTCAATTCCGTTGAAGAGGCAGAGGCAGCAGTTGAAGCCGTCCGCTACCTGCCGCTTGGCGGGCGTTCAGCCGGAGCGTTCGGCACTGGATTCCTCGGCGGCAATTACATGGAGTGGGCGAATGACGAAGTATTCTTAGCAGTGCAGCTTGAATCGGTGAGGGCTGCAGAGAACGCTGAAGCCATCCTATCAGTCGAAGGAATCGACGGTTGCTGGGTTGGCCCAGGTGATCTGATGTACTCAATGGGGGTGAATCTATCCGACCCCGCCGGCTGGAAGGCGCACGACGACCTCATCGTGCAGATATTCGAGGCGACCAAGCGCGCCGGTAAGATACCGGGCATCTACACGCCAAGCGCATCCGAAGCTCTCCGCCGCGCCGAACAGGGCGGCCTGTTCCTCACGGCAGGCGGCGACGGTCCCTGGGTCGTCGAAGGCGCCCTCAACACCTTGAAGGAGCTCGGACGAGTCTAACAGGATGTACAGAACAAATATCATGGGATAGACTGAATAGCCAACCAACCGAATCGCTTATAAGCCCAATAGTCGAGGTGAAATATGAAAATTACGGACATCAAGGTCAACCAGCTACGCAGCTTCCTGACTCCCGATGAACACTCATTCGTAGGACAGAGCGGTCGCCTCATCGTGCGCGTCTATACCGACGAAGGAATCACCGGCATTGCCGAAGGCTCACGAGGGCTGGACATCTTCCAGGCATACGTTGACAGCATGATTAAGCCCCTGCTCGTCGGCGAAAACCCGTTGCAGCCACGCCAGATATGGGAAAAGCTCGCGCTCGGCACAGGCCAGCAGGCAACGCGCATCCCACCACAAATCGCCGGCGCGATCGACATCTGCTGCTGGGACATCATGGGCAAGGCAGCAGGGCTGCCGGTCTATGCGATGCTCGGCGGCGCTCACCGCACCGAAATCCCCCTGTACTGGAGTCGCGGCAACGGCTGGCGCAAGTCCCCCGGCGAAATGCTCGAAGAGGTGCAGGAAGGCTACGAGAAGGGCTTCCGCGCATTCAAGGTCCGCATGGACTGGCGTGACTACCGGCAAGACGGCAACCCACGGAACGACTTCGAGATATTTAAGGCAGTAAAAGAGTGGTTGCCTGACGACATTCCCGTCGGCTTCGACGCCAACAACGGCTATTCCGTCCCAACGGCGATCCAGCAGGGAAGGAAGCTGGAAGAGGTAGGCGTGGCGCACTTCGAGGAACCGCTTCCGCAGTACGACCTTCGCGGGCTGCGGCAGGTCGTGGACGCCCTCGACTGCGCCGTTTCCACGGGTGAGCAGGAGACTTCCGCCTGGCGCTTCCGCGATCTGATCGACCTGTCCAATCCTGACATCCTGCAGCCCGACATCCTCAACGTCGGCGGGTTGTCTGAGATCGTCAGGGTCTATGAGATGGCTGTCTCCGACAACAAGGTCATCATGCCGCACAGCCCCAATGTTGGCGTCAACTCGGTCGCCAGCCTGCACGCCTACAGCACCGTAACAAACGCGGTGCGCCCCCACGAGTTCTCGGAGGAGTTCACCGGCCCTGCGGAGCGTGTAGCATCGCTGTTTGTTGACCCTATCATCCCCGAAAACGGCGTCATCAAGCTCCCGGATCGTCCTGGATTCGGCCTAGAATTCGACGAAGCCGAACTCGAAAAGGCAATCATCGCGTAACCCAGAATCGAACTGAAACGGGCGAGTTAGTCTTTACGCAGATAACTCGCCCGCTTTGCGTTTCCTTGAAATCGGCTCGGTCAGCGCACCACACGAATGCGGTGGTTCTCGCTGTCCGCGATATACATCGCGCCCTCGCCGTCCACAACCACCCCATGCGGACGCGCAAGACCTGCACCAACTGCAGGTCCGCCATCTCCGTCCGGCCCTTCATGCCCGCCTGCAACGGTCGAAATAATGCCGCTGTCGGCATGATACTTCCGGATTGCGTGGTTCTCCGTATCCACGATGAGCACATTCCCGTCCCCGTCGCAACGAATCGCCTTCGGCCCGTTGAACTTACAGTCAATCGCCGGTCCACCATCCCCCGAATAGCCCGTCGCACCAGTACCCGCTACTCTGGTTATAATGCCGTTCGAGTCTATGCGTCGAAGCGTATTGCCCTCGCGCTCGCAGACATAGGTATTGCCTTTACCGTCCACACACACGGCACGCGCGCCAAATATCCCAGCCTCTATCGCCAGTCCGCCATTGCCGGTATGTTCCTTCTCACCAGTACCTGCGAATGTGCTCATCATGCCGCTGGCGATGTCCAGCCGCCGAATTCGCTGGTCCTGTATGTCTGCAATAAGCAGGCCGCCATTGCCATCCAGTATGCAGTCGTTCGGCTCCCTCATCTGCGCCTGTATCGCAGGCCCCCCATCACCGCCATAGCCCACCGTCGTGTCACCCGCTACCGTGCTGATGATGCCGGTCGCAATGTCAATCCTACGAATAGCAGGATTGAATCGCTGCAAGATATAGACATCCCCGTTGTCGTCCACCTGTATGGCATAAATCTCATCAATCTTCGCTTCAGTCGCGGGACCGCCATCGCCTGTGTGTCCCCCTTCGCCCGTTCCGGCGAATGTCGTCAGCTCTCCCGATTGCATGTCCAGTCGCCGTATCGCATAGTTGAAGCAGTCCGCGATGTACAGCCAGCGATATGACGGGTCGAACTCCACATGAAACGGATTGTCCATCGTGGCAAGAGTCGCAGGCCCGTCATCTCCGCTATAACCCTGCTCGCCATTACCAACTATGCTCGTGATGCTTGTGGTCATTGTGTTTAATTCTCCTTGTCGATCTCAGATTCTAAAGTTGGTGCGCCCACCATGGCTTTCGCCGCGTCCTGAACATCGCATCGGCAAGCTGCACTGCTTCAGGCGAGGCAACCTCCGCGCGTGAAGCGTGTTCCAACGTGCTGAACGATACGCCGTCAAGGTATGCCGCTCCCAGGTCCGCCGCCGATAGCGTGATGTCCGGAGTGGCGGTTGTAGCCTCGCAGCGTGCGCCCTCCGCGCCTCCCTCCAGTTCGTATCGCCCCTCGTTCCACGGACAGAAATCGTCCCGCACCTCAAGGACGATGCGTCCCTCTCTGGCATAAGTGCGCGCTTCGAGCGCCTTCCGCACATCCAGAACGCGGAGCCACATCCCATCGCGAAGAGTGCGCTGCAGCCTGCGCGGGTCAGCCAGCATCCAGGGCAGCGGATCATCCACCGGGCGGTCATCACACTCAATGGTCGTTCTGAGGTCAATGCCAAAGCAGAATCTCCACAGCGCCGCGTGCGCCGCATCGGTTCCTGCCATTAAGTCCATCACCTTAACGGTCTGACCTTGCAGCCTGTAAACCACATAGCCGTCTATCTCGCCATCCTCCTTATACACCACGAAGTGGAACGCGCTCCCTCCCCTTCTTTCGTGTTCGAAGTCCGCCAGAAACTCGGACCAGTGATCAGGATGCAGTGCTACAAACGCAGATCTGTCTGCGCAAACTCGCACGGCAACCGCAGGCAGCAACTCCGCGGCATCGTCCTTGTCGATGAAGCGAAGTCGGCCCGGCGATTCAGGTGCGTACGCCAACTCAGTGTGTCGCCTGTCAATGCTCCAGCTCTCAATTATCGATGCGATTCCATAGCCATAACGCCCGTATATGATGCTCTCCGACGCGCCCAGCATCGCGAAGGTTTCGTCATTCTCGTGCGCCTCCCGTAGATGCATATCCATCATTCGCGTCAGGATTCCACGCCTTCGATGCGTTGGCAGCACCGTAACGCCCGCCACCACCGCCGCCGGCGCGCTCCGACCTTCGGGTATATTCATCTGCATCGGGTACACGACCGCCGTGCCGACAATCTCGTCGCCATCCAGTGCGGCAAGCGATCGCGCGACCCTCAGCGGGCGGGCGCTGATCTTTACGTCGTCGTCTGTCATCGTTGCCCCGAAGCCCACCGCACATCGTCCTGAGAAACGCAGGCCGCTCAATCTCCCCGATAAAGCGCAATTCTATGTCAGCCATGAATCAACTCCGTAAGCTACTAGGGTTCCTATACACTGATCTTCATTACGTTGTATCCACATGTTGCGTCCACGAAAGAACTATCTCTGAGCGCCACTCCGAACGCACCATTAGTCATTCCTCACTGCGTCCGGAATCTCAAATCGTTGCAGTAAGCTTGTTTTCGACTTCAGATTTCTCGCTTCACTCGAAATAACAAATAATGATAGCCTGCTACCTGATGTCAACAGAACCTAGAATTCGTGCGGCCACCAGGGCTTCAGGCGGGTGCGAAACATGTCATCCGCCAAATACATCGCTTCCCTTGTCGTTGCCTGCGCTCGTGATGCGAGAGTCAGCGCGCTCAGTTCTACGCCGCCCAAGTAGATGGACGCGAGCGAAGCGGCCGGCAGCGTGATATGTGGTGGCGCGGTCGTTGGCTTGCAGCGCGCCCCGTCGGAGCCTGCCTCCAATTCGTAGCGCCCGGCGTTCCATGGGCAGAACTCATCCAGCACCTCGAACACGATGCGCCCCTCGACCGCGTAGGTGCGCGCCTCCAGCGCCTTGGGTACACTCAGCACGCGCAGCCACATACCGTCGAGCGGTGTGCGCTCCAGCCTGCGCGGGTCGGCGAGCATCCAGGGCAGTGGGTCGTCCACAGGTCGCTTTCCCGACTCGATTGTGGTTCTCAGGTCGATGCCGAATACGAACTGCCACAGCGCGGCGTGTGCAGCTTCGGATACTGCCATGAAGTCGAGCACGATAACTGTCCTGCCCTGAATTCGGTATATCACATAGCCGTCAGTCCCGCCCTGTTCCTCGTATGTTACGAAGAACGGCGCACTGCTGCCCGCTTGCCTTTCCTTGTCCGCCAGAAGCTCGTCCCAGAAGACGCCTCTGATAGATACAAAGCCGGGCCTCCTCGCGCATGCTCGGGCAGCTATCTCGGGAAACGCATCCTTCGTATCGCCCCTTTCGACGAAGCGCAGACGACCCAATGAGGGCGGCGAGTGCGCGAAGGCGGCATGACGCCTGTCAATCGTCCATCGCTCGTCGTGGGACGCTATGCCGAAGCCGTAGCGTCCGTATATCACGCTTTCGGAAGCGCCAAGAATCGCTACCGATTCTCCCCTATCGTAAGATTCCCTGAGATGCGCCTCCATCATTCGGGTTAGAATCCCGCGCCTGCGATGTGTGGGCTGCACCGCAACGTCGGACACGATGGCGGTCAGCACTTCCCTGTCCTCGGAAGTGTTCATCTGACGAGGATAGACGATGGAACCGCCCACTATATCCTTGCCGTCGAACGCGGCTAATGACCTGCCATGTTTCAGCATTCGCGAGAACGAAACGATTGTCTCTTCGCTGGAATGGCCTCCGAACCCACGCCTGATTGCCTTGATAAACGGAATGTAATGCTCTTCCGTAATGTAGCGTAAGTCTATATCCATCCTATCTGTCCTGTGTATCCTGTTAGTCTCCGCCCTACTGGTCAAACACCGAGCCGTCCCTGTGCAGGCGCACATTTATCTGCCAGTCATGATTCAACTCCGCAGATCATTAAGATTCGTTTACACCGGTCCCTATCAAGTCGTAGCCAGTAAGAAAACTGGCTCTGCGCTTCGATTTATCGATTCTTCATTGGCATCATAGCGGATGCGGCCAGAACGGTATCTGACTCGAACGAAACATAGTATCCGCCAGCCCGACGACCTCCTGCGTATTTGCTTCCGCTCTCATTCCGCGAATGAGTGTGCTCAGCCGGGTGTCGCCGAGATACATCGACGCCATCGCGTCCGACGGCAAGACGACATCAGGCGCCGCATTAGTGCGCCTGCAGCGTGCGCCTTCATCTCCGACATCCAGTTCGTACCGCCCCTCATTCCACGGGCAGAACTCGTCCCTTATCTCGATGACAATTCGCCCTTTCTTCGCGTAGTCACGCTGCTCCAGCGCTCTCTCCACATCCAGAATTCGCAGCCACATGCTATCCGTTCGCCGTCGCTCAAGTCGCCGCCGGTCGGCAAGCATCCACGGGAGCGGGTCATCCACGGGGCGATTGGCTGCCTCGATTCGCGTTCTAAGGTCTATGCCGAACACAAACTGCCAGAGCGTGATATATGCGTCAGGCGTCGCAGCCATCAGGTCCAGCACTACAACCGTCATGTCCCGAAGGCGATAGATGACATAGCCGTCTGTCCGTCCGTCTTCTTCGTAGACCGCGAAGTTTAACGGTCCGCCGCCGCGCCTGTTGATTTCAAGGTCGCCAAGCAGTTCTGCCCAGTGCTCAGGCCAAACTTGCACGAAACCCGACCGCGTGCCGTAGCTCCTCTTGACCACAGGTGGCAGCAGCGAGAGTACGTCGTCTTTCTCGATAAAGCGTACGCTACCCCGCGAAGCCGGCGAATTCACGAGAGCAGTCCGGTGCCTGTCGATCGCCCACATCTCCGAGTGCGTGGCGACACCAAAGCCGTATCGTCCATAAATTATCGACTCGGACGCCTCCAGAATTGCCAAGGCGTGACCTTCTTCATACGCCCTGCGCAGTTGACACTCCATCATCCGGGTCAGAATGCCGCGCCTCCTGTGCGTGGGCAGGACGGCGACGCCCGAAATAGCGGATACCGGAACAAGTTGGCATTCGGGCACGATCATTTTCATCGGATTGGAGACGAATGTGCCCACAATGCCACTCTTGTCGCAGGCAGCCAGCGCGTATCCCCTATGTAAAGGGGGCTTCATCGCCTCAAAGGTCTCGTCGTCGAGCGGCCAGTCACCGAAACCGCGCCCCATGACATTCAGATACGGTCGAAACTCATCCTCGCCGATAAACCTAAGTTCGATTTCTGATTGCATTTAACCTCCGCTACATCGTCCTCATGCAGCTTAAGCGGTCAATATCAGGACGTGCCCGTTGTCATTTGACCTGCTCGGCTCACACATCCGCCCTACTGGTCCACCACCGAGCCGTCGCGGTGCAGGCGCACATTTATCTGCCCGTAGGTCCGCGGCGGCGCTTTCTCCTGCGCATCGTCCGCAATCTCGATGCCGATTCCCGGCGCGTCCGGAATAATCAGGAAGCCGTCCTCAACCGCAATCGGCTCCTTGACCATTACATTCTTCGGGAACTCGTGCTCACCCGTCGGGTATTCCTGTATGGCGAAGTTCGGCGCGCATGCCGCGATCTGCAGGCACGCCGCAGTGCTGATCGGCCCCAACGGGTTATGCGGCACGACGCCCACATAACTTGCCTCTGCCAGCGCCGCGATCTTCTTTGTGTGCGTGATGCCACCAGCCAGGCACACATCCGGGCGAATATACTGCACCGCGCCGCGCCTCAGCAGCATATCGAATTCGTGGATAGTCTGGAATCGCTCCCCCGTAGCAATTGGCACAGTAATCTGGTTCGCCACAAGTTCCATCGCGTCATAGTGCTCCGGCAGGATGGGGTCTTCGTAGAACATCGGGTGGAATTCCGCGATCCCCTGCGCCAGCACGACGGCTTCGGCGGGTGTCAGCCTGCGGTGAATCTCGATGCACAGATCAACTTCGTTGCCCGCCGCCTCGCGATACATCCGCACAGCGTCAATGGCATCCGCCATCTTGTCAGAGTGCGACTTGTAGTACGGCACCGAGCGGTCCTCGTCGAGGAACGGCGTCAGATGCCCGACGGCAGTGAACCCCGCTTCCTTAGCCGCCTTCACACCCGTCACGAGCTCCTCGCGGGTGGAGCCGAATACATGGTAATAGACACGCGCCTTGTCGCGGACCTTGCCCCCCAGTAGCTGGTACACCGGCACGCCGAAATGCTTGCCCATAATGTCCCAGAGCGCAATGTCAATTGCGCTGATGCCCGCCATTATCGCCGCGCCCCGGAAGTGCCCGGTGCGGTACATCGTCTGCCAGTGGTGCTCGATGAGCAGCGGGTCCTTGCCGACTAGATACGGCGCGAACTTCAGACGGATCGCGGCTTCGGTGGCCTCCAGGTGCCCCCATGCGCCCGCCTCGCCGTAGCCAGTAATTCCCTCGTCAGTATGCACTTTGACGAACAGATACCTGTCAACTGGGTAAGTTTCAACGGATGTTATTTTCATAGCGTCTCCTCGCAGAAATGATTGAGTTATGCTACCACACGCTCACCGGGCACTCACAGCTGACTCTTGCTCTAGCTACTTGCATCACCCGGCCCGCAGAACCTTTAAGACCTCTGGCACGAGAACCGCCATGCTCGATAGCCCAATTATGCCAAGCACGACGTAACGAAATATCTGCTCATTCATGCGTTGAATCAGCAGCGCGCCCGCTCCGAACCCGACAAATGCAGGGATCAGAACTATGCCGACTAGGGTCAGCCGCTCCACGCTGTACAGCCCCGTGGTGGCATAAGCGACCACCCCGATCCCCGCAATGACTAGGAGGTAGAGCGCCATCGCCCCTCGCACAGACCGACGACCCAGGTTCCTAGCGAGCAGGAAAAGAACTATTAGCGGACCGCCGACAGCAAACGCCGTCAGGGTGGCTCCCACGACAAAGCCCGCCAAAACACCTAGCACAGTGGCGTAAGGTATTTCTCCTTTGTATTCCTTCAACGACAGGGCAGCAAGCAGCAGAATCAGCACCACAATGCCTATGCGAATTAGAGTGGGATCGGCAAACTTCAAGATCGCTACACCGAATGGCACTCCAAGCACGCCCGCCGCCACAATCGGGACTACCTCCCGATAAGGAATATCCTTCCTCGCCTGAATGGCAATCAGAATCCCAGCGCTGACCCCGCCTGTGTTTACGACTATTACAGCCGTCTGAGGATCACTAATGGCGAGTAGTGAAATGGGCATTGCGGTCATGGCAATGCCGAATCCGGTAGCGCTATACACCGTGCAGCCGAGAAACAAAGCAAGCGCCAGGATTGCCACACCGGTAAGCCCAAGTGTCAGTTCCATTACAGGTACTTGCTGGCTTCTTTAGCCAGAACCAAGACGCTGGACACAATGATGATGCCGATGACTGTCATATTGAAGACTCGCTCATTCAGGCGTCTCATCAGGAAACTCCCAATGGCTATTCCCACCACAGACGGAATTATAATGACGCCGATCAGTGTAAGGCGAAGCGGTGTGTACAATCCATTGAGCGCAAAGAGTATTATGGAAAAACTCATCAACGCCAACAGGAAGAATGCCATCGCCGCCCGGACGGTCTGTCGCTCCCACTTCTTAGTCATGAGAAACAGCATCACCAGTGAGCCGGCAACGCCCGATGTCGGCAACAGTACGCCAACTATGAAACCCGCCGCAATTCCCACCGGCGTCGAGTAAGGGATCTCTCGCTCCACCTTCACGAACGACCCAATCGCAAAGAGAATTATCAATACGGCGATCCCGATGCTGAGAATGCTCGAATCTGCCGTCGTCAGTATGAACACGGCAATAGGCGCGCCACACAGGGCAGCTATGGTTATCGGCAATACTTCCCTGAAGGGCACGTCCCGCCACGACTTCGAGATTATCCATACGCCTATCCCCAGCCCAGCCGTCCCTGCTACCACGATAACGGTTTGCGGTTCATAAACGAGCAGCATAAGTGGCGTAGAAATCATCCCGATCCCGAAGCCCGTTGCGCTGAAGACCGTAGAAGCCAATAACATCGCAAATACGACGACGACTGCTTCAAGCCATCCCAACTCCATCAAAAGCTTCCCGCCTCTCTAGCCAGAATGATAACGCTGGACGATACGATTATCGTCAAGACCGCGTACCGAAATACTCGTTCGCTCATTAACTTTAGAATCAGCGCGCCGAGCCCCAACCCCGCCAGCATGGGTACCACCATGAGCGCAATCAGGATCAGCCTTTCTTCAGTGTACAGCCCTGCGACAGCATAGCCTGCTACGCTGAACACGTCCAGCACCAGCAGAAAGAATGCCATTGCCGCTCTGACGGATTCTCGCTGCCAGTTCCGGGTCAGAAGATAGAGAGTCACCAGCGGACCGCCAACGCCAAACGCGGGAAGCACGACCCCGACCGTAAATCCGGCAATCACGCCGACTACCTTTGAGTATGGAAAGTCCCTCTGGATGCGAAAGGTCGCGGTCGCCGCCAGCACCAGAACGAGCACGGATATGCCGATCCGCATTATACTCGGGTCGGCAAATTTCAGAATGTACACCGCGATTGGCACGCCTAGGGCACCAGCAGCAGCAATTGACAATACCTCCCTGAAGGGTATGTCTCTTCGAGCCTGTAGAACTATCCACGCCTCCAGTGCAAGCGCGATCGTGTTCAAAACAACTACCGCAGTCTGCGGCTCCAGCACGAACAGCAGGCCCGGCATTGCTACCACACCAATCCCGAAGCCCGTGGCGCTGAGCGCCGTGCAGCCCAGGAAGAGCATGAAGGCAGCCACACCAACCTGAATGGTACTCATTACAGGCTGACAACTTCCCGCACCAGCACAGTCATGCTCGTAACAACTATCGCTACTATCACCAGTCTCCTGAACATCACCTCATTGATTCGCCGCAAAATCAGCAGCGCTAGACCCCAGCCCAGCACAACTGGCAATACCGCGACTCCAATGAGTTGGACGCGCTCGGCCGTCAGTAGACCGGAAGCGCCGTAACCAACGACGCCCGCTCCCTCAACCGCGAGGAAGTACAGCGACAGCGACCCTCGCAGCGCATGGCTTGACATTCTGTGCGACAGCCACGCGAGCACCATCAGCGCGCCACCAACGCCGAACGCGTTCAGCATCACGCTCACCACGAAGCCCACGCCCAACTCCACCGGCGTCGACTTCGGCAGTGCCCATCGAATGTTTAGTGTGGCAAGCAATGTGAGCGCGATGATCAGCGCAACTATGGCTATGCGAAGAAAGCCTGTGTCCGCATCCCGCAGAATGAAAATTCCCACGGGAACGCCTACCAGCCCCGCGCCGGCTACGGGCAGCACTTGGCGTACAGGAATGTGCCGCCGCGTCTGCCATATCACCAGCGAGAACATCAGCAGCGAGACCGAGTTGATTACAACGACTGCTGTCTGCGGATCCAGCAGCAACAGGAGCAAGGGAAACGATGCAACGCCGATGCCAAACCCGACCGTGCAGAAAACAAGCGCGCCGCCAAATACGATCGCGGCAACAACCAGGGTCTGCTCGACCGAAAGAGTGTCCAATCGCCGGGAAACCTACGGCGTCCGCGGCATTACGGCACCGCCTGACCGGCAAACACGCCCGTGCAGCGCTCGCTGTCCACCGCGACCTCCCCATTTACCAGCACATACGGGATCCCTGTTGGGAATTGGCAAGGGTCATCGTAAGTCGCGTTGTCGTTTATTCGCTCGGCGTCGAATACGACGATATCGGCAAATGCGCCCTGCTCAATGCGGCCCCGTCCCGTCAGACCAAACCGCTGCGCCGCACTGTCCGTCATGCGCTGTACCATCTGTTCCAGCGTCAGCATCCCGAAGCTGCGCCTCAGCCGTCCAAGGAAGCGCGGGAAGCAGCCATAAGCGCGCGGGTGCGGCATGCTGCCCACATGAATCGAATCGCTGCCCACCATGTAGTCCGGGCGCGAGAGCAGTTCTACACAGTCTCGGCTAACCTGCTGCCACACCTTCACACTGTCCGGCGGGGCGCCCCGGTATCCGACCTGCAACTCCTCATCCTCGAGGAGCCACATCATCGTCTCCTCCATCGATTCTCCGCGATCGTCCGCGATGTCCCGCAAGCTCATGCCCTCCAGATGGTTGTTCTTCGGCAGATATGTGAACACGGCGGACGACAGGTCGTTTGAACCCGCCTGCATATACTCCAGCATTCGCTGTCGCTCCTCGGGGTCGCGCAGCCGCTCCATCAGAGCTTCAGGTCCCCCGTTGTTCACCTCGCTTGGCAGATAGCGGATCGGGTAGCTGCTGCCCGTTGGATACGGGTAAAGCTCCAGCGTGCAGTCCACACCCTCAGCCTTCGCCTCATCGATGAGCCTCACTCTTTCGGCGACCTGCCCAGCGCTCTCAGGATGCGTGCGGTAGTGTGAGAAATGCACCTTCACGCCTGAACGCCTGCCGATTTCCAGTGCTTCCGGCACATCACCGCCACCAAACCCGCGCTCGGTATTCACATCGCGAAGGTGCGTCACATATACTCCACCGTACTCCGCGACAACCTTGCACAACTCCACAAGCTCGTCCGTGTCGCTCCACGCGTTCGGGAAATACGACATCCCAGTGGCAAGCCCGACCGCGCCTTGCTCCATGCCCTCGCGGATCAGTTGCTTCCCCTTCTCCAGCGCGTCGCCCACAAGTGGCTTGTCGTAGAACCCGACCGTCTCTAGTCGGATGGCGCCATGGGCGATGCAGTACGCGGTGTTGATGGCTGTCTTCTTGTGATAGTGCGAACGGAAGGCGGCGACACTGCTCATATCCAGGTCTTCCGGCGGCTCACCCAGGATGCCCGCAAGATAGCGCCGGTTCATTCGGTAGTTTTCGGGAGAAAGCGGCGCATACGACAGCCCATCCTGTCCCAGGATCTCAGTAGTTATGCCCTGTCGCAGGCCGTCCGCATGCTGCGGGTCGATCAGCAATATGCCGTCAGAATGGGCATGCGTATCAATGAAGCCCGGCGAAACCGTCAGTCCGGTGGCATTTATGACGCGGCGCGCATCAGACTGCGACAGGTCACCAATCTCCACAATCCTCTCGCCCACGACCCCGACGTCTGCGCGATAGGCGGCGGCGCCCGTCCCGTTAACCACGCTCCCCCCAACTATGACAACATCAAACATTTCAGGTTCCCTCTTTTCGAATGGAAGTTCAATAGCGCGCAGTATAACACAGCGGTCTCAGAATTCTGCCCACGAGCCGCGCCAACCTTTACAACAAGGTTACAACGCTTGGAATCATCCCCTCCGCACGCTACCGCGCCTTAATCAACACCCTGTATGCCAGCTATTTCACCACCCTGAACATATACTCAGGGGCAGGAGACAGATTTTCCGGCGCAATGCGAGATTCCGCTTGTCCCGGCGGCGTCCACAGCACCTCGAAGCGCGGAGAACCGGATGCCGCAACATATTCCAGGCGGATGCGGTTCCTCCCCGCAGAAAGCTCAACCTCCGTTTCTCTGTCAGACCGGGAATCGATTATCGTCTCGCCATCCAATATCAACTTCATCTCGCCGTGAACTTCATTCAACCTTAACCTGTATAGTCCTGCCTCCGGGACATTCAGCACTCCATCCCAGATGGCAAGATGCGCGCCCTCAACAACCGAGTTATACCAGAACGCGCCGCCAATTCCCGGCGTAACGCGCTGAGCATCGGGCAGGACGCGATCTATCTCTCTGGGATCCTCAATTCCCCTGAAGAATCGCCCCACCAATCCCACAGGACGAACATCGCCGTGATAAAGATTGCTAGCGGAAATTGGCACCAGAGGCGGCTCGCTGACACTTTCCTGTTCAGTTGCCTGCTTGCCATCGTTGAGGGGAATTGGTGGTTGACGCCAAAGTAGACGCAAGACGCCGTCCGTTTCCTCCACGCGCGACCTCACTTCAAGCTCATGCAGACCTACCGCCGGCTCGATCACAACAACCCGCTCGTTATCCGACAAAATCGGCCTGCCATCCAGCAGCACTTCCGATGAAGCGCCGCCTTCGAGCCTGAAGACATACTCACCAGGATGCGTTACGTGCAGTGTGCCCTTCCACTCCACATCAAAGGGCACGTTTAAGGCATTGACCTCCAGCTTCCAGACACTCTCCGCGCTTCGCAGTATTTCCTCGACAACTTCCCCACTTTCCAGGGTTCTGCGCGATATAAGCCCCTGCGCCGCTTCCAGCTCCTCGCGTCCCACATACGCGGAGTAGTACAGCACATTGCCGCCCATTGGCGGCCTTATCTCGCGAAAGTCTGCGGTCGGATAGTACGCCCTCAGCGTATCGTAGAATCCCGCTTCCCGTGGTTCCAAATATATAGCCGCGCCCTGCCACACCATCTTCGGATCAAGGGGAATATTCGTGGGCGCAGCGATTGTCTGGCGAGGATAGCGATGTCCGAAAAGGCTCGCCACGAGGCTGTGCCGGAACTGCCGCGACACCATCGGACTGTATCCTCTCTCAGCCTGATCAGCCATATCCCTTGCCATCAGGGTATCGTCCGTCGAGTAAGAAGCATACACTTCAGGGTCATTCGCCTGCGCTACGAAGTAGGTATTTATGTTCGCATAGGCGATGACCGCGAGCAGCACTGCGATGAGCGCTGCAGTCCCCGTTCGCAGCACAGGCATTTGCGCCGACCGCCCCAGGTCCCAGATGAAACCGATTGCCACCGTTACCAACGCTATGACTGCAGGTATGACCGTAATGGTGCGCAGCGACTGCGGCGCTTCCCACGGTATCGTCAACACGCCGGGCATAATCATTACGAGTATCCAGACAGGCAATACTAGAAACGCGGCGATTCGCCACCGCCACACGGCAACCACCAGCCCCAGCAGCATAAGCAGACCCGAGAAGACATCCAGCATCGGCGCACCGGGCAAATTGTGCCGACCGTTTGGATCGCCCTCGAAGTGGAACATCCCCAGATGACGAATCAAGCTTTCTCTTATAACCCGCGCCGTATCTCCCTCGTCGGCAACTGAGAATACTGAAGTAACCGCCGTTCGATCAAAGAACTCTCCCGGCTGCGTTAGCACGAATTGCGCCAGAGGAAGAACGACCATCGCAGCAAACACCGCCATGATGCCGATATTCTGCACCAGCCGCCCACGCCGCTTTCCCGCCGTGATCAGTCCATGAACGAGCACAAACCCGATCACCAGCGGAAACAGGCGATAGGCCGCGTAATACCACATCCCCAGTCCCAGGGCAGTCCCCGCAACCGCGAAATCCGCTCTGCCTCCGTTGCGCACAGCGCGATATGTGAGCCAAGCGGTAAGCGCCGCGAAGAACGGTGCGGTTATGCCGTGCATGCCCGTGCGGCTCCAAATCACATCCCAGCGCATGACCGCCGTCAGGAACGCCGCAACCAGTCCCATTGCTGATCCCAGCATATGCCGCATCATCAGGAACATTGCAACCACGCCCGCAAGTCCGAACACGACAGCAACGAGCCTACCCGTAGTTATGGAGATTCCAGCGAACTTTATCACCACTGCTATCGGCAAAAGGAACAGGCTCGGCAACTCCGTGAATGGGACAAACACCGGCAGATAGCCCAGGTCATCGGCCAGTCGTCTCGCCTGGTCGAGGTTGTCAGCCTCGTCGAACCACAGGCCCGGCGGAAAGCCGTCCAGGTTGTACAGCCGAATGGCCAGTGCAAAGAGCAGTATGAAGGCAAGCGCAGCCCACGGTAACATTGCGCGAGGTTCGAAAGTAACCTGATACCCGCGTCGGAATCTGGCGAAAAACGCAGACCAGCCACCCTCGAAGGCTGGCATGGCACCCAGCATTAGCGCCACCGACAGCCCATAGCTCCACCACGCCACCGAGTAAGGCGGTCCCTTGGGGAACATATACAGGCTGAGCGCCGCCGCAAGAAGCCCCGCAGCCACCATCACAAAGCCGGCATGCCTCTCCGAAATGCCCAGTATCGAAATTGGTCTGCTAGGTGCAGCCTCCGCAGACCTCTCGCTCTGGACGAATGTAGGCACCGATGGCGATGTTGTTGCGCCGCCAGGAACGGCGACTGGCTGAGCAACAATTGCCTGCGCTGACTGCCCCCTCACCTGTACTGCCGCGATAGTAGATTCTTCTGTTTGCGGGAATGAGCCGCCAAATGCTGTACGCAGGTCGAACCAGAACAGCGACAGCGCCCTTCCCGACATCCCGCCCATCGCAACTATGCCCGCCAGCAGGCCCACCGCAGAAGGAGCGACCGCCCACGCGATGCCGACCAATGCATAGGAGAAAAGCGCAGCCGTGAACAGTATCAGAGCAGACGCCAGCAGAACTAGTCGCAGTTGAACCCTGTTAGACATCGGCGCTTGGGAGATGGACGCCACCGGCGCCGGAGCCTCACTCACTGGTTCAGGTAACTGCGCGCCAGCCTGCAGCACTCGTCCGCAATTCTCACAAAACCTATACCCTACTGCATTCTGTGCCCCGCACGATCCACAGACTACATGCGAGGAAATTGAATCGGACGGCTCCTCAGAATCGGACTCGTCAACTGACTGCATCGACGCCGGCAAAGCGCCGTCACCACGCAAGTTGTTTCCGCAAACAGCGCAGGTCCCGTGGCTTCTGGGGTTCTGAACTCCACATGCTTCGCAGGTTTTAGATGTGGAATCGGAGTGGTTGGTCATCGCGGTGAGGAATGCTACACTGCGGGCGGGTCTTCCGTGGTAAGGACGCCCTTCTCGTAAAGCTCATCAATCTCCACAGGCGAATATCCAAGTGAGGCAAGCTTCTCACGGTTGTGCTCGCCTAGCAGCGGGGTCGGCCTGCTATCGATGGCGCGCGTCTCTCCGAAACTGATGCAGTTCGCGCAGTAGTGCATTTTGCCATAAGTAGCATGCTCATGTTCCACAATCATGCCGGTTGCAAGGATGTGCTTATCCTCGAAGTAGCCCACGTTGTACTGCTCCGTAACATCTGCGCAGCGTACGCCCGCCTCTCTCAACCGGCGCACGCAATCACTCGCCGTCTCACCCTCGAACGATTCGGCGAGGAGTCCCCATAGCACCTCGTCATTCTCGACACGCCTGGACGCCGTCGCGAATCGCGCATCTTCAAGAAGGTCGTCGCGCTCCATCGCCGCGCACAGATTCTCCCACTCTTGCTGGCTCTCAGCAATGAGATACAGCCAGCCTTCCTCCGTCTCAAATAGCCTGTGCAGCGCGCTCAGACCGTACTGTCCGCCATCGGCAATGGGCGGCGAGGTCTTGCCCTCGTATCTCAGAAAGTCATCCTCCCTCAGCACTGCTCCCGCATTCAGCAGGTTGCAGTCAACCTTCTGCCCCACACCAGTGCGCTCCCTTGCATAAAGCGCCATTATCGCTGCCAGCGCAACCATGCCGCCGGACGAAAAGTCGGTCGGCGCGAGTTGCGCAAGGAACACCGGAGGATTACCACGCCCACCCTGAGCGAACTGCAGACCCATCCACGCCTGTGCCAGCGGGTCAACTCCCGGACGATGCGCGTATGGCCCAGACCACCCAAATGCCGTCGTATGCGCCTCTATCAGACCCGGATTGAGCGACTCCAAAGCTTCTGCGCTGAGACCCATGCGGTCGGTTGCGCCGGGCCGCATGTTCGCCAGCATGATGTCCGCCTCTGTCGCAATTCGCTGCGCTATCTCCTGCCCCGCTTCCGTCTTCGTGTTCGCGGAAACCGAGCGCTTGTTGGAGTTCAGATAGAGGAAGTACTGCATTCCCGCTGGTCTCGAAATATCTCCATAGGGCGGCTCAAACTTGATAATGTCCGCGCCAAGGTCACCGAGACACTTCCCAGCCGCAGGCCCAGCGATTACATTCGTCATCTCCATCACACGCACGCCCTCAAGCGGTGGCGAGTCATCCCTGATCTCTGCCTCCTCCGGCTCCGGCAACTGTACATCGGCAATCTCGGACAGTACACGCTCTGTATGCTGCCCACGCATTGGACGCGGCCCGCGAATCTCTCCGGGCGTCTGGGTAAACTTGAGTGGATTGCCCATCTGCGTAACTTCGCCAACAATCGGGTCATGCATTTCGAACAGCATATCGTTGGCAATAACCTGCGAGTTAGTCATCGCCTCGTCCGTGGAACTAGCACGCGCGTATGGCACATCGGCATCCTCGAAGATGCGCTCCCACTCGGCACAGGGCTTAGTCTTCAGTACATTCGCAACAATGTCGAAAAGTTCCGCCCGCGCCTCTTCGCTCTCCGGACGCCTCCCATCGCCATAGCGCGGATTCGCCAGCAGGTCGGCGATACCCATCACGGTCGCTGCAATGTCAACGAAGCCCCCATGAATGCAGCCAATCTGAATCCAGTTACCGTCGGCGCACTCAAACACGCTGTAGAATGGCCCGCCGCCGGCAGTAGTCAGCTGGAACGGCCGCTGCTCCAGGCGTTCGCCTATCACCTTCGGCGCAAACATCATAGCTCCCGCCATCACCGATGTGTCCACCTTCCGACCATACCCAGTCTTTTCCCTCGCGTACAGCGATGCCGTTATGCCCTGCGCCGCCAGCACCGCAGTCCCTAGATTCACGACAGGATGCACAACATGCACAGGTCCCTTCCGAAAGCCGGGCTGCGAGGCCAGAATACCCATGCGCGCCATCACCAGATGCTCGTCTCCCGGTTCGTCTCGCATAGGGCCTCGCTTGCCGTAGGCAGTGATCGAGCAATGCACCAGGCGAGGATTAATCCGGCGCAACCCACCATAGTCAACTATCGCCTGAAGCGGCGAGCTTGGCTCGAAGTCTTCGATGAGCACATCGGCATTCACCACCAGCTTCCTGAAAGCTTCCTGCTCGGCAGAAATGTCTAGCTCGACGCTCTCCTTCCCACGATCCCAGACCATGTAGATTGGCTGCGTCCGGTCATTGGCATCGTCCGGCGATTCAATGCGAATTACGCGCGCGCCATTATCGCAAAGAAACATGCCTGCTAATGCGCCAGGTCTGTCCCGCGTCAGGTCTAGTACTGTGATTCCGTCAAGCGCTCCGGGCATTTTCCTCAGTCCCATCGCTTCTGTCTGTACTCGCCAAGTGGCGATTCACCGCCCACATAGCCGATATCATTTAGGTCAAAAGATGCCGCAAATTGTAACATGGACACGGTGAGAATACAGGACATCTCACCCAGCATCTGGCACACGATTTGTGATGCGCCGCCACTCAGTCTGAAGGCGAAACTATGTCCCCCCACAACACCGATCACTCAAGCGTCGTCACGCGGTGTGCCTTTATCCAGTCCCAGTCCAGCTCCAACCCAAGGCCGGGAGCGGTTGGTGCTTTCAAAATACCCCTGTTTGGAGCGATGTCCTCGACCACCCCGAACTGGTGCGCCTCCGTCGGCAGCCAGTACTCGTAGTAAGCGCAGTTCGACACCGAGCAGATTACATGCACGTTCGCGATGTTCAGTAGCGAGTTCCCTGCCGTGCCAATCTCGCAGTTCATACCAAACCCTTCCGCCATCGAGCACAGCTTCTTCAGTCCTGTAATCCCCAGTTTCCGCGCAGTGCCTCGAACCAGCCGGAGCGCGCCCATGCTGATGTAGTGATAACCCGTCTGAAACTGGTTCTCAGGCTTGTCGCTCATGCAGATTGGCGTAAGCAGACGCCTGCTGAGTTCAGCGATGTTGTCGTACTCGTGAGCTGGTATCGGGTCCTCGAACCAGTAAAATCCAAGATCGTCAGCAGCGCTTCCCACATCCAGGGCCTTGCGGAAATCGTACCCATTGTTGGGATCGAGCATCAGCTCCACATCGTTCCCAACAATATCTCTGACACCCGCCATCATCTCGAACACGTCCGAGTTACCCATCACGCCCGGGTGTATCTTGTACGCTCGAAACCCAGAATCCATCAACTGCTGCGCCTCCTCGAAGTAGCCCTCCGCCGACTCATGCCGTGGCGGATAGGTAGCATAGACCTCAGTCTCGTCCCGATTCGCACCCAGAAGCCTGTATACCGGCACTCCCGCCGCCTTCCCCGCAATGTCCCACAGGGCCACATCCACCGGCGCCCATGCGTTCATATTCAGACCCCGCCGGCCGCTCAGTATCGGCAGCCGGCTCCACAGCCGCTCCCGCCCGAAGGCGTCCTGCCCCAGGATCTCCGGCTTCAGCACATTCAGAATCGGCCCGAACTGTCCGCCCCCACCTCCTCTGAAATCCCCTACAAAGCAGTTCCCCTCGATTCCCTCATCAGTCATGATTCGTAGTACGCCCTGCTCCACTTCGCCGTGAAACCGTCCCAGGTCTGAATCCAGCCCTGTATCCGGCAGCAGGCGCCGCACGACCTCTATCTTCACATCGGTAATCTTCATCTCGTATCTCCGCCCTTTGCACATTTGACTTGCCGACGGCAGGGCAACCCTCAGTCTGCCCTGAAAGCGCGCCTATTGTAGCAGACCGAATAATGCAACCCCCGCACAATCCAAAAGCCTGCTATCATCCACAACTGACGATAACCCTCGCTCGGGAATGGAGATGAAGATGCTGGATATTCTGATTGCTAACGGCCAGGTAATAGATGGGACTGGAAGCGCGGGTTACTACGCCGCAGTGGGTATTGAGGACGATACCGTCTCCATCCACAGGGGCGACATATCCCACATCGAAGCCGCGAGAACGATCGATGCTACAGGCTACGTGGTCTGCCCCGGCTTCATCGACCTGCACTCCCACGCAGGTCTGACGATGCTCGGCGCGCCGCACCACGACCCAAAGGTGCGGCAGGGCGTGACCACCGAACTCGTTGGCATCGACGGCATCTCGCACGCCCCGTTTAAGTCTCAGGACGAGCTTCACCGCTACATCTGGCTGGACTCCGGACTGAACGGCTACCCACCGATGCCGGCGGACTGGCTGTCAGTGGCCGACTACCTCGGCAAGTTCGACGACACCGTGGCCATCAACGTCGCCTACATCCTCGGCAACTCTCCCGTCCGAATCTGGTCCGTCGGCTGGAACGACAGGCCACCCACCGACGCCGAGATGGCAGACATGAAGGCAGTCACACGCGAGGCAATGGAAGAGGGTGCCTGGGGTCTATCCACAGGACTCGACTACCCGCCCGGCGCATACGCATCCACCGACGAGCTTGTCGAGCTGTCCGACACAGTGGCAAGCATGGGCGGCTTCTACCACACGCACACCCGCGCCAGTCTACGCGCTCAGGGACTGCTCGCCCCTTGGGAAGAGGCTATCGACATTGGGCGGCGGTCCGGCATCCCCATCCACCTGACCCACTATCGTCAGAGCGAGCAGGGCACAGGTAGTCACCTGGACTACCTCGGCCTAGTGGAAGACGCCCGCTCTGATGGCATGGATGTAACCTTCGACTGCTACACCTACCCATACTCAGGCACAACCATCACCATCGGCCTGCCCCACTGGGCAAAGGACGGAGGCCCCGAAAGACTGATGGCGGCACTCCGCGACCCCAACGACCGGAAGCGGATGGCAGCCGAAGTCTCCCCCGATAGGCTTCGAGACAACTGGCTCACGAACTTCACCCAGCCGCAGAACAAGCAGTACGAAGGCAGGCTCATAACCGACATTGCCGAGATGCGCCAGCAGGAACCTGCCGAAGCGCTATTCGACCTCTTGCTTGAGGAGAATTTAGGAATATCAACCGTCGGGCTGGGCACCAACCCGCATACTCTCCACGCCTTCGTCTCCCACCCTGCAGGCATGATAGCCTCCGACGCCATACTGTTCGGCGAATACCCGAATCCGCGCACATATGGCTGCTTCCCAATCGTGCTTGCAGAATTCGTTCGTGCCGAAAAACACCTCCGACTCCCGGAAGCGATCCGCAAGATGACCTCGTTCCCCGCCCAGCGCCTTGGCCTGCCAGACCGTGGCATCCTGCGAGACGGCTTCAGAGCTGACATCGTTGTATTCGACCCGGCGACCGTCAAAACCACCGCCACCCGCGAAGACCCGCACCACTACCCCATTGGAATCGACTACGTCATCGTCAACGGCAAAGTCGTCATTGATAGCGGCGAGAATACCGGCGCACTGCCGGGACGCGCCCTTCGCAGGGGCCACGCGGCGACCTGAATCCGCAGCTGGCCCTCCATTTTGTTCGTGCAAATGACATCAGGACTGAATGGCGATATACTTACCCGCGACTTAATTGAGACTCAGCCACGAACTAGGCTGAAAACTGGCGCAACCGGTCAGCAGCACGAAGGAGATCACACATGCCAGCGCAGATTCCCACCGAAGAAGAAGTCCTGAGTTACTTTGACACACTGTCCAACTGGGGACGCTGGGGGGAAGACGATCAGCACGGCACGCTCAACTTCCTCACGCAAGAGAAGACGAAGCAAGCCGTATCACTGGTGCAGGAAGGAACCACGGTTTCCTGCTCGCGCACCGTCACCTGGACACCAGAAGCCGACCACATGTCCACTCCGCTGCATTTCATGCTTGAGAGCGGCGAAGGCTGGGCAAGCGGCGACAAGGTGACGAATCGCCCAAGCCAGGCTTCAACCGACTTCTTCGGTATGGCATTTGACGGCTACCACATCACACCCCCAGGCAGCACTTCGCCCCTTTTTTTTCTGGGGGGTGAAGTAAAAGCGAGCCACCGCCGACCACAGCACACACATGGACAGCCTTGCCCACTTCTTCTGGCAGGGCAAAATGTACAACGGTCGCCCGACACATCTCGTCTCCACAGGCTTGGGAGCTACCGTAGAGTCAATCGAGCTGGCTGGTGAAGGTGTTGCGACGCGCGGCGTCCTTGTTGACGCGCCAATGATTCGCGGCGTCGATTGGATAGAGCGCGGAGAAGGCGTCATGCCCGAAGACATCCTCGCGGCCGAAGAGCGATGCGGCTTCACGATCGAAGAGGGCGACGTGCTTCTCGTACGCACCGGAAACCTGCACCGCCGCAATGTCGAGGGCCCCGTCAATCCCCGCGAAGAGGGCTCACCCGCGTGCCAGGCGGCGTGCCTCCCGCTGTTCCACGAGCGCGGCATCGCCGTTCTCGGCAGCGACACCGGCAATGACGTCATGCCCAGCCAGTATGAGAGTATGTCCAATCCCATCCATCAGGTTGGCATCGTAGCTATGGGACTTTGGATACTCGACAACCCCAATCTCGAAGACTTGGCGGCAGCCTGTAGGGAACGCAACAGGTGGGAGTTCATGATAACCATCAATCCTCTGCGCCTGTCCAACACCACCGGCTCGCCCGTCAACCCAATCGCGATCTTCTAGATAGTCTGCTATTTGCCTCAGCCGGCTGCCTCATCAAGTCGGCTGAGGAACGCAGCAACTTCCGGCACGCCATCAAGACTGTAATCGGCGTATTCCAGTACGCTTTCTGGTGTGCCGTCCTGCAAGACCGCAATTCCCAGACCGCTGATCTTGCCGGCATCCCTCCGCTGCCGAAGCACTCTCAGTGCATCCGCGTCAGTGGTGTCATCGCCCAGGAATATCACGCTGCTCGGGCACCAGTCACTTATCAGCCTGTCCAGAGCAACGCCCTTGTCAACGCCATCCCTGCGCCTAATCTCCAGGATCTTGTTGCCCCAGAAGACTTCGAAATCTCCCATATCAGGCATAGATTCCAGGGCTAGTTTTAAGCGCTCGACAACTCCCTCTTCGTCTGTCGCCTGCCGGAAATGCAACGATGCGCTGAACCTCTTGTTCTCAAGCACAAGACCACCGTCGTTGGCAGCCCTCGCGAGCGTCTCTAGCCAGGCTTGCAGCTCGTGTTCGGCATCGGATACATTCTCCGCCGCGCATACCGCTCCATCCGCGATGAACTCTGCGCCGTGATTGCCGACATAAACGATCCCCTCGATGCCTACCCGCCGCTCCACATCCCGCGCCGCCCTGCCGGACATCACGGCGACCAGCGCCAAGCGTTCAGCATGGCGTCGCAGTGATGGAACAATGTCGGGGAGGATGACAGCGTTTTCGAGAACAGGCACAAACTCCGACATCGTGCCGTCGAAATCCAGCACGAGACCAAGACTCTCCAGTGTCAGACCCTCAATCGCAGCCTCAATGTTCGCCAGCAGATTTGGCGGAATGCTGACTGGTCGGCTCACTGAGATGCGTCCGACGCGCCGTCATTGAGGAGAGTTCTCACAGCGCGTGAAACTAAGCCGGATGCCAGGCGCACCTTATAGCCGTTGTCTGAAAGTGGCGAAGCCCCCTCCACCGCAATCCGCCCAACCTGCTCCGGATCGATGTTTCCGATTCCCATTCCAATCAGAGCATTCTCAGCATCCCGCACCCTACGGGGTACTGGCGCCACTCCACCCAGCACAACGCGCGCATCCTTAACTGAGTCCCCATCCACTTCCAGCGACACCGCCACGCTCGCAAGCGCGAAGTCCATCGCCTGCCTCTCCTTTGCCTTCAGAAACAGGCTGCGGGCGTTCGGAGACGCCGAAGGAATCACAACCTGACCCAGAATTTCGCCTTCCTCCAGCACATTCTCCCGTGTAACATCTACAGAGGGCGCCACAAAAAAGTCCTCGATCGGCAGCATCCGCGCGCCATCCCAAGTTAACAGCAATACGCGCGCGTCGAGGGCTTCAAGCGCCACCGCCGTATCAGACGGATGCACAGCGGGACAGCTCCCCGTATCGAAGATCGCATGGAACTTATTCGCGCCTTCAAATGCGAAGCACTTCTCCCCGCCCTTCTTGTGGCAGTCGAATAGAGGACTACGATAATACCAGCAGCGCGGCCTCTGGCAGAGATTGCCTCCGATCGTGCCTACATTGCGAATCTGTGGAGTCGCAACCGAATCACAGGCTTCCGCGAGTGCTGCGTACTGCGCTCTTATCTCTGAATTCGCCCCAATATCGCTAATCGTCGTCATGGCCCCGATGAGTGCGCCTTCGTCATAGATTCGAACGCCTCGAAGGTCATCTATTCCCTGAAGGCTCACCAGCCTGTCAGGCAATACCGTCCGCTGCTTGATCTCGCCTAACAGGTCAGTCCCGCCTGAGATGACTCGGACGGTCGCGCCGTTTCCGTTCAGCAATTCGCTTGCCTGTTCGACGTCTGCCGCGCTTACGAACTCAAACCTATGCATCCTCCTGCACCCCCTCTTGTTCGCGAAGAGCGTCCAGCACCTTGTCAGGAGTTGCAGGCAGATCGGTTATGCAAACACCCACAGCATCGTAGATAGCATTTATCACGGCAGGCGCAACACCAACGCTCGGTGGTTCACCCAGTGCCTTAGCCCCATACGGCCCAATCGGATCGACCACATCCGCGAATATCACCTCAATCGGCGGATATTCCTGGATCGTCGGACTCTTGTGTTCGAGGAAACTGGCGTTCAAAGTAACGCCGCTATGCGGATCGGTCAGCATCTCCTCCGACAGCGTGAATCCAAGCATCTGCGACACTCCGCCTTCAACCTGATTCGTGGCAAGTTGCGGGTTCAGAATGCGTCCTGAATCATGCGCCGCTACATACCGCAGCACTCTTACATTGCCCGTCTCCGTGTCCACCTCCACCTCTGCAAAGTGCGCTCCGAACGAATTAACAATGTGATCCCGGCTCCCCGGCATCACCGACGCCATAGCTTCCAACTCCTCCGCGCCGGCAAGCGCCGCAATATCCTCAAGCGCCAGCCGCACATTGCCGTCCTCTGACAAAACGGCTCCATCGACAACGCTTAGTCCGATCACATCATCATCCAAATGAGTGGCGACAACGCCGAGAATCTTCGCTCTCAGTTCTTCCGCCGCCTGTTTCGCAGCAGTGCCCGTCGAAAATGTCGCAGTTGAGCCCGCAGTAATCGGCGCCTCAGGCGTATCGGCAGTATCCCCGAATGTAACGCGAACGCTCTCGTAGGGCACACCAACAGCCTCCGCCACAATCTGCGCGATGACCGTCGTGCTGCCCTCACCCACATCCATCAGACCGGCGATTACTTGCACGCTGCCGTCTCCATTGAGTCTGACGCGCGCCGCAGATCGCCCGCCGGGCCCTCCTCGATAAATCAGCATGCTCATCCCGCTGCCAGTCTTCAGTCTTCCTTCGGACTGTGACTGTGACTGTTGTTGTGATTGTGACTCTCGCTTGGCCGCCTCTCTGTCCTTCCATCCAAACGCATCCGCACCTCTTTCAAGGCACTCCCTTAGCCCGTTCGACGAGAATGGTATGCCGCCCTCAACAGGCTGCGTGTCGATAATCTCATTGGCAGGCGTAACTCTCTCTCCGGCCTGTCCCTCGATTCCCACATGGTTCCGCAATCGGAACTCCAGCGGATCGATGCCAAGCTCATCAGCGATATGGTTCATCGTCACTTCGAGCGCAAAGTGCCCCTGAGGTGCGCCGAGTGCGCGATAAGACGCCGCCGAAGGCTGGTTCGTATAGACAAGGTGGCCGTCGTACCGGACATTCGCACAGCGGTACAGGTACAGCGCCGCCTGCCCTGCCCGCCTCACGACTCCGGGCCCCGAAGCCAGGTACGCGCCCGTGTCCATTAGAGTGGTCGCGTGAATGGCAGTTACCGTGCCGTCATTCTTCACGCCCACCTTCACCGCCGTCTCCGTAGAGTGGCGCTTCCTACCTGCGACAAACTCTTCCTCTCGCGTCGCCTCGATTTTCACCGGCTTCCCCGCCCTGCGCGCAAGTTCCGCCGCGATAACTGACAAGCGAGACTCGTCCTTGCCGCCAAACCCCGCGCCAAGTGTCGCTCCAATCACCCTCACATCATCGCGATGAACGCCTAGCGCAGAAGCAAGACTCAGCCTATCCGCATGCACTCCGCGCGAAGTCTTCCACACCGTCAGTTTCCCGTCCTCCCACATCGCAACGGCGGCCCTTGGCTCAAGTGGCGCAGGCGAGTGTGCCGGAGTGCTGAATGACATGCTGAAAATGCGGTCAGCCTCTTCGAAGCCCTCATCGACATCGCCCCTCGTAAGCGCAAGGGGCTCGCCACCCACCAGATTGCCCTCGGGATGTACCAGCGCATCCCCAGACTCCAGCGCCTCGCGCGCCGTCGTAACGAACGGCAATTGCTCATAGCGCACTTCAAGCAGGCTCGCGGCGTACTCCGCAAGGTCCTCGTCATCCGCCGCCACGGCCGCAACTTCGTCGCCCACAAAACGCACTTCCAGGTCTAGAATCGGCAGGTCGGGCGCGAGCCTGCCGCTCGGCACATCGAACGGCGTCAGAACGGCATGCACCCCATCCAGATTCTCCAAGTGCGAGGCGTCAATACTGGTTATCCGGGCATGCGGATGCGGACTGCGGACAATCTTGCCATGCAGCATTCCCGGCAATTGAATGTCGCTCGCATACCTCGCCTCACCCGTAAGTTTCCCAGGCAAGTCATGCCGCGCGACCGATGTCCCTATGACCGAATTCACCATCAACGCTCCACCGTCGCCCGCTTCACAGATTCTATTATGCGTCCGTATGCATTGCACCTGCACAGATTGCCCGACAACGCCTGCCGGATCTCCTCCTCCGTCGGATCGGGAGTTTGATCCAGAAGTGCCTTGGCGCTCAGCAAAAAGCCCGGAGTGCAGTAGCCACACTGCCCGCCGTCATTATCGAGAAACGCCTGTTGGACCGGATGCAGATTGTCACTGTCGCCCAGCGCCTCTACGGTCGTGATAGTACGGCCCACGGCTTGCATGACCAGGATCTGGCAAGCATAAACAGGACTGCCATCAAGCAACACTGTACACGCGCCGCACTCGCCTCTGTCGCAGCCGCGCTTCGCCCCCGTCAGCTGTAGAGACTCCCGCAGCACGCGCAGCAGCGTCCAGTGATGCCGAACATCGACTGTGCTGACCTCGCCATTCACATCCAGTTCAATCTGCGCCGTAAAGTCTAACAAGTTGCAACCCCACTTCCCCTACTGTGCCGTAACGCCCCCATCTATTACCAATTCTGAACCGGTCATAAAGGAAGCCTCGTCAGACGCCAGGAACAACGCCCCATAAGCCACATCATCCACAGTCCCGATTCTATTCAGCGGAACGCGCTCCACAGACGCCGCCAGTCCTTCAGGAGTCCCGATGTTGTCCGCGATCATCTCGGTGTCGATCGGCCCCGGATGAATCGAATTCGCCCGAATGCCGTCTGGAGCCAGTTGAATCGCCGTGTTCTTCGTAAAAAGCCGTACACCGCCCTTGGACGCCGAGTACGCCCCACCTCTGGGACTGCCGACCAGACCCGCCGTGGACGATATGTTGATGATGGACCCGCCGCCCGCTTCACGCATCGCCGCTATCGAATGCTTGGTGCCCAGAAACACGCCCTTCAGGTTGATGTCAATGATGCCGTCCCATTCCTCTTCAGAAGCATGCTCAATCGGCACTCGGCTGTATATCGCAGCGTTGTTCACGAGTATGTCCAGCTTGCCGAAGGTCTCGACGGTCTTATCCACCGCCGACTGCCAATCGCTGGATTTCGTGACATCGAGGTCAACGAACAGCGCCCTGCCGCCTGCCTCGTTGATCTCCGCTTCCACCTGCTTGCCCTCATCCTGAAGGATATCCGCAATGACGACCACGGCTCCCTCCTGCGCGAAGAGCTTCGCTTCCGTGGCACCCTGCCCTCGCGCGCCTCCGCTTATCAGAGCCACCTTGCCTTCAAGTCTCATAACTCTACCTCTCCTGGTTTACGGGCATTGTGCATAGAAATTCCATCAAGCCTGCCACCACCAACCCGCCTTCCATCCATTCAAGTCAGCAGGATTTTAACACTTATGCTAGTACAAGACAAAGCAGAGTATTCAAGATACGTCATCATCTAAACGAAGATTCACCGTCCTCATGCACACCATTAAACGGCATTTCAAGATGACTTCCAATTCACACCATCCGTACTCAGCAGGATGAAACTCAGGCAGTCAGCCCGCATTTTTCCCAATGTCGCAAAGTGGTATTGACAGGAACGATCGTTCTGTTCTATTATGTTCTATAAGAGATATGTTCTATAACATTTTCGGAGGTGCGCGAAATGGAAAGCGCGAAGAATGACTCCAACATTATCCAGCTCCGACTGCCCGGCATGCGCACACACCGCAGCGCGCCGGCATCCGCAAACTGCTGCAGCGTCCACGTCGGCCAGCAGGTCGTCTATATGGGCAGCATCAGCGGCGGTCCCAGATTCGGCAGCAGCGGCGTAGTAACAGAAGCGCTCCAACGCAAGGCTGTCGTGGACATGGGCGAATCCGGCATTTGGAACATTCCGTACCATTTCCTGACACTCCCCCAGGCCGCATAACTCCGCCCTCAGAACTGCCACACCGTAGCAGCGCCAATCACTCATTCAGAACGAGGTCAGCCTAATGTTACAGGACATCATCAAGTCTATCGCTTTCGGACGTAATCCAGAAAACCAACCCGCCGATCATAACGCATCCTCGGATATCAAGGTGAAAGTAATCGGTGTTGGAGGTGCAGGCGGAAATGCCGTTTCCCGCATGGTTAGGACAGGGCTAACCCAGGTTGACACCCTCGTTCTCAATACGGACATTCAGGCGCTGGCAGCGTTAAGATCCATCCCGTCTTACGCGATTGGCCCTCAGACGGTCAAAGGCATGGGCTCCGGGGGACGCCCGGAGGTAGGACGCCGCGCAGTCAGGGAAAGCCAGGCGCATATTGCCGAAATGCTGGATGGCTCGGACATGGTATTCATCACCGCGGGAATGGGCGGCGGCACCGGCACCGGAGCTTCTGCCACAGTCGCGGATTTAGCGCGCAAGAAAGGCGCCCTGACCGTTGGCGTCGTCACATTGCCGTTCTCGTTTGAAGGCGCACGAAGACGCGAGGTCGCCGAGCAGGGCCTTCGCAGCCTCAGCCAGAAGGTAGATACGCTGGTTGTTGTGGAAAATGATCGGCTGCTCCCGTCTCTCAATGGCAAAGTATCCCTCGAACGAGCATTTGACGCGGCAGACGACGTACTCCGGCAGGGCGTAAAGGGAATCTCCGATATTATTACCGTCCCTGGAATGATCAACGTGGACTTTGCAGACGTCCGCTCCGTCATGGGCAATGGCGGCCCCGCGTTTATGGCATACGGCGAAGGCAAGGGCAGATGGGCAGCAATGGAAGCGGCACGCTCCGCCCTTGCGAATCCGCTCTTCAACTCGCCGCTGCAGGGCGCGACAGGCATACTGTTCAATGTAACCGGTGGAAGAGACCTTACGCTCGGACAGGTTCACGAAGTCGCGGAGATTATCCGCAAGGCGGCAAGATCCGACGCTAATGTGATCTTCGGCGTGGTCCAAGAACGACAGATGAAAAAGCGCGTCGGCATCACGCTGATAGGTACTGGCATCGGCACCAATGTTGAGCCCGAATCTCCTGTCGTAAGTAATAGCCGCGTCACACTATCAGACGCCGAACTAAGCAGGCTGATTAGCGCCCCAAACACCAATGGTCATGCACATGCGGAACTGGCGCACACTGCAAGACTGCTGTGACCTCCAGGATGTTATAGCTGCCCGGTTGACGACTTGTAGCTCTCGATGCCTTGCGTCAATGCAGAAAGTGGCAGTAGCGCGCACTTGATTCTGACAGGGTAGTCACGCACACCCGCGAGATTGGTTAAATCACCCTCGGCGTGCAGCATCGCCTCCGCTTCGTCATCGCCCCGCATCATCCTGCGAATCAACTGCACAAGCGAGTCCACCTCGTCCAGGGCTTTGCCCCGTATCGCTTCCGTCAGCATCGAGCCTGCTGCCAGGTTGATTGAGCATCCCTCACCCTGTAGCCCCACGCCACTGATTCGCTGCTCATCATCAAGGCGAAGCTGCAAGTGGATCTCGTCGCCGCAAAACGGATTTATCGCATCTCCCGCTATGTCGGGAGCGCTCAGGGGTTCGTGATTTCTCGGGCTGCGACGGTGGTCGAGTATCGCGTCTCGGTACAGGCCGTCAAGCCTATTTAGCTCCATTTGCTGCCCTGCTCACAAAGTCAGTCTTGCGCGTGAACTCAAGGCGCTCTTCCTGCATGCCGGAGTCCATCACGCTCGAAAATACCTCAGCGCCTCCTTGAGCGCGTCCACCAACTCGTCAACCTCTTCCTCTGTGTTATACAGGTACATGCTCGCCCGGGCAGTTGCCGGCACCCCGAGGCTGCGAACCATTGGCATGGCGCAATGGTGGCCCGTGCGTATCGCGATGCCGCGCCTGTCCAGCACGGTGCCTAGGTCGTGAGGATGTACGTCCGGGTGATGGAACGACACTATACCGCCCTGCTTCTCGGCATCCTTCGGCCCGTAAACATCCAGCTCTTCTTCCAATTCCTTGAAAGCGTCCAGCGCATATTTCGTCAGGCTAATCTCATGCCCGCGCACATTCTCCATCCCAAGCGCCTGCAGGTAGTCCACCGCAACGCCAAGTCCGATGGCATCCGCTATGTTCGGTGTGCCCGCCTCAAAGCGCATCGGCAGGTCATCCCAGGTCGCGTCTTCATAGGACACCGAGAGCACCATCTCTCCGCCTGTCAGGAATGGCGTCATCCGCTCCAGCACATCCAGCTTGACATACAATCCACCTATGCCGGTGGGTCCCAGCATCTTATGCCCGGAGAACGCGAGAAAATCACAGTCTATGTCCTGCACATCAACTGGCATGTGCGGAACGCTCTGCGCTCCGTCAACTAGTACGGCAGCTCCGACAGAGCGAGCCTTCGCCGCAAGCTCCTTGACCGGATTTATGGTTCCCACTGCGTTCGACTCGTGCGACATCGCCAGCAAACGGGTTCGCGGCCCAATTATTCGATCGACCGCCTCCATGTCCAGAGTGTGGTCATCCTCTAGCGGCAGGATTCGCAGCTTCGCATCCTTCTTCATCGCGACCTGCTGCCATGGCACCAGATTGCTGTGATGCTCCATCGCGGTTACGACAATTTCATCGCCGGGCTTGATATTGTCCATAGCCCAGCTATTGGCTACAAGATTGATCCCCTCGGTCGTGTTGCGCGTCCATATCAGACTCTTGGCGCTCTCCGCGTTTACGAAGTCCGCGACCTTTTGCCGCGCCTCTTCATACCGCCCAGTGGACTCCACGCTGAGCGCATGCACTCCACGATGAACATTCGCGTTGTAACCCTCATAGTAGTCAACAAGCGCCTGAATGACCTGGCGCGGCTTCTGAGTGGTCGCTGCCGAATCAAGCCATACCAGCGGCTTGCCGTCATAGACCTTCTTGGAGAGAATCGGAAAGTCCTCTCGGATCTTCATTACATCTAACATATCGTTACCTGTAGTGCCTCTCTGCGCGGATTAAGCTGCATTTACCGGAAATGATGGGTAAAGTAACTCTCATTCGTCCTGAGCTTGTCGATGGGCTGAGCGCCTCAGCAATCCACTCCAGAGAGTGCGCCAATCATTGGCGCAAGCTTAAACATCAACCTCAATAGCGTCGCCCTCTACCCGCACAGGGTAGGTGTCAACCGGCACAACGGCAGGCAGTTCAGTTGCCGATCCGTCTCGTACATCAAACCGGGCGCCGTGCCTTGGGCACTCGATCTCGCAGCCGTCCAATTCGCCCTGTTCGAATGATGCGCCGTCGTGCGTGCATACATCCTCGATGGCATACAGGTCACCGCCCACATTGCACACCGCAACCGCCTTGTCGCCTACCTCGAACACCTTCGTCACGCCAGGCGGAATGTCGCTAGCGTTCGCAACTCTCTGAAAAGCCATCCTGTTCCTCCCAAAATGTTTGGCTCAAAGTCCTAATTTAGTAGTCTTGAAACTATTCCTAAACTGCTGTTTTCAGTGTGATGGGCAGCACGCCCTTATCATCGTGCTCCGGCAGAATCGGAGTGCTGTTCACCAGGTCCTCGATCGTTGTCGAGTCAAGTATGTTGAACACCGCCTCAGCCACCGTCCGCCACACTTCACGCTGCGCGCACGCAGGCGAGTGTATGCAGATCGTGTTGTCCGCAAGGCAAGCCACCGGCGACTCCGTAGCCCCCAGGCTCATCATTACATTGCTCAGTCTGATTTCAGAAGGCTCCATCGCGAGGAAGTGACCGCCTCGCGGCCCTCTCTGGCTCCCCGTAAAACCGCTCTTGTTCAGCGAATGTAGAACCTGTGCAAGATACTGTTCCGGTATGACCGTGCGCTTGGCTATCTCACTGGCCCGAACCGGGCCACCTGACCCATTCAGCGCAAGGTCAACTAGCGCGCGAACGCCGTAATCAACCTTAATTGGAATATACATTGGCCACTCTCCTGGCCGCCTTTTCGCCGACGCCCCTATTCGGTAGTAACGGTCGCCCCTTCGCCTTCGCCAAGAACGGAATTGAGCGCGTGCCACGACAATGCGGCGCACTTTATCCTCGCCGGATACCTCGACACGCCCTCCAACAGTTCAGCATCCCCAAGCACATCGGGATTAAAGTCCTCCTGCGTGATCATGCTGCGAAACTCGTTGAACACCTTCTCGGCATCCTCGAGGGACAGCCCTTTCACGCTCTCGGTCATCATCGATGCCGATGCCTTGGATATCGCGCACCCCATCGCCTGGAAGCCCACATCAGCAATCATGTCGTCTTCCACAGCGAGATACAGCGTAATTTGATCACCACACAGCGGATTGAACCCCTCGGCCTCTCGGTTCGCATCGCTCGGCTTCCGAAAGTTCCGCGGTCTCCGGTTGTGGTCCATTATCACTTCTTGATATAGGTCGTCCAGATCGTACATTTCAGCCCTAAAACTCGAACTTGTAGCTTGGTAATGAATCAAGGAAGAGCCGCTCAAGATAACTCCGCAGGTCGTCGTCTTCAACGGTATCAATGATTTCGCTGGCGAAGCCGTATATCAGCAGACGGCTCGCCGTCTCAAGGTCAATGCCTCGGCTCCGCATATAGAACACGGTGTCCAGGTCTATATTCCCCGCCGTCGCGCCGTGCCCGCACTTCACATCATCCGCCCAAATGAACAGCGATGGCTTGCTGTCAACCTCGGCATCAGGCGACAGCACCAGGTTCTTGTCCTCTTGGTGCGAGTCCGTCTTGATCGCGCCCGGCTGCACATACACCGTGCCGCCGAAGACCGCCCGCGACCTGCCGTCCAGTATGCCCTTGTAAAGCAAACGGCTCGTGCAGAACGGCTTCTCATGGTTGATGTTGATGTAGTTGTCCATGTGCTGCCTGCCGGACGTGAAGTACAGCCCCTTCAGGTCGCACGAAGCATTCTCGCCGTCGATGCTGGTGTACAGGTCAAACCTACCCAGCCCAACCTGTCGCTCGAACACCTTCGAGTTATACGCGCTGCCCGACCCCTGCTTCACCCGCGTCACGCCCACGTGGTACGCGTCCTCACCCTCCATCAGCAGCCTGTAATGCTCAAGCGTAGCATCATCTTCCAAGACAATCTCAGCAACAGAATTCGTAAGGCACTCGTTGCCCGGGACGCCGATATAACTCTCCACGATTGTCGCGCTGCTGCCGCGCCCCACTGAAACCAGAACCCTTGGATGCGAGACGGTCTGCTCCCCATCCGTCGAAACGAAAACCAGATTCAGCGGAGACTCCGCCGATAAACCCTCTGCAATCTCGACAACCGCCCCATCATTGATGAACGCTGTGTTCAGCGCGATGAAGCCGTCCTCCTCCACATCCGCATACTGCCCCAGATATGAAGAGACCGCCCCATTGCCAGACTCGACCGCCTCGGCAAGGCTGGAAATAGTTACACCGCTTCCGGCGCTCTCCGTATCCGATAGCTCCTCCGAAAGAAGCCCGTCGATAAATACAAGCCGCGCGCTGCCTTCGCGAAAAGGCGCAATCTCGCCAAGTTCCTCAGCGCTGAAATCGCCGACCCCATCCGTCGCCAGTGCAAGTTCGGCATCTGCAATCGGCGCCACATTCGTGTACTTGTAAGGCTCGTTCCCCCGCCGTGCCGTAGGCAGTCCCACCTCTTGGAAGCGTTCCCAAGCCGCCGCGCGTATTTCACGCAGCCATTCCGGCTGGTCCGCGCCATCCAGATAGATATAGTCCGATGTGTACTGTTCGTATCGTGTAAGTGTCTGTGTCATAAGAGTTTGTCCACCTGCCAGGTCTTCCGTGTTCAAGCCTTCAGAGAACAGAAATTTCGCGCATCACTACTATTTCAACGCGTGACCCTGCTCACTTTCAGCAATACCAGCTAGGCAGGCACCACCTCCCGCAACCACTCGTACCCCTTCTCTTCAAGCTCCAGCGCAAGCTCGCGCCCGCCCGACATTGCGATGTTGCCGTCAACAAGCACATGCACATAGTCCGGCGTGATGTAGTTCAAAATCCGCTGGTAGTGCGTCACCATCACGATCGCGCGTTCCGCCGACCTATACTGGTTCACCCCGTTGGACACGATCCGAAGTGCATCAATGTCCAGCCCCGAATCCGTCTCGTCCAGCAGTGCAAGCGTCGGCTCCAGCAACGCAAGCTGAAGTATCTCGTTGCGCTTCTTCTCGCCGCCTGAGAACCCCTCGTTGACCGACCGTCTCACGAGGTCACCCTCGATCTCCACAGTCTCCATCGCCGCCTCGAGCATCCGGTCGAACTCTCTGACCCGAAGCTCCTTCTCGCCACGGTGCTGCCGTATCGCATCAACCGAAGACTTCAGGAACTGCCATGAGCGCACGCCCGGCAACTCCACAGGATATTGAAACGCAAGGAACACGCCTTCACGCGCCCGCGTCTCCGGGTCCATCGTCAGAAGGTCCTCTCCCTTGTAAATCACCTCGCCGCCAGTAATCGTGTACTCCGGCCTGCCCGCCAGCACATTCGCCAGCGTGCTCTTGCCGGACCCGTTCGGCCCCATAATCGCATGCACCTCACCTATGTTCACCGTGAGGCTTATACCCTTCAGAATCTGCGTATCCTCAATGGATACTTCCAGATTCCGGACTTCCAAAAGCGGTGTGTCGTTACCGTTTGCCTGTGTCATTCCTAACCTACCGTGCCCTCCAGATTGACCCTCAGAAGCTGCGACGCCTCCGCCGCAAACTCGAAGGGAAGCTCCTTAAAAATACCCCGGCAGAAGCCGTTGATTATCATGTAGTTCGCCTCTTCAAGGCCGATGCCGCGCTGCTGCAAATAAAACAACTGGCTGTCATCAACCTTCGAAGTCGTCGCCTCGTGCGCCATCTGCGCCGTCGGATTTCGTACCTCGATATACGGCACCGTATGCGCGCCGCAGTCGTCGCCGATGAGCAGCGAGTCACACTGCGTGAAGTTCCGCGCATTCCGCGCCGAGGGCATTATCTTCACCTGCCCCCTGTACGTATTCTGCGCCTTGCCCGCCGATATGCCCTTGGCGATTATCGTGCTCTTCGTGTTCTTGCCAATGTGGATCATCTTCGTGCCGGTGTCCGCCTGCTGATAGTTGTTCACCAGCGCCACAGAATAGAACTCCCCTACCGAGTTGTCGCCCTGCAGTATCACGCTCGGGTACTTCCAGGTGATGGCCGAGCCGGTCTCCACCTGCGTCCAGGAAATCTTCGAGTTCTTGCCCCGTGCTGCGCCCCGCTTCGTCACGAAGTTATAGACGCCGCCGTTGCCCTCTTTGTCTCCCGGATACCAGTTCTGAAGCGTCGAATACTTTATCTCCGCATCATCCAACGTAACCAGTTCAACCACTGCGGCATGAAGCTGGTGCGTCTTCCGCATCGGAGCCGTGCACCCTTCGAGATAGCTCACATACGCGCCCTCAGCCGCGATGATAAGCGTCCGCTCGAACTGCCCAGTGTCCAACTCGTTGATGCGGAAGTAGGTCATCAGCTCGATCGGGCAGCGCACTCCCGGCGGCACATATACGAACGACCCGTCGCTAAAGACAGCCGCATTAAGCGCCGCATAGAAATTGTCGGTATAAGGCACAACTGAGCCGAGATACTTCTTAACAATCTCCGGATGCGTCTTCACCGCCTCGCTCACCGAGCAGAATATGACGCCCGCTTCCTCAAGCATCTTGCGATAAGTCGTCGCGACCGAAGCGCTGTCCAGCACCGCATCTATCGCAACACCCGTCAGCCGCTTCTGCTCTAGGAGTGGTATTCCCAGCTTATCGAAGGCTTCCCGTATCTCCGGGTCAACGTCATCCAGGCTCTGCGGCGCATCTGCCTGAGACTTCGGCGCGGCGTAGTAGATGATGTCCTGAAAGTCGATAGGCGGGTACTCGATATTCGCCCACTTCGGCTCTTCATTGTTGAGCGTCAGCCAGTGGCGATACGCCCTCAGCCGCCACTCCAGCATCCAGTCCGGCTCGCCCTTCTTCATCGAGATAAGCCTGACAATATCCTCGCTCAGTCCGCGCGGCGCGATGTCCGACTCGATATCGAAATCGAAGCCCCACTTATACGCCTGTTCCTCCACCCCCGTCTCACGCGAGATGACCTGTTGTGTCGTCATATTCGCTGCCTTTCGTCTTTACCGCCAAATTGCATTAATACCCATCAAAGTGTTTGTTGATCAAATCAGTCAACAATACGCATTAGCAATATATCAACTCCACTAGCGCAGGTCAATAATTTTTCGGAACGGCGAATTGCACCTGACCTTACCCCCTCAACAACCCTCGCATTACCGCCAGTGCCTCCGCGCTCTCCACTCCCACCGCCAAATCCACACTGCCGCCGCTCTCATAGTCGGCTCTGACCTCACCAACACGCTCCCCCTCAGTTTCAACCCTTAGTGTTGCCGCCCGCGTTTCTATCAGGTCAGGCCGCAGCGCCGCCATAACCGTCACCGGATCATGCAGGCTGAACCTTGCCCGGTGCTCCTCCTCGTCCAGATCGAACCACTTCTCAAGAACCTGCGCCGCCAGCCGCTCTCCGGGCGTCTCGCCACTCATCCACGACTCGTCATCCCGTGCCACGGATGTCTGACGGGATATGTTCAGCCCCAGCAGCGTCACCGGCACCCCCGATCCGAACACCACGTTCGCCGCGTATGGATCGTCCCAGATGTTGAACTCCGCGTATGGCGTAACATTTCCTGAACCATCGCCCTGTCCGCCCATGATGTACACGCGCTGCAACGCGTCCTTTAGTCGCCCTTCCTTGTTCAGCGCCCGCGCCACATTCGTCAGCGGGCCGACTGCGAACAGCGCCAGTTCGCCCGGCATCGCCAGCGCAGTCTCGACGATGAAGTCCACCGCATTTCCATCCGCGGGTCGCACGTCCGTGTCCGGCAGCCGCACCGTCAGTCCCTCCTCCCCGTGCACTTCGTATGCGTGATGGAAATCCCCTTCCAGCGGCGTCGAAGAGCCAGCATACACCGGAATCTCCGTGCGCCCCATGTAGTCCAGCAGCCGCAGCGCATTCGCGGTGGTATGCTCCAGCAACGCGTTCCCCTCCACGGTGGTCAGCCCCAATATTTCAAGCTCAGGGCTATTCAGCGCCATTATCAGCGCCAGTACATCGTCCGCTCCAGGGTCAGTGTCGATTATGCACTTCATGAATTGCTTGTCCTTCCATCTCGATCAGAATAATTCAGCCAGCCTATTATCTTGTATCGCCGTTGCGAGATACAAACGCCTCCCATGCTTCCTCAGAACTGCGCCGCGCTCCAAGCCCATGCTCGCTCTTTAACTTCTCGCCGCCGACCACCCAGGGGTATCTGATGAAGTCCAGTCCACACGCCGGCGTGCTACTCTGCAGCCCCAGCCTCCAGGACACTTCCGTAGCACCGTACAGCAAAGGCGCCGGAATCTGCAGCAGCCTGCTCCCGGCAATGCGTGCCATATCGCTCATCCGTATGTGACCGCGACCGCCAAAGTTATAAGTCCCCTCGACGCCGTTCAGCAGACAATGCGTCATAATTTCTGCCGCATCGTCCTCGTGCAAGAACTGCATCGGCGGATCATATCCGGCGACAGACACCAGCACCCGACTCGCCAGGTTTCGTGCCACAAAATTATCCGCACCCACGCCAAGCACCGGGCACGCCCGCAGTACGCATATGTTCAGACTGTTATGGCGTATCTCGAACCCGCGCAGTATCGCCTCCACCTCAACCTTTGCCTCACCATACTGAAAACCGGGCACCGGGCGTAGTGGGAAGTCCTCTGTCAGCACCGCGGGATTATCTGCATGCGCTCCGTAAACTGTCGCGCTGCTCATGTACAGAACATTCTGAACGCCCACCGCAGCGCACGCGCTCATCACATTCGAAGCGCCGTCCACATTCACCCTGCGCGCTCCCCCGGCATTGCGGTCCGGCTGAATCACGAACGCCAGATGAGCCATAGCATCTATACCGTTGTCCGCAAGAATGTCGGTGATGTCCGTCGTAATGTCGCGCCCGACAAACGCCACATTCCGAGGAAGTTCTCCCGGCATCGGTCGGACATCAATTCCGAGTACCCGTTCCACCCCCTCGCACTGCGCAAGCCTCCTCACGAGCAGCCGCCCAAGATACCCCGAAGCACCCGTCACCGCCACACGCCGAACCGTTTGCACCGTCCCCACTACTCGACAACATCGGTGAAATCAAATTTCAGCGTCCCCAGCCCCGGCACGTCAAACCCCATCCCGATGGTGTGCGTTCCCGGCGATAGACTTGTCCCCTCCACCTTCACAACGATTGTCTTGTTCATCGCCAGCGTGAATGTATTGTCTCTGCTGACGGTATCAAATGGCGAAATGACCCCATCGAGCACGAATGCCGTTGCCTCCGGAGACACCTCGTCCCCATCAACGACAAGCGGCAGCATCCCATGCGCGTACCCCGATCCCAACCGGTTAGCAAGCAGAAATTCAAAGCCCGTCTCAGTGTTCTTCAGGCTGCCTCTCTGATACAGCCGCCTCAGCAGAAACCCCGGAACACTTACCATTCAGCAATAGCCTCCATCCATACCGGCAACCTATCCTTCAAGGCTCTCCCGCCGCATCTCAAACACCGCCATTTCCGCCTCTAAGACATCGGAAGGCAGGGACGTCGCGCCGCCGAGCATGCTAGCGTACACCATCACCCGCGCCGCATGCTCCACCAGCTCACACACCTTCAGCGCCTCTCGCAGGTCCGCACCCACACCCACAACGCCGTGATTGCGCATCAGCGCAGCATTTCGCCCACCTAGAGCCTTCCGTACATTCGTCGCAAGCGCCTCACTACTCGGAAATGCGTACTCCGCAACTTTGACATCACCGCCGACAGTTAGAACCATCTCGTCAATGATTGGCAGTATATCAAGCCCTGCCACCGCCACTGCCGTCGCAAACGCCGAGTGAGCGTGCATCACCGCGCCCACATCTCTCCTATGCCTGTATATCTCCGCGTGCAGCATCGCCTCGCTCGAAGGCACACCGCAGCCCTCCACCGGCTCAATATCCATGTCGGTAACCAGAATGTCCTCAGTGTTCAGAATATCGTACTCGATACCTGAAGGCGTAATGGCCATCAACTCCCTTTCATCGGAGTCCACATCCACCCGCATGCTCACATTCCCGCTCGTGCCCACGACAAGACCCAGAGCCGCCATCCTTTGCGCAGCCTCCAGCACCGCCCTGCGCTCTTCCTGCCAGTTCAATCTCATCACATACGCCTTACAAGCTGACCTTGTCCATCCGTTCCGCCAACTCAAGCCATTGTCGGTAGAAAAGCTCATACTCCGCCGAAACATGCGGATTCGGCTCAACTGCGCTCGTACGCTCCTTCGCCCAATCCGCAGCCTCATCCAGCGTTGTGAACCCGCCGCCCGCACTCTCCGCGCAAAGCCATGCCCCCAGCCCACTCGCATCCGGTGACTGCGACATCCTGATCTCCCTCCCCAAGACATCTGCCACGATGGGCGCGAGAGTCCGGCTCCGTATCATCCCTCCGCCCAGCGCCACAGTCACTGCCGTCCGAACACCAACCAACTCAAGAGCATCCAGGTTCGCCCGGATACCGTAAGCAGCAGACTCGAGAGCAGCTCGCGCAAAATTGCCTCTCCCTAGTTCGCTCAGAGTCATAGGCACCGGAAAGACAAACCCACCTGTCCTCATTCTGGGACTGCTGTACTGCGTTCTCGCGCTTCCCATAATCGCCTGCACGCCTTCGCTGCCCGCTGAAACTCTGCCCGCAGCCGCATCCATCGCCTCGAATCCATCAGTCGCATCGCCGCACAGCATGTTCACCAGCCACGAGTATGCGTTACCCAGATCGCCAGCGCTGCTTTCCGCAACCCACCTGTCCGGCACAGGAAAGCGCCCGACCCACGAGCTCGCATCCATCGAATACATTGGAGCTTCCGTTATCATCTGCACGGGCGCGCTCCATCCCGCCACAATCCCAACCTCACCCCTCTCATGGACCCCAATCCCCAGCAGCCCACACTGCGTATCCGCCCCGGCGGCAACCACTGGTTTTCCCTCATGGAGCATTGTTTCTCCCGCCGCAGTCGAACTCAACCTTCCCACCACGCTCCCTGCATCAACCAGTCTCCCAGTGTCAAACATCACACCAAGCTCTGACAACAGCGAATGACACCATTCCCCACTGCCAATGTCAAGCAATCCCGCTTCCCCCGCAAGCGTCCGCTCGTTCGCAATCTCGCCCGTAAGCCGGTAAACCAGCCAGTCGCCAAGCGCCAACGCCTTGGACACACGCTCATACACCTCTGGTTGGTGGCGAGCGAACCACTTCAGTTTCGCTGGGACAAACAGAAAGGAAGGCAAATGACCCGTAGTCCGATACACCAGGTCCGTGTAGGCATCGTCAATCTCAGCCCCCTCGAAGAACGCCCTCAGATCGAGATTCGGCCCCGCGTAAAGTGTATAGCCTTCCCCATCGAGAAACACCATCGCCTGCCTCTGACTCGTAACCGCGACCGAGCCGATGTCCCCGCGAGCAATGCCACTGCCACACACAGTCTCCTTGATGAGTTCGCAGAACGCCCTCCAGAGCGCCTCAGGCTCCCACTCTCTCGCCAGTGAATAAGCCTCGCCCGACTCCACGAAATCCCACGCCCGTCTGCTCGACCCGACAACGCGCCCTTCATCGTCGTACACAAAGCACTTCGCGCAGCTCGTTCCAGCGTCCAGCACCAGCGTGTACCGTCTATTCAAGTCGCGCTCGCCCATCAAGCCCGCGCACGAGACCAGGCATCACGATTGACGATGTTCACCGGCATCTCGCCGCGCCCGAACCGTAGCAAGTCCGATGTCATCATCTGCGAATGCCGCCGGACCGTCTCCTCAGTCGCGCCGCCAATGTGCGGGCTGAGAATCACATTGTCCAGGCCAAGGAGCGGGTTCTGCGGCGACACCGGATGCGACTCGAACACATCCAGCGCAGCCCCCGCAATGCGGCGCTCCTTCAACACGTCCGCAAGCGCGTGCTGATCGACCACCGCCGCATCCGACGCGCTCACCAGGTACGCCCGCCGCCGCATCAGCCCCAGCATCCGCGCATCCAGCATCCCCTCAGTCTCCCCGGTCAACGGCGCATGCACGCACACGAAGTCCGAAGAACTCATTAGCCCTTCTAGCGAGACCGACTCCACACCATCAAACAAGCCTTCAGCGTAAGGGTCGTACGCCAGCACCTTCATTCCCAGTGCCACGCACATCTCCGCCACCCTCCGCCCAATCGCACCCAGCCCCACAATTCCAGCCGTTCGCCCTCGCAGCTCCACTCCCTGAAAGGCGATGTACGGCTCCGTCGGCGCTTGCCACTCACCTGCCTGCACATACCTATGCGCCGCCGGTATCCTCCTCGCCAGCGCAAGCATCAGCCCAAGCGTATGCTCGGCGACAGCATTCGCATTGCGCCCGGGCGTGTTCACGACGACAATGCCCTGCGCCGTGGCATACTCCACATCCACATGATTGACAGCAGCGCGGCAGACACCGACAAATCGCAAGCCCGGCGTCAGTTCCAGCGTATCCTCAAACACAAAGTCCGACTCCACGACAACCGCAGTTACCGCTTCTTCATTGATTCGCTCGGCAAGTTCCAATGGGTGATAAAGCCTCTGAGTCTCCGTCCAGCTCTCGTGACTGACGCGCATAGACTGCCGAAGCAATCCAATACTCTCAGCTTCAAACGGGCACAGGATCAGCGCATGCATATTGCGAACCGTACTATCGAAGACCGGCTAATTCCTGCCGAACGCATTCGGAAACAGGCTCCCTGTCCACAGCCTCGCCAGCAATAGCAGTTTCGTTCCCGTGCTGATTCCGATTCGCCGCTCGAACACATCGTAGTCCGCCTGCTCAATCCGCTCCAGAATGCCGCTGTATGTAGCATGCATCAGCTTCGGGCACGTCCGCGCATCCGCCGAAATCATCGGAAACAACGCGCGGCTGCTCTCAAAATACCCGCGCGCCCGACCAGCCTGGTACGCCATAAGAGCCCGAAACCCATCCGTCAGCGCACCCCGCGCCAACTCCGCCTCCGTGTATTCGTACCGTTCCATCTCGTCCTGCGGAATGTATATGCGGTCGCGCTCCGCATCCTCCTTCACATCGCGCAGGATATTCGTCAACTGCATCGCAATCCCCATATCAACCGCATGCTCTTCCGCCTTCGGGTCGTCGTAGCCGAATATCCTTATACAAACGAGACCGACCACGGAAGCCACCTTGTAGCAGTATTCGCGCAACTCATCGAAACTGGCAAAACGGTTCTTCACCATGTCCATCTCAACGCCCTCAAGGATTTCCTCGAAGTACCTGTACGGAATCTCGAATCGCCAAGCGGCGTCATGCAGAGCGCGAAACATAGGCGCATCCTCACCCGTCGGCTCGCTCGCGTGCAGATTGCGCCTTATCTCCTCGAAGCCGCGGTACTTCGCATCGATGGGAAGCTCGCCGTCAGCAACATCATCGCACAGCCGGCAATAGGCATACACCGCATACATCCCTCGCCTCTTCTCAGCCGGCATCGGGCGAAAAGTGTAATAGAAGTTCCGCGCATTCTCCTTCGTAACGCGCTGGCAGTGGCTATACGCAATCTCCAAATCAGTCGCCATCAAGAACCACTCCTTCCCCCTTGTTTGGAGAAGAGCCTGCCCCCGCGAAGGCAGGGGTTGGGATGGGGGTGAAAATCCTTCCCATCCTGTCCATCGATGTTAGTCCTCTCAACCAATTAACTGACCGACTGACCAATCCTAGTGCTCCCTGAACAGCAGGAACTCCACTAGGTTCTGATACTCTTGCTGCGCCCACTCACCCATTTCAACCGCGGCAAGCGCATCCACCGCGATTCCACCCTCCTCCACCGCCATCGCATGCGCGTGCTCCCGCACCTTAAGCCCATCCATGATATGCAGCACGTCCTCGACATTGCCGTCGCTGAGTTCTTCCTTGGCGTAAATGCTGAGAAGGTGGCGCTTATCCTCGCCCTTTGCCTCCGACATCGCGTAAACGGCGGGAAACGAGTTCTTCTTGCGCCGTATGTCCGCACCCACGGGTTTTCCCGTGCTGCTCTCATCGCCCCAAATGCCAAGGATGTCATCCCGCACTTGGAAAATAAAACCTAGCGCCCTGCCGCTCTCACGGAAGGAATCCGCGACCTTCGCGTCCGGCGAGCCAATCAGTGCCCCCATTGTGAACGAGCAGCGTATGAGTGCCCCCGTCTTGCGCGCAATCATGTCTAGGTATTGTTGCAGTCTGATCTCACTCTGCCCCTCGAACGAGATGTCCAGGTACTGCCCCTCGATCATTTCGAGGTATGCCTGCGTCAGTTGGTTCACCACCGCAATAACGCGGGCAGGCGGCACGCCATTGGACTGAAGGTCGTCTAACGTGCCGTCTGCAACTATCCTCAGCACATTCCCCGCCACCATAGCCTTTGGTATGCCCCATATCGCCCACAGCGTCTTGCGATGGTGTCGTGTCTCGTCGCGGTCCTGTATGTCGTCGTGAATCAGGGAGAAGTTGTGAATGAGCTCAAGCGCGGCAGCGGCGGGCATTGCCAGTTCGCGCTTGCCTCCAACGGCCTCGCAGGCGAAGAGACAAAGCGTGGGGCGCAAGTACTTGCCCTCGGTTCCCGCCGCAGGGTTTCCCTCAGGATCGACCCAGCCCATGTAGTACCGCAGCAGGTTATAGACTGCGTCATCGCCACGCAAAGCATTCCGCAAGGCATGTCCGATTTCGTCACGATACTCCGTGAACATGCCGGGCAATTCTGGACGCAATATTTCTGCAGTGTCTGCGGAAGAGGAACAGGTCATAATGGGCTCCGCAGGGATTTGTGCTCGCGCGCTGTCGGCGCCAGTGGCGCCTGAAAAAAGACGGTGCGGATTAACGAATTTCAGAGTAGCATTCACCCTACTCTATGTCAATGAGCCGTGCGCTGAACCCTCTGCGAAGGGCCTCATTCCGCGGCGATTGCACATAGGCGCGCGGGAACGATTTCGCTTGCATTGGGCTTGTGCGCTATGCTATATTCACGGCGAGAAAGCGAAGGTTTCCACAAAGCCGAAATATGCTTGACGACTACTTCCGACAGTATGGCTATATCGCCATTTTTACCGCCATTGCGGTCGCCGTCCCAGTAGGCATGCTTTTGATGTCCTGGGCGCTGTCGCTCTTTAATATTCGTCCTCAGATTCCCAGCGCCATCAAGGAGAGCATTTACGAGTGCGGCTTCGAGACTCTGACCGGAAGATGGAGCCAGTTCAACTTCAGGTTTTACGGCTTCGCTCTGCTCTTCGTAATCTTCGATGTAGAAGTGATCTTCCTGTTCCCGTGGGCGGCGAGCTACGGCTTCATGAGCAGGCACTTCGGTGTATTCATCTTGCTGGAAATGCTCGTCTTCATCGCAATCCTGGTCGTCGGTTGGCTGTACGCGTGGCGCAAGGGCGCTCTTGAGTGGAGTTAGCTTGAGTGGAGTTATTATGACGGACAACACCGTGCAGGAAAGCCAGGGTCTCACCATTCCACTGTTCCAGCAGACTTGGGATGTGGATAGAGAAGAAGGTGGGGTCATCAACCACCTCAAAGCGACCCACACATCTATGCTGAGAGAGCCTGTTATCGATGTGCCGGACGATTTGGAGCGCAACGTCGCGGTTACCTCAGTTGACGCGCTGGTCAATTGGGGCAGGAAATCCGCGGTCTGGCCTCTCACTTTCGGTCTTGCCTGTTGCGCCTTCGAGATGATTGCCAGCGCTATGTCTCGCTTTGACCTGGCACGCTTCGGCATGGAAGCCTTCAGGCCGTCACCACGTCAAGCCGACCTGATTATCATCGCGGGAACCGTCACCTGGAAAATGGCTCCCGCAATCCAACGCGTTTATGAGCAGATGGCAGAGCCCAAATGGGTGATCTCCATGGGCGTTTGCGCCACCAGTGGCGGCCCATACTACGGCAGCTACAGCGTCGTTCCCGGCGTGAATCACATCATCCCCGTGGACGTCTATGTCCCCGGCTGCCCGCCCAGGCCCGACGCGCTGCTATACGGCATCATGCAGCTGCACGAAAAGATCAAGCGGTACTCGATCTCCCAACAGAAGTGAGAATAGACTGCTTATGACCAGAACTCTTGCAGGGGCGGATGTCGCGCGGCGAATTAACGCAGAACTACCCGGTTCCGTCATAAACTCCCGTGACGGCGATGTCCTGATCGAACTCGCCTCTTTACCCAAAGTCGCCCGCTATATGAAAGACACCGAAGGGCTGGAGTTCTCCTTCCTGTCATCGGTAACCGCCGTTGACTATGTAGAATACTTCGAGCTCGTATATCATCTCACCTCCCTGAAACTGAACCAGAGCGTCGTGCTCAAAGCGCACTGTTACGGCAGGGACGAGCTGACAGCTCCATCAGTGTGCAGTATCTGGCGCGGCGCGGACTTTCAGGAGCGCGAAGTCTGGGACCTATTCGGCATACAGTTCGAAGGGCACCCGAACCTCAAGCGTATCCTGCTCTGGGAAGGCTTCCCGGGGCACCCGCTCCGCAAGGACTTCCTGGGGCAAGACCCATAAGCATAAGTCCCTTCCCCCTCGAAGGGGGAAGGCTAGGATGGGGGTGAAGTCTTTTGAACCTCCGACAACTCTGATCTTTGAAGCCGCAGAAAGAACAACGACAGATGACCCTCAAGACCGAGCCGGTCACCATTAATCTGGGCCCACAGCACCCGAGCACTCACGGGGTGTTCAGGCTGCGCGTAACCTTCGACGGCGAAGTAATCGTGGATGTCGAGCCTGTACTCGGCTACCTCCATCGCGGCTCCGAAAAACTCGCGGAGGGCCGCACATATGTCCAGATTGTCACGCTCACCGACCGCATGGACTACGTCGCCAGCATGTCCAACAATCTGGCGTATGTCCGATCAGTCGAGAAGCTCGCCGGCATAGAGGTCCCGGAACGCGCCCAGTACATCCGGGTCATTAGCGCCGAACTTCAGCGCATCGCAAGTCACCTGATGGCGACAGGCTTCCTGCTCAACGACCTTGGCGCCCTCGCGACTCCGCTGATGTACTGCTTCCGCGAGCGCGAGCGCATCCTCGATCTCTTCGAAATGCTCTGCGGAGCGCGCATCACACTCAGCTACATGCGGCCCGGCGGCGTCTTCCAGGACGCGCCGGACGACTTCTGGCCCGCTCTCGAGGACTTCACCAACGCAATGCCTAACTATATCGACGAGTTGGAGCGACTGATCTCCGGCAATGAAATCGTCCTGACGCGCACCCGCGAGGTAGGCATTCTCAACGATGTTGACGCAGTGGACTTCTCCATATCCGGCCCCATGCTCCGCGCCTCAGGCGTCGAGTGGGACCTCCGAAAAGCCGACCCATACGAGATCTACGACCGCTTGGAGTTCGATATACCCATCGGCGCGCTCGGCGACACCTTCGACCGCTACATCGTCCGCATTCAGGAGATGCGCGAAAGCATCCGCATCATCCGACAGTGCGTAGATACTATCCCGGAAGGCTCCATCAGGACTGAGGCGCCTTTCTTCATCAGGCCCCCCGTGGGCGACTCCTACGCCGCGGTCGAATCACCAAAGGGTGAACTCGGCTTCTACCTCGTTAGCGACGGCGGAATCTCGCCATACCGTTGCCATGTACGCGCCCCATCCTTCATAAATATCACGCCCCTGCGCGAAATGCTGCTCGGCTGGAAGATGAGCGACCTTATCATCATCTTCGGATCGATCGACATCGTGCTGGGCGAGGTGGACAGGTAAAGGCGAGTAGATGATAGATTTCTCCGCAACGGGCATCCTGAGCTTCCACGGCATTTACAGTATCTTCGATCTGTTCCTGCCGGGTTGGCTTGCCTATGCCGCCACCTGCGGAGTGCTAGCCTTCATCGTCATCAACGCGATGGTCCTATCCACCGCGCTCTACGTCTGGTTCGAGCGCCGCACCATTGGCAGGTTTCAGTCAAGGCTCGGCCCCAACCGCTGGGGTCCCTTCGGCCTCCTCCAGCCTTTCGCCGATGTCATCAAGCTCATCGTCAAGGAAGACACCACACCCGCGACTGCCGACAAGATCGTCTTCGCTATCTCACCGATCGTCCTCTTCGCCCCGACGGTTCTGACAATTGCCGTCATCCCATTCGGCGAAAACACGTTCCTCGGCAGGCTCAACGTCGGCATCCTGTTCCTCATAGGCGTAACCTCGCTTAACACCATCGCCGTCCTCGCGGCAGGCTTCGCATCCCGCAACAAGTACGCGATGCTAGGCTCCATGCGCGGCGTTGCAATGCTCTGCAGCTACGAAGTCCCGATGGCGCTCTCGCTCGTCGGAGTCGTGCTAATAGCGAACTCCCTCTCCCTGTACGACATTGTTCAGGCGCAGAGCGTTCCCTTCCTGCTCGTTCAGCCGCTCGGCTTCCTCGTCTTCATGGCAGCCGCCTCCGCCGAGATGAGCCGCACGCCCTTCGACCAGATCGAAGCCGAATCCGAGCTGGGCGCCGGATACCACACCGAGTACAGCGGCATGAAATTCGCCATCTTCCAGCTCGCCGAATTCATGGCTCCCATCGTCACCAGCATCATTGCGGTAGCCATCTTCTTCGGCGGCACGCGCGGCTTCGACCCCATCCCCGGACAGGTCTGGTTCGTCATCAAGGTCGTTATCGTTCTGTTCGGCTTGCTCTGGGTTCGCGCGACCTGGCCCCGCCTGCGCATCGACCAGATCATGGCGTTCGCGTGGAAGGGACTCTTCGCCCTCGCACTCATTAACATCTTCGTCATTGCCATCGAAGTCATGCTCTTCCAGAATGGCGAAGGACATATCTCAACCCGTGGAATGTGGACTATGGCTGCTGTGAACTGGGTCATAACGATCGCAGCCATATTCGTCATGACCAATGTGCTCGGCGGAAGGCGTCTGGAACGCCCTACCCCCCAGCCCTCACCCCTTGCGAACATGTATGCGTCCTCGGACTAGCACGGGACAGATTGGACTTGCCATGTATGGAATTGGACTGATAAAGGGCTTGGGCATCACCATGAAAAATCTGGTCAAGCCGAGCCGTATGTTTACCCTAAACCAGTACCCCGACCGCAAGGTCAGCCTCATCGAACTCGCGAAAATGAACGACGCCAGCCCATTCTCATTCGCGCTCAAAGAGCCTGGCACCGCGATCAAGTCGCTCGTCGGCATGGTCAGCGTTCCCGATCGCATGCCTCAGCACGGCCGCTTCCGGGGCGAAGAGTTCAGCTGGTACGAGCAACGCTGCACCGGCTGCGCAAGCTGCGCCAAGTACTGCCCGCTCGGAATCATCCGCATCGTAACCCACCCAAGCGGTCAGCAGGTCCCGGAAGGCGACAGCTACTCCATTGACGTATTCGACATCGACATCGGCAGGTGCATGTTCTGCGGCCTCTGCGTCGAAGCATGCCCCTACGACGCGCTCCACATGGGCAGCGGCTTCGAGGAAGGCAAGTACCAGCGCAAAGACCTCGTCATCAGCAAGCAGATGCTGAACGAGTCGCCAAAGAAGCCTAGCCTCTGGTTCCGTCCCCAGATCGAGGACAAGGGATACCACCCTCATAGGCACGACGACATCCCCTGGCAAGAAGCCGGACGCCACGAGCGGCCGACGGTGGAGCAGCAGGAAGAAAGGTGGACTGAACGCTAATGCTGGGTCAGGGCACTGAAGCAAGCCTGCTTGCTGACATCGTCTTCTGGGTCATCGCCATTTCGAGTATCGTGGCGGCGCTGGCTGTCGTCATTCTCAAAGACCTGTTCAGGGCAGCCCTGTTTCTGATAGTATCCTTCCTCGGCGTGGCGGGAATGTTCGTCCTGCTTCGCGCCGAGTTCCTCGCGGTAGTTCAGGTGCTGGTATATGTCGGCGCTATTTCCGTGCTGATTATCTTCGCCATCCTGATGACGCGAGACGTGGAGGAAGGCAGCCCATCCAATCGGTTCCGCCTGCCAATGGCGATATTCTCGGCCCTGTTCGCGGCAGTGGCAATCTATGTCGCGCTCAGCACCAACTGGAACACGCTGGAAGCGTCCATCGCCAGCGGCGCAATCTCAGGCGACACGCTTGAGAAAGTAAAGGGAGTGTATTCCAACACCATTCCGACGATCGGACATCTCCTCCTGCGCGACTTCGTGCTCGCATTCGAGGTAGCTTCCGTCGTCCTGCTGGCAGCCCTGATCGGCGCTCTCGCCCTGATCCGCGAGCGCTAGATAGCGACAGAATTACCGAAAGGTCATATTACTTGAGCCTGGAAAACTTTCTGATAGTGGCGGCGATTATCTTCGCCATCGGACTTTACGGCGCGATAACCAAAAACAACGCCATCACAGTCCTGATGTCCATCGAGCTGATGTTCAACGCAGTAAACATCAGCGCGGTCGCCATGTCCCGCTACATCGTGCCCGCTTCCATCTCTCAAGACCCGGCAGCGGCAGACCTAGCCGTACAGTTCCTGCTCACGGGCCAGGTCTTCACCATATTCATTATCACGGTCGCGGCAGCGGAAGTCGCGCTCGGACTCGCTATCGTGCTATCCATCTTCAGGCAGCGCGCAAGCATTTTCGTCTCCGACGCCGCCGAGCTGAAGAACTAATAAGGGCTAACCATGTGGACTGACTACAAGAAAGCATCAAACCTGATGAGCGCCGAAATGTGGAAAGACGTGCTGGAAGGCGATGGCCTACCCACAAAAATCCTTCCCGATGGCGACATTCAGACCTGGAGCGAGCGCTCCACATTCCGCGTGCTCGTTCCAAAAGGCCGCGAACACGTCGCGGACGAAATACTGAGGAAACTTTAACCAATGCCCGAATTAGCCGCCTGGCTGATCCTGTTCCTGCCTCTCGCGTCCTTCGCGCTGATTTCGCTCGTCATTCGACCGTTCGTCGGCGCGCAATCGCAGTCGGCAGGCTACATTACAATTGCGGCAGTGGGACTCTCATTTGTCTTGTCGCTATGGGCGCTGATTGCCTCGGCAGCATCGCACGGCGAGCTCCACTACCCCGTCCATTCCTGGATCAGCGCGGGCGAGTTCGACTTCGCCGTGGGCATCCTCATGGACCCGCTCACAGCCATTATGCTTGTCGTCGTTACAGGCGTCAGCCTCATGGTGCAAATCTACTCGGTCGGCTACATGCACGGCGACCCCGGTTACGCCCGATACTTCGCCTACATGTCGCTGTTCACCTGCGCCATGCTCGGCCTTGTGCTCGCAAACAACCTCATCCAGATGTTCGTCTTCTGGGAACTGGTTGGTCTCGGTTCATACCTGCTCATTGGCTTTTGGTTCGACCGCCCAGCAGCAGCAGCGGCAGCGAAGAAGGCGTTCATTATCACCCGCTTCGCCGACTTCGGATTCCTGCTCGGCATCCTCTACCTGTTCTATAACGGCGACGCGTTCTCCGCACAAGGCTTGAACGTCTTCGTAGTCACTGACATCTATCAGGGCATTGAGATGGGACTGCTCGGAGCCGTTGCCGCCCAGTGGATCGCCCTAGGCATCTTCGCCGGCGCGATGGGCAAGTCCGCCCAGTTCCCGCTCCACACCTGGCTTCCCGACGCAATGGAAGGCCCCACGCCCGTTAGCGCGCTAATCCACGCCGCGACGATGGTGGCAGCCGGAGTTTTCCTCGTCGCTCGCTTCTTCCCCGTGTTCGAGCTTTCGATACCGGCCATGAACACCGTGGCAATAATCGGCGGCATCACCGCAATCTTCGCGGCATCCATGGGCCTCGTGATGAACGACATCAAGCGCGTCCTCGCCTACTCCACCGTCAGCCAGCTCGGTTACATGATGCTCGCACTCGGTATAGGCGCGTACGGCCCCGCAATCTTCCACCTGTTCACCCACGCCTTCTTCAAGGCTCTATTGTTCCTCGGCTCCGGCAGCGTCAACCACGCCACCGGAACCTTCGACATGCGGTACATGGGCGGCCTCAGGGTGTCGATGCCCAAGACTTATATAACATTCATCATCGGCAGCCTCAGCCTCGCGGGCATAGTCCCCCTTGCCGGATTCTGGAGCAAGGACGAAATCCTCAGCCACGCCTTCGGCGGCGGCGATACCGTCAGCTCCATCGTATTCGCACTCGCTCTCATAGCAGCCTTCATGACGGCGTTCTACATGTTCCGCGCCGTCTTTATGACCTTCCACGGCAACTTCAAGGGCGGTGCCGAGCGAGACCCGGACGCCCACGCCGAGCATCCCGTAGATGTCCACGAATCTCCGGGTACCATGGTCTGGCCCCTGATAATTCTCGCAGTGCCGGCAGTTGGCGCGGGTATCCTTGCCAATTCCATCTTCGACTTGGGAATCATCCCGCCACACTGGATGTCTCATTTCCTCGACTACAACCCGGCCGTCCATGTCGAGACTGCCAAGTTCAACATTCTGATCGCCGCGATCTCGACAGTGGTCGCGCTCGCAGGCATCGGCCTAGCCTACCTGATGTACATCTCTCGCGCCATCTCGCCTGAAGGCATGGGACGGGCATTCCGCCCCATTCACACCCTGCTCTCTCGCAAGTATTTCCTTGACGAACTCTATGAGGACGTCATCGTAAAGCTGGTATTCTATCGCGGCATTTCATACGCGCTGGACTGGGTGGACAAGTCCGTCGTTGACAAAGTCGCCAATTTCTGCGGATGGCTCGGAGCCAATACCGGCACCGCCATACGACAAGCACAGACCGGCCAGCTTCAGGCTTACGGCATGGGCATATCGGTCGGCATACTGATAATTTTTGCGATATTCCTATTCTTGGGCTAAACATCAATTATTCCCTTCCCCTTGACGGGGAAAGATTAGGGTGGGGGTGGAAGACCCCCCTGACACAATCGAATGTCTGAAAACCAGAGGTAAAGTTTGGAGTTCACAGGCTTGTTAAGCGCGATAGTGTTCCTGCCAATCGCAGGAGCAATCATTATCGCCCTTCTCATCAGAAACTACGCGCAGGCTCGCATCTTTGCGGCAGCCATCGCGGTCGTTGACTTCGTTCTGGCAATCATCGCCTTCGCAATCTACGACACAGGCGCAGGCGGCATACAGCTTGTTGACCGCTTCGCCAACTGGATTCCGGGACTAGGCGATGACGGATTCGCCGTTCAATACCTGCTCGGCATCGACGGCCTCAGCGCGCCGCTAGTCCTCCTCACAGGCTTGCTCGGCCTCGTCGCCGTCCTCGCCTCATGGCACATCCAGCTCCGCGTCCGCGAGTACTTCATCTGGCTGCTCGCCCTCCAGACGGGCGTAATGGGCGTCTTCACCTCACTCGACTTCCTGCTCTTCTTCCTCTTCTGGGAGCTTGAGCTGATTCCGATGTTCTTCCTAATCGCCATCTGGGGCAGCGACCCCAAGAGCAAGCGCGAATACTCGGCGATGAAGTTCCTAATATTCACCATCCTCGGCAGCGCGTTCATGCTTGTCGGCATTCTGGTGCTCTTCTTCTCCACTGGCACCTTCGACATGACCAAGCTCCCCGATGCCATCCGCGGCGCAAACCTTCTGCTCCCGGCCGGTGTCGTCTTCGCCCTGCTTTTCGTCGGATTCGCGGTCAAGCTCCCGCTCTGGCCACTTCACACATGGCTCCCCGACGCCCACACCGACGCGCCCACAGCCGGCAGCGTCATACTCGCGGGCGTCCTGCTAAAGATGGGCGGCTACGGGATGTTCCGCGTATCCGTCAGCATGTTCCCCGAAGTAGCACAGGACGCCGCTTGGATTTTCGCCGCCGCTGGCGTCATCAATGTCATCTACGGTGCGATTGTCGTTATGCGCCAGACCGACCTCAAGCGCCTCATAGCTTTCAGCAGTGTCAGCCACATGGGATTCGTCATGATTGGTTTGGCGTCCGTGGTCGGCGTTGGAGGCACTGTGTCTCCGCTCGGTCTCACCGGCGCGGCAATGCAGATGTTCACGCACGGCACCATAACAGGCTTGCTCTTCCTTCTCGTTGGCATGGTGTACGACAAGGCTCACACCCGCTACATCCCCGACCTCGGCGGGCTGGCAAAGCGCATGCCCTTCCTCGCAGTAGCCCTTCTCGTAGCCGGACTCGCCTCGCTGGGCTTGCCCGGCACAAGCGGCTTCGTCGCCGAAATACTCATTTTCCTCGGCGCATTCAAGCCTATGGCAATCCCGACGGCAATTGCGGCATTCGGCGTTGTCCTCGCAGCCGGATACGTCCTCTGGACAATCCAGCGCGTGATGTTCGGCCCCATCAAGGAACGCTTCGCCGACATCACCGATGTCTCAGGCATACAGTTGGTGCCCATCGCCCTGCTGGTATTCGCCATTATCGCCGTGGGCATATTCCCGACTATCATTTCCGACGTCTTCTCCAGCGGCGTCGATCCAATAGCCCAATCGCTGGAACAAGTGGCACAGGCGCGTCTGCCCTGAACCGAGTTAAGAACTATCGGAGTACCGGATGTCAGTTAATGACCTATATCTGCTAGCCCCCGAGCTAAGCCTCGTTGCACTCGCGGCCCTGCTGGTGCTGGTGGATCTGGTCGTCCGAAACAAGACCGTGCTGCCCATCCTGGCGGTGCTGGGACTAGCAGTCCCCCTGATCTTCAGCCTGATGCTCTGGTTCAACCTGTCCGGCGACTCGGAACCGATGCCCGGCCTCTTCAACACGCTCGTCGTCGACAAGTTCAGCCTATTCTTCAAGTTCCTGTTACTCGCCTCTGCAGGCGTGGTCATACTCTCGTCCACCGACTATGTGAAGAAGTTCGCCCGCTTCCAGGCAGAATACTATGCCCTCGTGCTATTCGCCACGACAGGCATGATGCTCCTCGCATCCACCACCGAACTCATCACAATCTACATTTCGCTCGAACTTACCGCCCTGCCCATAGCGGCACTGGCAGCATTCATGAGGGACGCCCGCTCCACCGAGTCCGGGATGAAGTTCCTCATCCTCAGCGCCATCAGCTCCGCGGTCCTGCTCTACGGCATGGTCATCGTGTACGGCTTCACCGGCAGCACTTCCCTGCCAGAGATCGCGCAGCAAATCTCAGCCCTCGACCTCAGCGGCGGCACCCCCTTCGGCAGCAGTGCCCTGATGTTCGGCATCGTCCTGATGATCGCCGGCTTCGGCTTCAAGGTTGCCAGCGTCCCCTTCCAGATGTGGGCGCCCGACGTGTACGAAGGCGCTCCCACGCCCATAACGCAGTTCCTCTCCGTGGCAAGCAAGGCGGCAGGCTTCGCCGTAATCCTCCGCGTCTTCTACATCGCCTTCCCCGCGGACACTCTCAGCCTCGACTGGAGCGCCACCTTCGCCGTACTCAGCGCACTCTCGATGACCATCGGCAACTTGGTCGCCATCCGCCAGGACAACATCAAGCGCATGATGGGCTACAGCACCATCGCTCACGCCGGTTACATCCTTGTCGGACTCGCCGCAGTCGCCGCCCGCACACCCGGCGCGGATGGCACCATAGGCCCGTCCGGCGTTCTGTTCTACCTTGGCGGCTTCGCGGCAACCAACCTCGCGGCGTTCTCCGTCATCATCGCCATCTCCAACCGCATCAACAGCGACCAAATCGACGACTACGCTGGTATGGTGCGCCGCGCCCCCATCCTCGCCACCGTCCTCGCCCTATCTATGATATCGCTCACCGGCATCCCGCCCGCGGTAGGCTTCTGGGCGAAAATCTACCTCTTCGGCGCCGCAGTCGAGGCAAACCTCGAATGGCTAGTCGTCATCGGCGTGATCAACAGCGTCGTCTCAGCCTACTACTACCTGCGCGTCGTAAAGGCGATGTTCCTCTCCGAACCCGCCTCGGACGAGCGCGTTGCCTTCCCCCTGCCCATGCAGCTCGCAGTAGCAATAGGCTTCATCGGCACTCTCCTTTTCGGCATATACCCCACACCCCTCCTCAACCTCGCACGGTCCGCCGCCGGCGTCCTGCTATCATAACTAGCGCCAATTTATCCCTTTCCCTCGAAGCGGGTGAAGGTTAGCATGAGGATAGGCAAGATTCGTAAGTCCCCATCCTGTCCGGCCATGTCAGGTTCGATAAAATGACCACACCCAGTCAAATCGGCTTCGTGTACAACGCCCAGCACCCCACGGCGTTGCAGATGACCGAAGCCGTCATGAATTCCCTCGATCTCGGTGAAAACTGCTGGATGGTCGCCGCCGAAAACCTCGACGACATGCGCCCCCGCATGCACGACACACGCTTCATCGTCGTTGCAGGCGGCGATGGCACCATCCTACGAGTAGTCCGCACCATCTTCGAATACGGCGTCCCTCTCGTCGGCATCAACATGGGCAGGGTCGGCTTCATGGCAGAGCTGCAGGTCCATGAGGCGATGGAGGAACTCCCCGGCTACCTCAACGGCAGCGCACGCCTCGAAGAGCGCATGATGCTCGAAGTGAGCGTCAGGCACGCCGACGAACAGGAACCCTACCTGACACTCCACGCCCTCAACGATGTCGTTGTCGGCAGGGGCGGCTCAGCAAGACTACTCGACATCCTGGCAACCATCGACGGCGTCATCCTCACCAGCTACCGATCCGACGCGGTCATCGTATCTACCGCGACCGGCAGCACAGGTTACGCCCTCTCGGCAGGCGGCCCCATAATGTCCCCCGAAACGATGGCTATGCTCATACAACCCGTAGCCGCCCACACCGGGCTGCGCAGCGGCTTGATCCTCCCCGACAACACCGAGCTTGAACTCCAGGCAAGCGATAAGCACGAAGCCCTGCTGAGCGTGGACGGCTTCAGGGACACCATGCTCCACGGCGAAGACCGCGTGTTCATCCGCAAGAGCGCCTACTCGACTCGCTTCCTGCGCCGTCACGCGCCCACCGCGTTCTACGCCGCGCTCACACGACGCACCCTCGGCATGGACACGCCCTCATACAGCCCGCCGCCCGGTTCAAATGCCCCCGATTCCGAAAGGTAAGCCGAATGCAGCCCGAAGAGCAGATATCCTCACGCGAAATATACGAAGGCAGAATCATCAACGTCCGCGTTGACGACATCCTGATGCGAAATGGCAACACATCCGTCCGCGAGGTCGTTGACCACGCAAACGCAGTCGTAATCTGCCCCATAGACGACGATGGCAATGTCCACCTAGTCCGCCAGTTCCGCTACGCCGCAAAGGAGACCCTTCTGGAATGCCCCGCAGGTCTCGTCGAGGAAGGCGAGGACCCCGACGACTGCGCCCAGCGCGAACTCGCCGAAGAGATTGGCTACGCATCCCGCAACCTCCGCATCCTCGGCGGCTTCTGGTCATCACCGGGATTCTGCACCGAGTTCATGTACGCATACCTCGCCAAAGACCTCATCCCCCGCAGCCTGCAGGCAGATGACGACGAAGACATCCAGGTCGAGAAAGTACCCCTCTCCCGCATCCAGCAACTCATTCGCCTCGGCGAAATCCAGGACGCCAAGAGCATCGCAGTCCTCCTCATGGCAACCTGCATCTTCGACGCCTAGCCACATCACCCGCTCAATAGCCACTCCCGCCAAGGCAAGATCCGCACGACTTTCCCGCGGTGCCGTTCCGCGCCCTAATTCGCTGCGTCGCGCCTTTGAAACCTCTCGACATACTGGTAAACTGACGCATCAAGACACCAATCAGCTTACACGCAGAAAACTTCACGGAGGAACCACATGCCATCTCTCGAAGAACTATTCGCGCAAGTTGACGCACAGCGAGAAGAAATCATCGCACTCGAGCAAGCTCTCGTCCGCATCCCATCCGTCAACTCAGGCTTCATGCCCACGGGCGACGAGACACCGGTATGCGAATACATCCGCGACTGGCTCGCCGAGGACGGCATCCAGTCCGAAATCCTCGGGCGCACCCCCGAACGCGGCAACATCATCGCCCGCATCGAGGGCACCAACTCCGACGCCGGCCTGATGTTCATGTCCCACACAGACGTCGTCCCCGTTGAAGAAGAGGAAAAGTGGCGCTTCCCTCCATTCAGCGCAACCATCGCCGACGGACGTATCTACGGACGCGGCGCATCAGACTGCAAGGGCTTGCTCACCGCGCAGCTCTACGCCATGCGCCTCCTCGTTCGCAACGGAATCCAGCTCGAAGACAGCCTGATCCTCTGCTCCGGCGCCGACGAAGAGCATGGCGGACGCTACGGCTTCGGCTGGCTGGCGGATAATCACGCTGACAAGATCCGCGCCCCCTTCGCAGTCAACGAAGGTGGCGGAACGCCAATTGATTCCCCCAGCGGTCTCACATACTTACTCGGCACGGGCGAAAAGGGACGCCTCCAGGTCGAAATCGAGGTGAAAGGCGTCAGTTCTCACGCATCCGTTCCCTGGCAGGGCACCAACGCACTCTACACCCTGCAGCGCGTACTGCAACGCATCGAGGCATACGAGCCCGAGCGCGACACCGAGACAAGCCTTTTCGACCACCTATCAGCCTTCGCCATCGAGCACAAGCCCTCCGCGGAAAACGTCGACGAAATCATCGCAGAAGTCGAGACTGAAAACCCGCGCTTCGCCTCTATGATGCGCGCGCTGTCACGCATGACCCTGACCCCCACTATGATCACGGGCGGCATCAAGTCCAACAGCGTCCCCGAATCCATCCGCCTCACGTGCGACGTCCGCACGCTCCCCCACCAGAGCGACGACTATCTCCGTGAGCAATTGGATTCCATCCTGGAAGGCATCCCGAACACCACCTACGAGATCGACTACATGGCAGTCCCCAACTCCTCCTCATTCGACACAGACTTGGGCAGGAGCGTTCAGAGAGCCACAGCAGCCGCGCTCGGCATAGACGACATCCAGTGGGTCCCCGCGATCAGCACCGGATTCACCGACTCACGCTTCACCCGTCCGCTAGGCACCGTAACTTACGGCTTCAACGGCTCCCACCCCGACGACGACCCCATGCTAAGCCGCGCCCACGGCACTGACGAGTCCATCGGCATCAGCAGCCTCATCAGCGGCACCAAGATAATGCTAGCCTTAGCCATCGACATCCTCAACGGCAAGTAAAAGACGCTTGCAAAAGTCCCTTCCCCCTCGACGGGGGAAGGTTAGGATTGGGGGTGCAGAATTGACAGCGCCAATGAAATACGTCGTCTGTGTCAAAAATGAAGACTACCCTGCCTCGCTCGAAGTCGGCAAAATCTATCGAACCCTGCCCGATGTTGCCGCCAAGCACAGCTTGATTCGCATCCTGGACGAATCCGGAGAAGACTACCTATATCCCGACGCATTCTTCCTGCCAATCAAACTGACCGCCGAAATAGAAGAAGCCCTTTCCTACTAAGCCGCCTCCACGGCACCGACGAGTCCATCGGCATCAACAGCCTAATCAGCGGCAAGAAAATAAATCCAGCCCTTGCCATCGAGGTCTTGGGAGAAAAAATAGACTAAGAGCCATTCACCAATCCCGTCATTCCCGCGCAAGCGGGAATCCAGGAAGCGCTAATTACAACGTTTCTGCGCATTGTCTTCCTGCCATAGCGTTCCCACCAATTGTCACTCAGAAAGCAGCGCAGCGTAGTGAAGAACCTAAATTCCTCACTCCCCAGCCAGTCTACGACTGAAGCTACCTGCCGTCTTTGATTGGTACAGAACAGACAAACGCTAGAGTTGAATAAACCAGTTGTGACTTATCCTGTCTGTATCAAAGTGACGAATTTCCTGCATCGCTCGAAACAGGTAAGATCTTTAAATTGATGCCCGACACCGCTGCCGCAAAGCACAGTCCGCGTCATAGACGAGTCCGCAGAAGACTATTGCTATCCCAGCGCGTACTTAATTCCTGTCCGGCTTAACGCTGAGTCAGTAAGAACGCTCCCATACTGACCTGCTCCCACTACACTAAGATGGCGCTCGCCGTCGCCATCAACGGCCTCCTTGGAATCATAGACTAGCTTTGAGCTTCCATTCTTGACGTAATTCCGTACCGCGAAAGTCACTAATAGTTCGAAACAGACCATTGTCGCCGCGAATCCGCTTGCCATGACTGCCCTTAAGATGCTCCCGGCTTCCGTTTTACATCATCTCTGGTTGCGTCAGATTGCCCAACTTAGCCTTCCTACTGGTCGAGATGAAACGGTACCGCTGAGCGAAGAAGATGTTACTGACTTGCTCTTAACTCCCCACTTAGAAAATATCAATGGTATAAGGTAGACCTGCTTACAGGTATCTCGGCCAATGTGGATCTTGACTGCATCAGGGATAGCACGGCACGTTCCGACTCATCATCGCAATGAGGCGATAGAATCACCTCATGCATCATCCTGTACAGATTCACATTCACAAATATCCCATTCTCTATCCGTATGGGCTTTGTGATTTCGCCAGTCGATTCATTCATAATCGTCACGTCGTCAAGCAAGTTTGTGATGAGACGAAACTCCTTCTCGCCTTCAAAGGAAGGATGCTTCAAAGTGGCCATCTCTATTGCCGACCATTGACTGCCGCGCTCCAAAGACTGGGCGCGATTCTCTTCGTCCTTGTCATGGTCGATGTAGCGAACCATGCCTCCCTGTACATGCGAAAATGCCATATCAAGGCTGTTTCTTAGAGAAGCAAACGTCGTCCTAATCGCAACTCCCTGCTTGGCATAGGCATCCCACATTAGAGAGTTCTCGTATTCGTGAATATGCCAGCAATTGACTGCGATAACGAGACGATTCACGTCTTCGAATGAACCAATCTTCTCCTCCTTATCAGGTGTAGATAAGGACTTCCGGATGTGATTCGCGGTACCTTGTGGCAGGCTACCCTCACGAGTGTCAACCAATTTGTCCAATTGACAAAAGAATAGCGACCGGTCTTCTATCAATGATCGCAACTTCCGCAGCGACAGATACCGCCAGAGTATTGCATCGTCAGAAGGTTCAATCAATGACGGTTCAGTATTTTCATACATAAGCCCAAATGCCCTTGATTTCCGGCTTCAGCGGCTCCAACCACTTATACTCCCGCTTCTACAGCACTGCGGAAACCACAGGCAACAGAAGTCTTATCAGCGGCACCAAAACAATGTTCGCTATGGCCATCGACGTCCTAAACGGCACCTTCGACCAACGCGTCTTACGATTTCCGCGCAGACGGGAATCGAGAGAGCGTTAAACAAGGCGCATTTACTCTCCGACGTTCTGAATGGAGAGATTCGGCGTGAAAAACACGCAGCCGCCCCTACATCTCTAGGGTCCTCACCGCCGCCGCAACTCCACCCGCGCAAGCTCAATCGCCAGCCGCACATCCTTCGCATCCAACCGAACACCGACCGCAGCGACAGCCCTGCTTGCCGCGAGAACCACCGTATGTGGGCGGCCGGCTATACCTGCCTAACTGACCTTGGCGAGCTTGGTGAAGCTGCGGAGTTCTTTGGGCGGGTCCATGCGGCTGCCGCGTATGGTGTAGGAGACCTCGCCGACGTATATGTTGCCGTGGCTGTCAACTCCCATGCCGTGCGGAGCTATGAACGCGCCGGACTCCTCGCCTTCGTCATCCGCGCCGAGCAGTGCAAGTCGTCTGCCGCTGTTGTCGTAGATGGTCACGCGGTGTCCATGTCGAGGCGGCGTAGGGTCGGCCTGGGTCGCGCCAGGTAGTTCACCCACGTATATATTGTCGTCCGGCCCGATGGTCATGCCGTTAGGCATATGTATATTGTTCCAAACGTCCAGGACGTTTCCGTCTGCGTCGAAGACCTGTATCCGGTGCGCCTCGCGGTCCGCGACCAGCACGCGGTCATCGTTGTCCACCGCGATATTGTGTGGGCGCAGGAACTCGCCCGGATCTATGCCGGGGCCGCCCCAGCTTTTGACATACTCGCCTTCGCCCGTGTACTTGTGGACGTTGAAGTTGCCGTAGCCGTCGGAAATGTATATGTGGCCGGTCTTCCTGGACACCGCGGCGTGAGTGGGCCTGTTAAACGGCTCTCCCTTCCATATTTCGGAGGACACGCCCGATGTGCCGATGGTCATTAGCAGTTCGCCCTCGCGGGTGAATTTGGTGATAGTGTGTATGCCGTCGTCCACGCAGTAGATGGTGTCCTCGGGACCGACGTATATGCCGTGCGTGCGGTTGCCAAATATGCCCTTCCCGAATCCGCGGACGAAGGCGCCGTCCTGCCCAAATACCATAACCGGGTAGTCCGGATTCCGGCTGAATGCGTAAACATCGTCCTGCGAGTCCACCGCCACGCCCGGCGTCTCGATAAGCCTCGCGCCCTCCGGCATCTTGTGCCAGTCAATTATGTGCTCGTACCTGAAGTCGCCTTCACCGATTATCGCACCCATGCCCGCGCCTCCTTGCAATGTGGTAAGTGTAATGTGGTAATTGTTCGGGTTGGATGGTACTTCAGGCGCACGACGCAGTCAAACGGGAAGAACCATCGAGCGTGCCTTTGCTGTAACTACCATGCCGAGAGCCAGTCGCCGCCGCTGTCCTCGTGTTGTCGTCCTAGCGCCCGGACACGCCTCCACTCCCCCGCCGCAACTCCACCCGCGCCCGCTCCTCCTGCACCTGCACAATCGCCGACCCGCCCAGATGCCCTATCCCCGCAGCAACCGCCGCCACATATTTTTGATCAACAGCAGCAGCTATGTCAGCCGGCACATCCACCTCACGCGCAAGCTCAGTCGCCAGCCGCACATCCTTCGCATCCGATCTCACGAACGCGAACCCCGCCGGATCGAAGTCCCGGTCGAACACCGACTCATACCTGCCAATCTTCGGACTCGACGCAGATCCCACAGCCATCACCGCCGCCAGCGTCTCCAGTTCCACACCCGCCTTCAGCCCAATCGTGAGCGCCTCCGCCACCACGCTGAAAGTCGTATGCGCCACAAGATTGTTGCACAGCTTGACAGTCGCCCCCGCCCCCACAGGCCCACAGTGAAAGATCAAATCCGGATCAGCGATCGCCTCCAGCACAGGCCGCACCTGCTCCAGCGTCTCAGGATCACCCCCCGCCATCACAGTCAGCACACCCCGGTCCGCAGAGTCACCCCCCGACCCCTTGCTCACCGGCGCATCAATGTATTCGATCCCTCTCTCTGCGCAGACCGCATGCAACTTCCGCACCATACTCGGCGAGTTCGTCGCCAGGTCTATGTACACCGCTCCCGCCGCAGCCCCATCCAGCACGCCCTGCTCCCCGCTCACCACCGCCTCCACCTCCAGCGGCCCCGGCAACGACCCCAATACCACATCGCTCCCCCGCGCCGCATCAGCCGGCGTCTCCGCCCAAACCGCCCCCGCTTCCAGCAGGTCCGTCGCCGCCTTCGGGCTGACGTCGTGAACCTTGGTCACGTGCCCCGCATTCACCACATTCATCGCCATCGGCTTCCCGATGTTCCCCAGCCCGATAAACCCGACATTCATTGCCTTCTCCCGCGCAGAAGCCTACCCCTCGACATCTCATCCTCCCCCATCCTGTCAATCGTCGTTAGTTCCCCTCCCAGTACCGCCCATACCGCTCCACTACAGCCTCATTCAACACCGCCCCAAGTCCTACGCCATCCGGCATCCAAAGCCTGCCCCCCTCCACGCGCTCATACGGCTCCACCAGCTCCGCCCGCCAGTCCGCCTCGTACACCGCGTGCTCCAGATGTATCGCACCCGGCATCGCCGCCGTCGCGTGCCCGCCGCCAATCAGCGACACAGGCCCAGTCGGACTGTGCAGCGATACATCGCCGCCAGCCTCCATTGCCGCCAACCCCGACGCCCGCGCCTCCGCAAGCCCGCCGCAATGCTTCACATCCGGCATCACCACATTCAGCGCGCCCGACTCCACCACCGACCTGAAGAACTCGCGCCCATACCCAGACTCGCCGCCAGCCGTTATCATCGACACCTCCTGCGCAATCTCCGCCAGCTCCTCCGCATCCCTCGTCGGCTCCACAGGCTCCTCGAACCACCCGATATTAGACTTCGCAAGCT
>MKWU01000638.1_pt1 | contig 65572 bp, 57 predicted proteins | sample 809101 | NCBI WGS metagenome assembly MKWU01 (sample SAMN05860141, study PRJNA318959) | sponge metagenome | host: Aplysina aerophoba | place: Slovenia: Piran, Adriatic Sea, Gulf of Piran | collected 2013-05-07
TTGTCGTCGGCAAGGCGCGATGACGAGCAGTGGCGGGCACCACGCGAGGAAGAGTAACGCAGCCGACGGCGAAAAGGACCCGCGGATTCATCAAGCTATTTGTGACGCAGGACACTAGGTGCACCGTCCTTGCGCAGCGGCCCGTGCCGCTAACCGAGGGTCCCCCGTCTCCGAACCTCCGCGACCTCCGCCTCCTCCAGATCCAGCCATTCCTTGAGCACCTGCTCGTTGTGTTCCCCCAGGAGCGGTGGCGCCAGCCGGATGGACGCGGGCGTGCCCGAGAACTTCACCGGCGGCCCGGCCATACGCACCTTGCCGGCGGTCGGGTGGTCGATCTCCCGCAGCATCCCCGTGGCCAGGACCTGTGGGGATTCGAACACTTCCTGGATGTTCTGGACCGGCGAGCACGGCACGCCCGCGTCGTTCAGGATCTCGATCCATTCCCCGCGCGGACGCGAGCGGAACATCTCGTTCAAGAGCTCGATGAGGACGTCTCGGTGCTCCACGCGGTGCGCATTGGTGTCGAAACGCGGGTCTTCCGCCAGCTCCGGCTGGCCCGCCGCCTTGCAAAACCGCGTCCAGATGGCGTCGTTGGCCATGGCCACCACCAAGTGGCCGTCGGCCGTCGGGAAACTCTGGTAGGGCACGATGTTGGGGTGGGCGTTGCCCCAGCGTCCGGGCACCTCGCCGGTGACGAGGTAGTTGCTGCCGGCGTTGATGAGGCTCGCCACCTCCGCCTCCATGAGGGAGGTCTCGATCCTTTGTCCTTCACCGGTCTTTTCGCGTGCGTAGAGGGCCGCGGCGATGGATTGCCCCAGCATCAGGCCGGCGACGACGTCGATGATGGCGACGCCCACCTTGGAGGGCTCGCCGCCGGCCGGGCCGGTGATGCTCATGAGGCCGCCCCAGGCCTGCATGGCGAGGTCGTAGCCGGGCAGGTCCTTCAGCGGGCCGCTGGCGCCGAAGGCCGAAAGCGAGGCGTAGATCAGCCGCGGGTTCTCCCGCCGGATCTCCGTTTCGGGCAGGCCCCAGCCGGCGAGGGTGCCCGGCCGGAAGTTCTCCATCAGCACATCGGCCCGCAGCGCCAGGCGGCGCAGCAACGCGATGCCGTCCGGCGTCCGGAGGTCCAGGGTCACGCTGCGCTTGTTGCGGTTGACGCACAGGAAATAGGCGCTCTCGCCTCCCTGGAAGGGCGGCCCCCAACTGCGCGTGTCGTCACCCACGCCCGGCTGTTCGACCTTGACGACCTCCGCTCCCAGGTCGCCCAGGAACATGGTGCAGTAGGGACCCGCCAGGACCCGCGTCAGGTCCAGCACCCGGACCCCGTGGAGCGGCCCGTGGGCCAGGCTCATTTGAACTCGATTCCCTGTTCGCGCAGGATCGCGTCCAGCGTCTCGGCTCCAAGCCACAGTCCCGGCATGCCCCCGGGTATCGCGGCCACCTCCACCGCCTCCAGTACCTGCCGCGGCGTCGCGCCGAGCTTGAGCGCCCGTTCGCTGTGGAGGCGCACCCCCCGGGGCCGGTTCAGCGCGCAGGTGATGCCGACCATGATCAGCTCCTTGGTCTTCCGGTCGAGGGCGCCCTCACGCCCGAAGGTCCCGTCCACGAACAGCCCCGTCAGGTGCCGCGCGTATTCCGGGTCGAGATCGGCGATGATCTCGTAGGCCTTGTTCCCGGCCCCTAGCGAGACACTTTCGAAAGCCTCGCGTGCATCCTTCGCCATGTCGAGTCTCCTTTCCCAAACGGGCCGCCGCGGCAGTGTATCGATCGCACCCGCGGCAACCGCATCCTCGTGGGTTTTCTTGTAGCAGTACCGTTACACACGGCAAAGAGCTGGACCAGGTGCTCCATCCGTCATCCCGGTGGAAGCGGCTGTGCCAAGACTCGTGAGGCGGGATTCTACGGATCGTCATTCCCGCGGAAGCGGGAATCCAGGAGGGGTGAGGCGGGGAAACCGGCTCGTTTAAACCCCACCACCACCCCTGGATTCCCGCTTCCGCGGGAATGACGATCCGTAGGGCGGTGCCGTCTCGTGGCCAAGCGGAGTCTTGACACACCCGCGAAAGCGGGAATCCAAGAGCGGGGCGGGGTCCTGCCCGAGGCATCCCCAATTGACACCGCAACGGCCCGGCAGGTAGTTTGAGTCAACCCGAAGCGGAGGAGTGATGTCATGACCGGAAGGGAATTCGTCGAATCGCTGTGGAGCCGCTACCACGATGAGCTGGAAGGGCCCGTCATCGCCATCCGCAAGGCGCTGGCCGAGCTGGACCCGCGCTCGCCGGAGTTCGTCGCGCTGATGCAGCGCCAGTCCAAGAAGGAGCTGGCCCACGCCGTGGCGTTCACCAAGGCGCTGTTGCAGTACGACGAGTTGGAGCCCCACGAGCGCGCCCACGTGGCGGAGCAGGCGGCGGACGAGTACAAGCACCACGCGCTGATCAGGGATTACCTCGACAGCCGCGGCGCCGCGGACGATGTTCCCGTGGCGGCCTACGACGGCTACTTCGGCCAGTTCCTCACCGGCGACGTGCGCTCGTTCCGCTTGTGCAACATCGCCGAGAAGTCCGCGGTGGTGTTCATGGAGCACATGCGCGACAACACGCCGGACCCGGTGGTGCGGCAACTCGCCAAGGACATCGTGGACGACGAGGAAGGGCACGAGGACATGGTCACGGAAAAGCTCGCACGCTTTGCCGAAGAGCCCGCCAACCGCGAGTTCCTGGAGAACATGTTCGTGCAGAGCTGGAGCAGCCAGAAGGAAGGCGTCATCCGCGAGGGACGCGAGCTGGGAGTCGACGTCGACGGCATCCTGCGGGACTACGCCGCCCGCGCGGGAAAGACAGCGTAGGCAAGGCTGGATTCCCGCTTCCGCGGGAATGACGTTTCGTATGGCCCGTATGGTCCCGCTGTTTGACACGGCCTGGAAAGCGAGACTCCAATCTCCGCCACGGCCTCAGTGCCAGAAGCCGTGGCGCCGCACCACCTCCATGTAGTCCGCGAGCCCTTTCTCCAGCGTATATTCCGGTTCGTAGCCGAGGATGCTCCTGGCCGCGGACAGGTCCACGCGCGGGCGCCCCTTCCCTTGATCCGCGCCTTCGGCCAGCGCGATCTCGCGGCCCGGCAACAGGTTGCGCAGCGCCTTGACGAAGTCCTTCGGGCCGTAATTCGTTCCCACGGCGATGTTGAAGGCCTTGCCGGGCGCGTCCTTGGCGGTGCAGGCCAGGGCGATGCCGCGGCCCACGTCCGTGGCGTAGATGAAGTCGTTGGGTCCCACGTGGCGCTTCTCGAGCACCACGGGCCCCTCACCCACGCACGCGCGCACCAAGTGGTTCATGGCGATGCCGCCGCCGGAGCCGCCGCGGTAGTGGCCGGGCCCGTACACGCCGCTGGGGCGGATGCGCACGCACTCCATGCCGTAGTAGTTCTCGTAGGCGTCCAGCATCACCTCGTTGGCGACCTTGGTGGAGGGATAGAAGCGGTTGCCCCAGCGCGGGGCGTCCTCCGTGACCGGTCCCTTGCGGATGTTGGCCCAGTCGTAGACGCCGAAGGTGCTGACGTGCACCAGCCGCTTGATCCCGGCGAGCTGACAGGCCTCGAAGACGTTCACCGACCCGACGGTGTTGGTGTGGAAGCCGCGGTAGGGCGGGTTCTCCACCTGGCCGCCGATGAGTCCGGCGGTGTGCACCAGCACGGCCGGCTTGGCTTGCGCCAGGGCGCGCATCAGGTTGGGCAGGTCCAGGAGGTCGCCGCGCACCGTGGTCACGCGCCGCTTCCCGGCGATGGCCGCGACGTAAGCGGGATCGGGGCTCAGGTCGTAGATGTGGACCGAGTGCCCCGCCTTCGCCAGCTCCCTGGCCGTGTGACATCCGAGCATGCCGGCGCCAGTGACAAATACCTTCATGTTTCTCCTCCCGGTCGGGGGTTCGTGTTCCGCCGAAACATTTGTTCCGCCGCGAACGCGAAGAATCTGTCACATGCGTCCGCGAATCGTCAAGGACGGTGCCGACCGCCAGGTAAACTCCTCTCTGGTTGAACGCCCTGTCCTCGTTCCCGCGCAAGCCGCGTGGCCGGTGTCCGCCCTATGTGTGCGGCGCGGCAACCGTGTCCGGCAAAACCGTGGCAACCGGCTGATTTCTTGTTGACCCGCCGTTTGGCGGAATAGTATATTCGCGGTCCATCGAGGACGGAGGATCATGAGCAACACAACCACGATTCAGGTTCGAGTCAACGGCGTCAGCCGGACGGACGAAGTCCAGCCGCGCCTCTTGCTGGTGCACTACCTGCGGGACGTGCTGGCTCTCACGGGTACCCACATCGGTTGCGAGACGAGCCTGTGCGGCGCGTGCACGGTGATGGTGGACGGCGCGGCGGCGAAATCCTGCACCCTGCTGGCCGTGCAGGTGGACGGATGCGAGGTCGAGACCATCGAATCCCTCGCCACCGATGACGGGCTGCATCCGATACAGGAAGCCTTCTGGGACTGTCACGGGCTCCAGTGCGGCTTCTGCACGCCGGGCATGATCATGGCCACGCGGCAGCTCCTTCAGGAGAACCCGAGCCCGTCGGAGAAGGAGATCCGCCACGGGCTCGAAGGCAACATCTGCCGGTGCACCGGGTACAAGCATATCGTCGACGCGGTGCAGCAAGCCGCCGAACAAATGAAAGCTGGGACGTAAGCCATGCCGGTAAGCAAGCTTGTAGGAACCAAGGTAAAGCGGCGTGAAGACCCCCGCCTGGTGCAGGGGTTGTCGCACTACGTGGACGATCTCCGGATGGCGGACGTGATGCACGCGGCCATCCTGCGGAGCCCCCACGCCCACGCCCGCATCATCGGCATCAACACGGACGCGGCGCGGGCCTTGCCCGGCGTCGTCACCGTCGTCACCGGCGCGGACATCGGCGACAGCGTGGGCTCGGTGCCCTGCGCCGCCGCCAATCCGACCCTGCGCACGCCGCCGCACCCGGTGCTGGCCCAGGACGAAGTGCGGTATGTCGGGGAGCCGGTGGCGGTGGCGGTGGCCGGGGACTCGTACACGGCCCGGGACGCTCGCGACCTCATCGAGGTGGACTATGAGCCGCTGCCGGCGGTCTCGGACCTGGAGAAGGCGCTGCAGCCGGGTTCGCCGCTGGTCCATTCCCAGTGGGACAGCAACCAGGCCTTCACCTTCGAGTGCGGCACCGGGGACATGGACAAGGCCCGCGCCGAGGCGGACGTCGTCGTCAAGCAGAAGTTCATTCACCAGCGGCTCGCCCCGAACTCGGTGGGGGAGCGCGGCGGGGGGGGGGGGGGCTTTCCCGGCGCGGGGGAGCTGGCCGCCCTCGGGTGCTAGCACGCGCCTCGCGCCGATCTCGGTGGAGACGCGCGGCGTGGTGGCGCGGTACTTCCCGGGCGAGGACGAGCTGACCGTCTGGAGCTCTACGCAGATCCCGCATCTCCTGCGGGCCATGCTGGCGCTCATGCTCAACTACCCGGAACACCGCATCCGCATCATCGCCCCGGAGGTGGGCGGCGGCTTCGGCTGCAAGCTCAACGTCTACCGGGAGGAGGGCCTGCTGGCCCACCTGGCGATGAAGCTCAAGGGCACGGTGAAGTGGATCGAAGGACGCCGCGAGAACATGCAGGCGACGATCCACGGCCGCGGACAGGTGGGCACCGTGGAAGCCGCGGTGAAGAAGGACGGCACGATCCTGGGCGTCACTTACGACAGCCTGCTGGACACCGGCGCCTATCACCAGCTCTTGACGCCGGGAATGCCGCCGCTCACCGGCCTGATGATCAGCGGTTCGTACAAGATCCCGACCCTGAAGTTCACCTCCACCGGCGGCTTCACCAACAAGGTGGCCACCGACGCCTACCGCGGCGCCGGCAGGCCCGAAGCCACCCTGGTGATCGAGCGCACCCTGGACCTGATCGCGCGGGAGCTGGACATGGACCCGGTGGAGCTGCGCCGCAAGAACTTCGCCCAGCCCTCCGACTTCCCGCTGCAGGTGGCCACCGGCCTCGCCTACGACAGCGGCAACTACCAGGCGGCGCTGGACCGGGCGTTGGAGATGGTGGGCTACCAGGACCTTCGCGCCGAGCAGAAGCGGCTGCGGGAAGAAGGCCGCCACCTGGGCATCGGCTTCTCCACCTATGTCGAGATCTGCGCCATGGGGCCATCCGCGGCGCTGCCGGCGGGCGGCTGGGAGAGCGGCACCGTGCGCATGGACTTCACCGGCAAGGCCACCGTGCTGACGGGCGTCTCGCCCCACGGCCAAGGTGAAGAGACCACCTTCGCGCAGATCGTCTCCGACGATCTCGGCGTTCCCATCGAGGACGTGGCCGTGAAGCACGGCGACACGGCGGTGGTGCCCAACGGCATCGGCACCTTCGGCAGCCGCGGCATCTCGGTGGGCGGCACCGCGGTGTACATGGCGACGCAGCAAGTTCGCGAGAAGGCCGAGGCCATCGCCGCCAACGTGCTGGAATGCAGCACCGATGACCTGGAGTTCGAGGACGGCAAGTTCACGGTCAAGGGCGTGCCCGACAAGGGCATCACCATCCAGGAGGTGGCGCTGCAGGCGCACGTGGCCACCAAGCTGCCGGCCGGCATGGAGCCGGGGCTTCAGGCGACCTCGGTGTTCGAGCCGTCCAACTTCACGTTCCCCTTCGGCACGCACATTTGCGTGGTGGAGGTGGACACTCAGAGCGGCGAGATCGAGATCAAGAAGTACGTGGCGGTGGACGACTGCGGCAAGGTCATCAACCCGATGATCGTGGACGGTCAGGTGCAGGGCGGCATCGCCCAGGGCCTGGGACAGGCGCTCCTGGAAGAGGTGATCTACGACGAGGACGGCCAACTCGTCACCGGCAGCCTGATGGACTACGCCGTGGCCCGCGCCGAAGACTTGCCGCCCCTGGAGTTCGACCGCACGGAGACGCCGTCGCCGGTGAACCCCATGGGGGTGAAGGGAGTGGGCGAGGCCGGCACCATCGGCTCCACGCCGTCCATCGTCAACGCGGTGGTGGACGCGCTCGCTCCGTTCGGCGTCAAGCACATCGACATGCCGCTCAAGCCCGAGAAGATCTGGCGCCTGTGCCAGGGCGGTAACAAGTGACCACTACGAAACAAGAAGATAGCGAGAGCCGATCATGATACCAGCAGCCTTCGATTACATCGTTCCCGACAGCCTCGAGGCCGCGGCCGCCAGCCTGGCGGAGGCCGGCGACAACGGCAAGGTGATGGCCGGCGGACACAGCCTGCTGCCGATGATGAAGCTGAGGCTGGCTCAGCCCGGGGTCGTCATCGACCTCAAGCGGCTGGACACCCTGCGGCAGATCCAGGTGGACGGCGGCACGCTCCGCATCGGCGCCCTGGTCACGCATCATCAGGTGGAGACCTCCAGCGACGTCAAGAACAACGGCGCGTTGCTGGCCCTCACCGCCGGCAGCATCGGCGACCCCCAGGTGCGCAACCGCGGCACCATCGGCGGCAGCGTGGTCCACGGCGACCCGGCCGCGGACTGGCCCGCGGCGCTGCTCGCCATGGGCGCCGAACTGACGCTGACCAGCAGCGGCGGCTCTCGCTCGGTGGCCGCCGGGGACTTCTTCCTCGGCCCCCTGACCACCGCCATCGAGGCTTCCGAGATCCTGACGGGCGTGAGCGTTCCCGTGGCCGCCGCCGGCACCCGCGCCGCGTATCGCAAGGTCAAGCAGAAGGCCTCGGGCTTCGCCATCGTCGGCATCGCGGTCTGCCTGAAGGCCGACGGCGACACCTGCTCCGACATCGCCATCGGCGTCACCGGCCTGGCCGGCACGCCCTTCCGCGCCGGCGCGGTGGAGGACCAGCTCCGAGGCAAGGCGCTGACCACCGACAACATCACCGCGGCCGCGGCCGGGGTAGCCGACGGCGCCGACGCCCTGGACGACATCCACGCGTCCGGCGAGTTCCGCGCCCACCTGGCCCGGCTCAACACCGCCCGGGCCATCCAGGACGCTATGAACGGTTAGCAGTCTGTCCGAGAGTCGGGAATCCACCGCGAGGCATGGAAATGATCCGTGCAGGGACGACCGGCGGGTCGCCCCTGCGGGCCACGACTCGATTACGCGGCGAGGTTTCGCGTACCAACCCCAGCAAGGACCAAACCATGCCCAAGGCGCTCAGTGGCCTCATGGGAATGCGCCACATCGCCCTCAACGTCGAGGACGTCGAGCGCTCCAAAGCCTTCTACCACGATATCCTGGGCATGGAGGTCGTGTGGCAGCCCGACCCCCAAAACGCCTACCTGAGCTCCGGCTCCGACAACCTCGCCCTCCACGAAACCCCCGTCGGCCGGCCTCCCGACGCCGCCACCTCCGCCCTCGATCACCTCGGCTTCATCGTCTCCGACATCGACCGCGTCCAGGAACTCGAAGCCGAGTTCCGCGCCAAACAGGTCACCATCATCAAACCCTTCAAACGCCACCGCGACGGCAGCGCCTCGTTCTACTGCGCGGACCCGGACGGGGTGGTGATCCAGATGCTTTATGAGCCGACGCTGAGCGGGCAGAGTATCCGCGGCGGCTGATTTCCACGGGCTTCATCTCGTATCAGCAGTCACGTCGCGGCATCCCTCTGTCCGGCAGGAACCCGCTGTTTGGCAACAGAATTCTTGGCAAGAATTCTGTTGCCGAATCAGGCTGTGTCAAAACTCCGCTTGGATGAGAATTGACACCAACGCCCCGAGTCGTCATTCCCGCGGAAGCGGGAATCCACCTTCCCGCTTCCGCGGGAATGACGACTCGTACGGCGGTGCCGTTGCGTGGCCAAGCGGAGTCTTGACATAGCCTGGAATGACAAAGGCAATGTCCAAGCGACGTCTGGTGTACGGAGACCTCGGTGGAAGTGCAGTGATCACCCCGTGTGTGGAAGTCTCTCCACAATCGTCTCCGCTGCTGTTTCGCCTCCCGCGACGCAGTCGGCGATGCCAACGCCCCGATAATTCTTGCCAGCGAGGGCGAGGGCAGGAAAGTGCTTGAGTCTGCTCTCGATTCTCTCGACGCGTTCCAGGTGGCCGACGTTGTATTGGGGCATGCAGTCGGGATAGCGGGTGGTGCGCCGGAGGATCGGTTCGCCGGAAATGCCGAGGAGGGCGGTCAGGTCGTCGTGCACCTGGGCTTCCATTGACTCGTCGGACTGGTCGAGCAGGTGGGTTTGCAGGGCGCCGCCGACGAAGCAGCGCAGCAGGGCGATGTCTTTCGGTGCCCTTCCGGCGTACTTCACGCTGCTGAACGTGCAGGCCATGATCGCCCGGTTTTCCACGTGGGGGACCACGAAGCCGTAGCCGTCCAGGGGATGGGCGATATCGCTACGGCGGTAGGCGAGGTTGACGGTGGCGGTGGACGAGAAGGGGATCGCTTTGAGTTCGTTGGCCAAGTCGGGGTCCAGCGTTGTCAGGGCATCGCCCGCTACATGAGCCGGCAGGGTGCAGATGACGGCGTCGGCTTCCAGCTCGCTGGAATCTGGCTCTGATCCGGTGCGCCCGGTGGCGACGCGCCAGCGGCGGGCGTCCGCGTTCCAGGACAGCTCCCGGACCTCCTCGCCAAGTCGCACCACGCCGGGGGCGAGTGCTTGCTCGATGCTCCGCACGAGCACTTCCATGCCGCCGTCGATGCTGACGAACAGGCTCCAGCGGGCGCCGGTTTCGCTGGCCGACTGGGCGCGGCGCTTCTGCGCCTGACGGCTCCCGAGGATGACGCTGCCGTGGTTGCGCTCCATCTCCGGGAAGCGGGGCATGGTGGCGGCGAGGCTGAGGTGCTCCGGGTCGGAGGCGTAGATGCCGCCGATGAGTGGTTGCGCGACACGCTCCAGGACTTCCCGGCCCAGCCGGCGGCGCACGAACGAGGCGAGGCTTTCGTCGCCGGCGCCGGAGCGGCGCGGGACCAGGGGCTCCAGGGCCATGCGTAGCTTGCCGATCCAGGAGAACAGCGGGCTGCGCAGCACCGAGCCGACTCGGGTGGGGGCCATCAGCAGGAAGCCCTCGGGGAGCGGCTCCAGGCGGCCGCGGTTGACGGTGTAGAGTTTCAGCCCGTCTGCACGTTGCGGGGCTATGAGGCGGTCGGTGAGCCCCAGACGCTCGCAGAGGCTCAACGCGGCCGGCTTGTCGGTTATGTAGGAGTCGGGGCCGAGTTCCAGAAGGAGGTCGCCGGTCTGCTCGGTGGCGATGACGCCGCCGAGGCGGTCGGAGGCCTCCAGCAGCGTGACTCTCATCTCCAGGGCTCCCGCGCGGCTCAGCTCGGTCAGCCGATGCGCGGCGGCCAGACCCGAGATGCCTCCGCCGATGACGATGACGTGCCTGTTCATGGCTGCGAATCCGGCATGCTCAAGTAGCGGTTGGTGCGGAACACCCGACAGTCATTCCCGCGAAAGCGGGAATCCAGGCGGGGTGAGGGGAGGACCCACGGCCGCTGGACCCCTCTCCACCCCTGGATTCCCGCTTCCGCGGGAATGACGGATTCGGGGTCTGGGCGGCGTTCTCGTGCCGGTGGTGGTCATACCCGTGGTGGTCGTGCCCGTGATGGCGGGACATGTTTCCTACCCGCTGAGCTCGTGCACCGCGTCCACCATGGCGCGCACGTGGTCCACGGGGGTCTCCGGGAGGATGCCGTGGCCGAGGTTGAAGATGTGGCCGGGGCGGCCCGCGGCCCGTTGGAGAATATCCTTGACGCGGCGGCGGATCTCGGCGGGGGGCGCGAACAGGGCCACGGGATCGAGGTTCCCCTGGATGGCGACGTCGTGGCCGATTCGGCTCCAGGCCTCGTCCAGGTCCACGCGCCAGTCGACGCCCATCACGTCGCTGCCGGCCTCGCGCATGAGCTCCAGCAGGCCGCTGGTGGCGGTGCCGAAGTGGATGACCGGGACGCCGGGGGTGACGGCCGCCATCAGCCGGCGCATGTGCGGCAGGACGTATTCGCGGTAGTCCCCGGGCGCCAGGCTACCCACCCAGCTATCGAAGACCTGGAGAGCGTCGATGCCGGCCTCGATCTGGGCGTTGACGTAGGTCACGGTGGCGTCCACGAGCCGGTCCATGAGCGCGCTCCAAGCGCCGGGGTCGGTTTGGAACAGCCGCTTGGTGTGGATGTAGTTGCGCGAGGCGCCGCCCTCGATCAGGTACGAGGCGAGCGTGAACGGAGCGCCGCAGAATCCGATCAAGGGCACACGTCCGGCCAGCGCGGCGCGGGTGCTGCGGACGGCGGCGTAGACGTAGGCCAGGGACTCTTCCGGGACCGGGTCCCGTAGCGCGTCGACGTCCGCACCGGTCCTCACCGGCCGCTCGATCACCGGCCCGCCCGTGGCGTATTCCAGCCCCACGCCCATGGGCTCCAGCAGCAACAGGATGTCGGCGAACAGGATGGCGGCGTCCACGTTGAGGCGCTCCACCGGCGTCACCGTCACCTCGGCGACGAGGTCGGGCGTCTTGCACAGCTCCAGAAAGCCGACCTTGGCCCTCACGTCGCGGTACTCCTTCATGTAGCGCCCGGCCTGGCGCATGAGCCACACCGGGGTGTAAGGGGTCTTGCCGCGACGGCAGGCGGTGAGAAACGGGTGTTGTGATGATGTGTCGGTCATTGTCGTTCTGTCGTTCACTAGTCCGAGCGCCGCTTCCCCGCCCCCAGGGTCACGGCTCCCTTGCCGTACTTGTCCTGCAGTTTGTCGATCCCCTTGTAGAGCTTGTCCATGGAGGCGCGCTCGCGGTAGTCGAAGATCGTGTCCTGCCAGCCTTCGGTGGTGATGCCGCTCGTGCTGATCCCGAGGAGGCGCACGGGCCGGCCCGGCGATACGTTGTGCGCGAGCAGTTCACGCGCCACCTTGAAGATGTCCACGTCGAAGCAGGTGGGCGCCTTCAGGGTGCGCGACCGGGTGATGGTCTTGAAATCGGAATAGCGGATCTTCACGGTGATGCGCCGGGCGCGCCCGTCCTGGCGGCGAAGCCGCGCGGCCACCTCGCCCACGAGGCCGCCCAGCACCTGTTCCATGTCCGCGGGCTCCGTGAGCGGCTGCGACAGCGTGGTCTCGCTCCCGATCGAGTGCTCGTGCGCGTGCGGGACGGCGCCTTGCCGCTCCAGGTTCAGGTAGCGCTTGCCCAGCCGGGGGTGGGAAAGAAGCTGGGCAACCGTGGCGACGCCGCGGCTCACCATCTCGCGGTGTGTCTTGGGGCCGACGCCGGGGATGACCGACACGTCCAGCGGTCCGAGGAAACGCTCCTCGGCGCCGGGCGGCACGTAGAGCAGGCCGCGGGGTTTCACGGCGGTGGCGGCGATCTTGGCCAGGGTCGGGTGCGTGGCGAGGCCGCCGGACGACGGCAGCCCCAGCTCCTGCTTGATGCGTCCGATGATGTCGTGCGCCGTGCCCACGGGATGGCCCATCAGCTTTTCCGTGCCGGTGAGATCGACGAGCCCTTCGTCGATGGAGTACGCGCGCACGTCCGGCGAGAACGAGCGCAGCAGGTCGAACACCTTCTGCGAGAATTCGCTGTAGACCCTGCGCCGGCCGGGAACGAAGATGCCATCGGGACAGAGCCGGCGCGCCTGGAACCCGGGCATGGCGGAGCGCACCCCGTATTGGCGCGCCTCGTACGAAGCCGAGGTCACCACGCCACGGCCGGCGCCGCCGACCATCACCGGCTTGCCTTCGAGGGATGGGTCGAGGACGCGTTCCACGGACACGTAGAAGGAGTCCATGTCGATGTGCAGGTAAAACGCCATGTCTCGGGGAAATGTTAACAGTCTTGGCGCCGGGCAGTCTATAATGAACAGTCACACGGAAGGGAGTGGTGCATGGCGCGGGCGCGGGTCATCTACGAATGTCAGAACTGCGGTTTCCAGTCGCCCAAGTGGCTCGGGCGGTGTCCGGACTGCGGGCAGTGGAACTCGCTGGTGGAGGAAGCGGTCACGGGCGACCCGGGCGGGCGCGGCGGCGGCGTTGAGGCCGGGCCGGCGCACGCGCCATCGCCCATCGACGCGGTGACGGCGGATACGGACCGGCGCCTGCGCTCCGGCATCGAGGAGTTCGATCGGGTTCTCGGCGGCGGGCTGGTGGACGGCTCGGCCGTGCTCATCGGCGGCGACCCCGGCATCGGCAAGTCGACGCTGCTGCTCCAGGCGGTGGCGGCCTTGAGCCAGGACGGGGCCCCTTGTCTCTACGTCTCGGGCGAGGAGTCCGAGCAGCAGGTCAAGATGCGCGCCCGGCGGATCGCCTTGGGCGCCTCGAACCTGCTGGTGCTGAGCGAGACGTCGCTGGAGCGCATCCTGGAGCAGGTCAAGGCGGTCAAGCCCGCGGTGCTGGTGGTGGATTCCATCCAGACGGTACACACTTCGGCCATCCCCTCGGCGCCGGGAAGCATCGGACAGGTCCGGGAATGTTCGAGCGCGCTGATCTCCCTGGCCAAGAAGAGCGGCATCGGCACCTTCCTGGTGGGTCACGTGACCAAGGACGGCGCCATCGCCGGTCCGCGTGTCCTGGAGCATATGGTGGACACGGTGCTCTACTTCGAGGGCGAGCGCGGCCACAGCTTCCGCATCCTGCGCGCCGTGAAGAACCGCTTCGGCTCCACCAACGAGATCGGCGTGTTCGAAATGCAGGAGGCGGGGCTGCGCCAAGTGTCCAACCCCTCCGAGATCTTTCTCTCCGAGCGTCCCTTGGGCGGATCGGGCTCGGTTGTGGTTCCCAGCATGGAGGGCACCCGCCCGATCCTGGTGGAGATCCAGTCCCTGGTGACGCGCTCGTTCCTTACGCTGCCGCGGCGCACCTGCATCGGCGTCGACACCAACCGGGTGGCGCTGATCCTCGCCATCCTGGAGAAGCGCAAGGGGATGAACTTCTACGACAAGGACGTGTTCATCAACGTGGCCGGCGGTGTCAGCGTGTCCGAACCCGCGGTGGATTTGGGGATCGCGGTGGGAGTGGCCTCAAGCGCGCTCGACCGGGCGCTGGACCCGCACACGATCTTCGTCGGCGAAGTCGGTCTGGCCGGGGAAATCCGCACCGTAACGCGAGCCGAGGCACGGGTGGCGGAAGCGGGCAAACTCGGTTTCCGCAGGTGTATCCTGCCGCAGGGGAATTGCCGGCAGTTGCCGCATGTCAAGGAACCCGAGTTGGTCGGGGTCGCAACGCTGGAAGCATGCTGGGAAATCCTCTTCTGAAGGAGACGCCGCTCACCGCCCCGCCCCTGGATTCCCGCTTCCCGGACTGTGTCAAAACTCCGGTTGGATGAGAATAGGCACCCACGCCCCCAAATCGTCATTCCCGCGGACGCGGGAATCCAGGAGGGGTGAGGCGGGGAAACAGGCTCGTTTCAGCCCCTCCCCGCCCCTGGATTCCCGCTTCCGCGGGAATGACGATTCGGGGGGTTGGCGCCAACTCTTGTCCGGACGACGTTTTGACACAGCCGCTTCCGCGGGAATGACGATTTGGGGGCGTGGGTGCCTCTCTCGGATGGAGTTGTTGACACAGCCTGTTTCGCGGGAATGACGTATAGGGCGTCCGGCCGTTTTCTGTTCGACGCAACCGCTTCCGCTGGTCCGGTGTCCTTGGTCAGTCCAGGCCCGGCGCGACGTGCTCGGCGAAGAGTCCCACGGACCGGAGGGCTTCGTCGAGGGAGATGTCGCCGAATGCGAACTGGCCGATGAAGTAGTTGGCGCCGGCGCTCTGGAGTTGCGCGCGGAGCAAGGTCTTCACTGTCTCCGGGCCGCCGGCGACGCCTTGGCCGGAAGCGACGGCGCCGTCGAAGTCGGGCGGGCGCGGGTGGGTGGGGGAGCTGCCCCGGAGGCGGAACAGGTAGGTGAAGCTCCGGTGCCAGACGGGGTAGGCGCGGCGCGCGATGCGCAGGGCGGTTTCGTCGTCGTCGGCCACCACGATGAAGCGGCCCAACCCGATCTTGGGCAGGTCCGCGCCGTTCCCGTGAACCTCGTTCCAGACCTCGCGGAACAGGTCGGTGAAGGTGCGTGTCGGCTCCGGCGGGTCCAGGCTGACGATGTGGAGTCGCCGGCGGGCGGCCCGTTCGGCGCTTTCCAGGGAGTGGACGCCGTACCACAGCGGCGGGTGGGGCTGCTGCAACGGTTGCAGCTCCATGGGCACGTCCCTGAAGTTGAAGAATTCTCCGGCGAAGTCGAGAGTCTTTTGAGTGAGTCCCTGGAGGATGAGGTCGAGGCCCTCCGCGTAGATGCGCTGGGCCTGCTTCGGGTCCTGGCCGTACGCCGCCAGCTCGATGGGCGAGGCGCCGCGCCCGAAGCCGATGTCCAGCCGCCCTCCGCTCATCTGGTCGAGCATGCAGATTTCCTCGATCAGCCGGATGGGATGGTACAGGGGCAGCGCGTAGACCATGGGGCCGAAGCGGAGCCGCCGGGTGCGTTGCGCCACCGCGGCGAGGAAGACGCTCGGCGACGGCGCCATGCCGAGCGGCGTCGAGTGGTGTTCCGCCAGGTGGTAGGCGTAGAACCCCTCCCGGTCGTACGCCTCCACGAGCCTGAGACGCGCCTCGTAGTAGTCCGTCAGCGGCATGTCGCCGCGGTCGAGATGGTCGAATACTCCGTAATCCATGGGCCGGCCCGCGTTCTGGGCAGTTCGTACCCTTGCCGGTGGAACCTGTCAACATGCGGTTTCGCCGTGCTGGTCTGTTGACCGGTTGTCCTGGACACGACCGAGGCGCATGCGCTAAGACTGGAAGGTATCCCACCCCCCGATCCCGCTCCCGACGACATCAACCCTGCCGATTGGTCCGTGGGTTTCGTTGAGGCGTGCGACAAACCACCATGCCCGATATCATCCTCTCCGACCTCATCCTGCTCCTCCTCTCCGGCTTGGTGTTGGGCTTCCTCATCGGGCTGACGGGCATCGGCGGCGGGGTGCTGACGGTTCCCTTCCTGCTGCTGGTCATCAAGCTGGAGCCCATCGCGGCGGTGGGGACCGCCGGGCTTTACGGCGTTCTCACCAAGATCTGGGCCGGCATCCGGCACTACCGGCAGGGGACCTTGAACCTCGACGTGGGCATCCGGTTCTTCCTGGCGGCCGTGCCCGGGGTGCTGCTGGGTGCCCTGGCGGTAAAGTGGAGCCGCGTCTCGCTCCCTCCGAGCGGGGTCGAGATGCTCCAGGAGATCGTCAGCTACATGGTGATGGCGTCCATCAGCTTTGCGCTGGTGGCGCTGCTCTTCGATTACAATCGGTTGGACACGCGTTTCCTCTCCTCCCGGCGCGGCGCGGTGGTGAAGTTCCCGTGCCTTTTCCTCGTGGGGGCCGTGATGGGCATGACCTCGGTCGGAGGAGGCATCCTGATCATTCCGTCGCTGCTGCTGTTCTACCGGGAGACGTCGCGTTACGTGGGCACGTCGATCTTCGTCGCGGTGCTGCTGATGACGGTCATGTCCACGCTCTACGCCCTCATCGGCCGGGGACAGGGCGCGCAGGACGTGGATCTCGCCGCGGCCGCGTTCATGTCCGTGGGGTCGTTCCCGGGGGTTCACTACGGCGCCGCCCTGTGCAAGCGCCTGGAGCCGCGACGGCTCCAGGCGGTGGTGGTGGGCGTGGTCGTGCTCGCGGTGGTGATGATGGTGGTGGACCGTTTCCTTTAGCCCTTCCGGAAACGAACGGTTTGACCGCGGCACGCGCAGGAACTATCTTGAATAACGTCTGAACGGACACCGGCGTCGTCGCGGGTTTCGGAGGAGAGAACCCGCGCGCGGCGTCTTCACAAATGAACACGATGGACAGCAAGGCCAACGGGGCGGCATCCGGCAACGGCGCCGACCGGCCGCCCGAAAAGAAGGTGTACGCCCGTGCGTACGCCGGCATGGACATCGACAAGGACCGCGACGCCACCGAAGACCTCGCGGTCTTGTGGCGTATCTTCAAGCTCGCGGCGCAGCAGCGGTTCCGGCTTGTCCTGGGCGCGGTGGCCATCGTCATCGCGGCCACCTTCCAGCTCATGATCCCCCAGTACCTCGGGGACGCCGTCGACGGCGCCGTCGGGTTGCTGGAGACCGGATCGGTGTCGAACGAGGCGGCGCTCGATTATCTCTACGGCACCGCATGGATACTGCTCGGGGTCTCGACCCTGCGCGGCCTCTTCACCCTCACCCACAACTACTGTGGCGAGACCCTGGGCCACCACCTCGCCTACCGGCTCCGGATGGCCTTCTACGACAGGCTCCAGTACCTGAACTTCTCCTTCCACGACCGCGTGCACACGGGCGAGTTGATCACCCGGGGCATGCTCGACCTGGAAGGGGTGCGGTCCTTCATGAACATGGGGGTGCTGCGGGTCTTGCTGTTCATGATCCTGGTCGGCGTGGGCGCCTACCGGCTGCTGTCCACGGACGTGTTCCTCGGGTTCCTGAGCCTGAGCTTCGTGCCGTTCGTGGCCTGGCGCTCCACCACCGTTCGGCTGCGGCTGCGCGAGATGTGGTTCGCGCTGCAGGAGCGGATGGGGGTGTTGGGCCGCATCATGGACGAGAACCTCACCGGCATCCGGGTGGTGCGCGCCTTCGGCGCCGAGCCCTACGAGCTGGACAAGTACCAGGACGCCTCGGACCACGCGCTGGCACTGGCTGAACGGCGCATCCGCACGCGGGTCTCCTCCACCACCGTCATGAACTTCGCGTTTTTCGCGGCCATGGGACTGGTGCTGTGGATGGGCGGATCGCGCGTCATCAACGGCGACATGACCGTGGGCACGCTGACCGAGTTTCTCACCTTCATGACCATTCTCCAGCAGCCGGTGCGCCAGCTCGGCATGGTGGTGAACGCGTTCGCGCGCGCGTCCACCTGCGGCTCGCGGCTGTTCGCGGTGCTGGATCTCGAGGCGCCGATCCGGGACGGCGAGGACGCCAAGCCCCTGGAGGTCACCGACGGAGTGCTGGAGTTCGAGGACGTCTCCTTTGCCTACCCCGGGGAGGGTTCGCCGCCGATCCTGGAGGGAGTCTCGTTCCGGGTGGAACGGGGCAAGACCCTGGGCATCGTCGGTCCCCCCGGAAGCGGCAAGTCCACCATCGCGCACCTGCTGCCGCGCTACTACGACGTCACCGGCGGGCGCATCACCGTGGACGGCCAGGATATCCGCGACGTTACCCTCGAGTCCCTGCGCCGGGCCATGCGCGTGGTGCAGCAGGACCCGTTCCTGTTCACCTCGTCGCTGGAAAACAACATCGCCTACGGCGACCCGTGGGCGGATGACGCGGCCATCGAGGGATCCGCCGCCACCGCTCAGATCGATGGGTTCATCCACCAGTTGCCGGAGCGGTACGAGACGTTGGTGGGAGAACGCGGCGTGTCGCTCTCCGGTGGCCAGAAGCAACGTGTGGCCATCGCGCGCACCGCCATGCTGCGTCCCGCGGTGCTCGTGCTCGACGATTCCATGGCGGCCATCGACGCGGGCACCGAGCAGCGCATTCGCGAAGCGCTCGGAGAACACACCGCCAACTGCGCGACGCTGATCGTCTCGCACCGTCTCGGCGCGCTGCGTCATGCCGACGAGATCCTTTTCGTCGAGAACGGAAAGATCATGGAACGCGGCACCCACGATGAGTTGGTGGCTCTGCGCGGCCGGTACGCCGCGCTGTTCGCCCTTCAGACGCTCGACGGTCCCCTCCAGGACATCGTCGATCTCGCGGCCGAAGCCGGGGTGCGGAAGGGAGCCGGCGCGTGACGCCGGCGGCCAAGGCGTGGGCCGGACGGGATCGTCCGCCGCGGGCCGTGGTGGGCTCGCAGATCAGCCGCGACGAGGAGATGTTCGGCGCCGCCTTCGACCGGCACGTCATCCGGCGCTTTTTTGCCTACGTCTACCCCTACCGGCGGCATCTCTATACCGCCATCGTCGCGCTGCTGCTCTTCACCGGCGCGCAGTTGGCGATTCCCCTGATCATCCGCCACGCCATCGACCATGCCATCATTCCCGCGGGTGGGGACGCTTCTCTCCTGTCGCTGGTCGTGCTGGCCTTCTTCGCGGCGATCCTGCTCAACTACGGCGCCAGTTTCGTCCAGGACTGGATCGTGAGCCGCACCGGGGAGGAGGTCATCTTCGACCTGCGCCGGGCCATGTTCGTCCACCTCCAGTACGTCGCCATGGCCTTCATGGACAAGACCGAGGTGGGCCGCATGATGTCGCGCCTTCAGGGCGACGTGTACTCGCTGCAGGAGTTTCTGGAGAACTCCATCACCGCGCTGGGCGATCTCGTGCTGCTCTTCGGCATCGTCGCCATCATGCTGTGGCTCGACTTCCAGCTCGGGCTGCTGACGCTGTCGGTGGTTCCCGTGCTGTTCTTCGTCCGGCTGGTGTGGCTGCCGCGGGCGCGCGCCGCCTTCCGCCGCGCCCGGGAGACCAGCTCCATCGCCAACGGCGCCCTGGCCGAGGGCATTCACGCGGTGCGCACGGTCCAGGGGATGCGGCGCGAGGCGGTCAACTTCGAGCTCTACGACGAGAAGGCCACGGAAAACCTGGACGCGCACCTGCGTTCGGCGCAGTATGCCCAGGTCATGGTGCCCATCGTCGACACCCTCACCGGCGCGGCATGGGGTGTGGTGATCGTCGTGGGCGGCGCGCAGGTGCTCAGCGACTCTCTGGACATCGGCGTGATGGTCGCCTTCCTGTTCTACGTGCAGCGGTTCTTCGACCCGATCCGCTCCCTCACCATCCAGTACAGCGTGATGCAGCGGGCCATGGCCTCGGGCCAGCGCATCTTCGAGGTGCTGGACGTGCCGCTGGCCATCAACGACCGGCCCGACGCCATCGCGCCGGATGATGTCGAGGGCCGCATCGAGTTCCGCGGCGTTACCTTCGGCTACGAGAAGAACCAGCCGGTGCTCAAGGACATCAACTTCACCATCGAGCCTGGGGAGACCGTGGCGCTGGTGGGCCCCACCGGTTCCGGCAAGACCAGCACCACGGCGCTGCTGCACCGCTTCTACGACGTGTGGGAGGGGGCCATCCTGCTCGACGGGCGAGACGTGCGCGACTACGCGGCGGCGTCCCTGGGCGGGCACATCGCCATGGTGCTGCAGGACCCGTTCCTGTTTACCGGTACGATCCGGGAGAACATCCGCTTTCGCACCACCGGCGCCACCGACCGGGATGTCGAGCGGGCGGCCCGGATCGTCGGCGCCCATGATTTCATCATGCGCTGGCCCGACGGCTATGACACCATGCTGGAGCAGGGAGGGGGGAACCTGTCGTTGGGACAGCGCCAGCTCCTGAGCTTTGCCCGCGCCCTGGTGGCCGACGCCCGGGTGCTCGTGCTGGACGAGGCCACCGCCAACATCGATTCCTACACCGAACGGCAGATCCAGATCGGCCTGACCGCGCTCCTGGAAGGGCGCACCGGCATCGTCATCGCCCACCGGCTTGCCACCGTGCGCGACGTGGACCGCATCATCGTGCTCCAGGAAGGGCGCATCGTGGAAACCGGCACGCACCAAGAGCTGATCGCGCGAAAAGGCTTGTACGCGCGGCTCTATGCGCTCAACTATACGTCATTCGACGATTTGCCCGAGGATCTGGTGGAGGGAGCGGCGCGCGCGACCACGCGGTCGTGACCAGCGCAGACCGACCGCTCGTCCAGCGAAGGAACGGTTCCGGACCGGGGTGGCGTGATCTCTCGGTGGAGTGGGGCCGTTCAGTTGGCGCCGTCGATCAATGCGTCCGCCTGCTGGACGACGGACCGCAGCAACACCGTTTCCGGGCGGCTCCGCGACAGCACGAACAAGCCCAGTAACAGCGTCAGCAGCGACCGTGCCGTAGTAGGGGCATCCACGTTGTTAGGGATTGCCCTGGAGGCTTGGCCGCGCTCGATCATCATGCGGAAGAAGCCTTCCGAATCCGCGAATCCACTCGCGACAACCGAGGCGATCTCCGCGTCGTGCGCCGCCAGCTCAAGGGCGGTGTTGACGAGGAAGCAGCCGTCGCGTCCACCGTTGGACAGCACGGACTCCACGACCCCTTCGAACGTGGCCAACACGGCTTTGCGGGGATCCATTTCCTCGGCAAGCTGTGCCAGGTTCTCCTCACGCGTTCTGTCGTAATGGCGCAGAGCGCGCATGAAGAGTGAGCGTTTGCCGCCGAAGGTCCCGTAGAGGCTTCCGCGCCCTATGCCCATGCCATCTACGAGGTCCTGGATCGAGGTGGCCTTGTAGCCGTGCACCCAAAACAGGTGCATGGCCTTCATCAACGCTTCGTGTTCGTCGAATTCCTTTGGTCTACCCATAGAACCAACTCCGCTGTTGATTAATCCTTGACCATCGGGAGGACATGGGGGTGAATCTAACAGAATTTGTTTCAGGATCATATAACGAAGCGTAGGTTACTGTGTTACATTTTTGTTACAGACGCAAACCCCGCAGCGTGGACGGTTGATAGATTCTTGGCGATTCGCGAACCGTACCGGCGATCCATTTGGCGAAAATAGTCGAGCATACACGAAACAGAGGTTAGCTTCGCGCATTGGCTCCGCCTCGGATGGCGTGCGCGGAATGAGGATGGCGCGAAGCGCGATCTCGGTTGTTTTCAACGACGGGCTTCGAAGGGATGGGGGAGGAGGTGGTTTTCCGCCCGCAGTTCGTGGATGGAAGCGCAGCCCAGGAGCCGCATGGTGTCCTCTATCTCCTTTCTCATTATCGACAACGCCTTGCGGACCCCCGCGAGGCCGCCCGCGCCGAGACCATAGACGTAAGCGCGTCCCGCGAGCACGGCGTGCGCTCCGTGCGCCATGGCGATGACGGCGTCGGCGCCGGATCGGATGCCGCCGTCCAGCAGGATCTTCACACCGGAGCCCTTCAGCGCCGGCGCGATCTCTTTCAGCATGTAGAGGGTGGGGTAGACGCGGTCCAGTTGCCGGCCTCCGTGGTTGGAGACCACGATGGCGTCGGCGCCGTGCTCGACCGCGAGGCGGGCGTCTTCGGCGCATTGGACGCCCTTGATGACGATTGGCGCATCGCCCCAGTGCTCGCGCACCCACGGGATATGTTCCCAGGTGACGGCGGATGCACGGAGTTGTGTACCGATGTCGGTATACGGCATGGGTGTGCCGTCCTTCAGGATGACATTGCGGAACTGCATCATCCCGCCGTCGGCGTAGAAGCTCTTGAGCCAGGAGAGGTGCCGCAGCATCTGCGGCGCGAACCTGAGCTTCTGGCCGGGGGTCCCGTTGATGGCCCGCGAGGCCCCCATCCACTCGTGGTGTGCCCGGTTTCCGGGCACCGCGGTATCGATGGTGAGGACGATGGCGGAGTAGCCGGCGCTCTTGGCCCTGGCGATGCCGCGCGCGGCTACTTCCTCACCGCCGACGAGGTAGAGCTGGAACCAGCAAGGCCCCTGGGTGGCGGCCCGGACCTCCTCCAGGTCGGTGCCGGTGAGCGTCGAGAGCACGCAGATGGTACCCGCTTCGCCCACGGCTCGGGCGGCCACGGCCTCGCCCATGGGCCAGATCATTCTGGGGCTGCCGATGGGTCCGGCGATCACGGGCAGTTCGATCTCGTGACCAAGGATCTCGGTGCGCATCTCCACCGACTCGAGCCGGACACCGGACCTCGGCTTGAACCGTTCCCGCCGGAAGGCCTCGACGTTGTCCCGAAGGGTGATCTCCTCGTCGGCCCCACCGCGGTAATATTCCCGGACGATGGGCGGTACACGCTTCTCCATCACCTGGCGGAGATGGTCCACCGTCACGCACCGCTCCACCTCCCGCGTCCAGCGCTTCTCGGCGCGGGCGTGGGCGCGTCTCAGATAGGGTCCCAACAGGAACATGTCCGCCAGAATAAGAGCAGCGGGCCGCGCCGGTCAAACGCCGCGCCCGCTCAGAACCCCGCCGCCAGCGGCTTGGGATCCCCCGAGAAGAGGCCGTGCTTGTCCAGGAACTCGATCATGAAGCGATCGAAGAGCCAGGGCTGTTCGATCTGGCAGGCATGGCCGGCTCCGGGCAGCACTTTAAGCTCGCAGCCCGGGATACGCTCCTGCAGCGCGAAGGCGGTGGGATGGGCGCCGTCCTCGCTGCCGGTGAGGATGATGACCGGGCAGGCGATGCGCGCGTGATGCCCCTCGGGTTCCTGCGTCTGCAGCGCCCGGAACTGGTGGATGATGGTCTCCACGTCCGCGAACTTGTTCCGTTCCGCGAACAGGTTGGCAAAGAAATGCGCCAGCGGAGTCGCGCGGAATGCCGGGCTCAGGTCCTCGAAGGTGTAACGCCAGCGGTAGTCGACCCCCAAGGCCGTGTAGGCGTCGATGCGCCGCTGCGCGAACTCCTTGCCGTGAGTGTAGCCCGTGCCCGTCAGGATCATGGCGGCGGTGCGGTCGGGACGCTGGTGGTACATGAAGGGGCTGATGGCCGAACCCGTGGAGCAGCCCACGAGGATGGCGGTCTCTCCCGGCAGCGCATCGTCCACCGCCTCCCAGCACGCCGCGGCCATGTCGTCCATGCTGAGCCCCTCGGCTCCCTTGGGCGAGCGTCCGTACCCCGGGATATCGATGCTGATGCACCGGTACCAGGTGGACAGGTGCGCCATCTGGAAGATCCAGCACGACTGGTCCATGGGGTTGGGATGGATGAAGGCCATGACCGGCCCCTCACGCCCCATGCGTTCGTAGTAGAGTGGTCCTTCAACGTTGTTTGCCATGATGTTCCTCCGTTGCGGTGGTTCAGAACCGTTCGCCCGTGGTTGCACCGAAATTCTGTATTGCTTATATTCTGTATGTTCGGGGGCAGGCAAATGGAACTCGCCAAGATTACCTCACGCGGGCAGACGACGATTCCCAAGAAGATACGCCAGGCGGCGAACCTCCGGGAGGGTGATTTGATCACTTTCGAGGTCGCGGATGATCATGTCGTGGTTCGCAAGGTCATTCCGGCAGAGGACGACTACCTGAAGGGTCTCTCCGAAGTCCTCAGCGAATGGGTCTCTCCCGAGGACGAGGAAGCGTGGCGTGACCTTTGACACGCTCGACGTGGTCGTCGTCCCTTTCCCTTTCGCGGACCGCGAGACCAGCAAGCGTCGGCCAGCCCTGGTCGTCTCATCGGCGGACTTCAACGCCGCTCACGAACAATCGATCTTGACCATGATCACCTCGGTGCGTGCCCCCTGGCCGAGTGACGTGGATATTCAGGACTGGCAGGGAGTGGGCCTCAGTGTCCCCTGCAAGGTCCGCTTCAAGCTCTTCACCGTTGATGACGGTATGATCGTTCGCAGGATCGGCTCGTTGTCGACGCGGGACGCCCGCGCCATCAGGACGGCCCTCTCCCGCGTCTTGGCAACGGCTTGACCGGGTTTGCTTACGCGGTCCGTCGCGCGTGCGCGCAAGTCCGTCCGGTTACCGCTGCTTCGGATCCAGCGCGTCGCGCAGGCCGTCGCCCAGGAAATTCAGGCTGAAGAGGGTGGCGGCGAGGAAGGTGGCTGGGAAGATGAGCGCCCAGGGTTGGGTTTCCATCTGTGTGGCGCCTTCGCTGATCAGCACGCCCCAGCTCGTCATGGGTTCCTGGATGCCCAGGCCGAGAAAGCTCAGGAAGCTCTCGAACAGGATGGCGCGGGGGACGGTGAGGGTGGCGAAGACCGCCACGGGGCCGACGACGTTGGGAATGACGTGGCGCAGGACGATCCACGCCGGCGCCGCGCCCATGGCCCGGGCGGCCTCGACGAACTCCCGGCGCTTGAGGGAGAGGGTTTCGCCACGCACGATGCGCGCCATGTCCAGCCACTCCACCATGCCGATGGCGACGAAGATCAGCACCACGTGGCGCCCGAAGTAGACCATCAGCAGGATCACGAAGAACATGAAGGGCAGGGCGTAGAGGATGTCCACGAAGCGCATCATCAAGGAGTCGGTGGTGCCGCCGGCGTATCCCGACACGGTGCCCCAGAACACTCCTACCAGGACGCTAACCACCGACGCGGCGAGCCCTACCGAGAGGGACATGCGTCCGGCGTAGAGCGTGCGCAGGAGCAGGTCCCGGCCGTTGGCGTCGGTGCCGAACGGGTGGCCGCTACCCAGGCTGGGGCCGGTGCCGATGGCGTCCCAGAAGATCTCGTCGATGGCGTAGGGCGAGAGCATGGGGACGGCCACCGAGAGGACGGCGAGCACGCACAACGTTGTGAGGCCGGCCATGGCGGCGCGGTTCCGCCGGAGGTGGGTCGCGGCGTCGCGCCAGGGGCTCCGGCCCGCGGCGGGCGTCGCCCGGCGGCTTCCGGTCGCGGTCGCGGCCTCAATCATGACGCACCTTTGGGTGCGGCCTCATGGATGGCTTCATGACGCTATTCATGTGACCGCACCCGTGGATCGAGGACGCCGTAGAGCAGATCCACGACCAGGTTGAGGGCGATGATGAGCGTGCCGTAGGTGATCACCACCCCCATCACCAGGGTGTAGTCGCGGTTGAGGGCGCCCTGCACGAAGTAGCGGCCGAGGCCGGGGATGCCGAAGATCTGCTCGATCACCACCGAACCCGTGATGATGGCCGCGGTGGCCGGGCCGAGGTAGGATACCACCGGCGTGAGCGCGTTCTTGAGGGCGTGGCGGAAGACGATGCGCCGTTCCGTGAGCCCCTTGGCGCGGCCGGTGCGGATGTAGTCGGCGTTCAGCACTTCGAGCATGCTGCCGCGCGAGAGGCGCGCGATGTAGGCCACCTGGGGCAGGGCCAGGGAGATCACGGGCAGCAGCAGGTGGCGGATGCCGCCGTCCCCCAGCCCGCCCACGGGCAGGAGGTTCAGGTAGACGCCGATGACCAGCGACAAGAGCGGCGCCACCACGAAGTTGGGCACCGCGACGCCGGTCATGGCAAGCCCCATGACCAGGTGGTCCGCGAGGGAATTGCGCCGCCGCGCCGCCCATGCGCCAAGGCCGACCCCGAGCAGCAACGCCGCGGCCATGGCCAGGAGGCCGATCTTGAGCGACACCGGGAAGCCCGCGGCGATGAGCTCGGTGACGGTGAAGTCGCGGTACTTGAAGGACGGGCCGAAGTCGCCGCGGGCGAGGCCCTTGAGGTAGCGGAGGAACTGTTGCGGCAGGGGCTCGTCGAGGTGGTAGACGCGGTTCAGGTTGGCCGAGATCTCAGGCGGGACCACCCGCTCCCGGTCGAAGGGACCGCCCGGCGCCAGCCGGATCATGAAGAAGGCGATGGCGATGATGATGAAGAGGGTCGGCACCGCCGACGCCAACCGCCGTATCGCGTAGGTCCACAAGGGAAATTTGGGTGGTCAGGCCTCCGGGAGCCTCGGACGGAACGCCGGGGGCATCACGGCGCCAGCGACAAATGCCGGGTCGGGTGCACGTCCATGACGTTGTCCACCCATCCCTTGACCCGCGGGTTCACCAGGTGCTGGGTCGTGTAGTGGTAGATGGGGATGATGGGCATGTCCGCGAGCAGGATGCTCTCCGCCTTCTGCATGAGCTTCGCCCGCGCCTGCAGGTCGGTTTCGGTTTCGGCCTTTTGCATGAGGGCGTCGTACTCGGAGCTGGCGTAGCCCGCCGGGTTCATGGTGCCGACGGTGCCCTTGAGCAGCTCCAGAAAGGTGTTGGCGTCGTTGTAGTCGCCGATCCAGCCGGCCCGGAGCACGTCGAACTGCTTCGCCCGCCGGGTGGTGAGGTAGACCTTCCATTCCTGGTTGAAGAGCTCGGTCTGGACGCCGAGGGCCTTTTTCCACATGCCGCCGATGGCGATGGCGATGCGCTTGTGGCTCTCGCTGGTGTTGTACAGGATCTGCACCTTCAACGGGTTGTCCTTGGAGTAGCCGGCCTCGGCGTAGAGCTTCTTCGCCCTGGCCAGGCGTTCGGCCTTGGATAGGCCCTGCCAGGGTACCTTCGCGCCCGCGTACTGGTTCACGCCCGGCGGCACCCAGGCGTAGGCGGGGATCTCGCCGCCCTTGGTGACCTTCCCGGTGAGGATCTCCCGGTCGATGGTCATGGCCAGCGCGTTGCGCAGCCCCGGCCGGTCGCGGAACGGCGTCTTGGTGAGGTTGAGGGAGTAGTAGTAAGTGCCCAGATACGCGGTGTTGCGGAACTGTTGGGCGAGGTTCTTCTCCACCCATCCGATCTGGTCGATGGGCACGTCATAGGTGACGTCCATCTCGCCGCTCCGGAACCTCTTCAGCTCGGTGCTCTTGTCCTCCGTCGGGTGGAACACCACCGCGTCGATGCGCACGTTGGCGGCGTCCCAGTAGTGGGGATTGCGCTCCAGGCGCACGTGGCTTTGGGGCACCCATTCCGCCAGTTGGTAGGCCCCGTTGGAGACCATGTTGCCGGCCCGGGTCCACTTGTCGCCGTGTTGCTCCAGGGTCTTGCGATGCACCGGGTACGCCTGGTGGTGCGTCAGGAGCCCGATGAAGTAGGGCGTGGGCGCCTTGAGGGTCAACTTCAGCGTGTGCGCGTCCACCGCTTTCACCCCGAGCCGCCCCAGTTCCTTGACCTTGCCCTTGGTGATTTCCTCCGCGTTGGCGATGGGCCACAGGATGAACGCGTAGTCCGAGCCCACCGACGGGTCCACCCCCCGCGTGAGCGCGAACGCGAAGTCATGGGCCGTCACCGGGTCCCCGTTGGACCACTTGGCGTTCCGCCGCAGCCGGAAGGTGTAGACCTTGCCGTCCTCGCTCAGGCTCCAGCTCTCCGCCACCCCCGGAATGATGGAACCGTCCGCTCCCTCCGCCACCAGCCCCTCGAACAGGTCGCGCTGGATGTTCGCCTCGGGCACGCCCGACGACTTGTGCACGTCGAGGGTCTCCGGCTCCGCTCCGTTGCCCCGCTGAAGGATGTTCGTGGCCGCGTGGGCGGAGGAAACCCCCAGCAGCAACGCGGCGATGAGGACGATGAACAGCGTCCGGGTGGATGTTCCGGGGCGATGCCTTGCGGATGTTTCAAGCATGTCCGAGGCCTCCCATGGGTGTGGACGGTTACTGAACGGCTTCCAACAGGAAGGCTAGCACACTACATCTGGCCAGTCTAACAAAGTAGCCTACTACATTTGGTTGTCTAACCTGCGTAGGCCAGGCCGGGGTTTCGAACGGTCCCCGGCCTAGCCTCGTGGCACTCGGACAGGTGGGAAGGCGCGGTTGGAGGCCTCCGGTTCAGAATCCGGAAGAAGCCGGCTTCGGCGTTTTCGGAAACAGGCCGTATTTGGTGAGGAACTCGATCATGAAGCGGTCGTACAGCCAGGGCTGCTCCATCTGGCATGCGTGCCCGGCACCGGGCAACACCTTCAACTCGCAACCCGGTATTTGTGCCTGCAAGGCGAACGAGCGCAGATGGGCGTTGTCCTCGCTGCCGGTGAGGATGGTGACCGGGCACCCGATGCCTGAGTAATGGCCCTCGGGTTCCTGCTCCTGAAGCGCGCCGAACTGGTGACAGATCGTGTCCACATCCGCGAACTCGTTGCGTTCGGTGAACAGGTTGGCGAAGAAATGCGCCAGCGGCGTCGCGCGGAACGCCGGGCTCAAGTCCTCGAACGTGTACCTCCAGCGAAAGCCGATGCCGTTGGCGCGGTAGGTGTCGATGCGCCGCTGGAAGTTGCTCTTGTCGGTGGAATATCCCTTGCCCGACAGGATGATCGCCTTCGTCCGGTCCGGATGCTGGTGATACATGTACGGGGCGATGGCCGATCCCACCGAAGAGCCCACCAGGATGGCATCCTCCCCGGGCGTCGCGTCGTCGATGGCCTCCCAGCACGCCTCTGCCATGTCATCCATGGTCAGCCCCGCCTCTGCCTTCGGCGACCGCCCATACCCCGGAATGTCGATGGATATGCACCGGTACCATGTCGACAGATGCGCCATCTGGAAGATCCAGCACGACTGGTCCATCGGGTTCGGATGGATGAACGCCATCACCGGGCCGGTGCGGCCCATGCGCTCGTAGTAGAGGGGTCCTTGGATGTGGTTTGCCATGGTGGGTCTCCTTCTGCATGGTTCCATGCCTTGCGTTGATTTCCATTGACTAGTCATATAGTCTGGTCACATGAAGGAAATCAATGCCTCGGAATTCAAGGCAAAGTGCTTGGCCATCCTCGATGAAGTCGTACAGACGGGACAGGCGGTTACGATCCTGAAACGCGGCAAGCCGGTCGCCCAGCTTGTCCCGCCGGTCCCCAGGCAGCACCGCTACCCGCAGCATGCGCTTTTTGGAACGGTGGAGGTACACGGAGATATTGTGGGGCCGGTCCTGGATGCCGACTTCTGGGAGGCCGAGGCGGGGAAGACGGGGTGAAGGCGCTCCTCGATACACACATTCTGATTCACTGGATGGGCGCGGACCGCCATCTTTCGGCGGAGCAGGAAGAAGTCCTTCGAGAGGCCGGTCCCGAGAATCCGCTGTGGGTTTCCGACATCAGCCTGTGGGAGATTGCCACGCTGTACAACCTCAAGCGGATCTCGTTTCATTTGCCGCTGAGGGAGTGGCTCGAGGCTGCGACCGCCCCGCCCTTGGTGCAGCGGGTCGGCATCTCACCCGCGGTTGCCGCGGCCGTGGCCGCCCTTCCCGCCGCCTTTCATCGCGACCCGGCCGACCGGGTCATTGTCGCCTCGGCACAGCTTCTCGGCGCAACGGTGCTGACACGCGACGCGCGCATCATCCAGTCCCGGCTCGTCCCGACCCTGTAGACCCCGCAACGGCTCAAGGACGAGCTCCCAGAACCGCCGCGCCGGTCATGCCGCGTGAGATTCGACGATGAGTTCCTGTCCCAGCACTCGCAACGCTTTGTGAATCCGGTTGGCGGCGGTGTGGTGCCGTGGGTCGAGCATCCGGCGTACGACCTTCTCGTCGACACCGAGGCGCTGTGCAAATGCGTTGCGCGACAACCCGCTGGCACGTAAAGCGAGGACGAACGCGGCCTTTGCCGCCATATCGGGCGGCACCGCGATCAGATGTTCGCCGGTGCGCCGTCGGCTTGGCGTTGGGATCGGCTCGTCGTCGTCAATGCGGCCGGCGACGGCTTCTTCAAGCGCGTCCCGCGCCTCAACGAGTGCTTCGGCTTGATCGGCTCCAGACGTGAGACACTCGGGGAAGTCCCGGAAGGAGACAACGAGTTCTCCCGAGGGGTCCGCTTGGAGTCTGGCTGGATAGCGAAATTGCATAACGATCCTTACTCCTACCCTACCTAAGGTCATTCGGATCGAGTCCAAGCTGGCGGATCCTGGCGGCGAGAAGACTCCGGCTAATCTCCTTCCGGCGATCCTTCACGATGGTCTTCCGACCGCCGTAGTACAACGTGAGGTGACTTCCCTTGCCGCGTTACGTCTACCCCGCCCGCATCCCCGCCAGCGCGTCCACGATGGCGTCCGCCTCCAGCCCCATTTCCAGAATCTCGATGTTCTCGGCGTACTGGGCGGGGTCGATGGCGGCTTTCACGTTGGGCTCGAAGACGTGGTAGGCCGGGAGCCCGAGTTCCACGCCGGCGAGGGGGCCGGCGTAGGAGGGGTCGCCGGTGGTAACGGTCTCGAACTGGACCTGGCTGCTCTCGGTTGTGGGGGCGCCGAGCAGCACCACGATGTCGTCTTTTCCGTAGGCTTCCGCGAGTTCTTTTATTCGACCTTGATCCTCAAGGTCCATGGCCCCAGCGGCTGTTCAAACGAAGCACTGGGTGGCGGCGTACGCGACTTCGCCTCCCAGTCCAGCGATGGCCTGTTGGATGACCGGGGCGGGGACGCCGTCCCGTTCGCCGAGGATGATGAGCTTTTTGCCGTTGAGGGTGATGGGTTGTGCCGACATGGGGTCCTCCTCGTTTTGGTAGGGTCAATTCTTGTAGTAGCCCTATCCGTGTAAAAGTCCCGTATTTTCGTAAGGTTGAGCGCTACTGAGACGCGCCGTTCCGTTCGATCAGCACCGACATTCCGTCCGTCAGCTCGGTCATCTGGCCCAGGAATAGGCTCGCCCTGGCCACCAGCATGCAGTTCCGGATGTTCCCGGCGGCCATCTCCCGCAGCGCGTGGGGCACGTACACGAAACCCGAGGCGATGTGCCCTTGAGTGGGGGCGTAGCCGCACACGCCCTTGGCGCGGGCGAAGCCGGCGATGTCGCTGCGGTCGATCTCCTTGGCCATGGCGAGCATGGCGGCCATCATCTTGTAGTTGCGGGCGGCCACGTCGCCGGCCTTGGCGGCCACGGTGATGTCCGGGTTGTGCAGCTCGGTGACCACGCGGTCGAGCCGGTCGACGCCCCATTCTAGCCGCCTCAGCGGCTCCAGAACAAGCTCCCGGAACTGCTTGTCGAGGGCGGCGCCGGCCTTGACGGGATGGCGTCCGACGGCTTGCAAATTCACCGTCGGGCTGCTGCCGTTGTCGCGGCCGATCCACACGGCCACCGCGGACAGCGCGTCCTCCAGCACCGGGATGCCTTGTTCGAGGTGGTAGAGGGACTTCATCCCGAGCTTGGGAAGCGAACCGCCGCCCACCACGACGACGTTCTCGAACACGCCGCTCTCCACCAGCGAAGCGCCGATGACCATGGCGGGAATTGGCGCGGCACAGAAGTCCTTGATGTCGATGCCGGTGCCGAGATCGCAGCCCGCGAACTCGGCGATGGCCTTGGCCAGGTTGCCGCCGCCGCGCTGGTAGCGGTCGCCCACCGCTTCCTCCGAGCAACTCAGCACCAGGTCGACGTCGCCCGGGCCCAGGCCGTCGACGTGGTTCAGCAGTTCGTGCACGGCCAGGGCGCCCGAGACCTTGCAGCAGAGGTTTTCCAGCAGCACCGATGCGGAGAGCGCTTCGTCCTCGGAGTGGCCCGTCTTCACGACTCCCACGGGCGCGCCTTCGCCCCCGGCGAAGAGCGGCAGGCTGTCGGCGGACTCCAGCTCGGCGTCCATCTGCGCATCGGTGAGCAGCGCCGGCGTCCTGGCGGTCAGCGGCGCCGTGAGCGGCGCGGATTCCAGAACCGGACCCATCTCGTCCCAGAACCGTTCCCGCAGCAGTACGTGCTTGAACGGGTCCGCGCAGGCCAGCAAGGCGAGGAAACGCCGTTCGTCCATGATGTGCCCGAAGGGCGGGTCGCCGCCGTCCGCGTCGGCCAGCTTGTCGAACCAGGGCTGCTCCACCTCCCACAGCCGCGCCGGCGACCGGCTTCCGATGAACACCTGGTTCGGCAGGTATCGGCACGCGTCGTCGTAGCTCCACAGGTTCCGCGCCAGCTCCGCCAGGAAGTCCGGGCGGGCCTGGGCTTCGCGGAACGGCTTGGAGCCGTAGCGGACCAAGCTCGGGGTGTGAGCGAGGGCGGTGGCCGCGCCCCGGATGACAGGCCGATTCGTCGACATGGAAGCGACCTTATAACGTCCGGGAAGGTCGGGCAAGTTTCACGGCAACGATGTCTTATGACGGTCATTCCACCTCTCCGTCATTCCGGCGGTACAAGCTGTGTCAATACCCCCGAAGTACCAACGCCCCGAAACGTCATTCCCGCGAAAGCTTGCCCTCGACCCCGATCGGGGGCGGGAATCCAGGGGCGGGGAGGGGCCAAGCGGCCGTATTCCCCGCCTCACCCCTCCTGGATTCCCGCCCCCGATCGGGGTCGAGGGCAAGCTTCCGCGGGAATGACGTTTCGGGAGTCCGTGCCGTCCCTGTGTCTGAGCCAAGAAGGGGCGAATCGTTTACGTGTCCGGACGGAGAGGGGATCCGCGCCGTTGCTGGTCCGAGCGGGGCATGGACACAGCCTGGACGGCGGGTGTCGACGCGCCCCCCTCCTTGTAATATGATCCGCGCATGCCATGAGGGCTGGCCCGCCGGAGCCGCCGTGACGCGCCTCCGGCCGCCGCGCCCAGGGGAGGAAACCATGCAGGATTCGAAACAGAAACAGTTCGTCATCGACGCGGTCGAGGAGAACCGGAACAACATCGCGCTCCTCGGCGACAATATCTTCTACTTCGCCGAGCTGGGGATGCAGGAATACCGCACCACTGGGCTCATGACCGAGATCCTGGAGCGGGCGGGCTTCGAGATCGAGCGGGGCATCTCGGGGATGCCCACGGCGTTCATCGCCACCTACGGGTCGGGCAAGCCGGTGGTGGCGCTGCACACGGAGTTCGATGCCACGCCGTCGAGCTCGCAGATGCCGGGCGTGGCCGAGCAAAAGGCCATCGTGGACGGTGCGCCGGGGCACACCGAAGGGCACAACGTCAACGCTGCGGTGATGACCGGGGCGGCGGTGGCGGTCAAGAAGACCATGGAGCAGTTCGACATCCAGGGGACGCTCCGGGTCTACGGCGCCCCGGCCGAGGAGCAGCTCGTGAGCCGGCCGTACTTCGTGCGCGACGGCTATTTCAAGGACGTGGACGTGGCGCTGCACGACCACATCGGCTCCAACCTCGGCACGGTGTACGGTCTGCGCCAGTACGCGCTCATCTCGGCCGAGTTCACCTTCAAGGGCGAGAGCGCCCACGCCGCCACCTCGCCGTGGAACGCGCGCGACGCGGTGGACGCGACGGTGCTGATGGACATCGGCTGGGACAAGCTTCGGGAACACCTGGAGCCCTCCCAGCGTAGCCACCGGGTCATCACCAACGGCGGCGACCAGCCCAACGTCATCCCCAACACTTCGACCATCTGGTGGTTCTTCCGCGAGGCCACGGCCGAGAAGGCCCGCGCTTTGTTCGAGAAGGCCAAGCGCGTCGCCCAGGGAGCGGCCACCATGACCGACACTTCCTACTCGGTGAACGTGCTGAGCGCGGTGGCGCCCACCCGCTGCAACCGCGTGCTGGCGGAGGTGATCCAGCAGAACATCGAGGCCGTGGGCATGCCGCGGTGGAGCGACGCCGAACAGAAACTCGTCACCGACGTCCAGGCCAAGGTCAACGTCAAGGCCACGGGAATGCCCACACAGGTGGCCCAGCTCCGGGAGGCGGTGCAGTCCGTGTCCGCCAACGACTCGGGCGACGTGTGCTGGGTGGTGCCCTCGGGCGTGGTGAATTTCCCGTCCAACATCCCGGGCATCGCCTACCACCACTGGGGCGCGGGGGTGTCCCTGGCCACCACCGTGGCCCACAAGGGCGCGGTGGCCGGCGCCAAGACCATGGCCGCGTCGGCCGTCGACCTGCTGATGGACCCGCAACTGGTGGCCCGGGCCAAGGAGACCTTCAAGGAGGAGATCGGCGACGTGGAGTACCGCCCGCTGCTGCCCGACGACCAGCAGCCGCCGCTGGAGCTCAACCGGATCCTCATGGAGCGCTACCGCTCGGCCATGGAAGCGCACTATCCCAAGGAGAAGCCCGCATTCAGCTAACCCTGCCGCTCCAGGGGCCGGAGGTGCGGCTGCGCGCGCTGCTCGACCGCGCCACCGCCGGCCAGAGGATCCATGGCCGCTCCCGCTTGCGCCCGTCCCTGGTGGACAAGGTTCTGCGGGACCCGTTCTGGGTTTGGTGCCAGCACCATGCACCCAAGGCCGAGGCGGTAAACGAGATCGGCCGCTACGAGCAGATGCGCTACCGCCGGGGCGTCGAGCACGAGGATGCCTGGGTGGCCGCGCATTACCCGGGCGTCCTGGCCATCCGGCCCGACTTCGGCCACCAGGCCCTCGTCCGCACCCTTCGGGCCATGCTGGAGGGCGTTCCCGCCATCCACCAGCCGCAACTGTGGGACCTCGGCCGGGACGTCTACGGCCGCGGCGACCTCTTGGTGCGGGACGACAGCCACGCCTCGGACCTCGGCCCCTACCACTATCGCGTCATCGAGATAAAGCGCGCGCGCAAGCTTCGGGACGCCTACGTGCTCCAGGCGGCCTTCTACAACCGCACCGTGGGCGCCGTCCAGGGCTACATGCCGGAACGCGTGACCGTGGCCCTGCGGGAAGAGGTCCGTCCGGTGGATGTCTCGGGCTTCGGGAAGAGGATGGACGACGTAGCCGCGCGCTGGTGCGCGCTGCGGGACCGTACGGTGGAGGAGCCGGAGCCGGGCAGACCCCCCGACGTCACCGACTCCCCCTGGCGCGCGTACGGCAACCGGCTGGTGCACGAGCGCCGCGACCTGGTGCTGCTGGCCGGGGTGCGGGCGCCCGAGCGGGCCAAGCTCCGCGCCGCCGGTATCCACAATGTGGATGAACTGTGGACAAGTTCCCTTGGTGAGACCGAGGAGATCCTGGGACCGCACCACGGCGCCACCGCCTACCACGTGGCCCAGAGCTACAGGACGGGGCAACCCGTCCCCAAACCCGGCCGCGAGTTGCGGATTCCCAGGGCGAGACGGCTACTCTACTTCGACTTCGAGACCTCCGACGACACGCATCCCACCATGCCGCCCCACGTCTACCTCATCGGCTGCTGGGACGGCTCCCGCGACCAGTTCGTCAGGTTCCTGGCCCGTGGCCCCGAAGACGAGGCGGAGATCTTCGAAGAATTCCTCGACTACGTGGGCGACGACCTCGAAGCCGTGCGCCTGTATCACTGGACCGACTACGAGGTGTGGCAGATGAAGGCGGTCATGCGCCGCTGGCCGCGGCTGGAGGGACGGCTGGCGCGTCTCATGGGCTCCTGCGTCGACCTGAAGCGATGCATCCAGGACGCCGTCTACCTGCCCGTGCCGCGCTTCTCCATCAAGAGCGTCGCCCCGGCCTTGGGCTTCAACTGGCGCCAGCAGGGATTCGGCGCCTACGAGGCGCTGCTCTGCTACTGGGACGCCGTCGACACCGGCGACCGCTCCCTGGCCGAAAAGGCCGTCCGCTACAACGAGGACGACTGCGTCGCCATGTGGCACGTGGACCAACGGCTCACCGGGGGCGCGTGAGGCGGCCCGGGCACGCGCCGGGAAGAATTTCTCAATAGATGCCCGGACAGATCCGGTACTTCACCCTTGCCTGATACTCCGCCCACTTGTCGGCGCCGTATTTTCCGGCACAGTGCATGTCGTCATCGCGTTGACGGTAGACGAACATCGAGACGATGAAGGCAAAGTAGGTCCAGGCCCAGGGATTGGTGAAGTAGCCGAACGACAGGGCGATGGACAGGGCGAGGAAACCCTCGCCCAGGTAGTTGAAGTGGCGGGCGACACCCCATAGGCCGCTGCACAGGATCTTGCGGTCGCCGGCCTCGATGAAGACAGGCTCGATGAGCCCGAGAAACTTCCGGTCGGGCCAACGCTTGAACGTGTACTTTTGCATGTTGGCGCCGCGCGAGATGCCCCACCCGAGGAGGAACAGCGCGGCCGTTCCGATGAGCCAGACATACGTCCAGGCCGGCGAGAATCCCGGATCCGGGTAAGCGGCCATGCCCCACAACGGGAGAATGAACAGCCACCCGTATACGACGAAGCAACCCCAGAACAACTTGAAGCCAAGATTCTCATGGATCAGGTCGTAGGTGTATAGCTGGACGCGCTCGAAGATGAAGTAGTCCAGTATGTAGAACGTGAAGAACGCCGCGTACAGGAAGACGCCCGGATTGGAGTCTTCGCCAAAGATCTCGTAGTGGTACACGGCCCCGGAAAGGGCGTTGAGGGACAGCATCGCCCCGCCGACCACATAGAGGTACATCTTTACGTCGAAGCGTTGGTTCAGGAACGCCAGCTCCTGGGCCCGACCGAACCACAGCGCCAGCAGCGGGTTCCTTACCCTGCCTTGCGGCTGGCTGAACACCGCGATGATGGTAACGAGGGTGGCGACGACGGTCCCGCCGGCCACGGCGTAAATCGAGGACCGGTAGAACCAGTCGCGCGGCATCCCAGTGAGCTCGAAGGCCCACACGACGAGCGCGATGGCGAATACCAGAAGGCCGTTCAGGCGATAGCTGCGGGGTGCGCCGGTCCGCGGATCGATGACGTAGCCGGGAACCCGCCTCGCCGGCAGGGCCATCTGCGCCAGAAAGAACGCGGCGAAGATCACCAGCGGGGTAAAGAACCCCAGCGTCGCTTCCGTGCGCGAGAGTTCGAAGAGGTGGGCGATACCAAGCGATTCAATCATGATCGACGGGGAGGCCCTTGTTCGTCATTCCCGCGGAACAGGCCGTGTCAAAACCCGCCAGGCGGAGACGTGACGAATACGTCATCCCCGCGGAAGCCGGAATCCAGGCGGGGTGGGGCAGGGATTCCCGCCCCCGATCGGGGTCGAGGGCAAGCTTTCGCGGGAATGACGACTCGGGGCATTGGTGCCAATTCTCATCCGAGCGGAGTCTTGACACGGTCTGTTGCGTGGAAATGACGCGCGCAACAGGGCATGACAATTCAACCGACCCGCTTTCCACGGCGCAAGCTCCTACAGCGGGTTCTCCCGGACACGGTCCGACTGCAACGCCGCCGGATCCTGTACTGGCCCGGTCGCGTCCGCCGCCTCACGGGCCTCGGCTTTCCGCCACGCCCGTTCGCGTACGGTGGCGTAGAGCACCGGGATCAGCACCAGGGTCACCAGCATGGAGGTGATCAGTCCGCCGATCACGACGCGGGCCATGGGTGCCTGAATCTCGCCGCCCTCGCCCCATGCCAGTGCCAGCGGCACCAGCGCGAGGACCGTGGTGAGGGTCGTCATGAGGATCGGTCGCAGACGGGTGCGGCCCGCGAGGACCACCGCGTCGACGACGCTCAGGTTTCCCTCGCGCATCTTGAGGTTGATGTAGTCCACCAGCACGATGGCGTTGTTCACGACGATGCCCACCAGCAGGATGATGCCGATGTAGGAGTTGATGTTGAAGGTCGTGCCGGTGACGTGAAGCGACGCCAGTACGCCGATGGCGGCGAAGGGAACCGCGAACATGATCACGAACGGATCGATCAGGCGCTCGAACTGGCCCGCCATGACCATGTAGACCATGATCAAGGCCAGGAGCAGGCCGATCCGCAGTTCGCCGAAGGCCTTCTGCTGTTCCTCGAAGTCCCCGCCGACCTGGAGGACCATGCCTTGCGGCAGCGGGATCTGTCCCAGCGCTGCCTGCAGGTCGGCCACGGCCCCGGCCATGTCGCGTCCCGAGACTTCGCCGGAGATGGACACCACCCGCTCCTGGTTGAGGCGCTGGATCGACATGGGTCCGCGGCGTTCCTCCAGCCGGACCAGGTTCTTGAGCGACAGCACCCGGCCCGAGCCGTCGGAGACGCTCTGATCCAGCAGGGCGCTCAGGTCGGCGCGGTCGTCGTCGCCGAGCCGGACGCGCACGTCGTATTCGTTGCCGCCCTCGCGGTAGAAGGTCGCCCGGGTGCCGCCCAGGCTCGCTTGCAGGCCGCGGGCGATGGTCTCCACCGGTATGCCGAGGCTCGCCGCGCGCTCCCGATCCACGCGAATTCCCATTTCGGGCTGTCCGGCCTGCCGGCTGATGCGCACGCCCGCGATGCCGTCAACCCCCTCCATGGCGTTCTTGACCTGCCGGGAGATGCGCTGAAGTTGGCCCAGGTCGTGACCGCGCACCTTCACGTCGAGGTTGTCGTTGTCGGTGAATCCCAGGCGCCGGAAGATCCACAGCCCGGAGCTTGCGCGCACGCGGGCGCGCACCCCGGGGACCTCGCCGACCCGTCGCCGCAAGGCCCGGACGATGTCCTGGTCGGACCGTTCCCGGGTATTCCTGGACCCCAGCCAAATGTGTACGTGCCCGTTGTTCTTGCCCCGGGCGCGCCAGCCGAACTGGCCGAAGTGCGTGAAGTTCCGGTAGGGCTCTGTGACCTCCTGGTTCACGATGGCCTCGAGTTGCCGGAAAGTGCGGTCCGTTTCCTCGATCTTCGAACCCGCTTCGGTTTCCGCGAGGATCAACACGTTGCCCTCGTCGGCGCGGGGCATGAACTCGCTGCCGATGCCCTGGTAGAGGAACAGGCTGCTGGAGAGCAGGACCGCGGCCGCCGCCACCACGGTGAAGCGATGGCGCAGGCTCCAGCGCAACAGTCCCTGGTAGGCATGGTCCAGACCGCTTTGGGAACTTGAGCCCGCGCGCATGAGACGCGACAGGAAGCCCCCTGGGCCCGCATGGCCCGGCCGCCCCAGGAGATGGTGCGCCAGCACCGGAACCACGGTCAGGGCCACCATCAGGGAGGCCGCGAGCGAGAAGAACACCACCCACGCGAGCTGTTTGAAGAGGATGCCCGCGGAGCCGGGGACGAAGATCAGCGGCAGAAACACCACCACCGTGGTCAACGTGGACGCGGTGATGGCTCCCGCCACCTCCCGCGTGCCCGTGAGCACGGCCTCCCGGCGGTCGGTGCCGGTCTCGTGGTGCCGGTAGATGTTCTCCAGCACCACCACGGAGTTGTCCAGCAAGAGCCCGATCCCCAGGGCGAGGCCGCCGAAGGAGATGATGTTGATGCTGAAGCCCTGGAAGAACATGAGCGCGAACGTGGCCACGATGGAGATGGGAATGGCCGTGGCGATGACCACGGTGCTGCGCAGGCTGCGCAGGAAGAACAACAGCACGGCCAGGGCCAGCATGCCGCCCCAGGCCGCGGCCAGGGTCACGTTGTCCACCGCGTTGCGAATGTAATGCGCATTCTCGCGCAGCACGGTCACCTTGATGGTGGGGAGTTCCTGATTGATGCCCTCGATGGCCTGCTTCACGCGGTCCACCACCGTGATGGTGTTGGCGGAAGGCTGACGCAGCAGGGAGATGACCACGGCGTGGGAGCCGTGGATCCGCACCGCGTGGTTCAGGTCCTTGAAGGAGTCCTTCACCTCTCCGAGGTCCTTGACGTAGATGGGGGTGCCGTCGCGGGTGGCCACCACCGTGTTGCGCAGTTGATTCAGGTCGGTGAATTCGCCCAGGGTCCGTACCGATACCTCCAGGTGCGCCCGGCCGACGCTACCGGCCGGCAGGTTGATGTTGCTCGCCCGCAGCGCCCGGATGACCTGGTCCGCCGAGAGATTGAAGGCCTTGAGCCGGTCCAGGGAAAGCTGGACCTGGATCTCGCGCTCCAGTCCGCCACGGATGTCCGCCGCGGCCACGCCGGCGACCCGTTCCAGTCGATAACGCACCTCCTGCTCGACGAAGGTCCGCAGCGCCACCGGGTCCATCTGACCCGATACGCCGATGAACATGATCGGCGACGCGTTGACGTCGTACTTCGAGACCACCGGGGCCTCGGCTCCCGGGGGAAGGTCGTCACGGATGCGGTCGATGCGTGCGCGCACGTCGCTCACCGCCACTTCCAGGTCCTTGCTCCAGCCGAAGGCCACCCGGACCTGGCTGCGGCCTTCCACGGACACGGAGGTGATGTCCTCCACGCCTTCCACGGAGCTCACCGCCTTTTCGACGGGCACCGTCACCAGAGTCTCCATCTCCAGCGGTCCTACGTTGGGGTACGTGGTGGAGACGGTGACCCTGGGGAAGGTGATCTCGGGCAAGAGGTCCACCGGGATCTTGAGAAACGAGATCACCCCGAGGATCACGACGATCATGACGGCCATGCAGGTGGCCACCGGACGTCTGAGGCAAAGCGCCGTGAGATTCATCGGTTTTGCGTCCTTTCCGCGCGGCCGCGACCGCCGCCCGCCCGGCCTTCCCGCCCGGCCCCCCGCCGCCCACGGCGGGCACCCGCGCGCGGGCCGTCGCCGGCAACCCGGATTTGCTGGCCGTGGCGCACGAGGCTGCTGCCCAGGGTGACAACCCGGTCCCCCTTGCGCAGGTCTCCCGTCACCTCCACCCAACCGCCGTTGTTCAGGCCCGGCGTGACTTCCACGCGTTCGACCTTGCTGCCTTCGTCCGTCAGCCGGAACACGCCGTACCCCTCGCCGGACTTCACCGGCGAGGCTTCCGGCACCATCAGAACGCCGCGTTTGCGCTCCACCACGATGTTCGTACGCGCGAACATGCCGGGCTTGAGCGCCCCGCCGGGATTGTCGAGCTCGATCTCCACCTCGCCCGTGCGCGTCTGCGGGTCGAGGACCGGCGACATGCGCGTGATGGTGCCGTTGAAGCGCTTGTCCGGGTAGGCGTCGACCTTGACGGCGACCGGCTGTCCCAGGGAAACCTTGCGGTAGTCCCCCTCCACCACGGCAATGCCGACCTTGACCCGGTCGATGTCCACGACCTCGAACAAGGGAGTGCTGGCACTCACGAGGGCGCCGCGGTCCACCATGCGGCGGCTCACGTGACCCGCGAACGGCGAGCGGACCTCGGTGTGCCGCAGACGAATGCGGGCGTTGTCCAGTCGCGCCTGCATCTGCAGCATCTGGGCCTTGGTCAGCTCCACCTGGGACTCGGCGGACAGCACCTGGGTCTCCAGGTTGTTCACCTCCTCACGGGACACGAGTTGTTTGCCCGCCAGCACCTTGACGTTCTGCTGGCGCCGTTTGATGTTCTCCAGTTCCGCCTGGCGGCCCTTGAGCGTGGCTTGGGCCACCCGAAGCGACGCCTGCGCCTCGCGCAACTCCTCCGTGAGCTCATCCTTCGCGAGCTGCCCCAGCAGTTGGCCCTCCTTGACGCGCTCGCCCACGGTGACGAACAGCTTGGCGACCCGGCCCGAGGTCTTGGGCGCGATGGTGACCGCCGCGTTGGCCGCCAACGAGCCCACGTAGCTCAATGTCGCCTCGACGTCCCCCACCCGAACCGCCTCGGCCTTGACGGTGACCGCGCGGCCGCCGCCGCGACGCTGTCCCGAGTTGCGCTGTCCGGAATTACCCTGCCCGCGGTTGCCCTGCTCGGGCTTACCCTTGGCCGCGCCGATTTCAAACGGCCCGAGGCCGAGCGGAGGCCCGATGCCCAGGTAGTAGAGCACGCCGCCGGCGACCGCCAGGACGACGAGAGTGACCGCCACGCGTTTCACGGGCGGGACCCCTGTCTCCGGCCCGCGGTGGGCGCTGCCCGCCGCGGCCGGTAGAGCCGTGGTTGGTAGATTGAAGATGAGTCTGACGGGCCGTCCGGCTGGGTGTACATAACCGTGACCTGCGCCTTGGCCTTCTCTGGTATTCTCACGGGTCCGCCGTCAGGCAGACCGAGGCTTTTATTAGACTCAACGGGGTTCCGCCTGATCCATGCGACCGCGTTGTGCGACGGCAGAATAGCTTTCCGCGGGCTCCACTGCAATACGCGAACAGCGGGCGAATCGTCATTCCCGCGGAAGCGGGAATACAGGGGTGGCGAGGCGGAAAAACGCCGCTGTAGTGCCCCACCACCCCGCCTGGATTCCCGCTTCCGCGGGAATGACGTTTCGGGGCGTTGGCTCCGCCCCGGCCGCCTGGATTCCCGCTGTTTCGAGAACGACGGATACGGGGCCTAGCGCGACCTGCCCAGGGCGATGGTCCGGGCTTCCTCCAGGTCGCGGCCGCCCGTCTGGCGGAGGATTTCGGCTTCGTACTCCGGCATGAGCGGCGTCCCGATGCCGCTCTGCATCGCGTCCATGAGGTAGCGGATGCCGTCCCTGCCCACGGCCCCCGAGGGCGCCGCGGCGCTCGCGATGGCCAGACGCGCCAGCAGTTCGGGCGTCGGCTCCACGATGTTCGCCCGCAACGCCGCGTGGAACACCACGTCCAGCCCGGCGAAGCCGTCGGACCTCCCCAGAAAGGCACTGTCCGGGTCGTCCGGGTCCACGTCCGCGTAGCGATCGCCGCTGCCAACCCGGTTTCGTTCCCGCCGGTAGAGCATGTCCTGGGCCGCGGTCTCGGTGACCGAGTCGTGCAGCACCAGCACGACCCCCGTAACCCTGGCCCCGCCCCGGTCCACCGGCACCAGCGTCGGCGCCCCGTCGCGCACGCGGCTGGTGCGGGAGAACTCCACCCGAAACGGCGTCTCCACACCGCCGATCCGGCGCGCCGTCAAAGGTCCGATCTCCGCTCCCGGATTGGGAATCAGCGATCCATACGCGAGAATCCCGATGGTCATGAGGGCTTCATTCTTGCAGTGCGCGGGTGGCACGGCAAGGCGGGTTTCGTTGGAGGTAAGGGCGATGCAGCCACACTCGGGTTTGAATTGACCCGCTCCCCGTCAAAGGTTGCAAAAAGTAGCCTATGCGCTACCATGCGGTATGGGTGAGACACGTCTCCGACAGGTTGTGGCGTATGTGACGCGAGACGGGGCCGCCCCGTTCGCGGACTGGCTGCGGCATCTCGGGGACCGAAGGGCGCGAAACGGTATTCGGGTCAGGATTGCACGACTTCGCTTGGGCAATCTCGGTGACTACAAGTCTGTGGGTGGTGGTGTGTTGGAACTGCGTGTGGATATTGGTCCGGGTTATCGGGTGTATATTGGACAGGATGGGCCCCGTTTCATCCTCCTGCTGTCCGGCGGAACCAAGAGGACCCAGACGGAAGATATAAGGAAGGCTCAGGAGTATTGGGCGGACTATCTCGGAGGGTAGGCATATGGCGAGACGAACGGTTCCCTACGAAGACATCCTCCATCAAGACCTTCAGGACCCTGCGGAAGCTGCGGCCTATCTGACCGCTGCTCTTGAAGACAGGTCCGGAATCGGATCGGATGTCTTCCTGTTGGCGCTGCGCGATGTGGCGAAAGCCCGCGGCATCAGACAACTCGCGGAGGATACGCACTTGAGCCGTGAGAGCCTTTATCGGACGCTGTCGCGGAAGGGCAATCCCCGTTTCTCTACTCTTGAGGCTGTCTTGGAGAGCCTTGGGCTGAGGCTGTCGGTGGAAGTCATGGCGGACACCAAGCTCCCGCCGGGCAGAGCCGGTGCGGCGCCGTGATATGGTGTGAATTGTCAACGACGACCGTAGAGGCTATAAATCCCGCCAATCCCGGCCCGTGCTTTGCCGGGCACCCGAACCGCCATGACCATTCCCGCTTTCGACCTGCTGAAACCCGGCTCCGTGGCTGAAGCCAGCGAGATGCTTCTCGAACACGGCGACGAGGCGCGGGCCATCGCCGGGGGCACGACGCTCGTGATCCTGATGAAGCAGCGGGCGTTGCGCTTCTCCCATTTGGTGGACCTGCAGTCGATTCCGGGGCTCGAACGAATCACCGACAACGACGATGGCCTGAGCATCGGCGCGATGGCAACGCACCGGTCGGTGGAGCGCTCGCCGCTGGTGCAGCGCCGTGCGCCCGCGTTGGCACAGGCGTTCAGCCACGTGGGCAACGTGCGCATCCGGGAGACGGCTTCCGTGGGCGGGAATCTGGCCCATGCGGACTACCGGCTCGACCCGCCGCCGGCGCTTCTGGTTCTCGATGCGGAGGTGGTCCTGGCCAAGGGGGAGGGCACGCGGCTGGTCCCGCTCAAGGACTTCTACCGCGGCATGTACGAGACGGTGCTGGAGCCGGGCGAGATCGTGGTGGAGGTGCACGTGCCGCACCTGGACGCGGCGGCCCGGACGGCGTATTCGCGGTTCAGCTCGCTCTCGGCCAACGACTGGCCGTGCATCGGGGTGGCGGCGTTGCTGTCCCTGGATGGGGATGACGTTGGGGAGCTTCGGCTGGGCCTCGGCGGCGTGGCGGAAGCGCCGCTCTTGGCCGCCGGGCTGGACCGGTTCCGTGGGGAGCATTGTTCGGAAGAGCTTTGGGACGCGGTGTGCGACGTCGTCGACCCGCAGATTTCCCCGGTGTCGGACCTGCGCGGCAGCGCGGACTACAAGCGCGAAATGACCCGGGTTTGGATCAAGCGGACGCTCAGCGCCTTGGCGGCGTCGTGAGGTAATCGCGTGGCGGACTATTCCATCGTCGGCAAGCCGGTCGACCGCCGGGACGCCGTCCAGAAGGTGACAGGGCGGGCGCTCCACGTGGGCAACATGGAGCCGCCCGGGCTGCTGCAGGTGGCGGTGCTCCGGAGTCCACACCCGCACGCGCACATCGTGCGCATCGACAAGTCCCGGGCCGAGGTCCATCCGGGTGTCGTCGCGGTGCTTACGGGCGCGGACATCGCCGCCATGCCCGGCATCACGCCCTACCACGGGCCGGCGTTCGCGGACCAGCCGGTGCTGGCCATCGACCGGGTGCGCCACGAAGGCGAGCAGGTGGTGGCGGTGGCGGCGGAGAACCGGCGCGCGGCGGAGGAGGCGCTGGAGCTCGTGGAAGTGGAATACGAGCCGCTGCCGGTGGTGCGGGACGTGCTCGACGCCATCAAGCCGGACGCCCCCATCGTCCACGACGAGATCCGCCCCTCCGGAGCGTTCGCGGACCTGGCCCACGTCAAGGCCGGCGACCGCTCCAACATCTGCTACCACTACAAGCTGCGCAAGGGCGACGTGGACAAGGCCTTCGTCGAGGCCGACCGCATCTTCGAGGACGTGTTCACGGCGCCGCCGGCCCAGCACGTTCCCATGGAGCCGCACGTGTCGCTGGCCTACGTGGACGAGGGCGGGCGCATCAACATCCACACCGCCAGCCAGTCGCCGTCCTTCGTGCGCGGGGAGCTGGCGCGCATGCTGGGCGTGCCAATGAACCGCATCCGGGTGCGGGTGCCTTATCTGGGCGGCGGCTACGGCGCCAAGCTCTACAACAAGCTCGAGCCGATCGTGGCGATACTGGCCATGAGGACGGGCCGGCCCGTCAAGTACAGCCTGAGCCGCGAGGAGGAATTCCAGACCGTCACCAAGCACGGCGTGGTGGTGAAGCTCAAGACCGCGGTCAAGGGCTCGGCCATGACCGCGCGCAAGTGCGAGGTCTACTGGGACACGGGCGCCTTCGCCGAGATCGGTCCGCGCATCGTTCACAAGTCGGGCTACACCTCCTCCGGGCCGTACAAGATCCCCAACGTCTCCATCGATTCCTATTGCGTCTACACCAACAAGCCGCCGGCCGGGCCGTTTCGCGGTTTCGGCGTGCCCCAGGTCATCTGGGCCTACGACTCGCAGATGGACATCGTCGCCCGGGGCCTGGGCGCGGACCCGGTGGAGTTCCGGCTCGAACACGCGCTGGAGGAGGGGGACCTGTTCGTCACCGGGACGCCGGTCCATGCCTGCGGGCTGAAGGAAGCGGTGCGGCGGGCGGCGGACGCCGTGGGCTGGGACAGCACGGCGGCGGCTCCTGGCAATGAGCCGCCTCTTCCGGAGGAGGCGCAACAGACAACCGAGGCGGCGGGGACGGAGCAGCCCGGGAAAACCGTCTCGGGTACCAAGCGCCGCGGCAAGGGCATCGCCTGCGGCGTCAAGGCGGTGCTCACGCCGTCCATCTCCGGGGCCATCGTCATCCTCAATGCCGACGGCAGCGCCAACGTGCTGAGCAGCACCGTCGAGATGGGCCAGGGCTCCGAGAGCCTGCTGTCGCAGATCGCGGCCGAGGAGCTGGGGATCTCCTTCGACAAGGTGCACGTGGTCCAGCCCGACACCGACGTCACGCCCTACGACACCATCAGCGCGGGCAGCCGCTCCACCTACCACATGGGCAACGCCGTGCGCACCGCCGCGGCCAACGTCAAGGCGGAACTGTTCGAGGCGGTGGCCGGCAAGCTCGAGATCGACGCCGCCGACCTGGAAGCGCGCGACGGCCGCGTGTTCGTGCGCGGCGCCGAAGAGTTGGGGATGACCGTCGCCGAGGCGTTCATGGCCAAGTTCGGCAGCCTCGGCACCACCATGGTGGGGGAGGGCCTGTGCCAGCCCGTGGTGACGCCCACGGACCCCGAGACCGGCCTGTCCGACAAGTGCACCGAGTACTGGTTCGCCTCGGCCAGCGCGGTGGAAGTCGAGGTGGACCTGGAGACCGGCCGCCTGGAGGTGCTGCAGTTCCACGCCGCGGGCGACGCCGGCACCGCCATCAACCCCAAGTACTGCGAGCAGCAGCTCGTGGGCGCGGCCACCATGCACCTGGGCCTGACGCTGTTCGAGCAGATGGTGTTCCAGGACGGGCAGCTCCTCAACGGTTCCCTGCTGGACTACCAGATCGCGTCCATCAAGGACGTGCCCGCCGCCTGCCACCCCATCGTGGTGCAGGTGCCCCACAAGGACGGCCCGTTCGGCGCCAAGGGCATCGGCGAGACCGGCGCCCTGACCGTGGCCGCCGCCGTGGCCAACGCGCTGGAGGACGCCGTGGGCGTGCGCCTGCGCGACATTCCGCTCACCGCCGAGAGGATCCACCAGGCGCTCAAGGCGGCGGGGAAGTGATCCGGCCCCGGCACGCCCTGGCACCTCGTTGATCTGGCTGTATTTCCGTTTCCAATCTGGGTGTTTGGAGCGTGTCCGACCGTAACGTCTTGCGGTCCGACGGTGGAAACGCCTTCCAAGCCATGGGCTGCCATGGGCGAGAGTCGGGAAAAGCGCCTCCTTGGGTTGACAAATACGGGAGCACCGAGCAGAAATGATCCATACATCTAGCACATTAGTAGCCATAGGGTTGCGAATGGACGGAGGGAGGACTCCATAATGAAGTTGAAAACCATGGCCATCGCCACTTTGGCCGCATTGGGTCTCAGTGCTGGTGCCGCGCTGGCCGCGTATCCGGACAAGCCCATCACCATCGTCGTGTCCTTCGCGGCAGGGGGAAACGCCGACATCATGGCCCGGCTGAATGCCAAGGCCCTCAGCGAGAAGCTCGGCGTGCCGGTCAATGTCTTGAACAAACCCGGCGGCGCGCATATCCCGGCTACGATGAGCGTCCTGGAAAAGCCGGCCGATGGCTACACCCTGTTCAACTGGTCGCCGCCGAGCTTCATGATCGTGCCGCTGACCCGCAAGGTCCCCTACAATCCGCTGGAGGACTTCATACCGCTGATGGCCGGCATTTCGGCCTCGAACGCGCTGTATGTTCGCGCGGACAGCCCGTACAAGACCTTCGAGGAGTTCATCACGGGTGCCAAGGCCAAGAAACTGACCATCGGCGTGAACAACCTCGGCGCGCCGCCCAACCTCAGCGCGGTGCAGCTCGCCAGCGAATTCGGCCTGGAATTCAAGACGCTGGCGCTCAAGACCGTACCCGCGACCATGGCGGGCCTGATCGGCGGTCAGGTGGATGTAGCCGTGGGGCAGGTGGCTTCCATCCACAAGTACGGCGACAAGGTGCGCCCGCTGATCATCCTCGACAACAACCGCAAAGCCTTTTTCAAGAAGGACCTCCCCGATGTACGTACCGTGGGTGAAGCCTTCCCGGGCAAGGAAGCGGCGGTGTGGGTCCATGGCGGCATGGCGGTGAAGGCCGGCACCCCGCGGGAGGTCATCGACAAGCTGCTTGCGGCCATGGAAGTGCTCAACACCGACGAGTTCCGCGCCCAAATTCCGAAGAGCGTCAGCTATCACTGGATCCACGGACCGGAGGCGGTGAGAAAGAACATTCAGTTCGGCATCGACCTCTATTCGCCTATCCTCGACAGCCTCGGCCTGTTGCGCAAGTAGGGCCAGGGCATTACGGCGCCGCGTGGCAGGGGCTGCGCGGTGCCGTTCGCCGTCCCGTCGAAGGCATCGAACATGCTGACCCAACGTCTGGCAAACATCGTCTTTGCAATCGTTGTGGTCGTGGCTTGCGGCTACTTCGGCGTGCTTGCGGAAGGGTTCGAGACCACCGGATTGCTGGCAAGTTCCGGTTTGCCGTCGAAGTTCTTCCCGCAGCTGATGCTGGGCTTCACGGCCCTGTGCGCGGCCGTCGTGGGCGTCTTGTACGCGCTGCGCGGTTCCGCCGGCAACGACGCGAGGCGGACGGTGTTCCGCGACGCCGGGGATGCGCGGCGCGGCCTCCTCATGCTTGCCGTCGCGGTCTTGTGCTACCTCGTCTGGTTCAGCGTCGGGTTCTTGCCCATGGCGGTTCTGCTGGGACCCGTAAGTCTCCTCGCCATGGGCATCCGCTCCATTCGGATCTACGTCACGGTGCTCGTTCTGACCGGGCTTGTCTACGCCGTCTTTACCCAGTTTCTCGGTGTTCAATTCACCTAGGCCTCACGGATGTACGCGGATCCCGACGCTCTCATCCTTGCGCTTACGCAACTCACGCAGCCGGTCAGCATCGTCCTGTTGATAGGCGGCATCGTCCTCGGCCTGGTCATAGGGATACTGCCGGGTCTCGGCCCGCCGATAGCCATCGCGCTGGCGCTGCCCTTCACCTTCTACCTCGACCCGGTTCCCTCGCTGATCCTGCTGTTGGGGATCTATTCCGCGGCGATTTACGGCGGTTCGATCTCTGCCATCGCAGTGGGAATCCCCGGCACCGGCGCCGCCATTGCCACGGTGGAGGACGGCCACAAGATGTTCAAGGCCGGTCGCGGGGGCGAGGCGCTGGGCCTGTCGCTCACCGGCTCCATCATCGGCGGACTGGTCAGCGTCGTGTGCCTCGCGTTCATCTCGCCGTTGCTCAGTGAGCTGGCGGTCAAGTTCGGCCCGCGCGAGTACCTCGCCGTCAGCGTCTTCGGCCTTGTGGTGGTGGTGCGCGTGGCGGGCGAGAGTCTGGCCAAGGGCCTCCTGGTCGGAGGCTTGGGGATCTTCCTGACGACCTGGGGGCTCGATGAGCTGAATGGCACGGAGCGCTACACCTTCGGCAGCTATCACTTCTACGACGGCTTGCCGCTTGTGCCGTTTCTCGTGGGGCTCTTCGCCATGTCCGAAGTGCTGATCGGGGCGGAGCGCGCCCTTCAGACGGTCGAGTTCACCGAAGCGAGCCTCACCGTCAGGCTGCCCGGGTTGAAAACGCTTGGAAGAATGAAGGAGCTCCTTTTTCGTTCGTCGATCATCGGCACGGTGATCGGCATCATCCCGGGCGAGGGCGCGGCGGTGGGCGCGTTCTTCGCCTATTCCGAGGCCAAGCGGCGCTCGAAAGAGCCGGAGAGATTCGGTACCGGGATTCCGGAAGGGGTCGTCGCTCCGGAGACCGCGAACAACGCGACCGTCGGCGGCGCGCTTGTACCGACGTTGACGCTGGGCGTTCCGGGTAGTCCCGCCGCGGCGGTATTGCTGGGCGCGTTCCTCATACACGGGCTGGCGCCGGGGCCGAGCCTGTTCTCGGAACGGCCGGACTTGATGTACTCGATCTTCATCGGCCTCTTCCTCATCAACATCCTGATGATGTTCATCGGACTCGTGGCGATCCGTTTCGCGGCGCGATTGATCACGGTGCCGACGGCGGTGATCGTGCCCACGGTGATGCTGTTGTCCTTCGTCGGCATCTACGCCGTTTCCAACAGCTTCTTCAATGTCGGCGTTCTGCTCGCCGCCGGCATATTGGGCTACGTCGTTCGAAAGCTCGGTTACTCCATCGCACCGCTGTCCATCGGTTTCGTTTTGGGTCCGATACTGGAAAACTCGCTCCGGCAGTCTCTGACCGTGGCGGACGGCAGCGTCGCGGAGTTTTTCAACACGCCCATCGGCTTGTTTATCTACGCCGCGCTGGCGCTGACGGTCCTCTGGGGTCCCGTGACCGCGTGGTTCCGGCGCCGCAACGCCGGCGGGGTCGAAGGGTAGGAAATGCCGATGCCGAGCGAGGGCGAGCAAATGAAGACCGGTGGAGAAGCCGTGGTGGAGACGCTGACGAGGTTCGGCGTCGAGATGATGTTCGGATTGCCCGGCGAACAGACACACATCTACGATGCCATCTATCGCCGACCTGGAATTCGTCATGTGTTGGTTCGGCACGAACAGGCCGCCGCCCACATGGCGGATGCCTACGCGCGGACGACGGGCAAGGTGGGAATCTGCGATGCCACGGTCGGGCCGGGTGCCACCAACCTGATCAGCGGGATTGCGGAAGCCTCCAACTCCGGCATCCCCGTCATCGCCCTGATCTCGGACATCCGGACCGATTGGCGAGGACGGGATTCGTTCCAGGAGATCGACCAGGTCGGCGTCTTCAAGCCCGTCACCAAGAAGGTCTTCTCCGTGGATCACGTGGCGCGTATCCCGGAGTTCCTGGCACGCGCTTTTCAAGTCGCCACCACGGGCAGACCCGGCCCCGTACTCGTGAACCTTCCGCTGGACGTGCTCAAGGGTGCGCACGGCTTCAGTCCGTCGGAACAGGAGGTGGACCAGCGCTACGGCTGGTTTCCGGCGAACCGGCTCACACCGCCGAGGGAAGATGTTGCCGCCGCCGTGCGTCTGTTGCTGACTGCGACACGTCCGATCATACTGGCCGGAGGTGGGACCATCGCATCGGGCGCAACGGAAGAAGTCCGGGAACTCGCGGAGTTGCTGGGCATCCCCGTCGCCACCACCTTCATGGGCAAGGGGACGCTGGCGGAGGACCACCCGTTGTGCCTCGGTCCCTTCGGTCTGTTGGGCCGTCCATCCACCAACGAATATGTTCTGGGCGCGGACCTCGCCCTAGCCCTGGGGACGCGGTTCACCAATGTCGACACCGCCGCGTGGCGAGTTCCAGACAAGAAGACGCGGATCGTCCAAATCGATATCGAACCGACCCAGATCGGCCGCAACTACTTTACGGACCAGGCCCTGCCGGGTGACATCAAAGCCGTTCTTCGCTCCATGCTGGACATCATCGAAGCCGACGGCGCCCTCGCCACCAGTCATTCGCAACAGGAGGAGGCTTCCGCGCTCACGTCGCGATGGCGCGAGGAAATCGGCATCGACTCGGCCGTGGCCCGGGACAATGAGGCGTCGCCCGTCCACCCGCTGCAGGTCATTCGCGCGTTGCGCAACACCATGAGCGCCGAAGACGTTCTTGTCTGCGATTCGGGCTTCAACCAGATCTGGGGCGGACAATATTTCGAAGTTCGGAGACCGGGGCGGACCTACATGGGGCCGCGCGGCTTCGGAGTCATGGGGTTCTCCCTGCCGGCCGCCATTGCGCATTCCCTGGCGAAACCCGACGAGAGAGTCGTAGCCTTGTGCGGCGACGGCGGTTTCGCGATGGTTATCCAGGAGCTGGAGACGGCGCTTCGCAATGGCGCCGGAATCACCGTTTGCATCATGAACAACTCGAACCTCCAGTACATCAGGGAGAATCAGCGGTTGCTTCACGAGTCTCGGTTCATCTCGACGGAGTTTTCCGAGCTCGACTATGCGTCGATTTCGCGCGCGTTCGGCTGCATGGGGATACGGGTGGAGCGCCGCGGCGACCTGGAGGGCGCCTTGTCGGAGGCCCTCGCGAGCAAGCTGCCGGCCGTCGTGGACGTGCGCGTCATGGGCGATGTCGTTCCCGACAGAATGAGCCTCCAGGCGTTGAGCTGACTCGACGCGCCCTCTTTCAGGCCGTGTATTTCATCCACCGTGTGATGGCGGCGGCGCCGTTTTTCCCGGCTATGCCGTGTCCGGCTCACGGAGCTTGCCTTCGGGCTTGGGAGCGTCTACGGTTCGCTTGAACCTGGAGCGGTGTCGGGCCAAACGCAACACTAGAGCACCGCGGACAGGTTGACGGAGCGAAGGTCATGGAACGTACCATCAGCCTGACGGTGAACGGGGAACAGCGGGAGTTGGAGCTCAACGATGCCGACACCCTGCTGGAGGTCCTGCGCGACGGACTCAAGCTCTGGAGCGTCCGCGAATCCTGCGGCGTGGGTGCCTGCGGGAGCTGCACGGTCCTTCTGGACGGGAGGCCGGTGAGCGCGTGCTTCCTGCTCGCGTCGCGCCTGGACGGCTGCGCCGTGGAGACCGTGGAAGGGATGGACGGCGGCGACTCCCTGCACCCGATCCAGCAGGCGTTCCTCGAGAACGACGCCGCTCAGTGCGGCTACTGCACCCCCGGATTCATCATGGCCGCCAAGGCACTGCTCGAAGAACACCGGGACCCCACCGACGACCAGATCCGCGAGTACCTTTCGGGCAATCTGTGCCGCTGCGGCGGCTACCCCAACATCATGCGCGCGGTCCGCGCGGCGGCAGGACGGTTGGGCGTGAGTTGACGTTCGTCCTGAGCGTAGCGTAGCGAAGTCTAAGGACGCCACAAACTCCAGGACGATCATGGCTACTGCTTCCAACTCCGACGGCATGTCGGCCCTCCTCAGGCCCCGCAACATCGTGCTCATCGGAGCGTCCGAGCGCGCTCCCCACGCGGCCGCGCTCATGCGCAACCTGTTCCGGTTCGGCTTCCCGAAAGAGAACATCTACCCGGTCAACCCGCGTTACGAGCGGCTTTTCGATCTGCCATGCCACCCTTCCGTGGGCGCGGTCCCGGGCGACGTGGACCTGGCGGTCATCGCCATCCCGCGCGACGGCACCGTGCAGGTCATGGAGGAATGCGCCGCCAAGGGCGTGCGCGCCGCGCTTACCGTGGCCACGGGCTTCGGCGAGTTCGATGACACGGGCCGGAAGTACCAGGCGGAGCTGTCCCGCATCGTGCGCGAGAGCGGCATCGCGCTGGCCGGCCCCAATACCCTGGGCTATCTGTCCCTCGAATGCGGCGCCGCGCTGTGGTCGTCGCCGCTCCCCGAACGCCTCACCACCGGGCCCGTGAGCGCGGTGTTCAGCAGCGCCGGCCTGCTCAACCTCTTCCTCAACACCGCCGCCGACCGTTGCTTGGGATTCCGCTACGCCATCGCGCCGGGCAACCAGGTGGGCGCGGGCTTCACCGACTACCTGCGGGCCGCGGTGGATGACGACGGCACCCGCGTCATCGTCGTGGTCATCGAGTCCATGAGCCGTCCCGAGGAGATGGCGGGCCTGCTGGACCTTGCGCGGGAACGGGAGAAAGTGGTGGTCGCGCTGAGACTCGGGCGTTCGCAGAAGGGCGGTCGCGCGGTCGCGTCGCACTCGGGCAACATGGCCACCTCGGGCGCGGTGTGGGACGGGCTCTTTCGGCAGAAGGGCGTCATCCCGGTGGACAACCTCGACCAGATGCTGGAAGTCACCGCCCTGGCCGTGGCGACCCCGGACCCCTACCGTCTGCCCGGCTCCGGCGGCGTCGGCATCGTCACCATCTCGGGGGGCGATTGCAGCTTCCTCGCCGATATCTGCGAGCGCAACGGCGTGGACCTGCCCGAACCCTCCGGCGCCACCTACGAGGCGCTGCGCAACTATTTCGACAAGGAGGGCTTCAACGGCAACCCCCTGGACATCGAGGAACTGCACTGGGCGAACCGGTCCGGTTATCTCGAATGCCTGGAAACGTTCATGGGCGACGACAACTTCGCGGTGATCTGTTGCCGCCTGAACCTGCCCAAGAGTCCCAGCGACCGGCTCACGCAGTTGTACCGGGAGTCGACGGCCGCGCTCCGGCGCGGCGGCAAACCGTTCCTGTTCCTTTCCCGGGCCAGCGAGCAACTCGACCGCTCCTGGTTCGAGTTCTTCGACGAGCTGCAGGTTCCCTTGCTGCTGGAGTACGAGAAATCGCTGCGCGCGGTGCGCGACGTCCTCGCGCTGTCGCGGGGTCGCTCAGGCGCCGCGGCCGAGGCGTCCGTGGCGGAGCCGGCGGAGACCGAGGCGCTGCGTCCGCTCCTCGCCGGGGGCGAGGCCTCCCACGCCACCGTACGGCGGCTGCTTCGGGCCTACGGCATCCCCATGGTTCCCGAGCGCCTGGCCGGCTCGCGTGAGGAGGCGGCGGAAGCCGCCGGCGAAATGGGGTTTCCGGTGGTGCTGAAGGTGGAGTCCACGGACTTGCCCCACAAGACCGAGGCCGGAGGCGTGCGGCTCAACCTGGCGAGCGCCGCGGAGGTGGCGCAGGCGTACGACCGGCTGCTGGAGGACGTGGGAAGGAACGCGCCCGGCGCTCGCATCGACGGCGTGCTGGTGCAGAAGATGGTGCAGGGTGTCGCCGAGGTCATCATCGGCACGTCGCGCACGCCGGATCTGGGAATCTGCCTCGTGTTCGGGCTGGGCGGCATCTACACCGAGGTGCTGAAAGACGTGGCGTTCCGGCTTCCGCCTCTGGGGTTGCCGGAGGCTCAAGACATGATCCGGGAGATCCGCACCTACCCGCTGCTCGCCGGAGCCCGCGGCCGGTCCAAGGCCGACGTCGCCGCCCTGGCGGAGGCCATCGTGGCGCTGTCTCGGCTGGCGCTGGACTATCGCGGTGAAGTGGACGAGATCGAATTCAACCCCCTCATGGTCCTGCCCGAGGGACAGGGCGTGCTGGCGGTGGACACGCTGGTGCGGTGTGCCGCGGGGGACTACACGTCTTCTCTCTGAAGGAGTGCCATCATGAAGATCACGGACGTACAGCTCGAGGCTCTGGAGTTGCCGTACACGAAGCCTCTCATCACCGCCACCAATCAGTTCTACTCGTCCAACGGTTTCCTGGTGAGCGTGGAGGCGGACTCGGGACACACCGGCTACGGCTATATCGACGTGTTTCCCAGGACCGGCGAGACCCCCGCTTCGGTCCGGTGCGCCATCGAGGAGATCATGCGCCCGCTCCTGGTGGGACAGCCGATTGAAGAGCTCAACCGGCTGAACAAGCTCATCAACTTCCGTATGGTGGACAACCGGCGCGCCAAGGGCGGCGTGGACATGGCCCTGTACGATCTGTTGGGCAAGTGCTACGGCGCGCCCCTCTACGTGCTCTTGGGCGGACTGGTGCGCAAGGAGATCATCGTCATCAAGATGGTGAGCGTCGGATCGCCGATGGAGATGGCCCGGGAGTGCCGCGAGCTGGTGAGCCAGGGCTACCGCGCGATCAAGCTCAAGGTGAAGGGCGAGGTGGGTCTAGACCTCGCGCGGGTGACCGCGGTGCGCGACGCGGTAGGGCCGGACATCTACATCAAGGTGGACGCCAACGAAGCCTTCGACGCCAAATCCGCCATTCGCATGGCCGCTGGCATGGCCGAGTTGGGGGTGTCGGTGTTCGAGCAACCGCTGTCCCGGCATCATGACGTAGCGCTCGCCGAGGTGAAGGCCCAGTCGAGCATCAAGATCGAAGCCGACCAGTCGGCAAGCGCGGTCCACGATGCCTTCAGGCTCATCCGCGACAACGCCTGCGATTCCATCAACACCGGCATCCTCAAGGCCGGCGGCGTGCAACAGACGCGGCAGATCGCCGACATGTGCGCGCTCACCGGGACCGATTGCGGCCTGAGCAACATCGCCGCCTGCATGGTGGGCGACGCCGCACTGCTGCACGTGGCCCTTAGCTCGCCGGGCGTGTCCGAGTTCTGCGAGATCGGCGAGTGCGAGGCCCTCACCGGCGACCCGTTCACGGGCATCAAGGTGGTGGACGGAAAGCTCGGCGTGCCGGAGGGTCCGGGGCTGGGAGTCACGAGAGCGGACTAGTGGCGCGGACCTCCGAGCAATGCGTGCCGGCCGATGGCGCGATGCGGGCGCGGGCGGGTTTCGAAACCCGCCCGTCCACCGTTTATCCCGGCTTCGTCCCCCGCTTCCCGTGGCTGGGCGGCGATCTCCAGACGCTCCGTTACTATTTCTTTCCTTGCAGCGAGGATCTGTCCGCGTGGCCGTCGAGGCGCCTGAGCTTCCCGCTGCCGGATGGGAGTGGTGATGTGCTCGTGGCCAGGCTGCATCGGCCGCACCACGCCACGGACCGGCCGCTGGTCATCCTCGTCCACGGGCTCACCGGATGCGAGGGCAGCTCGTACATGTTCGAGACCACACGCTCGTTCCTCGCCCGCGGATATCCCGTCATGCGCCTCAACCTCCGGGGTGCGGGTCCGTCGCGGGAGACCTGCCGCGGAAGCTATTGCGGGGGTTCGGGAGACAACGTCGCCGCGGTGCTGTCGGCCCTGGACATCGAGGAGGCGCGCCACGGGGTCGTGCTGATCGGGTTCTCCCTCGGCGGCACCGTGACCCTTCACTGTCTGGCGCGGCACGCGTGCGCGGTCCAGCCCATCTGCGCGGTAACGGTGTCGACTCCCCTCGACCTGGCGGCGGTGATTCACAGGTTGATGCGGCCGCGCAATGTTCTTTATCACCGGTGGCTGCTGGGGCGCATGAAGGATGCGGTCATCGCCGGCGCCTCCGAGATAACTCCGGGGCAAAAGGCGGCGGTCCTGGACGCGCGCAGCATCCGCGAGTTCGACGACGCCTTCACCGCGCCACACCACGGTTTTGCGGACGCCGACGACTATTACGCTCGTTGCTCCGCGACCGGATTGCTCGACCGCATCGACATCCCATTGCTGCTGCTTCACGCCAGGAACGATCCCTGGATACCGGCCGATCCCTACGTGGACATCGGCCGCGACACCCCACCCAACGTGACCCTGGTGCTCACCGGCGACGGCGGCCACGTGGGTTTTCACGCGCGCCACGGCGCCACGCCCTGGTACAACACGGTCATCCAGGCCTACCTGGAGACGCTGACGCACCCCATGGAGTGACCGCGCCATGTCCTCTTTCGGGGACGTCGATTGCATTCGCTTGAAGTATATAGGGCTGAAGAGCTAGACTGGTATACGGCTCGTTCAGGGAGGAGCAGATGACAGACATCCGCACTACAGACATCGCCGTGCTGGAACGGATTGCCGCGACACTTCGCCTGCACGTGGTCGAGATGGTCGCCCCTCTGGGGCAAGGCTATGTTCAGCAGGGCTTGGGCGCGGCGGATATCTTCACGGCGCTCTATTTCGCCGAAGCGCGGCTGGACCCGTCCGATCCCACGTGGCCGGACCGCGACCGGGTCTTCCTGACGACGGCGCACAACACCGCGATTTTCTACGCCGCGCTGGCCGAACGCGGATTCTTCGAGACGGACCGTCTCGCGACCTACTGCCAGGACGGCGCGGAGCTGGAGACGAACGCCTCGGAGCGGGTGGGGCCGTTCGTCGAGGCGACCTGCGGTTCCCTCGGCCAGGGACTGTCCGTTGCCGTCGGCACGGCCATGGCGCTCAAGCGGCAGGGCAGGTCCGCGCGCGTCTACGCGGTCCTGGGCGATGGCGAGATGCAGGAAGGTCAGGTCTGGGAGGCGGCGATGACCGCGGGCTCGTGGAAACTCGACAACCTGTGCCTTATTCTCGACTCCAATCGAATGCAGTCCGAAGGAAATGTGGACAACATCCTCACGCTGGAGCCGATTGCCGGCAAGATGGAGAGTTTCGGGTTTTCGGTGAGCAGGGTGGACGGCAACGACCTGGCGGCCCTGTTGGATGCCCTCGCCGCGGCGCGGGGAACCAAGGGCATACCGAGCTTCCTGATCGCGGAGACCCTCGTCGGGAAGGGCGTGTCCTTCCTGGAAGGGATGATCGCGCACCAGTTGCGCTTCCCGCCCGACATCGCCGCCGGCGCCGTTCAGGAACTGAAAGGAAGACTCGCGCCATGACCGGATCCCACCCCCTGTCGCGGTTGGAAGCGGCCGATTTCATCAACCGCTCGCAGCGTCCCATTCCCCGGTTTTACGGCGACGCGCTCCTGGCCGCGGCCCACGACGATCCCCGAATCGTGTGTCTGGCCGCCGACCTGGCCGCGCCCACCGAAACCGATATCTTCCGCGATACCTTCCCGGATCGCTTTCACAACGTCGGCATCGCCGAGGCCAACATGATCGGTCTCGCGGGAGGCATGGCGCGTTGTGGCGAGATCCCCTTCGTGCACACCTTCTGCGCGTTCGCCACCAGGCGTTGCTACGACCAGATCATCCTGCAGGCGGCCTACCCCAACCTACCCATCAAGATCGTGGGCTTCCTTCCCGGCCTCGCGACGCTGTTGGGCGTGTCGCACCAGGCGACCGAGGACGTGGCCGCGATGCGGGCGGTGCCGAACATGATGGTCCTCGAGCCATCGGCTCCCGAATATTTCGCCGCGGCCGTGCGACTGGCGCTCGAGCATGAGGGTCCGGTCTACCTGAGGATGAAGCGGCCGGAGACACCGCCCGATGGTCCGGTTGCGGCGCAACCGCTGGTGTCGGGCCGCGGCATCCTGCGCCGGGACGGCGCCGACCTCACGATCATGGCCGCCGGCCTGGCGGTGGCGGAGGCCGTGGCCGCCGCGGACCGGCTTGCCGCTGAGGGGATCGCCGCCTCGGTCGTCGACATGGCCTCGCTCAAGCCCTTGGACGCCGCGCTGGTGCTCGATCGCGCGAAGGCCACCGGCGCCATCGTCACCGCCGAGAATCACACGATCCTGGGCGGTCTCGGTTCCGCCGTGGCCGAAGTGCTGTGTGACGCGGGAATCGGAGTGCCGTTCCGGCGGGTCGGGGTCGCCGATCGCTTCGCCGAAGGGGGATCCACGCAGTATCTTTTCAAGAAATTCGGACTGGACAGCGCCGCTATCGTCGACGCCGCACGTGAGGTCGTGCGGAGGAAAGGCTGAGACAAGCGGGCAGGAGGATGCGTGATGCCGGATACCCGTACACGACCCAATATACTGATATTCTACCCGGACCAGATGCGGCACGATGCCATGGGGTGCGCCGGAAACCCGGTGATCAAGACGCCGAATATCGACCGGCTGGCCGGCGAGGGTGTCCACTTCCGGAACGCCTACGTGTCGTATCCCGTGTGCTGCCCCTTCCGTGCGTCGCTGTTCACCGGAAAGTACGCCCAGGGGCACGGCATGTACCAGAACCACTTTCCACTGAACGCCCGGCAGATCTTTCTGGCGCAGCTCTTGAAGGACGCGGGTTACCAGACCGGCTACATCGGCAAGTGGCATCTCGAAGGAGGGCCGAGGCCGGGGTTCGTGCCGCCCGGGGAACGCCGCTTCGGGTTCGACCACTTCGTCGGCTTCAACCGCGGCCATCACTACCTGCGGTCGATCTACTACAAGGACGACGGCCAGCCGTATCACTGTCCCCGCTTCGAGCCGGACTATCAGACCGACCACCTGATCGAGTTCATCGACGCGTCGGTCACCGAGGGCTCCGGCAAACCCTTCTTCGGTTTCGTGTGCTACGGGCCGCCGCACTTCCCCATGAACATGCCCGGGTACCTGCGGAATCTCTACAAGCCCGAGGAGGTCCCGTTGCCTCCCGGCATTCTCGGTCCCGAGGAGCGTGAGAAGGCGCGCAGGGATCGCCTGCAATTCGACTGCGCCGGCAACGTGAAGGCCGAATTGAGCAGCCATGCCGGCCATGGACACAAGACGCCGGGGGAGGCGGAGACGGAGGCGGAGGTGCGGCGGTTCATCGCCGAGTACTACGGCATGATCGCCAACATCGACCACAACGTGGGGCGGGTGCTGAACCGGCTTGATGCCCTGGACATCGCCGGCGACACGCTGGTGATCTTCCTGAGCGACCACGGCGACATGCTGGGCCAGCACGGCTACTACTGCGGCATCAAGAAGACCGCCTACCGGGCCGCCATGCAGGTGCCGTTCATCGTCCGTTACCCCGCCCGGTTCCCCGCGGGCGGCACCGCGGACTCGATGATCGACGTCGCCGTGGACACCATGCCGAGCCTGCTGGAGCTGTGCGGCGTTCCGGTGCCGGACCCGGTCAGCGGTGTCAGCTACCTGCCCCTGCTCGACGGCACGGCCGCGGAAACGCGTGACGCGGTGATGTACCAGTCCATGAAGATGCACGACGGCGACGTGTCGGAGTTTACGCCGGTCCCGGAGCGCGGCATCCGCACCGGCGATTGGCTGTACGTGCGCCAACCGACACGGCGCAAGCTGCTGTTCGACCTGCGCAACGACCCCGACGAACTGAACAACCTGGCCGAGGACGGGCAGTTCGGCGCGCTCATGGATGACTTCGACGCGCGCATCCGGGCCCACATGGAGCAGACCGGAGACGATTGGGACCTTGCGCTGGATTTCCCGCCCGAGAACTACCTCACTCAGGAAGAGGGCAGACGCTATCTCGATGAGCTTCTGCCGCGCGCCATCGTCGTCCCCTGACGTTCACCGGGCGGAGCGGCTCGTTGCGACCGATGAATTTCAAGCATTCGGTGACGGTTGAATCCGTCGATGCGTACCCGATCCGGGCCGCCGGCGGCGTGAGCCCGAACATGGCCCTCGGAGTCATGTCCACCCGTCCCGCGCTGCTCGTGCGCGTCCGGGATGACCACGGCTGCGTCGGCTGGGGCGAGGTGTGGGCGAACTTTCCGCCACGCGCGAATATCCACAAGGCGCAGGTCATCGAGGATGTGATCGCCCCTCGTCTGAGGGGGGTTGCGTTCTCCGAGCCGGTGGAAATCGACGCGTTCCTGCGAAGGGCATTGTCGACCTACTTCCTGCACGTCGGACAGAAGCGCGTCTTCGAGCACATCCTCGCCGGAATGGACGTCGCGCTCTGGGATCTTGTGCTCCGAAGCGCGGGGCGGACGTTCGCCGCGCACAGCGGCCTTGCCGAGGCCAGCGCCCCTACCTACGCCAGCTCGATCAATCCGCCCGACCTTGAACGGTTGATGCAACACCACGCGGAACGGGGCCAGTCGCAGTTCAAGCTGAAGCTGGGGTTCGATGACACCGCCGACCGCGCCTTCGTGCGGAAGGCCGCCGCCATCCGCCCGCCCGGCACACACATCATGATCGACAGCAACCAGACATGGGATGTGTCGCGGGCGGAGGCCATGCTCGGGTCTCTGGAGGAATTTGAGCCACTCTTCGCCGAAGAACCGATTCCGGCGGATGCCGGCTGCGCCGACTGGGAGCGTCTGGCGCAATCCACCTCGATCCCGCTGGCAGGGGGCGAGAACCTCTATGGAGTCGACGAGTTTCTGCGCATGGCGGATGCCGGACTGCGCTTCGTCCAGCCGGATGTTGCCAAATGGGGGGGCGTGAGCGGAGCCCTCGCGCTGGCGCGCGCGCTGCCGCCGGGCGTGGCGCTCTGGCCGCACTTCATGGGGACTTCCGTCGGCCAGGTGGCGGCTCTGTCGGTGGCCGCCGCGGTCGGTGCCACCGCAACCTGCGAAATGGACGTCAACGCCAACCCCCTGCGAACCGATCTATGCGGTGACATCCTGGGTATTCGCGACGGTCGCGTCGCGCTGCCGGACGCACCCGGTCTCGTCGTTCCGCCCGTCCGCGCGCGCCTCGAGGAGTTTCGGGAAGCACAGGCGGATTAGCCGGACGTGTCGGCCGTGAACTCCATCTCGAACTCCAGCACGTCGCCCGGATAGACGAGATTCGCCGAGTAGATCAACCGCCCGCGACGATCGAAGAACTCCCGAAATACGCGGAATACCGGCGAATTGACCTTGATTTGCAGGGCCTGCGCGATTTCGAAGTCGGCGTACGATATGGTCACCCGCTGGCGCGCGGAACCGATGGGGATTCCCATATCCTTGAGAACACGGACCACGATCTCGGAAGAGTACCGCTCCGGCGCCTGTTCATAAAGGGCGTTGTCCACGCGCAGGTCGACATGGCAGAAGGGTTTGCCGTCGAGCGAGTGGATCCGCTTCATGGTTCGATAGGCAACGCCGTTCTCGTCCGTTTTCTCGGCCTGGATATCCTCCACCAATACCGAGACCTCCAACTGGGCGACCATCGATTGAAGCTGGGACAGATCCGCGCGCATGTTCAGGGTCTGGCGCTTGGGAAGCTCCACCCGCTTGACGAACGTGCCGCGGCCCGAATGGCGTTCGATCAATCCCTCGGCTTCCAGCGCGTCCATCGCCTGCCGGATGGTCATGCGCGCCACGCCTAACTTTTCGGTCAACTCGCTCAGCGGCGGCAATTGCGCTCCCGGGACAAGGGTGCCAGCGAGGATCTGGTGTCGCAGCACCGCCGCGACCTCGGCGTGCAGCGGCACCGCCTCCCGCTTCATGGTGAGAAGGTTCATGTTGACCGGTTTCTCCTTGGTGTCCAAAGGTAGATCCGTGAGCTGCGCCTGAAACTGGTGTACGGCCGAGTCGAAGGAGGCGGCGCGGCATTCCCGAAAAAGGGGCTTGTAGAGGCCCGGTTTCACGGGAAGATGAGAAGCGCCCCGTCACCAAGGATAGGGAAGAAAAGGGTTCGAGTCCAGGGTTTCGGGACGAATGCCTCAGTCCTGGCGGTAAATCGCGGTCCGCCCCGCGGGAGCGTGTCACCGGCTCAGGATAATGGAGATCGTCCCCGTCATCACCGCGAAGGTGCCGGTCACGGTGCGGGCGTTGATGCGCTCGAGGCCGCGCAGGAAGACCACGGTGAGCATCAGGGTCCACAACGGAGTGGAGGCGACGATGGGGGCCACCGCCACGACCCGGCCGAGGCTCACGGCGACAAGGGACAGCAGCGAGGCGGCGGACTCGAACAAGCCCGACAGGATGAACGGAGCCACGGCCCGGCGGTTGAGCACGAACGACTCGCTGCGGAGGCGGACGGACACGTACGGACCCAGCGAGACGAAGGACACGACGGCCAGGATGGCGGCGAAGTAGAGGGGCTCGTTGGAGATGTCGAAGGCGATGCGCCTGATGGGGAAGGCAATGCCGGCGAACAGCGCCGCCAGGAGCGAGAAGATCCCTTCCCACCAGCGGTAGCGCAGCCCCGATTCTTCCGGTTGCCACGAGATAAGGGCGATGCCGCCCACCACCAGCAAGGTCCCGGCGATGATCCCCAGGCTCGCGTGTTCCCCCAGGAACACGATGGCGATGACGGCACTCCACAGCGGGTAGGTGTTGCGCAGGGGCTCGGCCCGGGATACGCCCAGGCGGTGAATGCCGGTCAACTGGAGCAGGCTCGTAGCGGTCTGCAGCACTCCCAGCCCGACGAACAGCAGCAGCGGCAGCCACTCGACGTGGGGAATCCCGCCCATAAGGGAGACACCGATCCAGAACACGACGGTGCGCAGGAAGAGCAGCACGCACGCCGCGGTGAGCGGGGAGGAGTGGTGCATCCCCATGCGCGCGGTGATGGAGCCCCCGGAGTAGAGGATGGCGGCGGCAAGGGCTACGAATTCGGCACGCACGAATTTCCTTGGGATGAGTCAATGACGGCTGCAGGTGCCGGGAGGAATAACGGCGGCGTGCAAGGTCCCGGCCGGTCCTCTTCATTTCTCCGCTCAAGATCCAGGTCATCCGCGGGCGAGCACCTCCCGGACGCCATGGCGAAGACGATGTCGGCGGGCACACGGGCGTGCCAATGGATATTATCGACGGTTTCCGCGGCCATCACGGCATGGGCAAACGCTTCGCGTGCCGGCCCCTTGCAACGATCCCGTCTCCATCAGCGCCTCTACGATCCTAACGATGCTCTCGGTGCGGTTGCGCGACCATGGTCATCCCGCCCGCGAGGGGTTTCCATGTGGCACGATCACGCATGGTTTAACCTCCTACAGGATGCCGTGTTTCGTTATGAACCACCTCGGAGCGTCTTGCAAATGGGTATCGTTGCGAACCCGTCGAAACGGGAGCGCGGGTTGTGAGGTGGTCCTGGTTCGTTGGACAGGAAGGCGGCCGAGATAAGGTGTATTCCCGACGTTCGATCATGCCGCCAGGGTCCCGTTTAACACGTCTTCGTGTTCCGATGGAACTGGCAGAGGGGCGGGCGGGTTGTGAGGTCCGGCCTGCCGCTGGAGTCCTCGTTCGTAGGCCTCCGCCGGGGTGGAGCCGGCGAGGGGGGAATGAGGCCTTTGGTTGTTGTAGAAGGCCACCCACCGGGCGATGACCCGCAGGGCCGCCAAGCCGTCCGAGAGCTCGTGCAGGTAGACAGCCTCGTACTTGAGGGAGCGCCACAGGCGCTCGATGAAGATGTTGTCCATGCACCGGCCCCTGCCGTCCATGGAGATGGCAATGCCGGCGTCCTTGAGCACGGAGGTGAACTCCAGGCTGGTGAACTGGCTGCCCTGGTCGGTGTTGAAGATCTCGGGAGGACCGTAGCGTTCCAGAGCCTCTGAGAGGGCCTCGACACAGAAGCGGGCATCGAGGGTGTTCGACAGCCGCCAGGAGAGCACCCGGCGGGTGGCCCAGTCCATGACCGCCACCAGGTACAGGAAGCCCTTCTGGACGGGGATGTAGGTAATATCTGCGGTCCACACGTGATTGGGCCGTTCGATGGCGACGCCCTTGAGCCGATAGGGATAGACCCCGGTGCTCGGGGTGCGGTCGGGTGGTCCGCGGCGCCTGGTAGATGACCTGGAGCCCCATAAAGGGCATCAGACGCCGCACCCGGTGACGACCCACTCGGACTCGCTCCCGCCACAGATGGCGGACCATCTGGCGGCTGCCGTAGAAGGGGTACTCCAGGAACAGCTCATCGATCCGGCGCATCAGCGCCAGATTCTCCGCGCTCTCGCCCTTGGGCCGTGGTACACGGAGGATCGACTCACTCGAAGCAGATGGCATTGACGGCTCAAGCTGAGCTTGGGATGGCTCGATCATCGCCCGGCGCTTCTCCCGGCTCACCACTTGAGCCCTTTGGCCAAGAAATCCCGCTTCACCGTCAGCTCCCCGATCTTCGCGTGCAGGTCCCGAATCTCCCCCACGTGGTCCCCAGTTGCCCGCTCGGCCCCCTTCGTGAAGACCTCCTTCATCCCCTCCACCGCCCGCTGCTTCCACATGGTCACCTGGTTCGGATGAACCTTGTGCCGCACAGCGATCTCCTGGATCGTCTTGTCCCCGCGCAGCGCCTCCAGCGCCACTTTCGCCTTGAACTCCCCGCTGCACCTTCGTCGTGTGTTCTTTGCGTATCCCCCCCTAAGTCGGTGGAATACACCGTTGCAACCTGTCCGTTTTTCTGGGACCACCTCAATCCGCGCTGGCCCTGTGCGAAACGCGCGAGCTGAACAGTTGCCGCATCCGTGACACTTTCTGCAACGAAAACTAGAGTACGAGTCTTCAGCTGTGGTTCAGGGGTGCATGTCAATCTTGTTCCCCTGAGTAGGGAGAAGCATCCAGAAAGGAGGACCACAATGTTCCGAGTCTATTCAACCGTGCTGTTTTGTCTTGTTGTTCTAGGCACTTCGGTTTCTGCGGCGGAGGTCAACCCACCTGCGGCGGAGGTCAACCCACCTGCGGCGGAGGTCAAGCCACCTGCGACGACATGTGTCGAGGCGTGTGCTGAAGTTGCCAAGAAACTAGCCGAACAGGAGCAAAGATCGGCCCAAAGCCGTCAATACGAGACTGGTGCCTCGGAAGCCACCGCCGCGAGCCAACCCGCACTCGTCCCGAATCAGATCCTGGACTTCCTCGGCAAATGTCTGTTGACGCTGTGTCCGTAGCTT
>MKWU01000639.1_pt1 | contig 65489 bp, 67 predicted proteins | sample 809101 | NCBI WGS metagenome assembly MKWU01 (sample SAMN05860141, study PRJNA318959) | sponge metagenome | host: Aplysina aerophoba | place: Slovenia: Piran, Adriatic Sea, Gulf of Piran | collected 2013-05-07
ATCTGAACCGTCGGCTGCCATCCTCCAGATACGGAAACCACCCTCCTGGCCGAGAATGTGACTGCCCGGTGGCCCGGGGATCTCCCGCGGCCGGCCCGAGTAGAAGTAAATCGACTTTCCATCCGGCGACCACTCCGGCGATCCGTCCCAGCTACGGGCGAAGGTAAGGCGCTCGACGTTACCACCGTCCGTGTCCATGACGTAAATCTCGCCTTCGCGTTGGCGCATGAAGCTGAGGCCCGGATGTCCATATACCGGCGTATCACGATCGGTGGAGAACGCAATGCGTTTGCCGTCCGGCGAGAACGCCGGACGAAAGTCCCCGCCGTCATGGCGGGTCAGGTTAACCGCGCCGTCGAAGTCTTGCGTGGTCAATGGTTCGAACGGCATTACGTAGATATCGGCGTTGCCACTCTGCGTGCCGACGAACGCGATCGTCTTTCCATCCGGAGAGATTGCGGCCTGATCCTCCAGTGCAGCGTTGTCGATCAGCAAGCGCGGTGGCCCACCTGCCTCAATATCCAGAACGTACAGATCCGGCTGGCCGCGTCGTTCGGAAGTAAACACGACCCACCTGCCGTCAGGTGAAAATGTTGCTTCATAATCAAGACCGGGGTGCACGGTAAGCCTTTTTGGTGCAGCGCCCGGGCCAGTGAAGTAGAAAATATCCCAGTTGCCCGGTCGTAGCGAAGAGAAGACGATCTGTCCCGGATCCGTTTCGACGTCGGCAGACGCTATATTTGCCGCCGCGACTGCAAGCGCCACGAAGACGGAAGCTACCTGCAGCCTGATGCTGACAGTCATGTCCCCGGCAATTCCCGGGCGTGTAACTCAGACTCTGTTGATGTTTGAGTCATGTGCTGTTCAAACCCCCACGAACTGTTGGCTGGTAAACCTGAACCGGTATCTCAACTACACGTACTTCCAGTTGTCAAAAGGCGATAGGCCATGCAGCACCCCGGGGTTATCCCTGATCACCGTAGCGCCGGACCACCATGAATGCATATAACTGTAGTCCGGTTTCGTTACATGTGCAAACAATGCATTCCATACAAAACAACACCGATTGCATCTACAATTGAGACGACTATGCCCGGCTTACCCGTAATAAGCCGTCATTTATCGATCTGATACGGCAATCACCACTCATGGGCGTTGACCATGGTGTTGCAGACGAGTGGGGAATCCTGCTGGCCCATGCGGGACGTCCAGTGCCGACGGTTGACAGCCTGCTGGCGGCCACGGCCCTGTATCACGATCTGAGATTGGCAACCCGCAACGTCACTGATTTCCGGTTTACCGATTTGGAGGTTATCAATCCCTGGGATTCAGCTAATCACCCGTAATTTTGCCTGAGACCGATAAGCTTAAGGGACATATCGAACTATTGAAGATTTCCTTGACGTAGGTCCGTACCTGGTCTAATCTGTGCAGCACACTTACTGTGAAACTGTGCCGATGAAAAATATCACTGTATCCGTAGACGACGAAACCTACCGGCTCTCCCGCGTCAAAGCGGCTGAAAACGGAACATCGGTATCAGCTCTCGTGCGTGACTATCTCCTGGCATTGGCCCAGGGGCGGGTTATCGGGTCCGAGTTCAATCGGCTCAGTCAACTCCAGAACAATACTCTGGAAGAAATACGCGCCCGCGGCGCCGGGTTGCGAGCAGCCGACAACCTTCCCCGCGGCGCGTTGCATGAGCGCGATGCGCTTCCTTGACACCAATATCCTGATTTATGCCGTCTGCGGCGCGGACGAAGACGCGGGCAAGCAGCGACGCGCCCTCAACCTGCTTACGTCGCGCGATTTTGCCCTGTCCGTGCAGGTCTTGCAGGAATTCTACGTACAGGCGACCCGAGCTTCGCGTTCGGGCGCGCTCACACACCGCGAGGCGGTGAATTTCATCGAGTCCCTGCACCGCTTTCGTGTGCAATCGATAACGAGCGACGTGATGCGCGCCGCATTCGCAATCCGTGAGCGTTTTGGCTTGTCTTACTGGGACAGCGCCATTCTGGCGGCAGCACGCGCCTGCGGCTGCGATGCCGTGTATTCCGAAGACATGAGCAGCGAGCAGGATTACGATGGCTTACGCGTGATTAATCCTTTTGCATCTCCTATGGAGGCCGAGGTCATACCTCCCCAATGAAACCGACTTTGTTGGCCTTATCCTAAGCTATAAAACAGACATGAGAATCTTAAAACCTCGTTTTTGATGGCAAAAAGGGGGTTTTAAGGGGGATTATCTGGCGTATAAGTTGAATAAACTGAGTGGACACAGACAGTTAGGGACAGTCAGGGTGGTCCGACCCTATCAGAGCCCTGGGCCAGGTCGCAGTTGGTTTGCCGGCGCAGCCAGAACTCTGCATTGGACCATCCAGCCTTTTCCAGCCGTATCGGCATCGAAGGCGTCACCATCCGACTCAACCGTAACAGTTATATTTGACAATTATACCTAAATTGTTATAATCATCAAATATTACGTTATTGTTATGTTTATCATGCCTCCAGTTAACGCAGCGGATCAACAATCAACCTGAGTACTCAACACTATCATGATACCTGTTACTTCACCCGATAACCTGGGAAAAGTCCTTCGGCATTACAGGAAAACCCAGGGCCTGACACAAGTTGAAGCAGGCGGCAAATTCAACCTGCCCCAGAAAACCGTTTCCAGGATAGAGGCAGGGGCTGCAGCCGTGCGGCTGGACTCGGTATTCAGGTACATGGCCGCCCTTGGTCTGGAAATGCGCCTGGAGTCCAGGAACAGGCCGTCCGATGATGAGGCGCTGTGGTAATGGCATCGTCCCTGTTCATTTACATGAACGGACGCGAAGTCGGCGAATACATCCGGCTCAGCGGCGGCGCCAACGAACTGGTGTACAGCGATTCATGGCTCGGCCTCAGAGGGGCGATTCCTCTCTCCCTCTCCCTGCCGCTTACGGACAAGCGGCACAAGGGAGACGCGGTATACAACTACTTCGACAACCTGTTGCCCGACAGCATGGATATCAGGAATCGAATCCAGGCCAGGTTCGGCGCCAGAACCAATCAGGCTTTCGAACTGCTCTCGCGTATCGGCAGGGACTGTGTCGGCGCCATCCAGCTCACAAGCGAGCCTGCACCGGTCGATGTGAAGAAAATTGAAGGCGTGCCCCTGGGTGAGAAAGAGATTGCAGAAGACCTCAGGAACTACAGGGCGTTGCCGTTAGGCATGTCAAGAGACAGGGATTTCAGGATCTCCATTGCCGGCGTACAGGAAAAAACGGCGCTGCTCATGCGCCATGGGCAATGGCATCGCCCGGTGGGCGTAACGCCCACTACGCATATACTGAAATTACCGATAGGGAGAATTGAGCATGCAGGCATAGACCTGTCGGACAACACTGAGAATGAGTGGCTGTGCCTGGAGATATTGAAGGGATTCGGCCTGCCCGTCGCGCCCGCCGATATCGTGACATTTGAAGATGTCAAAACCCTCGTGGTTGAGCGGTTTGACCGGAAGCTTACAGATGATTCCTGGATCATCCGGCTTCCGACAGAAGACATGTGCCAGGCAAACGGTATTGCGCCCGCCCTGAAATATGAAAATGAAGGCGGTCCCGGCATCGCAAAAATCATGGCGCTGCTCCGGTCTTCCGCGCATGCGGAAGAGGACCGGTTCCGGTTCATGCAATCCGTATTCCTGTTCTGGCTGCTGGGCGCGATTGACGGTCATGCAAAGAACTTCAGTATATTCCTGCGCGCAGGCGGACGCTTTGAGCTGACCCCCATTTACGACGTCATGTCTGCTTATCCGCTCGCCGGGAAGCGCCAGATCGAGTACAGGGACATGAAAATGGCAATGGCCCTGTACAGCAAAAATGTACATTACGCGTGGCATGAAATCATGCCGCGACACTGGTTCAGCCAGTCGGAAAAAGTCCATTTTCCCAGGTCACAGATGCAACAGATCATGGAGGAGGCCGCAGACAGGCTGGATTCCGTGATCGATACGGTCTGGGCAAACATGCCCGCGGATTTCCCGGCAGCTATCGCCGATGCTATATTTGCCGGCATGAAGCGTTGTATGGAGAGCTTCGCCGGGTACTGACAAATTAACGCCCGAACTGTTCCAGTATGATTAGAGATTTACCCTTGTTGCGTAGTAAACGGTTAAAGCTTTGCCTTTGATAGATGGCTATGTGAATCATGTATCCCCGGCATGGCCGTCTTGCGCTGGAGGTCTTCGACACGGGTTTTTGGACCGATGAGGTTTTTGATGACGCACACATTAAATAATATTCATTGCATATGGATGGTGAAGATGTTACCGATGTAAACCTGGAGGATTACCACTGATGAGCCGTAAACCCTCACACCCGGGCGCGTTGATAAGAAATGTCATTCTGCCTGAGACCGGATTATCCGTCAGTTCTCTCGCCGAGCGCTGTGGTGTCGCGCACAATACCATGTCGAAAGTCGTGAACGAGCGTGGTGACGTCACTGAGGACCTGGCCATTCGTCTGAGTTGTGTGCTGGGCAGCACACCCGGGTTCTGGCTGGCCATGCAGTCGAAACTGAACTTATGGAAACTGGAGCGAAAGAACAGGCAAATCTACAGCCGTATGGAGCGCGTTCAGACAGGCTGAATAGCATAATTGCGCGCAATGTCCGGTTCTATTCAGATAATTTATTGACAAACCCTCTTACAACCTGATGTGAGGGGAGGCTGTTTCAGGGCCTAGGACACGCTTTTGACGACGAAAATCATCGATCCGTATATTGCGCCTTCTTCATGCAGTTAATTTGCAGCCTGTACGTGTAATTTTACTCCCAGGGCCTTGATGATCTTTATCACTGTCGTAAAGGACGGATTGCCCTCCGATGACAACGCCTTGTACAACCCCTGCCGTGTCATCCCGGCGCTTTCTGCCAACCTGCCCATGCCTTTTGCGCGGGCAATATTATTTAACGCGGTACGGATCAGGGCGCCATCACCGCTGTCTTCTTCCATACACGCGTCAAGATACAAGGCCATATCTTCTTCGGTATCAAGATAATCGATCACATTCCATCGGGTCAGTTTTACCTCAGCCATGCTCGTACCTCCCCGGCTGTTTCAAGCGCGTGTTCAATGTCTTTGTTTTGTGTTTTTTTTGTGCCGCCACCCAACAGGACGATAATTTCAGTCCCTGATCGGATAAAATATATACGGTATCCGGGACCATAGTGGATACGCATTTCAGCAACATCTTTACCTACCGCTCGGCAATCACCCAGGTTACCTTGTTGGACATTTTCCAGACGCGCCGCGATTTTCGCTTTTGCTCGCCTGTCCCGCAATCCTCTGAGCCATTTGCCAAAGACTTCCGTTGTCTGGATCAACATGGCTCTATAGTAAACTATAGTTGACACTAACGCCAATGCTTTTCTGGGGGCAGTATGGGGTCAGACCAGACCTGATTAGCGTCACAACAGGGCTTCAAGGGGTCAAATGCTGCACAGGCAGGCTACGCCGTATCAATAGTAATGCCGTTAAACAAGCGTGAGAATCTTAAAACCCCGATTTTGATGGCAAAAAGGGGATTCTAAGGGGAAATATCAGGCGTAGGCGGTATATAACCCGGCCAGTTGTTCGAAGACTTCCTGAAAGAACAGGGTGATTATGAAGAAACAACCGAACAAGCGGTAAAACGTGTCCTGGCCTGGCAACTTGCTGAAGCAATGAAACAGCAAGGTATCAGTAAAGTGGAAATGGCCAGACGGTTGTCTACAAGCCGTTCTCAGTTGGACCGGCTGCTGGATCCAAAAAACGAACGCGTCACTCTGAATCTCCTCTCCCGAGCAGCACAGGCGGTCGGACGTTCTTTGAAGCTGGAACTACAGTGAGTTTTTGGGCAAGGCGAAAGTATGGCCAGGGACGTAATAGAACTGCCTTTATAACCTATTGATTTATCAAATTATTTATTATCTTTATTACTTGTTGCCCCACAATTTAACCAACATTTTTAACGGTATGATACTGCGTCACTTCAAGAGAGATATGTAATCTTCGTGAGGGTTTGTAACTCATTGTATTAATGGTAATTATCGAATTTTTCGATGTTTCCTGATACTACTCAGACCCTGGCTTGATCCCAAACAGGAATCATCTATAATATTTCCGGTGCGGGTAATCGCAAAAAGGTCATTAAGGAAGTTCTGGGAGTCGGCGCCTGAATATGCTGATGCAAAGGGGCCATTGGAGGCCTGGTATTTTGAAGTAATCAGGGCCTCATGGACTACTCCCCAGGAGTTGAAAGCACAGTTTGGATCGGCCAGCATCCTCAAAAACAGCCGGGTTGTTTTCAATATAGCGGGGAATAAGTACCGGCTCGTTGTTGCCGTCGATTACCGGAGACAGGCCTGTTTTGTGAAGTTTATCGGTACTCACAAGCAATATGACACTATAGATGCGGAGACGTATGATGGATATTCAGCCCATAAAAAATGAACGGGATTACGACCAGGCCCTTGCAGCAATCGAAAGGTTGTGGGGAGCTGAAGAAGGGACGGAAGCGGGTGATAAACTGGATATCCTGTTAATCCTCGTTGAAGATTATGAAGACAAGCACCACCGGATATCACCACCTGACCCCGTGGATGCCATCAAATTCCGGATGGAACAAATGAACCTGACGAGAAAGGACCTGGAGCCCTGTATCGGCAACCGGGGCAGGGTTTCGGACATCCTGAACCGGCGCCGTGAACTCTCGTTGGCCATGATAAGAAACCTTCATTCCAGGCTGTCCATTCCGTTGGAGAGTCTTATCGGCGAGGCCTGAAAGAAGGACCCGTACACCCGCCCTTCGACATTTCACCCGGCCCGCGGCTCGTCCCATCCATAATGTTGTGCTGATTGACGATGAGGATCGTCTATCAAAGAATACACAGCAGTAAACACGGCCGGTTCGATTCAGGCGAAAATATGGCTAGGGACGAAATAGTACTCTTTATATAACTACCTGATTTATAGACATTATTTAGTTTGATAAGATCATTTAGCCAACATCTTACCCAACAATATTTCCGGTATGTATTCGAGACTGTATAAGCGGGTCAGAAAAACCTCTATCATATTGATATATAGAACATATTCTGTTTTGGCGGCACAAACAAAGACTTTATTTGATTTGTAATTAATCAATTTTGACATCCGTAATCCAATGGATTACTATTTGATATGTGTAAACAATAGTGGAACTGCCTGAATTTCAGCGTCAAGCTGCTTCATTATTTCGTGATGACGAGAGAACGGATATTGTCAATTTTCTCGCCAAAAGCCCGAAAGCAGGCGTCGTAATGCAGGGTACCGGTGGAATACGTAAATTAAGATGGGGCAGGTCCGGTAAAGGCAAGCGCAGCGGTGTAAGGGTAATTTACTATTATCTGAACAATGCAATGCCTTTGTTTTTGCTCACGGTATTCGGCAAGGGTGAGAAAACAAATCTCAGCAAAGGGGAACGAAATACTCTGGCCGGACTAACGCATGACCTTAAACAGAATTATCAAAGAGGCAACTGATGAATACAGAATATAACAGCATCAAGACAGGTCTGGAAGAGGCGATAAATTTTGCTGAAGGGAAAGTTCAAACGGCTGTGATTCATAAATTCGAGCCCGTGGATGTTAAAAATATTCGGGCTGATGTGGGCATGAGCCAACGTGAATTCGCTGCTGCTTTCGGCATCAGTGTCAACACACTGCGGCACTGGGAACGAGGTGACAGACGCCCTAATGGTCCGGCGCTGGTTTTATTAAATGTATTGTCCAGGGAACCGGAAACCGTCCTCAAAGTGTTGGCGATGGGTTAAGCAGCGTTTGTGTTTGTTCATTACTCCATCTCTCCAGAACCGGTAGATATTCAGGCGCGCGCTGCCGGTCACCAGTATATCGCAGGGTATGTCCAGGGTATCGTAAACGCCTTTGAGGTTTTTCTTCCAGGATTTTGCCTTGTGCAGTTCATCGAGAACGATTAACGGTCTGGCGTCATCCTGCACGGCAGGCGGGATTATCCCGCTCGGGTCTTTGGTCCAGAGACGGCGGAACTTAATCTCGTCCCAGTTGTAATAAGCGCCGGTTTTGTACTGTTTTAAAATGCGCTTGGCCAATGTGGTCTTGCCACATTGCCTGGCGCCGGACATGAAGGCCATTTTCCCGGATTGAAAACAGACCTCATTGAGTATATTTTCCAGGTAACGCTCTTTCATTATATGACCATTTTAGCGACTGACGCCAAAATAGTCAACTCCAGCGGAAGTCTCCAGCGGAAGTATGTGACCATTTTATTGATTGTCGAAAAAATAGTCGTCTGTTTCCTTATAATGAAGAGCGGTTCGTTTTCAAGTCAATGGACATTGTCCATTGCCCAAAGGCATCTGTCCTGAGTTTTCTGTACTGCTCAGCGCCGACCGTGGCGGCCGGTTTGATTCAGGCGAAAGTATGGCCAGGGACAGAATCGAACTGCCGACACAGGGATTTTCAGTCCCCTGCTCTACCTACTGAGCTACCTGGCCATAGCGGTGGGAGCGCCGCTGATAAGGCGGCGTGAAATAAAGGCATGTATTAAATCCGACTCCGCGTTCCCCGTCAAGCGGGAGATTGTTAACCAGCAGGCGGGGTGCTGGTAAACTGGCGTACCGGGAAAGCATAATGCACAGAAAAGAACGGCCTGGATCGCCTGGCGCCGTTCATCCTGATACGAAGGGGACACAACGCCATGACACAAGAAGAGATAAAGCTCGCGCTACGCGGCACCCTGATACATGCGCCGGCCGCCGGTGATATTGAAGTACTGCAAGATGCATTAATCGCAGTGGACAACGGGGGCCGGGTCGCCGCGGTGTCCGGCCCCGGTCAGCCGGACTACGGAAAACTGGAACACATGGCGAGAGAGGCCGGCAAGCTGGAGGTGCTGTCAGCCGGGGAGTACCTGTTGCCCGGCCTGGTGGACACCCACGTCCATGCGCCGCAATGGCCGCAACTCGGCAAGGCGCTGGACCGGCCGCTGGACGAATGGCTGATGAACTACACGTTTCCCCTGGAGGCCAGGTACGCCGATACGGATTTTGCCCGGCGTGTTTACGAAAACCTCGTCCATACCCTGGTCGCCAACGGAACGACGACGGCGATGTACTACGCCACGATACACCTGGAGGCATCAACACGCCTGGCAGAGATTTGCCTGGAGAAGGGGCAGCGGGCCCTGGTCGGCAAGATCGCCATGGATAACCCTGATCAATGCCCGGACTATTACCGGGACGCCAGTACCGGGCAGGGGCTCGATGACACGCAGAACTTCATAGAACAGGTGCAGGGTATGCCCGGCAACAGCCATGGACTGGTCCTGCCCGTCGTCACCCCGAGATTTATTCCCAGTTGTACGGACGAAATGCTGCAGGGACTGGGCGAAATTGCAACGCGCACCGGTTGCCATGTCCAGACCCATTGTTCCGAAGGCGATTGGGAGCATGCGTACGTCCTGGAGCGTTGCGGAAAAACCGATACCCTGAGCCTGGACGGGTTCGGCCTGCTGACCCCGCAGACGGTACTGGCCCATTGCAACTTCATCGATGACGATGACATGGGGGTCATCAAGGAAAGAGAAACCGGTATTTCGCACTGTCCGTTGTCGAACCTGTATTTCTCGAACGCGGTCTTTCCGGCGCGCGAAGCGCTGGACCGGGAGTTACAGGTCGGACTGGGCACGGACATAGCGGGCGGGGCCAACCCCGGCATCCTGCATAACTGTGAAATGGCGGTCACCGCATCCCGTGCGCGGGAGGATGGCGTCAATGCAGATCTGGGAGCAACCGAACGCGGCACGCCCGGCGCCCGGATCGATTTCCGCGAGGCCTTCTGGATGGCAACGGCGGGAGGGGGCGAGGCGCTCGGCCTGAAAGTGGGCAAGTTCCTGAAGGATTACGCGTTCGACGCCATAGTCGTCGATACCTCGGTAGCCGATACCAATCTCATCATCTGGGAAGAGATGGATACCGGCGACGATATATTGCAGAAAATTGTCTACAACGCCGAACGCCGCAATATCACCCGGGTCTGGGTGCAGGGGGAACAGGTTAAGAACTGAGAGGTACGAACTCCTTCGGTTTCTCCGAACCGTCGCCGAAGAAGAATTTCTCCATTTCCTCTTCCAGGAACGTTCGCGCCTTCGGTTCGAACGGGGTCAGGCGGTATTCGTTGATCAGCATGGTCTGGTGTGACAGCCACATCTGCCAGGCTTCCTTCGAGACGTTTTCATAGATGCGTTTGCCCAGATCGCCCGGATAGGGTGGCGCAACCAGCCCTTCCCCTTCCCGGTCCAGTTTTATGCAGTTGACGCTTCGTGTCATGTCGGTTTCTCTCCTGTGTATAAACTATTTGCTGTGTAAATTCGGGGACAGAATTAATTCTGTCCCCAGCAAGCTGAGTTACATGCCGTCGGGGTGTGCAGAGACCTGATCATGAGAGTTTGGGGTCAGAGTAAAAATATTCAACAACCAGCCGGCGCAGTTTACCTGTGAATATTTTTACTCTGACCCCAGAAATCCCGGATCAATGCCTTCACCGGCGCGGCCATGCCAATCTCCGGCCCGTGTTCCGGCGCATACCATAGGTAAGTTTCATTATCCCCTATTGTAACAGTCTTATCCCGTATCATGCCCCTGACCGGGGTGATATCGAGATGAAAGTGACTGAAACTATGGCGCAGCTGCGGCAGCGTCGTCATTTCATCCGAAACCAGGGAGGCCCGCGAGCTTATCCAGCCCGAGAGTTCCTCTTGTGATCGGTATTCGGGAAAACTCCATAACCCTCCCCAGACACCGGCAGGGGGGCGCTTTTGCAGCAGGACTTCTCCCTGTTCGTTTTCCAGCAGGGCAAATATGACCTGCCGTACCGGCAGCGATTTTTTTGCTTTCCCGGTCGGCAACAGTGGTTGCTCACCATACCGGTGCGCGTGGCAAGCCGATACCAGGGGGCAAGCGGCGCAACGCGGCTTCGAACGGGTACAGACCGTAGCGCCCAGGTCCATGATCGCCTGGGTGTAGGCCGCCGTTTCCCGGTGCGGAGTCTCCCGTTCGGCCAGTTCCCACAGGCGTTCGTTCACCTCTCTGCGGCCCGGCCATCCGTATATTCCATAGCAGCGGGTCAGCACCCGTTTTACGTTGCCGTCGAGAATGGGAGCGCGCCGGCCATGGCCAAGGACGAGTATGGCCCCTGCGGTCGAACGCCCGATGCCGGGCAAGTCCATCAATGCATCCAGGTCAGGAGGCAGGCTGCCGGCGAAATCGCGCACGATAACCTGCGCGGCCCGGTGCAGATTCCTGGCCCGGGCGTAATACCCCAGTCCGGTCCAGAGATGCAGCACCTGGTCCAGGGGCGCATCGGCCAGGGCGCGGGTATCCGGGAACCGCTCAACAAAGCGGTTGAAATAAGGTATCACGGTTTTCACCTGGGTCTGCTGCAACATGATCTCGGAGACCCAGACACGGTATGGACCGGGTTCCTGCTGCCAGGGGAGATCATGCCGGCCGTGCAGTTTGAACCAGGGCAGTAATGCAGCGGCAAGCTCAGGCATCAGCGCTCAGTCAGGATGCTTGATGTTTGGGGTGAGAGTAAAATTCATCTGATGTGGGTGGTTGGAATACAGGTATTGATGAATTTTGCTCTGGCCCCAAATCTCCGGATATCTATCTCGTCCCCTCGCTGTAAGCGCCGGCGGCCAGGCTCTCCATTTTAAGAATGCTTTCCTTGGCTTCCCTGACCATTTTGCGCTTGATAAAAAACGGGCCGATTGCGGGCGGTATCCAGAAATCAGGCCGTAGGTGGAAACTATAGTTAATCTCACTGCGGCCCGGACCGAGCGGCTCGATCTGCCATTCCGTCCTGCCGTACTTGAAATCACTTTGTTCCGGGACCATGATTGCCAGGAGTCTATCGTCGAAAGGCCGTTCAATATCTTCCACCATTACGACCTTGAAACAGAAGAACACGATGCAGGTTTTGACGACGAGCCGGCGCCGGGTCTTGTCCTCGGGCGCATCGTCAACCAGACCCGATTCGAGCATTACTTCGCTGAGTTGTTTGAAATTTTCGTGGTCCATCAGGAGCGCCACGATCCCCTCCCGTCCGGCCTCGATCTCCATGACGAGGTCCAACCGGTAATCTTTGCCCTTGTGCTCGACGTTTGCAGATTTTATCTCGCCGGCGCTTGACGAGATGCCGTAGAAAGCCAGGTAGAGTAATAATAACAGGCGCATGTTTTCAATTATAAGTCAGTTTTTCTTGAAAATGCCTTTCAACCCTTCTTTAAGACCCTCTTTCAGTAACTCTTTAACCGGGTCAAAATCGGATTCCTCTTCCGTTTCTGTGTCAGTTTCCGAAGCTTCGGGCTGTTCCCGGCCGGGTAGCGGCAAATCGAGAACATCCAGGACCTTCTCTATCAGCAACCCGGACAGTATGTCTTCCCAGGCCAGTCTTATTTTCGGGTCATCAAGGGCGCCCTCAACCTTGAGGGGCAGTTGCAGTCCTTCCAGGTCGGCCAGTTCTTTTGCGCCGGCGCCTTTGGCGGTGTTGACGACCGTCGCCACTGCCTGGTAGTCGATGGTATCGGTATGCAGGTTCGCCAGTACGCCCGCGCCCTGCAGGCGAAATGCCGGCGCCTTCAGAACCAGGTCATCCATCCGGATTATGCCGTTTCTTGCCACGGGATTGCCGGAGAATTCGGTGAAATCGGTAGCCGCGGTTTCCTCCAGGTTCACAATCCTGCCCTTGCTGAACTGTTTCCACTGGCGCAGTGCCCGGCCCAGGTTGAATCCGGCAATAGCGCCTTCGGTAAATGTCAGGCTCAGCGCGCCTTCCAGGCTGCGTTTCATGGCGGCGATGCTTGCTCCCTCCGCAGTCAATGCGGCGCTGAAATTCCCCCTTCCGCGCAGGCGCGCCTTGCCTTTTACGTCCATGAGCAGAGGTTCGGCCTGGATATCCGCCAGGTTCGCGTTGAGCGTGAGCACCGGCACGGTCGGGTTCGTGTCCAGGCTGATATCGGCGGACAACCTGCCTTCGTACAGGGCAGCTGCCAACGGCTCCGCCTGCACCACGCCGTTGCGCGCTTTCAGGTGTAACCTGAACCCGTCAAGACGCGCATCTGCGACAATCAGCCTGTCGATATTCACATCGCCATCCATATCCGCATAAGCGGCTGCGACTACGGGAACCGCGGCAAGCCTGCCGGCTTTCGTCGATGCAGGCGGCAGGTAACGGTCCAGGTCGATTTGATCAATGTCCAGGTCGAATTGCACAACTGGTCCGGATGCCTCGTTGTCCAGCATGAACTCGCCGGTCAGGCGCGTATCATCCAACTGCAGTTCCAGTTGGTCCAGGTTCAGGCCGTGCGCGGTCCGGTCAAAGCGGCCGGCCAGGGACACCCTGGTAAAGGTGTCATCGCCCTGAGTTGCGGGCAGTTCCTGTTTGAGTTGCCGCGCAAGCCGGCGTAGGTTGAAAGGCAGGACCTCCAGCTCGCCGCTGGCGGCAGGGTCGGCGAAAATATCGTTTACCTCGACGTTGCCTGAAGTCTCAAGTCCCAGACCCTCCAGGGTAAACCTGTCCAGGACCAGCGTCTCCTCATCCAGGTTCACGTCCAGCGTGGCCGACAACCGCGCCGAGGTCCTCCCGCCGGGGATGTTCCCACCCTCGATTTCGGCATTGATGTCCAGCGGAGCGATGGCAAACTGTTGTCCATCGGTTGCATAGGTGATGTTGCCGGCCAATGCCACAACGGCTTCCAGCGCCGGTTTGTTGCTGCTGCCGCGGAAATTCAGGTTGACATCAACGGGTTCACCGTATTTCAGTTCAGCCGTCGATACGTCGAGGCCGGACACTTCGTAGCGCACTCCATCCTGCTGATCGTCAAGGACGATCCTGGCGTCTTCGATGGCGACGCCGCCCAGGGCAACTGCAGCCAGGGGCAGCAGCGCCTCGTCACCTGCCGCGCCAGCGGCTTCGTCCACACCGTCGAGGTCATCCCAGTTTGCGCTGCCTTGCCCGTTGCGGGCCAGGTTAAGAACGGCGCCCTTAACGGCAATCGTATCCACCTCGTATTCCTCGCGTAACAGCGGGAGTGTCCTGACACGCAGCTTGACGTAGTCCAGGTAGGCTAACGGTTCGGCGCCGAACCCTTCGGCATTGGCAACACTGACCTGTTGGGCTTCCACCCCCAGCCAGGGGTACAAGGTGATGGCCAGCGGCCCGTCCAGGGTGATGCTGCGGCCCGTCTCATCCTGGATCCTGGCCGTGATCCAGTCCTTGTGCTCATTGGGATCGATAGTCGAGACCAGGATAACCGCAGCCGCGGCCGCGATAACGGCAAGACCGGCCAGCCAGAACAGCAGTTTCACCAGGTTCTTCAGGAGGTTCATCAATCCGCCAGGGGTAGCAAGCGCGCAGTCAGCAGATCCCGATGGGAAATCAGGAATATTGAACTTCAGCCATCATCGGCAGTGAGCGTAGCGAGGTAACGGCGCGCCTCGGCTACGGCCTCCCGGACCCTGGCGGGGGCGGTCCCGCCTGCATGGTCCCGGGCTGAAACGGAACCCTGCAGCGTCAGGTAATCGTATACGTCGGCTTCAATCCCCTCGTGGAATTGCTTGAGTTCGGACAGTTCAAGGTCTTCCATCTCGCTTCCCTGCCGGATGGCATACTGGACGAGATTGCCGACAACGGCATGCGCCTCCCGGAACGGTACGCCCTTCATGACCAAGTAATCCGCCAGGTCTGTTGCGGTCAGGTAGCCTTTCTGCGCGGCAGCCAGCATGGCCTTGCGATTGACCCGTATGGAGGGAACCAGGCCCAGGTAAGCCTCTAGGCACAGCTTGACCGTATCCACCGCGTCGAACAGGCTTTCCTTGTCTTCCTGGTTATCGCGGTTGTAAGCCAGCGGCTGCCCCTTCATGATGGTCAGCATGGTCATCAGGTCACCATAAACCCGGCCGGTCTTGCCGCGCACCAGTTCCGCCACGTCCGGGTTCTTCTTTTGCGGCATGATGGAGGAACCGGTACAGAACGCATCGTCGATATCGATGAAGCCGAACCCCGGTGACAACCACAGAATCAATTCTTCGGAAAACCGGGACAAGTGCAGCATGATAAGCGCTGCGGCGGCACAGAACTCGATGATGAAATCCCGGTCGCTCACGGCATCGATCGAATTTCCCGCCAGCGCAGAAAACCCCAGCAGATCGGCGCTCACCGATCGGTCTATGGGAAAGCGCGTACCGGCGAGCGCCGCAGCTCCCAGCGGCAACACGTTGATGCGTTCCAGGCAATCCCCGAGCCGTTGCCGGTCCCGCTTCAACATTTCGTACCAGGCCAGTATATGGTGGCCGAACGTGATCGGTTGCGCCGCTTGCAGGTGTGTATACCCCGGCATCAGACTGGCGGACTCCTGCTCGGCCAGTGTGACCAGAGTATCCATATTCTGCAGTAATAATGACTGGATGTTATCCACTTCGGCACGCAGGAACAGGCGCAGGTCCGTAGCGACCTGGTCGTTACGCGAGCGGCCGGTATGCACTTTTTTTCCGACTTCACCGACCCGCTCGACCAGCGCAGCCTCGATATTCATGTGGACGTCTTCCAGTTCCTGCCGCCAGGTGAATTTTCCAGCCTCAATCTCGGACAGGATGGCGCTCAGCCCGCCGCTGATTTGCCCGGATTCGTCCTCCGTCAACACGCCGACGCGCGCGAGCATCGCCACGTGGGCGATAGAGCCCTGAATGTCGTAAGGGGCCAGGCGCCGGTCGAAAGACACGGATTGGGTAAACTCCTCCACGAACCGGTCCGTATCTTCGCTGAACCGCCCGCCCCAGGGCTTTACTGTGTTTTTCTCGGTTGCCATCGGCAGGGACTAAGGTTGACAGTCAAACGCACAGTATACCGCAGTATCCACGCTATCGTCATTCCCCTGCTTGCGCGGGGGGCGGCCCTGCGCAGACGGAATCACTTCCAACGGCACGACGATGCCGGCATTTTCAACTCACTTCTCCTGCCATGCATCATCAGCCGCGTCGTAAACGTAACGGGGCAGCAACTCTCCCGCCTCGACAACGCATATCTCCGTCAGGCGCCTGACCCCCCTGGCTTCAAGGTAGTCCATGTGCAGAACCAGGTCCAGGTTGTGCAGGTATTCGGCTTCGATCACCTCGAAAGGCAATGTTGAACTGCCCATTGTCAGGCTGACGAGGCGCTTGAGCGCGGCCCTGGCGTTGTTCGCATGTATTGTCGTGTACACGCCGCGGTGGCCCGTATTCAGCGCCTGGAAGAACACCTCGGCGGCATCCGGTTCCCTGATCTCCCCGACGATGATCCGGTCCGGTCTCTGGCGCAGGGAGGTCGCGAGAAGTATTGCGAGGCTGAGAGAGGGAGTATCCCCGGGATCTTGTCGTTGCGCCTCCATTTGTATGGCATTGGGCGCGTTGAGCCTGATCTCGGTCACATCCTCACAGACCACGATCCGTTCTCGCTGCGGAATGGCAAAGGACAAGGCATTCAACAAGGTGGTTTTGCCGCTGTTGGTGGCGCCGGAAACCAGGAGATTATCGCCGCGTTCGACGGCATCCAGCAACACGTCTTTCATTGCCGCATCGATGGTATGGCTCTTTACCAGGTGTTCCAGGTCGAGACCGCGGCGCCGGTGCAGGCGAATCGACAAGGTACAACCTGAAGGCGTGGCGCTCGGCAGGGTCGCACAGACCCGGCTGCCGTCAGGCAGGCGGGCATTGATGACAGGCGTCCGGGCCGGTTCGAAATACTGCGCCAGCGCATTGGCAATCTGTTCGATCAAGGTGGCGACCGCGGCATCATCGGGGAAGGCAAGCGTGGTTTTATACATCCCCCGCTCCAGGTCGTCCGCCCAGATGTCGTCATAACGGTTGACCATGATATTGGTCACCTGGTCGTTATCCATGAGGGGCTGGATGGGGGAGAGATAGAATTTGACCAGTTCCCAGTCGGCGCTGGTTAACGCGGTTAACATGATTGTCCTTTATCCATATCCATACCTGTTCCTGGAAATTTGGGGTAATATCCCAAAAATCCTGCTAAAATTCAAGGCTGATGGAAATAACAGGAGGAAGCCGGCGTACGGAGTGCCGGCTGACAGGAATATGGATGATCTTCTGCCCCGACTGGCAAACTGGAGCGACCCCTGGTTCTGGGTGTGCTTTGCCGCAATTCTTTATACCAATACCGTTATCGGCTTCCTGCCGCTGACATCGGAAAGGGAACTGACATCGGCTGAACACCTGCTGATGCACGCGCGCCGGGTCCTGCTGCTCCTGTTCCTTATGTTGTTCCCGGGTTTCCCCCTGATCCTGTGGTTCCTGGCGGCCGGTGTTACCGGGGATCTTACGGCTGCCGGCACTATAGTAAACATAGTCGTCATTGACCAGGCCGGCAGGATGTGGGGCCTGATTGCGGGGGGACTGCTGGGCGGCGCGCTTACCCGGGTCGTATTCCTGCGCTACCTGTACCCGCGCTTCTCGTCCTGGTACATATTCAGGCGGGTATCGCAACGCGGCGACCAGGTTTCCGATATACGCAGTGAGGCCGACCGGTTCCGGAAAAAACAGTTCCTGCCCGGGAAATACTACCGGGCCGGGAACATATTCATGGGACTGCGCCAGGACAACACTCCCCTGCACGTCGCCGCGGATGACTGGAAGTTGTGGAACCAGCGGATGGTAGGCGCCACCCAGAGCGGCAAGGGGGTGTTATTCGGCGTGCAACTGGACCAGTCCGTGCGCCAGGGGTTTTGTACGGTCTTCTTTGACGTCAAGCCGGACCGGCACGCATTGGGGATAATGCGAAAAGCCTGCGAAGACAGCGGCAGGCGGCTGGTTACCGTGGATTTCAACGGCGAACTGCCGGGGAAGTGGTCGCCGTTCAGGACCGGCACCGAGCGGGAGGTCAAGACACGGTTGATGCACGCCTATAACCTGTCGGAGCGGGGCGACACGGCGGATTTCTACAAGATAGGGGAGCGGGAATTCCTGGAATCCGTGTTCGACAAGTGGAACAGGGAACTTATTGATTTGCCGAAACTGCTGAGGGCCTCAACGAAACCACCGCCGACCGTCACTAACCTGACCCGGGAGTTGCTGGCCCTGTCCGCACTGAGGCCCGGACGCAGCAAGGGAGTCGATATCGAGCGTGTGCTACGGGAGAACGCCGTCCTGTACGTACGCTCGTCGGCGACCGACCCGGTTGTCAAACGCGCCACCCAGGTATTCCTGCTGTGCCTGCTGCAGGCGGCGACGCGCATGCACAGGCGCCGCGAACGCGCCAGTCACCTGTTCATAGCCATAGACGAAGTCAAGTTCCTCGCCACCGATATTCTCGGGGACATGCTGGCGACCATCACCGGCTTCGACTGCCATATCGCCATTGCCTACCAGAGCCTGGGCGACCTGAAATCCGTCAACCGGCGCCTGGTCAACATCGAAGCCCTTGAATACAGCGTGGAGAACAACTGCAAGATGTCCCTGTACTACCAGCCCAATGACTTTGAAACTGCCGAATACGCGGCCCGGCAGAGCGGCACGAAACAGGCCAGCCGTTACCGCATGAACGTGGACATCAACAAGGCCGGCGGCGAAGTCTATGCCGACAGGAACCTGATCACCCAGGAGGACGTGTACTACATCCACCCGAACACCCTGATGATGCTGCCGTCCAGGGTGGCCATGGCAAAGATGCCGGGACGGCTGGCCGAGATTATCCATACCGCCTGGGTGGCCGTGGAACCCACATACCTGGACTGAACCTACCCCCCTCTATGTCGTTCCGCTCTTATCGTCGTTCCTGTGCATCGTCATTTCCCCGCTTGCGCGTGACAGGCTCTGCGAAAGCAGGAAGCAGGAACCCAGTGAAACACACAGCCGCCATAGGCGACCCTTTATTAACGCGGGACAGTCCTGACGGCTGTCCCCGGCGAAGTAACCCCAGGCCCATCCTCCCACTTCCGGGGCGCCCCCTTTGCCACTTCCCGGGCCAGTCCTGGCGTAGCCGTCGGACACTTGTTCAGGAATCTCAGCCGCGCCGCAAACGTCGCCGGCCAGGTGAACTTCCTGATGGCAAAATAATGGGACAGCGCCGGGTTACAGGCCCCGGGCCGCGCCGGCGATGACAGGCACAGCAGGGCTTCACAGGACAGGCGGGTGACGCCCGTCAGCAGGTCGGCGCCGGAAACCACCTTTCCCTGGCCAAGAATAAACAACAGGAACACTATGTAATATATCCGTTTCATTTCCTATACTCCTTTGAAAAAACTTCTGGACTCCGGGGACAGACCTAAGGTCTGTCCCCGGAAGCAATAGCGATCAAATAATAGCGCAAAACAACGCTTCCGGCATAAAAAAAGGCGACCGTAAGATCGCCTTTTCCGCCGGTCAGCTCCAACCTGATGCAAGCGCGACGGGCATGTCGCGTTGCTGTTGGACACTGTGAAGGTGACGCACCGGTTCCAGGAATGCCAGGCAGACCGTTATTTTCTCGAAACTGTCGAAATTATTGACCGCCTCATGGTAGTCAACAATGACGGAAGAGTAATAACCTTCCACCGCATCCTCGATACGGATCTCGGCAACGTAGAAGGGAGCACCAAAGCCCGTGACCGCAAAGGTCAGGTTCCGGTACTTGTCAGTAACCAGGTCACCACGGTTGACTTCGCCGTCCCTGACTATCGTGTACCAGCCATCTTCATTTTTCTCTGCCCTGTGGACAGAATCAATACCAGCAATGAGTTGATAATTTACGCTCATGATCGCTACCTCAAGAGTTGATTTCAAGGGTAGGCAATCCGCAACTATCCGGGGGACCCGGATAAATCCGGGTCGCCCGTTTACTCAAGATAAAGTATAGCTGATCGAAGCTGATTATCCAGCGTTTTATCCAGATCTTTCCTGCCGGAGTGCTTAATTTGCTGTGTAAATTCGGGGACAGAATTAATTCTGTCCCCAGCAAGCTGAGTTACATGCTGTCGGGGTGTGCAGAGATCTGATCATGAGAGTTTGGGACAACCATAAATTTAAAACGCTCATGTAATTTATGGTTGTCCCAAATTTGCTTTCTTGCGCAAGCAGGAATCCGTTAAAAAGTGACTATCTCCCTGTCCCTTTTCATCGGCTTCCTGTTATATTGGCAAGCTATGCAACAGGCACAGCTACAGCATTCCGCAGAACTGCCGGACACTGCCCGGTTTGATGCGCTTGAGCACTGGATAATCGTCGTCAGGGAACCGGGTACAAAGGGTCAATGGCCGTCATTTCCCTACCACGATGTCCTGCAAAAACGTTATAAACGGTTGCGCCGGGACGAAGACGACAGCGCCCCCCTGCTGCTGACCGACCTGCCCAATGACAAGGCCGGGCGCGTGGCGCTCTCCACCGTCAAACCGGACCTGTCCTCTTTCGAACTCCTCACCCTGGCGCGCAAACTGGCCGGCGGCCACGACGACTACCAGGCGACCGAACTGGGGATTGCCGTCATCGGCTTCAGCGCGAAAAAATCCGCGCGGGTGGCGGAGGCGCTGTTGGCGGCGGCGCTGGCGGCCGATGCGGAAATGCCCGACTACCACAGCAAGGACAAGAAAGGCACCAGGCTGGAACGGGTCCACCTGCACGGGGTGCCGGACAAATACGGGTTCGAGCGCACCTTCGCGGAAGACGAGGGCAATGCCCTGGCCCGTTACCTGACCGCCCTGCCCCACAATGAACTCACACCGGCTCTGTACCGCAAGCGCATCGCACAACTGGCCAGGGAATACGGCTGGAAAAGCCAGTTCTTCAGCATCGCCCAGCTTGAAAAGAAGAAGGCGGGCGCGTTCCTGGCCGTCGCCCAGGGCAGCCCGGAAAAGGATGGCGGTATCCTGCGCCTGCGCTATACGCCTGACGATCCGACCTCCGAAAACGCCCTGGCCCTGGTGGGCAAGGGCATCTGTTTCGACACCGGCGGCGTCAACCTGAAACCCCATAACTACATGATGGGCATGCACGAGGACATGGAAGGCAGCGCGGTGGCGCTTGGCGCCCTGGCGGCGCTGACCCGGATCAGGGCGCCGTTTCCGGTTGAATGCTGGCTGGCTATCTGCACCAACCACATCGGCCCGGACGCCTACAACCCCGGCGATATAGTGACCGCGCTGGACGGCACCACCATCGAGGTCGTCCACACCGATGCCGAAGGCAGGATGGTGCTGGCGGACACCCTGACACTGGCCTCGCGCAACAAACCGAAACTGATCATGGATTACGCCACGCTGACCGGCGCCTGCGTGTATGCCATCGGCAAGGCCTACAGCGGCGTGTTCACCAACCAGGAAGAGTTTCTGCCCCGGATGGTCAAGGCAGGCGTGGACAGCGGCGAACGGGTCTGGCCGTTCCCCATGGACGAAGATTACGACGAGGCGCTGGAGAGCAAGTTCGCGGATACAAAGCAATGCAGCAGCGACCCCGGCGTGGACCATATCCTCGGGGCGCGTTTCCTGCAGCGTTTCGTCAAGCACGACTGCCCGTGGATCCACGTTGACCTGTCCGCCGGCAACAACAAGGGCGGCCTGGCCCACATCCCCACCGACACCACCGGCTTCGGGGTGCGCTTTACCCTGAACCTGCTGCTGGATCAGAAACTGATGAAATAAGGGGTCTGTTACCAGACTCCAACATTCTCAGCAGATGCCCATGGCTCCTGAGGCGTACGCGGCCCGCCTTTCTGCAACAACTCAATGGAGATATTATCCGGCGTACGCAGGAATGCCATGTGACCATCCCGTGGTGGCCGGTTGATGGTCACACCGCTGTCCGCAATCTTCTGACAGGTGTCATAAATATCATCCACCTCAAAAGCGACATGACCGAAATTACGCCCGCCGGTGTATTCCTCCGGGTCCCAGTTATGGGTCAACTCCAGCACCGGCGCCGGCTGGCCCGGCCCTTCCATCCCTTCCACGTCACCGGGCGCGGCCAGGAATACCAGGGTAAAACGTCCCTTATCGCTTTCCATGCGCCGCACTTCCCGCATGCCCATGACGTCACAGAAAAAAGACATGGTCTTGTCCAGGTCGGAGACCCGGAGCATGGTGTGCAGATATCGCATTGGTTTTCTCCTTTATCGGGATTATTTATCTCATGTCATTCCGGTTTAAGTTTATCCCTGCGAAAGCAGGGACCGGAATCCACTATTTGAATCATATTTTAGCCGACGCCGGCCATCGCTGAAGCCTTAATCTGCGTGGCCGAAAGTCTATTAAGCGCATTGTCTATCAAGTTTACCGCATCATCAATATCTTCGTCTGTAGTGTCAAAGCCAAGACTGAAGCGGATGGATGCTTCGGCATCTTCAAGGGACAGACCTATGGCTTTGAGAACGTGGGAAGGTTCCGGAATGCCGGACGTGCAGGCCGACCCGGTAGAAGCGGCAAGATGGGGTTGAAGCACTTGTAAAATATCCTGGGCGTAGAAACCTTCGAAGCAAATATTGGCATTGCCGGGATGGCGGGATTCTCCGGTGGGGCCGTTCAATCGGATGGCCCAGGGCAAGTCCGACAATTTTTCGAGAAAGCGGTCCCGTCTTTGGCACAGGAGAGTATGTTTTTGCATTGCCTCATAGCCACTCAGAAGTTCGGCGGCCGCACCCATGCCGACGCACAAGGCCGTAGGGACGGTGCCTGAGCGTAAACCGTTCTGCTGTCCCCCGCCGTAGATAAGCGGTTCCAGGCGATCCTGTAACTCCCGACGGATGTAGAGCGCGCCGATGCCTTTTGGCCCGTACATCTTGTGGGCGGATAGACTCAACATGTCCACATGCTCGACAATTCCCCGCATGTCTACGGAAATAGGGGCCTGGGCTGCGTCGCAATGAAATATGGCGCCTGCATTCCTGACCAGTTCGGAAATTTTTTGGATGTCCTGAATTGTGCCGATTTCATTATTTACCGCCATGATGGAAACGGCGAGTACGTCTTCATCCAAGGCATTTTCCAAAGACGTCAACAGGACGTGGCCTTCATTGTCGACAGGTAGATGATCTACGGGAAAACCAAGTTGGTCAGAAATAGCCCGCCCGGCTGCAAGTACGCACTTGTGTTCAATTTCGCTGAGGATAAACCGCCGCCTCCTGCTTTCAGGATGCACACGTCGAGCAAGACCGAGCAAGGCCATGTTATTCGCTTCCGTGGCGCCTGACGTGAAAATGATCTCATCGGGGTCGGCGCTGACCAGACTCGCTACTTGGACTGCCGCCTGCTCCACAGCCTGAGAGCTTTTCCAGCCTAGAACATGATCTGCGGAGTGGGAGTTGCCGAAGGTTTCGCTGAAATGAGGCAGCATGCGGTCTGAAACGCGCTGGTCAACGGGAGTCGTAGCTTGATGATCGAAATAGATGGTTTCTGAAATTCTCATTTAGTTCAATCAGGTAGAATATAAAACCCTACTTTGGACAGAGCCAGGACGCCATATGCAAAACGCGAGAAAAACCTGCGATCACAGATTGACTATAACATATCCCAGACATTAAAATTGAACTTGAAATAAGTTGTTCGCAATTTCAATATCAAGAAGAAAGGACGCTTCCGTACATATTCTCCAATTACGATAGAGTCCCTGTAGAGAAACCAAGCCGATAATGCCGAACGAACGTGTCCATATTGCAAGCCGCTTTCTCAGATCAGTACGCATAGACACAGACCTGACTGATGGTTCAGCCTTGGAAGGGTATATTTGCCCACAGTCCTTCGCCGACGTTCTGAAAACCATGGCAAACCATATCTCCGAAACCGGGCAAGGGGCATTTACCTGGACGGGTCCTTACGGTAGCGGAAAGTCAAGCCTGGTCCTTGCGTTAGGCGCATTGTTGAATGGCAACCTATCTATGCGCGAGCACGCGGAGAAAGTATTTGGACCGGAACTGACCAATGATGTCGGAAAAGCGTTACCGCTCGGCCTTGAAGGATGGCGCATTGTTCCGGTCGTTGGCACACGAGATGATCCTGTCAGCGTTATTGGTGAAACCCTTTTACAAAACGAGGTCGTAGCGCGTCGACCCCGTGGAGGTTGGACCGAAAGCAAGCTGGTCACCTCACTCATGAATGCCGCCAAATACAGGCCCGAAACCTACGGCGGCCTTGTGTTGTTTATTGATGAAATGGGCAAATTCCTTGAGGCCGCGGTGAGAGATGGTTCAGATATTTATGTTTTTCAGCAGCTTGCCGAAGCTGCGTCACGGAGTGAAGGGCGTTTGCTTATAATCGGCATATTGCACCAATCATTTGAGGCATATACCCACCGTCTTTCACACGAGATACGTGATGAATGGGCCAAGGTACAAGGACGCTTCATTGATCTTGTTATCAGTGTCACGGGTGAAGAACAGGTAGAACTGATTTCCCGCGCAATTGAGAGTGATTACCAGCCTGAAGGCATGGACAAGCTCTGCACTGATGTAGCCATAGCTGTCCAACGGAACAATACGCCTGACGCTGAGCGACTTGCCTCCAAGCTTCTCGGATGCTGCCCCTTACACCCGGTCGTTACCTGCTTACTCGGACCCATCTCGCGTCGCCGTTTCGGGCAGAACCAACGCAGCCTGTTCAGCTTTCTGAACTCGGCAGAGTTGTACGGATTTCAGGATTTTCTGAAACACGCCGAGGCTGCAAAATTGTACACCCCTGACCTGCTCTGGGACTACCTGCGCGCCAACCTGGAACCGTCTATCCTGGCCTCGCCAGACGGACATCGCTGGGCTTTGGCGGCCGAAGCGCTTGAGCGGTGCGAAGCTCAAGGCGGCGACGAAATTCATGTCAAGCTGATGAAAACCATCGCGGTGTTGGACTTATTCAAAGAACGCTCAGGGATCGTTGCGAACTCTGACATATTGAAAACCTGCTTTCGTGAAATACCCTTCCGGGAGCTTGAGGAAGCCCTGTCGCAACTGGATAAATGGTCACTCACCATTTTCAAAAAATTCCTTGGCGTACACGCCATCTATGCGGGAAGTGATTTTGATATTGACCAAGCCACCCGGTCAGCCCTGAAAGAAATAGATGAGATCGATTTAATGGAACTTAAATCGCTTGTGGGCTTACATCCTGTCCTGGCCAAGCGCCATTACCACGAGACAGGGGCACTGCGCTGGTTTGAGGTCAACATTACGTCACTCAGTGAGCTGATTGAGGCTGTGACTTGTTTCAAGCCGGAAAATGGCACCATAGGCCAGTTTTTACTTGCGCTTCCGACTGCGGATGAAAGTGAAGAAGAAGCAAGGGAACGATGCCGGGAGGCAGCAAACCATCCTGGCCTATGGGATAGCACTATAGGTCTGTCCAGGATTTCCTGGTCCATTATTCCGCTAGCCCGTGAATTATTTGCATTGCAGTTGGTGAATAAAGAAAATCCCGATTTGACAGGCGACCCTGTGGCGAAACGGGAGATTTCGGAGCGTCATGGGGCCTTGCAATCCCTTATTGAGGAAGAGTTGCTCAAGACATTCGATACTGCTGAGTGGTTCAGCAGAACACACGACGGACGACATTTGCGGCGAGCCGATCTTAATTACCTTGCATCGGAATTGGCAAGCCTTCGCTTTAACAAATCTCCGCGCCTGCATAACGAGTTGTTAAACCGCCAAAAACCCTCAAGCAGTGCAGTAGCTGCACAAAACAGTTTATTGCGACATATGGTTTTGAACGAAGGAGAACCACGGCTGGGTATCGAAAAATTTCCTCCGGAAGTCGGTTTGCTTGAATCGATATTAAAAACGTCCGGACTGTATCGTCAAAACCAGGACAGGTGGCAATTCATGTCCCCTCTGGAAAGCATGGATCCCTGTAATTTAGTACCAATGTGGGACGCTGCAATCAATAACATAAAAGAAACAACTATAGCTGTCTCAGACTTGTATGCTCTCTGGCTTAAACCGCCATTTGGCGTTAAAGACGGACTACTGCCGATTCTCTCTGTCGCATTCATATTATCCCAACGGGATAAACTGGCGATCTACCGGGAAGGGTTGTTCAAACCTCGATTTGACGACGTGGACGTTGACTACCTGGCAAAAGATGCACGCACCATCCAAATCAGGTGGATGGATTTATCCGACATTGCTCGAAGGTTGTTGTCAGAAATGGCGGCAATCGTCCGGGACCTGGATGAAACCAACCAGCTTACTCAACTTGAACCGATTGACGTTGCCCGCGGCCTCGTAGCAATTTACGATCAATTACCACAATGGACCAAACGGACGATGCGGCTATCAGCCAATGCGGTGCGTATCAGAAACATGTTCAAGCACGCACGGGATCCGAACAAGTTTCTGTTTGACGACATTCCCGCAACACTGGGAGAGCATATCACCAAAATAGACGAGAACTCGCTACCCCACGTTGTCGATAATATTCGTGATGGCCTGGAGGAATTGGTACAAGCCTATCCTTCGATGCTACGTCGATTACGCCACATTATGTTTGAAGAGTTGCAAGTGCCCAATATGTCCCAACAATCCCTGGCGGAATTGCATGAGCGTGCGAAGAATATCAGCCAGGCAGTCGGAGACTTCAAGCTTGAGGCATTTATCGGAAGGCTTGCACAGTTCAGTAACAGTGACGCAAGCTTCGAGAGCATAGCCAGCTTGGCAGCAAGCAAGCCGCCCCGTAACTGGATTGATCCCGATCTTGATCGGACAGCAATCGAGATTGCTGAACTGGCGCAAAAATTCCTCCGGGCTGAAACATTCGCTCGGGTAAAAGGACGACCGGACAAACGCCATGCCATGGCCGTGGTGGTTGGAATGGATAACAGACCCACACCTTTTCACGATGAATTTGTCGTTACCGACCTGGAACGTACTCAAGTGGACGAGTTGATCAAACGGGTAGATAAAACACTTGAGCGCAGTGGGGAAAGACGCCGCAATATAATCCTTGCAGCCTTGGCGGAATTAAGCGCCCGCTATCTCAAACAAGCAGCAAACGAACCCAATGATTCAAAGCAAAAGGAACAGACAGCGTCATGAGTATCGTTGCCAATGAGCGGCATGTGTTGGGCTTGTCAGGTGGTCGAGACAGTGCGGCCTTGGCCGTATATATGCGGCAACATCACCCGGAACTGGATATTGAATATTTTTTCACGGACACCGGTAAAGAACTGCCGGAAGTGTATGAATATCTCGGGCGCCTGGAAGGTTTTCTGGGGCAGCCGATCTTACGACTGAATCCAGACCGGGAATTCGACTTCTGGCTTAAGCAGTACAATGATTTTCTGCCGTCACCGCAAAGCCGCTGGTGTACCAGACAACTGAAACTGCGGCCATTCGAACACTGGCTGCGCCCCAAGCTTGAAGACGGGGAAACGATCTACAGCTATGTCGCTATCCGTTCGGATGAGGAATATCGCGAAGGCTATGCATCCAAAAACGAGCGGCTTATAGTACGACTACCTTTTAGGGAAACAGGCATTGATAAGCTTGGCGTGCTTGAAATTCTTGACGGAGCGGGCCTTGGTTTGCCGACATACTATGCATGGCGAACCCGTAGCGGGTGTACATTCTGTTTTTTCCAGCAGAAAATCGAATGGGTCCGATTGAAAGAACACCATCCCGAAGCATTTAAGGAAGCCAAAGCTTACGAAAAAAATTCTCTGGACCAAGGTTCCCCATTCACTTGGAGTCAAGGCGAACCACTGGAAGAACTGGAAAAACCCGAGCGGGTACAGCAAATCCAGCAGGAACACGAACAACGTCTTCTACGTATGCGCGCCAAAATACAACCTAATCCACTACGGCCTGATTACGACCCGCTGGATATTGATGATTTATATGGACAGACAAAGGTTTGTTTAGCTTGTCACAAGTAGACAATCCAAGCAAAACCAAGTAAATATAAGCGCCGCTTCGGGAGTTGCAAACACAAACTTCAGCCCAACCACTCCGCTAATTGTTGATTCGCTTTCAATTTTGCACGCTGGTGCATCACGGCTTCAAAAATGGCAGTCAAATCCATCATCCCATCATCCACCAAAGGTAGAGTGGATGCGGCTTCCAGCAGGAATTGTTCTTTCATCCTGCCGTTAATATAAGCCGAGTTCCACCAGTCTGTAATACGGCCTTGGGAGTGATGCAATAAAGGCGCTGACGGCAACTTCTCTCTTTTTTTCCCGTTAGCCGTTGTGCTCGCAGGCATCAAATTCCAGAGATCGTTGTTGTACCATCGACTCCAGGGGAAGCAATGATCAACCTCATAACGCTCTTTCAGCCTTGCGTTGGTCCAGACACAATAGACAGATTCGCCGTTTTGCCGAAGCTCCTGCACTCGTTTGCGTACCGGTTCGGTATCACGGTGACCTTCCTCCCATTGCAACGCCTCGCAATAATCCTTCCTGGAATCAGGACTCTGGTCGGCGATGTGCCGACCCGAAATGGCCCATTGCGGGACACCGAATTTGTAATCATTATTTTTTATATCGTATCCCTGCATCAGCCTTGCCCACTCGTTGATGATAACCGGTTCCAACCAGCAGGCATATTGTCCCAGACATTGCCATACGCTGGCTGGTATTACGAAGACTCCAAAATCAGCCAGAGTTTGCTTATCGATGCGCCAGGGCTTGTCGTTTTTTGAACGTACCGTTTGCCTTTCACAGTTAAAAACCTGATCGCTTCTGCCGGGGTAAGTAATGTAGTTCGCAGGCATATCCTGAATATTTTTACAAACGTCCCTGATTGCGCCAACTACGGGGCGGGTGTGCTCAGCGTCAAACATTGCGCCAATTCGCAGGTCAAACGACGAAAACCTCGCTAACTGATAGAAATGTTCTTTTGCGAAACCAAGCCCTTTTTTCTCCAATGGTTTATGGCTTGGAGACTGGATAAGGCCGTGTTTCAGCACCAGGGGCATATAGAGCTTGATCCAGTATAACCCGACTAATCCAAAGGGTATCTCAACAGTATCATCGGTACGCTTGGTCACCATCCCCGGTGCCCCTTCCGCTATACGTATCAAGGCGCGCAACAAACCCAACTTATAGGTGGCTGACTTGTCGTCATTGACGATGATGTGGCGCAACAGCGGCAGGCTGCCCGTGCCATCGTCCAGCAATTGAAAGACCAGAGTCTCCCAGCGAACGTTTGACCTGGCCAGATGGTCCTCTGATCCTTCATAAAACACCTGCGCCAAAGCACGCTGTTTAGCGTATTTTTCCAGTTCTCCACTACTGACCGGATGGAAACCTCTGTCAAGGTTTTCCCGCTCATCAGTGCCGTAACGTAGCGTGAATACCAGAATTCCTCCTGGCGCCAGTAGTTCGCTGATGATACGGAATGCTCGCTCTCTCTTGTTCGGCAATACATGCATCCATACGGCGCTCAACAATATCAAATTGAATCGATGACCGGCAGTACGGAGGGATTTCAGTTCGGGCAGTTCATCATCCTGCCATATGACGTTAGCATGACTATCCGGTTTGGCCAGTTCCCGCGGTTTGGCCAGTTCCCGAAACTCCCTGCATGGCTCAACGGCAATCACGTCCCAGCCTTTTTCAGCCAGCCAGTATGCATCGCGCCCACTGCCAGCGCCTATGTCTAGGGCAATGCCCGGGTCATCTGGAATTAAACTGAACCAGGACGCGTGCAGAGATTCGGGCTTCAGGGAATTATACTTTGAGACCAGACTCGGCGCATTTTCTGAATAATAGTTCACGGTTCTCAATGATAGTACATCAATAGAGCCCAATCCATTTAATGGATTTTCTCCAAAACCCCCTCAAAAACCCTGAACGCCTCCTCCCCATACAAACAGAAAACCACTCTCACCAGCCCGGTTTCTCCCCGCAGGTAATCTATCGTGGCGGATAGCATGATCTCCGCGCAGCGTTCAATCGGAAAACCAAAAACGCCCGTACTGATGGCCGGAAACCCGATGCTTTTCAGGCCGTTTTCGTCTGCGACTCTCAGGCTGTTGAGTGTCGCGTTCCTGAGTTTTTCCTCTTCGTCCCCTTCTCCCTTGCGCGGGCCGACGGCATGGATGACGTGCCGCGCCTTGAGGTTGCCGCCGCCGGTGATTACCGCGCCGCCTACCGGACAGCCGCCGATTTCATCGCATTCCTGCTGGATGGCAGGGCCGCCTTTGGCGCGAATGGCGCCGGCCACTCCCGCGCCTAATATGAGCGAGGTATTGGCCGCATTGACGATGGCGTCGGTGTGGAGTTCGGTGATATCGCCTTCGGCGAGTTGCAGGGTTTTATTGTTGATTTGTATTTGCATTTTGCCTTCTTCCAGAATATTACATCTGCGCCCCCTTATCCACTTCGTTGTCCGTTCTGTCCAGTGGCCGTAGTGGTTATTGAATATGATTGAAGCATTGGTATAATTACTAAGGTACGGACAGTTGAAATCAACTTATTGTTATGGGCGAAAAATTAAAGAACTGGTTGCGAGGAGCAACATCTGTATTGCAGTTACATCCGGATACGTCATCAAAGATGAGAGAAAGGTTTTTGCAACAGTCCGCAGCAGAAGCGCTTTACCATGATTGGGAACGCATAGGTAATGATATAAGAACCGCGACAGGGAAGTACGAGCATGAGAGGACGACAAGGTAAAGCACCTGTCAAAAAAAGACAGTCAACCGTACAACGACAAAATAAACAGCAAGTTATTCAGGTCACGGAGCAGTTCAGTGGCCCTATTCCTCCACCTGATACGCTGGAAAAGTATAACCAGATAACGCCGGGCGCCGCTGAGCGTATTATCGCAATGGCGGAAAGAGAAACCGGCCATCGCCATGATACGGAACAACTGATCATCTCCAATGAATACAAAGAAGCCAAGAGAGGGCATATCTTTGCGTTAATTATCTGTTCACTGGGAATTTTAACAGGCGGTTATATTGCAATTTCAGGGTTGCAATGGGCGGCCATGGTCATAGGAAGCAGTGTGGTTATTGGTCTTGCCTCGACTTTCATTATTGGCAGGAATAGAAAGTAGATGATATGAAAACACAGGTACTAAGCTGAGAAACGCATGGTAGCGAGGACGGCTTAACAGGCCTGATCCGCTCTTTCACCCTGCCTGCCCAGGGTCCGTCCTGGTCCCCGCAGGCCAGGTTGGCCTGCAGGTGGTCGCAGTCCAGCGATTCCATTTACATAAATCCGGTCAAAACACCGAACAAGCTACTTGTGTTTTGATCGTTTCCTACCTAGAATACACACAGAAGTGTACACACAAGAGATTTAGATGACTACATTAAATAGCCGGGTATTCATGAACGGCAATAGCCAGGCGGTACGTATTCCGCAGGAATTCAGATTGAATACTTCACAAGTTGAAATTACCCGGAATAGAGATGGCGACCTTGTGATCCATGCAATACCTGAAAATCGCGGGACTGCGCTGCTTAATGCATTGTCAGCGTTTGATGATGAGTTTGTTGAAATACTTGAAGAAAATTATCGGACTCAGCCTACAGTGCAGGAAAGGGAAGACTTATGAGGTATATGCTGGATACGAATATCCTGATTTACCTGCTCAAGAACAGGCCTGTGTCAGTAGCGCAACGCTTCAACAAGCTGGGAGAGGATGCCCAGCTATGCATGTCTTTTTTTACCTATGCGGAAATGCTTAAAGGAGCAGAGCGCAGTACGCGCAAACACAGGGTATTGCGCCAACTGGGTCAATTAGTCAGGCAGGTTCCCGTGATTTATCACGTTAATCGTACTTTATGTGAACAATATGCCGCTCATTTTACCTACCTTAAGGAAAGCGGCATGCCTGTCGGCGCGAATGATTTGTGGATTGCCTGCCATGCCCTTGCAGAAGATGTAATACTCGTCACCCACAACACTAAAGAATTTAACCGGATAAAGGGGTTGTCATTTGAGGATTGGGTGGACTGGACGTGACGCGCCTTGAGATTGTCGCCAGCGGTGAGCAGCGCGCCGCCGACCGGGCATTTGATTCCCTATTTAAAAATTATAAGGTCTTTTAGCATTGCTGCCGTACGGGAATGGGATGCCTGGGCGCTCAGGCTTATGAATATCAGGAATATTATGCAGGTATTCCAAGTCGCTGAACTGCTTGAGCAAGCGGTTAGCATCATCAAAAACCTTTTCATAAGGATTTTCCTGTTGCTTATTTTTGAGTTGACTTTCTTTTTTCATAACACCCTCCTCATACCCTGTGGTGAATGGATATAACCTCGAATACCACTTTTATTTGTATAATAATCAACACACAGACCATGATAATGTCTTATCAACTGGTTTAAATTTTCGTCATCTCCGAAGTTGTCGATTTTTAACTTAATTTCTGGACCTGATAGATCTTTCATTGAAATGCCGCGTCCATGTGAGTGCCACTTTTTTGCATTTCCGAGTACTTGGGCAATTTTTTTAGCTCGATCTTTCTTCATCTGTGAGGTAACTGTATCTCCCTTTGCTTCTGTAACTTTCCAATCCTTAAATTTATACTTGGGGAGCCATTCAGTAACCAACGAAATGCCATGATTAATCGCCTGTTCAATATGAAATAATTGCGCAGGATCAAAATTATTTACCAAGTAAGCTATTTCAGCTTTAGCATCAGACTCATTCCATCTTTTATTCGTAGCTCTGTTCAGAAATTTGTGAATTGACGCTGGAATTTCCGTCCGTCATGCAACTATTATGTTTTGAAAGAACCTTCGGTATGTTGTCTTTGGTGTTTCAACAACAATTTTGGTAATCAGTATCATACAACCTACCTTCTTTAGAAGGTTATCTCTCGTGACCTGCGAAATTCTCACCTAAAGAGTGTAGCCGTATTTCACAAAAAAATTAAAAATTGATTTACCACCTATCATCGGTATCAGCAAAGAATATCCTAACTCCTGATGGATGATACCATATCGCCAGAAAAATACTGATGCTCCGGCAAGTTTGAATAACAGGATGACTGTTATCTGCTGAAGAATGACCATATTTGCCAGAAACTATGTCATTGGATACTACCAGAGCCAGTTTCTTTTTGCAGGTAGCTTATCGTATTGGAAAGCATAATCTCCGTGCAGCGTTCAATCGGGAAACCGAATACACCGGTGCTGATGGCCGGAAACCCGATGCTTTTCAGGCCATTTTCATCTGCGACTTTCAGACTGTTCAGTGTCGCGTTCCTGAGTTTTTCCTCCTCGTCCCCGTCTCCCTTGTGCGGACCGACGGCATGGATGACGTACCGCACCTTGAGGTTGCCGCTGCCGGTGATCACCGCGCCGACTGCATCTGTTTCCACTCGATAAATTCCGGTACCCGAAGCCTGTATCGCGCCAGTGCCGCCTCATGCAGGCGGCGCAATTCATCGTCAACCAGAGCAATGAACCTGTCGATATCTTCATCAGGGACACGGCCTTCTGTCAGGCTTGCAATGGATTCCGCAGTGGATGCAAGCCTGTCCTTGACGATGCGGCTTATGACTGATTCAATTATCGGCCTGTATTTATGCCTGAACGGATCGGGCTTGACGGCAGGGTCCTTTGAGAGATTGTACCGTTGGCATGACCGTTCATAGGCCCAGACGAACACGTCCATCAGCAGGTCGGGCTGGTTCAGTTCGTACACGCCCAGCATCCCTTCAATATAGATTTTTTTGGGGACGCCAACGAACGATAACGGACACAGCCTGTTTTTGATCAGCGGGATGTTGGCGCCCAGCCGCGCCACCCGCTTATTGACATCGGTAAAAGGCTGCAGGTACGGGATATGAACCATCAGGAAAAACGCCTGCTCAAACGGGTCGTCGATGGCCTTTGCCTTGTCCAGAATCAGCCTGAAATACTGCTCTACCTGTTGGGGGACCGCCAACGGCATGTAAACAGACCCGCCTATCTCAACGATCTTGTTCCGCAAGCGCCCGCTGTCATCCGGGTCGCTCATTAAACTGTCCGACAATACGGCGTGCAGGCTCAGGAAGGTATACATGTTGAAATCCACGTATTCCACCTCCTGAACCAACATCTCTATGGCGCGTTTGTGGTTCAGGATCATCGTCGCCTCAAAAGGGTCTTTTCCTTCGGCGAGCCTGCCGGCTTCAATCAGGTTCTGTGTGTCCATGAGCGAATAGGTGTTTCCTTCAAGCCTGCCTGGCAAGGCGTATCAACTACACATAGATGGCACGATACTGGCATAATACTGGCACGATATTGGCACAATTTTAAGTCGACCAGCAAGAAAACAGGGGCAGAACCGCCACTTGGTCACATCAGGAAAAACACAGTTGTAACAAAGACGGTAATCTTGTAGTCCATACGTTGCCTGAAAAACGCGGGACTGCGCTGCTTGATCTATTGTCAATATTTGATGACGAATTTATAGAAATTCTTGAGGAAATTTACCTGAACAGCCGATTTGATCGAATTTAGCAAGTTTATGAAATTTCCATAAACTTGCTAAATTAGCTATAATTCTGCCATGGACCCTGTCAGAAACCCCTTTACACCAAGCGCCGGCACGCCACCTCCGCAATTGGCTGGACGTGATGAACTACTGGAACGGATGCGTATCGTCCTGGAACGTACGCGGCTTGGGCGGCCATCCAAGAGTCTGCTACTGGTGGGGCTGCGTGGTGTCGGAAAGACCGTACTGCTGGACAAGATGTGTGACGATGCTGAGGCTTCCGCTATTCAGACTCTCCGTATTGAGGCGCCTGAGGGACGTTCCCTGCCTGCCATTCTTGCGCCGCAACTACGTCGAGCGTTATTGCGCTTGTCTGTTATTGAACAGGCAAGGGAATTGGCACAAAGAGCCCTGCGCGGGTTGGCCGGCTTCGCCACTGCGTTAAAGTTTAAATATAACGACATTGAAGTTGGACTGGATTTCGACTCAGAACCTGGACTTGCAGACAATGGTGATTTGGAACTGGACTTGCAGGCGCTGCTTGAAGTGTCCGGCCAGGCAGCCGCGAGCGCCGGGACGGGTCTGGCGCTTTTTGTTGATGAGTTGCAATACGTCGATGAAGACCAATTGGCGGCCTTGATTACGGCGCTGCATCGTACCGCCCAGCGTCGCTTGCCGGTGGTACTCGCAGGAGCGGGGTTGCCGCAGTTGCGCGGGCGCATGGGAAAAGCGAAATCCTATGCCGAACGCTTGTTCGATTTTCCTGAGGTAGGCCCATTAGCTCCGGCTGCGGCGCGTATTGCCGTCAGCAGACCCGCTGAGGCCGAAGGTGAAAGCATAGACACAGATGCGCTGGATTACATCATTTCGCAAACACAGGGTTATCCTTATTTTTTACAGGAATGGGGCAAACAGGCATGGGATATCGCCGAGTCATCCCCCATCACACTGAAAGACGTGGAAATAGCGTCTCGGTGCGCGGTTGCCGCATTGGACGAAGGTTTCTTTCGCGTACGCTTTGATCGACTGACGCCTTCCGAAAAGCGTTACCTGCGCGCTATGGCGGAATTGGGCCCAGGGTCTCACCGTTCAGGTTTCATCGCTGACGTACTGGAGCGCGGAGTGACGTCGCTGGCTCCCGTCCGCAGCCAGCTTATCGCCAAAGGAATGATCTGGAGTCCCAGCCATGGTGACACAACGTTCACGGTACCACTGTTTGACGGCTTCATGCGACGCATCATGCCCGGCGACGACTGGAAAACCGTATACTAGAGCAAGGAACTCCGGTAGCGTTTTTTCCCTCTCATCCTGCCCTTCACTCCAGGAGAGAAGGGATGTTAGTCCGGGAGCACTTGAGAATTGCCTGGGGCCATCAGCAAAGTCCAGATTGCCTACATACAGTACGAAAGGTACCGCAATACTGCATGGTCGCTTATATTCGTTCTTTGTTTCATCGTGTGTCACCATTAAGATCACATCCATAATCTTTTGCAAAAAGCTCCCGGTAGCGTGCAGCTAACTGCTGTGTCTCAGTACTCATCCTGCTTTCAAGCCACTCAATACGTTTGTCTTTTGCCGTCTCTGTCATCAGATCTGAGGGGATCTGCGGCACGCGCACGTCACCCCTGATCAGGGCAAACAGCCCCTCTAAGGACTTGCCTGATATTTCAATCAGAGAATCCGGGCAAATGAGATAGTTAATAATGCACCAATCAATATCGAAATTATTGAAAATGTCACCAAGCACATTATCATTTTGAGTATGTCTTTCAGCCAGCTTCCATGATATATGTGGGCTATTGAATTGGTTTGTATCATCGGGCATTTCACCATGCTGTCGTATAAATTGGTCTCTCCGCTTCTCTTTGAGGTCAATTCCAGGACCAAAATCTTCATTAATCATGTTCTTCACATCATTACCCAAAATGGAATCGACCATAACAGATATATTGAGTTCTTTCGTGAGTCTGGTCACGTAATCCAGAAACGGGGTTTCCATATGATCAGAGGAATCCCAGTAGCCTTTCCCAGACAGGATTTCGTCACCTAAAAGTTCTTTTTTCTTTATTGATTCCTGCTCTGCCTCGAAACTCTCATCCCATTCCAAATCCAGTTCTTCGGAGTTAAACATGTCGCGCTCGCTAGTAAGCTGTTCCAAACGTTCCATAGCAGCTTTTGTTTCCTCGAGCCACTGCCGGCGCCAGGAAAGACTGCCTTCGGCCAACAGGACGAAAAGAAGAGGCGCTAGATTGATGATGTCCTTCTGACTTGGACCATAACGATGCTTCACCAAGTCGTAGGCAAGACGAACCTGAGGACTGATCTTAATACTGAGTTGGACATCCTGTGAGGGGGGCACCGGTAACGGGTCAAGAGTTGAGGGGTCGTCAAGCAACATTTCGGCCTCAACTCCCAGCGCAGAAGCCAGCTTAATCATGGTATTCATGCGCACCGGCACATTTGTTTCTGAGGTTTCAACTCGGCTAATCTGTTTTTCTGAAAGTCCGGATTTTTTTGCAAGTTTGCGACGGGAGAACTTCTTCCGTGTGCGTAGATCTTTGAGACGTTTAGGATGGATACTTTGGTAATTCCTAACTGTGCCGTCCACCTGGCCAGAGTCAACTGTCACGTTGTCGGCAAGCGTATCCACCGCTACGCCCAGTGCACGGGCAAGACGCTCTGCCGTGTATTCGCGCGCATCATAGTATGTGCCAGAGGACTCGATTCGAGAAATCTGCCGCTCTGAGACTTTGGACTTTTCGTAAAGCTGCTTGTGAGACAGTCCGCTCTGAATACGCAATGACTTTAATTGTGCCGGGTTGATTTTCATAGTGTGCTTATGTCCATAGTTGATTACTGTTATATAATTTAGTTGCTGGGATAACATGTGGTCAGTGTGCCATCCTGAACACAAAAGATGCCATCGGCTTTCTTAACCTTACAACGGGCCTGACCAGCAAATTCTATTACGTCGTTCATTCTGGGTGTGTCCATTACCCTGGCAAGGGATCGGCGTGTTTCTTCCACGTCAATACCCTTGAAACGTTCCAGGTACCGCAATACTGCGTGGTCGCTGATTTTCATAGTTTTGCCTCCTGATTGATTTAAACTGTAGGCACATTATTAATCATAATTTAATGTAACTAAATAGACATTACATTAATTTATTGAATAAATTTAAGACATAATAAGACATTAAACAGCAGAGTAGTAAATATTATTTGTTCTTGGAGCACAGGGGCAAGAAATAGACAGAGGCACTGTAGATGATCTCGAACATCCCCTATGCCAGTCAGACACTGGTCGAGACGTAATATGTGGTATCCATTGACAAACTAATGGGACATTCGCCTCCGGAGCTTCAGCGAAAATCAATACATACAGGACATCGTCGTCCTGAAATCGAAAGCAGAGATTTAGCTGGTCAGCGCCGCTTTTCTAATCATACCGGCGTATTCGGCAAGTTTTTGCGGCTTCATTGGAACTCCTTCAAACCCCCCTCAAAAACCCCAAACGCCTCCACCCCATACAAACAGAAAACCACCCTCACCAGCCCGGTTTCTCCCTGCAGGTAATCCATCGTAGCGGAAAGCATGATCTCCGCGCAGCGCTCAATCGGAAACCCGAATACACCGGTGCTGATGGCCGGGAACCCGATGCTTTTCAGGCCGTTCTCATCTGCGACTCTTAGGCTGCTCAGTGTGGCGTTCCTGAGTTTTTCCTCCTCGTCCCCTTCTCCCTTGCGCGGGCCGGCGGCATGGATCACGTACCGCGCCTTGAGATTGCCGCTGGTGGTGATCACCGCGCCGCCTACCGGACAGCCGCCGATTTCATCGCATTCCTGGGACCGCCTTTGGCGCGAATGGCGCCGGCCACTCCTGCGCCTAAAATGAGCGAGGAGTTTGCCTCATTGACGATGGCGTCGATGTTGAGATCTGTTATATCGCCTTCGGCAAGCTCCAGGGTTTTATCATTGAATAGCATCTGCATTATTGCAAAGACGACATCAATGCCACTTTATCCGTCCCCGGAGTCAAGCAAATCAACCGAGTCGGACCCCGTTGATTCAATGATTTTCTTTTTCTTGACAAAAGAGCGTTCTCTCACCTATAGTTGACAAAAAGGAAACTCAAAATACAGGGAACTCTAATTGCACATTATATCCAGGAAGATTTTTAATGCTGCCGCAAGCAAATATCCGAATGACGCAGCAGCGATTGAAAGGACTTATAAAGTTCTGCGCAAAGGTGAGTTCAAACGTCCGGAAGATTTGAATAAAGTATTTCCGTCACTGGACAACTTCAAGCATAAGGATAAATGGTGGGTCATCGATATAGGAGGAAACAACCTGCGTTTGATCGCCTTCATTGGGTTTAATGATAATCGTATGTACGTAAAACACATTGTCAATCATGCTGAATATGACAAGCTCTCCAGACGCTATGCAAAACAGGCAAGCTGATATGGGATTTGCTGCCATCAAAGAACATGCCTTTGAACTATTCAACCAGGCGCCTTTTATCAGCCACATCAGCAATGAGGCTGATTACGCACAGGCATTGGCCCTCATGGACGAATTAATAGAGGACTATGACAACCAGCAACCACTCATTGACGTCCTTTCTGCTTCTATCGCTCGCTGGGAGGATAAATCGCCCGAGTTTAAGTCTTTTAATGACCGAATTGAAAAACTCGACAGCGGCATAGCAACGCTTAAAGTCATTATGGAACAACATAAACTCGGCGTTGCAGACCTGCCTGAGATTGGGAGTAAATCACTGGTATCCAGAATTTTACACGGTGAACGCAGGTTTACGCGTAATCATATCGAAGCATTAAGTAAACGTTTCAACGTAAACCCGGCATTATTTTTTTAACTCGATGAACCAGGGACGGTGCTGCAAAGAGATACTATCAATCCCCTCTCCCTTGCGCGGGCCTACGCCATGGATGACATGCCGTGCACTGAGATTGCCACCGCCGACCGGACAGCTGCCGTTTTCATCGCAGTCCTGCGCTTCCAGGTACAGAATACGGGAGTCTGTGATGGACGTATCAATGTCCCCTGATCCACTCCATCACCCTTCCCGCCCAGGGTCCGTCCGGGTCGCCGCAGGCCAGGTTGGCCTGCAGGTGGTCGCAGCCCTCAAGTTCCAGGCTGGTAGTCTCACCCCCTGCGGCGCGTAAAGCCTGTTCCATCTTCTGCGCCTGGGTGATCAGGTGGGGGAAGTCCCTGCTGCCCCAGGACAGGAAGAACGGTGGTGGCGTACCCTGGATATTGCAGATGGGGCTGGCGGCATCCTCATTGCCCTCCGGGCCCAGGAAGCGCGGGCGCATGGACAGGCCCGAGCCTTCGCGAAAGTCGAACACGCCGGAGACGGGCAGGCAACCGCGTACGACGTCCACGGGCAAGCCATAGTTTTCCTGCCAGTCCCTGCGTACAGCCATAAGGCTGGTCTGATGGCCGCCGGCGGAGTGGCCGGATATGAACAGGCGAGTGCGGTCGCCGTTAAGCTTATCGATGTTGTCGTAAACCCATTTCAGCCCGCTCATGCAATCATCCAGTCCTGCCGGGAAAACGTGGGCCGGGGCCAGCCTGTAACCGATGCTGACGAAGCCGATACCCGCCTGGTTGAATACCGGCGCCATGAATGCCATCCACTCCTTGTATCCGCTGGTCCAGCCGCCGCCGTGGATCATGATGAACACGTTGCCGTCCGGTTTCGGCGCCGGGTAATACAACACGCTCTGGTAGGGATTCAGGCCATAGCTGTCTTCAGCGCCTCCGATTTCCGCCGCTATTTCCAGTACGTACCTGTTGTAGTCCCTGGCAAAGTCGGATACGGGCTCCTGAGGGGGATGGTCTTCCGGTTTCATGGTGCTCAAGCTGCTTTTTCAATCAAATGTCTTGCAGCATCGACCGGTGAAGTAGTAGAGAATAAACCTAACTCTCTTCTGGAGGCTTCGTAATCCAACTCCTCTACAAATTCACTGACTTCAGAGGTTTCATCACTATCCGGTATTTGCAGCAACAACTCACAGAATTTCGGATGAATCAGGGCGCTCTCATCCCTGAGCCGATCGAGCTGCCATAGCTTACTCTGGGCTCTAACCAATACTCTCTGGATTTGTTTTGTTTCTGTAATTGCATCGAACTGCGCAGCATAGTTACTGGACAGAAAACTGAATGTTAACGGTACGCCTGAGTCCCGGACTGGTACGCTTTTTTCAAAATAATTCAGGAATTCTTCTCGTTCGTCTGTTACGACCTGCCTTATCGCTTTCTGCCAGGATTTGGGTGCAGACACGGCGGGACTTGTGCTTGATCCGGTTTTTTCCTCTTCAAGAGAAACACTGAAAGAGGAGGATTGCCTGGCCGCTCTTGACAGACCCTCCTCAATGTTTTCAGCAACGGAGGAATGCAATTCTCCGACATAAAATCTGTCCAGGGGAGGTGACCACTTATTTGACAGTGGGTTTGTTGAGTAATATTTTTCGGCATGGTTGATACACAAACTCAGAGCCTCTGCAATTCGAGCACCGAATTCACGGCCATAGATTTTTCTCAAATGAGGTTTTGAAACTACTTTTGCAGCGAGCAATTCCTGGTTGTCTCCTTTAACAATCGCTCCCAAAGTTATCCTCTCACCTGAGACTGGGACAGGTTCGATCTGAATACTCCTCCATGAAAAACCGTAACCGGGTAATTCTGGATACGATGCTGACATTAGTCCCCCTCTCTGACGGTCTTGCCTGGTATCGAAAGATTTAATTCTTGTTGTTTAATACCCAGACTTTGAGTAATGATAGCACGCATGTGTTCACTACGGACACTGAGAAATTGTATGAATTTGTCGAAAATTGGTGCGCCCCCTGGCAAGTTATCCGGGAGCAGGAGCTTATAGATTTCACCCCAATTTACTGACTAATATTCTTCAATACTCTCAAAAGCCTTCCTCCGCATCTGATGCAACTCTATTTCCGATTTGTTGCGCGCCAGGTGTTGTAAAAGCTGTGCATTTGAACAGGCATCTGGGGACGCGTAATTTGGCAAAGCTTCATCGTGGTCAATCAATCGAAAACGCCCTTTACCAGTAAATATCAGGTTGGTCGGAATTCTGTCCCGATTATAAATCCACTCATCGAATACTGCGACGCGTAAAACATCACTCCATCCTGAAATCTCTTCTTCCGTCAACTGATGGATTACTCGAAATGTGGGCGCCTCTTCAGCTTCAAGACCAAAAGCTATGTCATGAATATTTCCTGCACGGTAATCACCTAAGACACTGGGATCAACATGAACATAATAGGGCTGCAACATGGGAAGTTGAAGTTTCCTTGCCAATACTGCACAAAGCGCTTCTCTGGCTATGTCATCAATACTGATTAATTTTACAAATGCGTCTTTACGACCTTGATCAGTTGATATTTCGGCCTTTAATGTCGTCCCTTTGGATGACTGAACTGGTTGTGCACCCGGATAGGCTGTTGCGAGTCTTACCTGAAAATTATTTTCTGTCATTTTTTTCAGTCAACTCGCAGCAATGAATCACAGACATATTTGGGTTGAGTTTAAAGTCTTCGTTTACCAGGTTAAAGCATAACTGTGGTGGTTATGCATAGCAGATAAATTGTAGCATGTCATGGGTTTGCTGATTAAGTGGTGAATAAGGTCAGTATATGTAATATTTCAGGTTGACTCTGAACTTAACACGATTATTATAGAGTGTACTCTAAAATTTACGTTAACGTTCCATGGCGGAAATGACATTGCTGAACCGGTACCTGACAGCCTCCATCAACCAGGACCTGGCCGAGAAAATAGTTTTCCTGGGCGGGCCGAGGCAGGTCGGCAAGACGACGCTTGCGCTCAGCCTGCTCGAAGGCGCTGATGAATCCCACCCTGCATACCTTAACTGGGACCTTTATGAAACCCAGCGGATGCTCCTGGACGGTGGTCTGCCCGCAGATCAATCGCTGCTGATATTCGACGAGATACATAAATACAGGCACTGGCGCAACCTGGTCAAGGGTTTTTACGATAAATTCAAGTCCACAAAGCGCTTTCTTATCACCGGATCTGCGCGGCTGGATCATTACAGGAGGGGGGGTGATTCATTACAGGGACGTTATCACTACTACCGCCTGCACCCGTTTTCGTTGTATGAATTGAACAACAAGCCGACCCGCTCGGACTTGTCTGTCCTGTTGCGCTATGGCGGTTTTCCCGAGCCGTTTTTGAAACAGAACGCGCGCCATTGGAAGAGGTGGCAGCGGGAGAGGCAAAGCCGGGTAATACAGGAGGATCTGATAAACCTGGAAAACGTGAAGGAGGTCTCTCAACTGGACCTGCTTGTGCGGATGTTGCCCGACAAGGTTTCCTCCATCCTTTCTCTGAATAAGCTGAAACAGGACCTGTCGGTAGCCTACGAAACCGTGGACCGCTGGATTACGATCCTGGAGAACCTGTATTACTGTTTCAGGATATCTCCCTACGGGCTGCCCCGCCTTCGGGCCGTGAAAAAGGAACGCAAGCTGTACCTGTGGGATTGGTCGCTGTGCGGGGATGAGAGCGCCCGTTTTGAAAACCTGGTAGCGTCGCATTTGCTGAAGTACTGCCATTTCCGTGAGGATACCGAAGGCAGTGAAATGGAATTGAGGTTTGTCAGGGATGCAATAGGGAGAGAACTGGACTTCGTGGTAGTTGAGAACGATAAACCGCTGTTTGCGGTCGAGTGCAAAACAGGGAATAGGAACCTGAGCAGGAACATAGCTTATTTCTCGCAGCGTACCGACATCCCGTATTATTACCAGGTGCACACGGAGGACAGGGACTACGAACGGGCGGAGTTGAAGGCGAGGGTTCTTCCTTTAACCAGGTTCTGTGAACTGTTGAAATTATGAAACCTTACCTGGGGCGAACCGGATTCGTCTTCCGGGTTACCGTTACTGAATGATGATACTGGCGAGTGTTGTGGCCTGCTTGGTGGTTTCCCGGGGGGCCTGCTCGATAAATTTTACCTGGCGTTGCACGATGTCGAGTGACTTTAACTGGTAAACCAGTATCGAACCATTCGTCTTCAAGTTATCGGGCAGTATTACTTCCAGCCTGGTGTTGCGGATGGTACTGGTAATCGGGGCCACGACGGCCATTCCGGTATGATCGTTGAATGCCTTCCTGGATATGACGAAGGCCGGGCGGCGCTTCATTATCTCGTTGCCGCTGCTGGGGTCGAAGTCAAGCCAGACGATGTCTCCCTTGTCCGGCGTGTAAGTCAAATCAGTTCCTTGCCGGCCGGAGCCTCAGAGAGCCATTCCCGATCCTCGTCGGTCAGTCCGAAGTTTTCCCTGGGGCTCCTTGCCAGCAATTCTTCCAAGGTAGGTTCCTTGGCTGCGGGAGTCAGTACTATCCGGCTATCTTCCAGTGACAGGTTCAGCGTCGAACCTACCTCGAGGCCTAGCGTCTTCAGGATTGCTTTCGGGATACTGATGATATTGGCGCCTCCCGATTGCCTGATTGCGAGTTGTGTCATCATGCTTCTCCAGTCATACAAGATCGTCTACAAAGTTTTACTAAAGTATAATATTTAAACGTCGGCGCCGCAACAAATCAATGTGTCGCGCTGACCGGCTTCAGGCTAGCGGGCATATATTCCGGGTCGTGAGCGCGCTTGATAACGTAGGCATGGATGGCGTCGGTTTCGGTTTTCTCCAGGTACGTCCGTGGTTCAGCCAGTTGTGGGGCTCCGCATCGGCATTCACCAGGCGCTCGTCGCTGACCCCCGCGGCCCCGGCTGTGCTGCCGCCCTGCGGCGCTTCGCTGCGGTCACAGGCGCAGAGGAACAGGCATGACGTGATGACAACAGGCAATAAGATACTAACGCGCATAGCTGTCTTTACAACGTGAGTGGATGGTGGATTAAGTTCAGTTAAGGCCGGCGGACCTTCTCAGCTCGTCGGCGCGCAACTGGGCCTTGTGAATGATCTCTGCTTCATCCATGGTAAGCACTTGCTTATCCTGTACGACAACGTTTCCGCCGACCAGCACGGTTTCCACGTCCGCGGCGCGGGCAGAATAGACCAGGGTCGCGAACGGGTCGTGGATGGGCCGCAGGTGGCTGGCCAGGGTGTCGACGATGGTGACGTCCGCCAGCTTGCCGGTGCTGAGGCTGCCGATCCGGTCCGCCTTGCCGCAGGCTTTGGCGCCTTCTATGGTGGCCATGGCAAACACGTCCCGGGCGGTCAGCGACACGGGATCCCGGGTGGTGACTTTCTGCAGCAGCGCCGCGTCCTTCATTACCTCGAACATATCCTGGGTATTGTTGCAGGCCGGGCCGTCACAGGCCAGCCCGACGGTGACCCCAGCCTGGCGCAGCTTCAATACGGGGGCGTTGCCGGAGGCCAGGATCATGTTCGAGGTGGGATCGTGCACCACGTGCGCGCCGTGGGCGGCAATGGCCTCAATCTCGGCATCGGCCAGGTAGATGCAGTGGTTCAGCATGACTCGCTCGTTCAACACACCGGCGTCGGCGAGGAATTCAACGTTGCGTTTCCCGGTGCGCGCCAACATCAGGTCGTTGTATTCAGGCGTTTCCGCGGTATGCAGGTGGACACCCACTCCGTCGTCCCGCAACGCGCAGGTGTCGGCCCAGTACTCGTCGGTGGCGGTCCAGGGCACCAGGGGACCTACCCCTATCCCGACCCGGTCATGGGCGCGCCAGTTTTGCAGCAGCGCCTTGCTGCGGGCATCGATCTCGCCGGTCGTTTCGATAAAGCCCGGGGCAAACTCCTCATCGCTGGAACAGCGGAACAGCAAGGCGCGTATCCCCGTCTCGTCCAGGGCCGCGGCGGCCAGCGCATCGGCGCCGTCGGTATAGCGTGACGAGAAGAAGATCTCGCATACGGTGGTATTGCCGGCCTTGAGGTTCTCGATGGCGCCCAGGGTAACGGCCAGCGCATAGTCTTCGGCATCCATCTGTCCCATGAACGGCAGTTGCGCCTCGGCCAGCCACTGCAGCAGGGTACGGTCGGCGCCCAGGGAACGGCCCAGGGTCATGCACAGGTGGGTATGGGCATTGACGAAACCGGGGATGACCAGCTTGTTGCGGGCGTCGATGGCCGCTGCTCCCGGCACGTCCGGGCCTGCGCCTGTTCCGACGGCCGTGATGATGCCGTCGTCTATCCTGATGTGGCCGTCCTTCAACAGCGGTTGTACAGGATCGGCGGTGAGGAGGGTTCCACCTTGAATGATCGTGGTTTTCATGAGTTCATGTGACGCTGGCTGGTCCTGTTAACAGGGGACAGATTTCAAATCTGTCCCCGCAACCTGTGAACCTGTCCCCATAGGGACTTCGGCTTAATAACTCACCCTCACATTGACGCCGCCCCAGCGCGGTTTCTCAAAGGATATCTCGTCCGCCCCGCCGATGGTCGCCAGGTCGAATGTGGTCGTCTGGGTGCGCGAGTTGGAGAAGTTCTTTACGAATCCTGCGATGGAATAACGCCCGTCCGCGCTGCTCCACTGGACGCGGGCATTGCCGATCCAGCTTGCAGGCATGATATGGCTGTCAAAATTGTTGATGTTGCTGAAACTGGACGAGGCATAGGTGCCGTCCAGTTGCAGCGTGACCGAACCGCCCATAATGACGTTGGGCACGGTATAACGGCCGACCCCGGAAAACTGGACCTGCGGGGTGAAGGTCGGTTCGATGTCCCTGAACGTGTTGTCCGCCACCTCCAGGTCTTTCACTTCGGGGTCTATGTAACTGAAACCCAGCCAGATGTCCGCATTCTCCACCGGGTTGGCGATCAACTCCGCCTCGAAACCCCAGTATTCGGCATCGGCGTTGAACACCGCGCCGGAGGTGCCGACAAACTGGAATGCCTGGTAATCGTTGTAGTCGTAATAGTACGCGGACACATTGAAACGGGCCTTGCCGCCGAACAGGGTGGATTTGAAACCGGCCTCGTATGACCACAGGACCTCTTCCTTGTACCCGTATTCATCCTGGGTCAGCGTGGTCAGCAGGGGACCGTTGAAGTTGCCCGCCTTTACGCCGCGGTTAACGCCGGCATAAACAAGCAGGTCGTCGTTGGGCGAGTAGTTGAGTTGCAGCTTGCCCGACCAGAGGAAGTCCGAGGTCTTGTCCTCATACGGGGCAAGAAACTCGAACGGCACGCCCGGCACAAAGATGAGGCTCAGCGGCTCGGCCCCGGCAAACTGCGCGCCGTCAGGGTAGCCATCCCTGACGTTGCGGTACAACCGGTTGGTGAAGGTGAAGTCCTTCTCTTCGATAATGCCGCGGAACCCGGCCGTGACCATCAACTGGTCGGTCAGGTCGAAATCGACGTGGCCGAACAGGGAATAGGAATCGGTCACCAGGTCCGTATCCGTGGTTGCCTCCAGGTACAGGTCGCCCTGGTTAAAACCGGTCTCGCCCGTGAGGATGTTAAGCGGAGTCCCGCCTATACCCGGCACAAAAAACGGAATGCCGTTAGTGGAGTTGAGTACCGGGCCAAAGAAATAACCGCCGAAAATGTTCAGCCCGCCGATGGTGTCCGCGAGGCCCTGGGCGGCCTTTGCATCGATATTAAGGTAATAGGCGCCGGCGATCCAGCGCATGCGATCGGCCTCGCCTTCCAGGCGGATTTCCTGTGAGAACCAGTCCATATCGGTCTGCCGGAAATAGATGAACTGCGGCACCGGGGCATCGCCCACGTCCAGTGATTGCCGGTGCTTGATGTTGGAAAACGCGCTCACCGATACCAGCCTGGCGAAGTCCAGGTCCCAGGTCAGCTTGCCTGAGATGTTATACATCTCCACCTCGTTGCCCGGGTGGGGGGCGTGGTCGTTGGGGCCGGCAAAATCGTGGATCGGGTCCGGGTCGAAAAACCCGAACAGGTCGCCTTGGTCATTAGGGCGCACACCGTCCAGGTCGCCGTCAAATATGGAGTTTTCACAGCCGCCGTCGGTGACCCTGATCATTTCACAGGTGGTGCGCACATCGCGCTGGAACGCAGTATTCACCGTATCGTCGAACACACCGTCGCCGTCGGTGTCATCCACGAATGCGACCGTGGGGATACTGTTATAGGCCGCGGGCGCCCATTCCTGTTCGCCGTAGTTGGCCGACAGCAGAAATTCCACGTCCTCATTGGGTTCGAATAACAACTGGCCGCGCAGACCCCAGGTCTCCTCGCCGTACTTGTCATGTACGTCGACATCGGGGTTGAATGTCGCGGGCCGGCCGACGGCCTGCAGCAGGCCGGGTACCGGCGGCATGTCTTCCGGGGTGAACGGGTTGTCGATGAGATCGTCATGGTAGATGAAGACCCCGGAAAGCCTGGCCGACAAGGTGTCCGACAGGCCGCCGCTCACTGCGCCTTCCGCCCTGACCGTATCATAGGAACCGTAGGTCAAATCAGCGAATGCTTCGGATTCCTGTGAGGGCTTGTTGGTAACGAAGTGGACCAGCCCGCCGGTCGCGTTGCGGCCGAACAGGGTGCCTTGCGGGCCTTTCAGTATTTCCACCCGCTGCATATCGAAGTTGGCGAACAACTGGGCCTGCTGGGCCGCCTGGTAGACCTCGTCCACGTACATGGCATTGGGCGCCTCGGCATGGTCGGCAAAATCGTTCTGGGTCGCGCCGCGGATGGTAAACTCGTTGCGCTGGTCGCCGCCGCCGCCGGACATGGAGACGCCGGGCGAATAACGGGCTATCTCGATGCTGTTGGCAATTCCCAGCGCTTCCATCTGCTCGCCGCTGATCGCCGTGATGGCAATGCCCACATCCTGGATGGATTGCTCGCGTTTCTGCGCGGTGACGATGACTTCCTCAAGCAGGCCGCTCTGGGAAAGGACCGGTTGGGCAGGGATTACGACGAGTAACAAGACAAGTAACGGACTGCCGATGCCGAAACGGCCTGAAAAAAAGTGATTCATAACCTCCTCCCCACATTCAGTATGTCAAACCAATCTACCTGACAAGGTATGTGTGGTCAATACAATCTACGAGAACTGATCCGAATGCGGATTTCCATGATCTGCTACGGATGTTACCATGCGGGTTTTGGGGTCAGGTCGCACAATACACATACAGTGCAGGAGCTGGATTAACAAAGAGGGGGATTGTAACGCATGACTGATACACCGATCCGGGAGATGGAAGATAACATCGACGGCGCGAACAAACGCCTTGAACCGTATCCCGACTACCTGAAGGCGGAACTGGGTCTGCGCAACCACTGGTATGCTGCGTTGTTCGGCCATGAACTGGAAGAAGGGAAATGCAAGGGTGAGATGATAATGGGGGAACGGATCCTGTTCAAACGGGTTGACGGCGATGTGTACGCCATCGCTGATCGCTGCCCGCACCGCGGCGCGGCCTTTTCAGCCCGGCCCGAATGCTACACCAAAAACACGGTGACCTGCTGGTTCCATGGTTTTACCATCGATGTGCGGGATGGGATGCTCGTGCAGATCGTTACCGACCCGGACAGCAGGCTGATTGGCAGGCTCAAGCACAAGACTTATCACGTGCAGGAGATCAACGGGGTTGTCTTTGTGTTCATGGGCGACATGGACCCGCCGCCGCCCATAGAACAGGACCTGCAGCCGAAATTCCTGCGGCCCAAACTGGCGTTCCACCCGGTTGCGCGCAACAAGTTCCGGGCCAACTGGCGTATCGCCGCGGAGAATGGTTTCGACGCCGCACACCTGTACGCCCACCGCAAGGCCGGCATATTCGATTTCACCGATGCCAGCATGCCTCTTTCCAGCTTCCCGAAAACGCCGGATTCACTGGAGATCATCGATAACGACGAGGGTCCCTGGGGCATTGTCAAGGTGGATGACTACACGGTCTGGACGACGGAGATCGAGGGCGAGACCGTGAACGCGGTGAACCTGGACCCGGACAACATCCCTCCCCCGGATGTGCCCCAGGAGACCGTAGTGGGTATTTATCTGCCCTGCGGACTGGAGGTGGACTGGTGGCCGGCCCCCGGGGTGCTGCACTTCGAGTGGTTTACGCCCATCGACGAAGACCATCATATGTATTTTATCTGCCATGCCACCGAAGTGAATTCGGATGAGGAAGCAGAAGCCTTCTACAAGGCGTGCCGGGAAGAATACATACCGGTCACCTGGAAGGCGGCAACGGACCAGGCCGCGCCCATGGGTGACGGCGCCGAATGGGGTTTCAACAACTTCGATGCATTCGGACGGGAACAGATCCACCATGTGTATCAATACGAAGATTTCTGGCACCAGGAAAAACTGATCCGCCCCGACATGACCGTATCGAAATGGCGCATGCTGGCCAACAAGCGCATGCGCGGCATACAGCAGCGCCAGGGCTGGGCCAGGATGCAAGGCTGGTCGCCGGACGGGCAGGACTATGACCCGAAGAAGACCTGGTAGATGACGGACTTGCCTAGGGGACGGACTTAAGTCCGTCCCCGGATGAATCCGGGAATAATTAACAGTAAAAAAAGACCGAGTAATCATGACTGATAAAACCGAATTATCCGTAAAAGACCTGTTCGGCCTGGAGTACTGGCCGGCGCTGCCCGCGTTCCTTATCTCCAGCGCAGATGATGCGGGCAAACCCCACGTGGCGCCTTACAGCCTGGTGTTCTTTCCTTCGTATACCAACGTGGCAGAGGACGAAGATACGCCCAAGATCATCTCCCTGGTCATCGGCGATTACGACACCTTTGCCGGCGCCAAGGAATCGCGCACCTACCGGAATATCACCACTACCGGGGAATTCGTCGTTAACGTACCCACCGCGAAAATAGCTGAAGGTGTGAATACCACCGTGTTTCCGGCCGATGACAAGTTTGCGGCCTCGGGGCTGACCCCCGAGCCTTCCGTAAAAATAGCCGCGCCGGCAGTAGCCGAATGCCCCGCCAACTATGAATGTGAACTATTGCGGGTGGAAGAACACCGCTGGCTGGGCGAAGTCATCCACGGCAAAGTCGTCGCGGTACGGGTCGATACATCTTTGCACAACACCCCCGCCAAAGACCGCATGGCGTCCCTGGCGCCCGTCCTGCATTACGCCTACGACCATTACAACGGCACCTACTACGGCCTGGGAGACGCCTTGCTGGAAGAGATAGACGAATAGGACATCTGGGGAATGGGGACGGACTTAAGTCCGTCCCCGGTGACCTGAATTCCGGCCCCGGAAGCTACACAGTAAATATCAGACGAATTCGGAATTCAGTGGTTTGCCCAGTCTTGAGGCGCCCCAGAGTTCCAGGTTGTTCTCGTGTGCCAGGGCCGCGTGCAAGGCCATGGCCTTGGCATCGCGGTTGAGTTGCTGTAACGGGTGTGTCTCCTGTATAGCGGTGCCGCCGGACGCCAGGAACAGTGACTCGATTGCCGCAACGCATTGTCTGACCGCGCCGGAACTGTAGACCCGCACCCGGTTTCGTTCCACGACAGGCAATTGCTCTCCGGCTTCAGCCTTCTCGCGCACCATGGCTGCGCCACGCTCCATCATCAGTTCCGCCGAACCCGTCTGCAGCATCGCTTCGCCGAGGAGACGGTGCGCCTGGGCAGCATCAACCTGTTTGTGTATGGAAAAAGGCAGGTTGCGGTTTTCAATATGGCCGATAAAAACCTCGACCGCCGTTTGCGCGGCGCCCAGGGCCGGCCCGGTCAGGTTAAGATAAAGCAGGCCCAGCACCGATGACTTGAACAACGGTGACCGGTCTTTACCCAGTTCCCCGGCTATGGCGTCCATAAAACTGATTGTCCTGTGTTCCGGAACAAACGTGCCGCCGCCTGCCAGGCTCTTGCTGCCGGTGCCGCGCAGGCCTGTCACCTGCCAGTCATCGACAATGTCATACTCATCCCTGGGCAACAAAAAAACCCTCATTTCAGGCGGACCACCGTCCCTTTGCACCAGGCCGCCCACCGTAGCCCAGCGCGCAAAATCACAACCCGAAGCGTAAGGCCATGTCGTTTCCCCCAGTTCATATCCACCCGCTACCCGTTTTGCCATGGCCCTGGGTTGCAGTACGCCGCATACCAGGGTGTTGCTGTCATCTTCGAAGACTTCATCCTGGGCCTGCTGCGGATACACCCCTATCATCCAGATGTGCATCTGCATGATAGCCAGTACCCAGGCAGTGGCAGGACAGGCCCTGCCAACCTGTGTAATAAGGGGTATTACCTCTGCCATCGAGAGTTCCGGCCCGCCGAAACGGGCGGACTGGTAGACTCTGAACAAGCCTGCGGCGACCAGTTCGTCCACGGTCTGCTGTGATAGACGGCGCTCTTGTTCTGCTTCTCCGGCCCGTTCTCGATGGGCAGGCGCCAGCGCTGCGATGCTGTCGAGGTATTCGGTAATGGAAATTCGATCGGTCATGGTTGTTTCCCCGGGAGTGCCCTTTTCAGGTTCGTATATAATCCATAAAAACGATAACATCATACTCTTACTACTGCATCCATATTTCCTGAATTGGAGTCCGGAATGATCATCGAAAACCAGGAACAAGTTACCGAAGCGGTACTCAGCGAGTTGCAGCGGATCAAGGACCCGCGCCTGAGGGAAGTGCTCTCTGCGGCGGTCCGGCACCTGCACGAATTCGCCCGTGAAGTGCAACTGTCAGAAGCCGAATTTCGCAGGGGATGCGCAATCCTCGCGCAAGCGGGGCAACTGACGACCAAAAGTCATAACGAAATGGTGCTTCTGGCCGGCACAATGGGTATATCGTCACTGGTCTGCCTTTTGAACAACGGCCGCGACCGGGATGAAACCACGGCTAACCTGTTGGGCCCGTTCTGGCGTGAACACTCGCCGGTAACGGAGAACGGCGGCTCAATCGTGCGTTCAACCACCATCGGCACGCCGTTGTTCGTGACTGCCCGGGTCGAGGATAATGACGGTAACCCTGTTGCCGATGCAGAGGTTGACGTATGGAACACCTCCGCGGAAGGTCTGTATGAGAACCAGGATCTTACCCAGGCCGATATGAACTTGCGCGGTAAATTTCGCACCGACAAATACGGTCGGATTAATTTCCGTACCGTGAAACCCGCAGCCTACCCGGTTCCTGTGAACGGGCCGGTCGGCGACCTGCTCAAGGTTCAGGGACGCGCCAATATGCGGCCCGCGCACATGCATTTCCTGGTACACAAACCGGGCTATAAAACGCATATCTCACAGGTTTACGTCAATGATGACCCCTACCTGGAAACCGACGCACAGTTCGGCGTGACCCGGGCACTGATCGGAGATTATGTTTATCATGCAAACGAGCCAGCGCCGCACCCGGAAGTCACCGGACCGTGGTATTCCCTTGATTTCACCTTTACCATGGAACCGGGTGACGATTCCCTGCCGCTCGCGCCGATCTCGGGCAGAACGGAAGGAGACCAACGGCCGGAGCAGGTAGTGTGGGAGCGTGCTTGACATTATAACGTTATGACGTTATAATGTCTCACATGAAGACAGAATCCAAACGGGCAACCATCTATTTATACCCTGAGCTTCACCATGCATTGCGCCTGAAGTCAGTTGAGACAAACCGTTCCATCTCGGACATGGTGAACGAAGCTGTGCAGTTAAGCCTTGCAGAAGATGCGGAAGACCTGGAAGCCATATCAAATCGCGCCAAGGAGCCGAACCTGGTGTTTGAAGACGTAGTAAAGGATTTGAAACGTCGTGGAAAAATATAAAATCCTTATCAAGCCTTCCGCAGTAAAGGAACTTGAAGCAATCCCCCAAAAGAAAATACGGCAACAAATAATTCGCCGGATTCAGAGCCTGGCAACAGAGCCCTTCCCGCCTGGCGCCAGCAAGCTAACCGGCAATGATAGATTCAGACTGCGTCAGGGTGCATATAGAATCATTTATACAGTATGGAAGCTGCAACTTACGATCAACGTCATCAAGGTCGGACACAGGAAAGATATTTACAGAAATCAATAGACGCGGGGTCGGTCCCTGGACTCGTCATTCTCGCCGGTCTGCAGCAGTTTCAGCGGCAAAGGGTAAGTTTTAACCTCACTTATCTCCCCCCAGGACCTGGTTTTTGTCCAGATTTCACCCTGCGGATATTGACTGATCTGTTTGATATCCTTGGGCCGCAACTGGTTGGTCCATTTGACCTCGACAGGACAGCATTGCCCTTTTTTAATACAGGCGACATCGACTTCACCCCGGGCCTTGATGTAGTAAGTGGGAAAAAAACGGCGATGATGGGTTATCACGGCGGCCTCGACCAGTCTTGACGTCCATTCCGGGTCCTGGATGAGCGGCAATACCTGCGCATTGTAAGGATCGGCAACGGGCTTGACCCAGGCATGTACGGCATGGAATATAAACGGGTCGCAGAACATCAGTTTTCTGGCTTTTTTCGGTGCGCCAACCAGCTTGTCTTCCAGCAGGGCGGACTGCACGAATACGGCGTCCATGTTTACCAGCACATCAATATAATCGGACACGGTTTTGGGGTGGTCGATGGACAGGTCACGCGCCAGGGCGTTCCAGGTGACCTGTGAAGTATAGCGTTTGATAATGGCTGCCATGATTTCACGCAGGTAATTTTCCTGTTTACCGCGTTTCAGCACATCGCCTCTTATCCAGTCGGAGTATGTATTCAAGGTGGTTTTACTGATCAGCCCGTTTTCGGCCAGGTCGTTGATGGCTGTCAAATATCCGCCATGCAATAAATATCGATCAAACTCCCCGTAAATTGCATCGATAGTGCCTGCTTCAACCTCCCCGGGTTGAAAAACGATATCATCAACATTGATGTCCGGGTTTTTCAGGTTCAAACATTCCCTGAATGAAAGCGGATACATGTGGAAATCCACCACCTCCGCGCTGCCGCGCCGTCCGGGAAAGCGCATGCGCGCATCCCTGATCAAGCCCAGGTCCGAACCGGTCAGCACCATGACGGTATGCTCCAACAAGCCCGCATCTGCAGCGTATTTAACTGCCTTATCCCACTGCCGGATATAGGTAACTTCATCAATTATCAAAAAATTAACGGAATCTGGGTGCGAATCACCCAGTTGAGCCTGCATCAACCCGAGGAGGCTGTGATGGTCATCGATAAGTTCGCCGGTAAAAAAACTGATCGATCCGGGCGCGACACCCCGTGCCAGCAATTCATTCATCCACTGTTTCAGCAGGGTCGATTTGCCGATTTGCCGCCCTCCGCCTAAAGTGTAAATACCCGGTGAGGCGGCAGCTAATTCATCCAGCAGTGCCGAGCGATATTGATAAACCTGACGCTGCAGCAGGCGTAATTGAGGATCCTGTTCAGCAAACCCGGCAGGGTTGTCAAGGTGGCTGTTATGGGGCAGAAATCTTGGGTCCATAAGGCCAGCCTGCCATAATGAACAAATTTAGTCAATTATAAATGACTAACTTTGTTCACCATGTTGTGACTATACAGCAGCCCACCATCAACATTATCAAGGTTGGTCACAAAGTGAATTTCAGATACGAATCCCTATATGGTAGCGTATATGCAGGGGTCGGATTACATACGGGTGATATCGGATGATGACAAACGACACAATTATGCTCAATGACTGGCATGTGGTAGCGAATGCCAGGGAATTGGCGGACGGTGAAAAGTACGCAACACAATTGCTGGAACGGGACATTCTAATCTGGCGCAGTCACGGTGAATTACATGCCTGGCTGGACCGTTGTCCTCACCGTGGTTCAAAATTGTCTTTGGGTGAAATCAGAAATGGCGACACGGTCGTTTGTCCCTACCACGGCTGGCATTTTAATTCCGCCGGCCGCTGCATCAGGATGCCCGCCCATCCCGACCACCCTGTGTCGGAAAGGGCCAGGACGACCCGGTTGCATGTGCGGGAGAAATACGACCTGGTGTGGGTGTGCCTTGGTAAACCGGCAGGCGACGTGCCACTGTTTCATGGCCTGGATGCGGATTATCACCTGGTCATTACCGGGCCCTACGACGTCGAGACCAGCGGCCCCAGGGCCGTAGAGAATTTTCTGGACCTGTCCCATTTTCCCTTCGTACATACCGGTTACCTGGGAGAGGAACCTTATACGGAAATGGACGATTACGATGTCGAGGTGATTGGCAGCGAAATCAGCGTAACCAATGCGACCGTTTATCAACCCCGGGCCAATGTGACCAGCGAAGAAGGCACCAAGGTCGCCTATTCCTACCGGGTACTGCGGCCGTTGACCGTCATGCTCACCAAGGAGCCCGGCGCGGCCGGCGAGAAACCATCCGACTTGATAATGATGTCGATACAACCGAAGGAGGAAACCCGTATCCGCGTCTGGTTTGTCCTTGCCATGAACTACGGCCATAGCGACCCGGAAGAAAATTTCCGGGAATTTCAGGATACGATCTTCTACCAGGACAAGGCAGTACTGGAATCACAACGGCCCAGGTGTTTGCCTCTGGACCCCGATGCAGAGTTACACCAACCGGCCGACAAGGTTTCAAACGTGTACCGGCGCTGGCTGAAAGAAATGGGATTACGTTATGGAACGAGTTGATCCGGTCTGGACGACGCAACTAACCATCAAGATAAACCCCAAACCTTCCCGGCAACCGCCAGCATCAACTCGAGTTTTTGCCATTGCTGTTGCTCGCTGAGATGGTTGCCGCCGATGCCGGAAGCAAAACCGCATTGCGGGCTTATGGCTAACTGGTCGATGTCTATGTACTGTTGAGCATCCTCAATTCTTCTCAGCAAATCGCCGGCAGCTTCCTGTTTTCTTACAACCTCCCGGATCGCATCATCCTGCAGTCCTTCAAGCTCCGAGGAATCAATCTCACCCCGTCCACATTCGAGAAATGCATCGATCAGGGATTGGGGGCGCAACAGACTCCCGATATGATCCACTCTCATTTTTTTCAGGTGATTCATATTATCGCAATCGTGCTGGAAGCCCTTGGGAAATGGCGCGCCCGGAGAGATTCGAACTCCCGACCGCCTGGTTCGTAGCCAGGTACTCTATCCAGCTGAGCTACGGGCGCGTACGCCGATTATCTATTATGTGGGACCAAAAAGAAACTATCCATTGGGCATCTGTGATAATGCACGGAGTCCGCTACGCAGGCGTTTGCTATCTGAGATCGTCAATTCACGCATACAATGCCGGAAGTATCGGGAATCATCTCCCAGTTTACTGATAGCCTTGGTTAATGACTTGGCAACAACCTCGCCGTAGGCATCTGTTGCGCGTTCCATACCTGGTGGTGCCTGGGACGTTTGAACTCAGGCATTGATGACACCATTACCATACTCTCTTGTCAGTTTTCCAATCAGTTCGCTCTCCTCTGCACTCATTCCATTCATGTCAATGAACCGCCAGTTGCGTTCGTATAGCTGAAATGCTTCAGGACGAGTCAGGTACCGTCCGGAACGATTCCATGCCAGCAATTTCAAATTCTCATAATCGTCGATGCAGATCACCTGATAGTCGATAAATCCCTGGAGTGCAGCAGAAAAATCGGCATGCCTGTTACCTGCCTTCAGTTTTCCTGCAAGCTGGCGTGGTAAACGCAATTGATACAGTACGAGATCACGTTGTTTCTCCCGCTCGCGCTGCCGCCGTTTCGCCCGGCGCATTTGTTCGCGGCGAATGGCAACAGGATCAACATGCAAAGCTCTCGTTTTTTCTTGTTTCATCATTGATTAAAGTAATTTACAAATGATGACATGTCATCATATCATAACAAGCAGATGTTTGATAGCGCTTTATGAGCTTTGTTGTCGCGTATTGATACACCATTAATTTGATATTATAATGTATGCATTATGATGGTACGTACACAAATATCTCTTGATTCAGAATTGCACACCCGGGTGCGCGCCCGCGCGTTAGCGCTTGGCGTTTCGCTTGCCGAATACATTCGCCGACTGGTAGACCAGGACCTGGTGGAGATGCCTCGAAGTGTTGACCGCTCCATCATATTCGACCTCGGCGCGTCGGAAACATCAGATATCACAACACAGAAAGATCAAATGATCGCAGACGCCACGGCCTCCGGAAAACTCCGTGGTTAAGATAGTTTCCAGAGCCTGCCCCTGTGCAAGCAGGGGCAGGGGAACGACGATTCCGGGTTCCCGCTTGCGCGGGAACGACGCAACGGCTCAGAACAGGCCGGTGATGTTGCCCTCGGTGTCCACGTCGATTTTCTCGGCTGCCGGAACTTTCGGCAAGCCGGGCATGGTCATCATGTTGCCGGCGATGGCGACGATGAAGCCTGCGCCGTTTGATAACCGGACTTCGCTGACTTCCACGTTGTGACCCTGCGGCGCGCCGCGCACGGTGGGGTCGGCGGAAAAGGACATCTGGGTCTTCGCCATGCACACGGGGAAGCTGCCGTAATCCCGGTTCAGCTTGTCGATCTCCGCCCGGACCTTGCTGTTGGCGGTGACGCTGCCCGCCCCGTACACCTTCGTGGCGACGGCCTCTATTTTTTCCCACAGGGAAGCATCATCCCCGTAGACGTAACTGTGGTTGCCGGGGCTGTTATCAACAACATCTGCAACGGTGCGGGCCAGTTCTTCGGCGCCGGCGCCGCCTGCAGCCCAGTGCCGGGCGACCACTGCCTTGCCGCCCAGGGTTTCAACCCGGCTCTTCAGCATGTTGATCTCGGCGTCGGTATCGTTGGTGAAGTGGTTGATGGACACGATACAGGGCAGGCCGTAGTGTTGCTGGATATTGTTCAGGTGCCGCTCCAGGTTGACCAGACCCTGGTCCAGCGCCGCCAGGTTCTCCGTATTCAGGTCTTCCTTGTTCACGCCGCCATGGTATTTCATGGCCCGGATGGTGGCGACCAGCACCACAGCAGCGGGGTTCAGTCCGGCCATGCGGCACTTGATGTCGATGAACTTTTCCGCGCCCAGGTCGGCGCCGAAGCCGGCCTCGGTGATCACGTAGTCCGCCAGTTTCAGGGCGGTTTTGGTCGCGGTCACGCTGTTGCAGCCGTGGGCGATGTTGGCAAACGGACCGCCGTGTACCACGGCCAGGTTGTTCTCCAGGGTCTGCACCAGGTTTGGCTTGATGGCGTCCTTCAGCAATGCGGCCATGGCGCCGTGGGCGTTCAGGTCGCGGGCGTGCACAGGTTGTCTGTCGCCGCGGGTATAGCCGATGACGATGCGCCCAAGCCGTTCCTTCAGGTCTTCAAGAGATGTCGCCAGACAGAATATGGCCATGACTTCAGAGGCAACGGTGATATCGTAGCCGTCTTCCCGCGGGAAACCGTTGGCAGTACCGCCCAGGGAGACAACGATCTTGCGCAGAGCCCGGTCGTTCATGTCCACGACCCGTTTCCAGGCGATCAGGCGCGGGTCAAGATTGAGGCGGTTGCCGTGGTTGATATGGTTGTCCAGCATGGCCGAGAGCAGGTTGTGCGCGGCGCCGATGGCGTGAAAGTCGCCGGTAAAGTGCAGGTTGATGTCTTCCATGGGCACGACCTGGGCGTAGCCGCCACCGGCAGCGCCGCCCTTGACGCCGAAGCAGGGGCCGAGGGACGGTTCGCGCAGGCAGATCAGGGTCTGTTTGCCGATCCTGTTCATGGCGTCGCCCAGGCCGACCGTGGTCGTGGTCTTGCCCTCCCCCGCCGGCGTGGGACTGATGGCGGTGGTCAGGATCAGCTTGCCGTCGGCCTTGTCCTGCAGACTGTCGATGTAATCCAGCGACAGCTTGGCCTTGTAATGGCCGTAAGGCTCCAGGTGCTCGCCGCCGATACCATACTGTTCGGCAGCCAGGTCAATAATTTGCTTTTTACTTGCCCGCTGGGCAATCTCTATGTCTGATAGCATTGGAATGATCCTCAATGATAGTTATTGTTTTCCCATTAATAGCATATTATAACCACTGGTGTGAATGATCGTGCACGGAGATAATCATGAGCCAACGTGTTTTGCCCGAGTGGAGTAAAGATGAACTGGAAAAGGGTTTACAGCAGCGATGGGGATCAACCCGGATTAGCCCAGTTCCCAGGGAACCGGTCAGTCGCCCGGGCGCGGTTCGACCATCAATTCCCTGATAAATACCATTTGTTCCGCCTTTATCAGGTCTTTATCCACGTCGCCGGGAAAACGGCTGATATAGTCACCTCCCTGTGGAAATTCCTTCCATTTGTTTCCCGTGGAAAACGCAAATACCTCGGCGCTCCGTATATCAAGTTTCACCTTGCCGCCTGATAAGTCACCCAAATGCCCGGCAATGCTTGACAAAGCCTTTTTCTTGGGTTTGTCCACCCGATCAAATTCCAGCACGCGCAAGATATCGTTGGCCTGCTCATAGGTATAGCCGACAGATTCAACCCTGTTCAGGTATCCCATCATCATGCCGAACAGCAGCCGCGCAGATACCGGGTTCAAGTAGTCCTTACTGCCGGCGTCAAGGACGGTGTGTATGACGGCAGGCTTTATACCATTAGCAACAGATACACGGCACAACAAAAGAACACTGTCCTGAAAATAGATATACCCGATCATCGATGCCAGGGAAATAATGTCTTTACCGGTAGCATCCGCGCTCATGCCCAGGCGGGCATTGATGGAAATGCCGGTTACGCCCTGGTAGCCGCCCTGGGTAACCAGTATATCCCCGACCTTTATCCTGTTGACAAGGCCCGGGCTGATGGCCAGGATTGATTCAAGACGTTTACTCTCGGTCCGTGACAGCGCTTTGCGCTGTTCCCAGCTCAATCCGGAAACCGCGTCAAACACTTTTCCCTCGACCATGCCGGCCGCATCCCTGTTTGGGAATACCGCGTAGAAAAATTCACAATCAGGGCTTGATAAATCGTCCGCGGCGGCGCAAACAGCTATTGGAAAAAGAAACAGCAGTAAGGTCACTCTTACCAGGCCGGACATGATCTTGCTAGTAACTGAAACTTGTCCTCACGTAAACAAAGCGGCCATTAACGCCGATAGGCGAAAGAACGTCATACGGCAGGTTGCCGAAATAGCTGATGTCGAATATCGATAAGTCAGGGTATTCATCAAGCAGGTTGTTTGCCCCTGCTGAAATACGCCAGTTATCATTAATTGCATATTCAAGATCGGCATCGACAGACCATTCGGCGCCATAGACCTGCTGCGGCTCAAAACCCCCGCCGAAATCAAATATCCGTTCCGTTTCGCCGAAACGCGTCGCTCTCACCAGGGCGGAAATGGTTTCGTTGGACCATGATCCGGTGAGAATCAGCTTATCTTCCGGCGCTGCCGTCTCATAGGTGTTCTGCTCTTCGATACCCATAATCACCCGGTTCGGATTATTGACGATATCAGTATCGGTGTTGTTATACGCAACCGAGAGATTCCAGCCCTCGCGCCGGTAGGCTGCAACCACGTCAAATCCGGTGGTTTCCGTATCTGCAACATTGGTAAAAAACCGGACTCCGCCAACACCGGGCACACCGCCTACAGGTATGTTCTGGGACAGTGCAATCCGATCATCGATATCCACTTCGAAGTAATCAAAGGTCAGACTGAGACCGTTCTCATGGGACCAGGTAAAACCGATGCTTTTACTCAGTGATTCTTCAGCATCAAGAGCCTCTGCCCCGTTCTCCCGCGCAATCGGATGGGTCACGGGCAGGCTCAATGTTCTTACCAGCGCGCCGCCGGTACCGTAACTGGTCGTCGTGCCGGTAAAAAAAGCCTGTGCGAGGGAAGGCGCCCTGAACCCGGTGCTGACGCTTGCGCGCACGGCAAAGCCCGGGAACAGCTCATACCGGGCTGCAGCCTTACCGTTAACCGTATCGCCGAAATCATCGTAATCTTCAAACCTGCCCGCCACTGAGAACAGCAGGTCATCAGTAATATCAAACTCCAGGTCGATATAGGCCGACCAGGAAAACCGGTCATCATCGACTTCATCAGCCGGCGTCAATCCCGGACCGCTCTGCGCGCCGATCTTGGCCGTATCGCTGTTACCGAAGGTGATACAGACCGCACAGGCTACGGCGTTCCCTGCGATATAGGATTCCGGGTCACCTGCCTTTGTGCTGTAATCCTCAAATCGAAACTCCAGGCCTGCAGCGGCATTTACCGGTATGGCGCCGAGTTCCATCCCCCTGGAAACATCAAAATTCAGCACAGTCTGCGAATATTCATACTCGCCCCGGTAAAATTCGGTCGGGCTCGCCTCGCCCAGCGAAGAGTTGATGGTGTTCTTTACACCGTCGGAGAACTCGTTGAAACCGTGTACTACGCTCGCATCGACCAGCCAGCCACCGGACAACTCGCCGGTGATACCGCCGGCTACGGAGAAGTCAGTGATGTCTGCGTCACTTATCGGCATGAACCCGTTGGGATATACTGAAGCTACGTTATTTGCGCTGACCGGATAACGAAAGAAATTGTAGCCTTCTCCGTCACGCTCCGAGTAACTGCCGAAACTGTATAGCTCGAATCCTGAGCTCAAATCGAACCCGGCGTTATACATCAGGTTTATATCACTTGATTCACCATCGCCTTCCCGGTAGTTCCGCATGCCTGCCAGGGCATCATTCGGGGCGGCTTCCGGTGTCCCGCTGGAAGGGATCGGCGCGATGAATTCCGCAAAGCCAATGGTCGGCAACTGGTCGAAACTTGACCGGTTGGTCGATGATCTGTCACGGTATTCCGCACTGAGGTTAAGGAAGCCGTTGGCAAAAGAAAACCCGTGGTTTGCACTGACGGTCACCGTTTCTCCGTCGGTGATATTCTTGTCGACCGGTTTCAGATCAGTGATATGGCCCCCATACGAAACCGAGATACTGCCCCCTTCGGTATTATCCTTGAGGACGATGTTAATGACTCCGGCAATGGCATCCGAACCGTACTGGGCTGCTGCGCCATCCCGTAATACCTCGATGCGCTCAATCGCACTGGTGGGGATATTATTGAAATCCACTGCCGCACTGCCCCTGCCTACCTTCGATTCAGTACTGATGACCGAATTGGCATGGCGCCGCTTCCCATTCACCAGGACCAGCACCTGGTCCGGACTCAAACCCCTTAATTGCGCCGACCTGACGATATCGGTATGGCCGGAGTTGGATTGGCGCGGCATGCTGAAAGAAGCAACGGCAGCCTGTAACAGGCCACCCAGTTCTCCGGCAATATTGGGCGACCTGACCAGGTCATCAGCGGTAATGATATCCACCGGGACCAGGCTGTCTTCAACACTGCGGTCCCGGGTCCGGGTACCAATCGTAATAATTTCCTCAAGCACGTTATCTGCAGCAGGCTGAGACTCCTGTGCCTGAAGTTGAAACATACCGGCTGAGAATAAGGTGATTACAGGAACCGTAACCAGGTAATTCAATAATTTCATAAAGTACTCACAAGTTCATTTAGTCAGGTGTCGGCGAGCCCTGTCCAGGTGCTGCTGCCGTTCGTTGCGCGCGGCCAGTGCTTCCTCCATGGATACTACCACGAAGCGGGCTTCCATATTCGGTTGCAGTTGCCCGATAAGGTCCATATCGGCGGAAATCACCGTCCCGATAACGGCAAAACCACCTCCCGACACCGCGTCCCGGTGTAATACGATAGGTTCCGCGCCGCCCGGTATCTGGATGGAACCGTACGGATAACAGCTGTCAACGATGTTCGAGGGATCGGATCCCGCGCCGAACGGCTGTGCGCGCTCGTGAAACGAAAACTTTTCGCCGCCCATGAACCGGTACCCGATACGATCCGCTTCGGTAGAAACCTTCCAGACGTCCGAGAAGAAGTTCGCCCGTGATTCATCGGTGATCCGGTGCGCGTACATGCCGGGCATAACGCGCAATTCCGTCATAGCCGCTTGCTCGCGCCGGTAGTCCGGGGGGAGATTGCGCCCTGCCTTGGCGGAATTACCGGTGTGACCCGATACCGGTATCAAATCATCTGCCGCAAGCGCCCGGCCCTCGAACCCACCCATAGCGCCCAGCGCATAGGTGGACCGGCTGCCGAGTACGACGGGAACATCGATTCCCCCGGATACGGCGATATAAATCCGGGCGCCGGCCTTGAGATAATCAAAGCTGAGCCTCTGTCCTGCCCGCACCGGGCAACACGTCCAGCTTTCCTGTAGAACTCCATCAATACGCAAAGGCATATCCGCGCCGGTAACCGCAATATGCCCGTCGGAGGTAAATTCCAGTTCGGGCCCCATGTACACCGCCTCGAGCACCGCCGCGCCCTCGTCGTTGCCGACCAGCAGGTTGGCGCAGCGCAGGGCAAACATATCCATGCCTCCACCCATGGGAACTCCCAGGTGATAATAGCCGTGGCGGCCAAGATCCTGAACGGTCGTGGACAGACCGGGCGAAATTACCTTAATCGCCATAAAGCACCTCCAGGGTCTTCCGGTTGTAACCCTCAATATCCCGTTGCCAATCGTCGAGCGAAAAGGTCGCCGTGTTTACAATCGGCAGGTACTCTCCGATCTCGACATCATTAAGTATTTGGTCATATTCAGCTCGCTCAATGGACCTGAATTTGACGATATCGCCGGGGTCAAAAAACACCATGGACTCGCGCAGGTGTCGCGCCTCCTGTCCGGCATCGAAGATGGGTACCGGCGTAATACCGAACATCTGGTAACCGCCCGCACCGCGTACGGAATAAATTGCCGTAAAGCAGCCCCCGTATCCTATCGTTTGTTTAGGCGTATCGGTACGGGGCCGGATGTACTTCGGCACCTGCAGTTGCCGGTCCCGTCCCACCAACTGGTACAGCCAGGGCAGTCCTGCGGCAAAGCCGATCATCGACACGAACCATGGCGCGCCGGCATGCGCGTCGATAAACCCGTCAATGCTGTCAAAGCCGTTAATGCGTGCAGCGTATTCAAGGTCCGTGGAGTCCGGGTCCTGGTGGCGGTCGCGAAACCGCATCAGGGTTTCACGCGTCCACGGATCGTTGTAATAAACGGGAAGCTCAACGATTCTCGTGTCGATTCTTTGATCCATCTCTCCCGCCGATCGCTCTATTTCCTGAAGCTGATTCAATATCCCGGCCGGTTCGATAACATCCGGATCGAACTTGACCATATACGACGCATTTCCCGGACAGACTTCCATCACGCCGGCTATGGCCTTTTCACGTACCATATTCGTGATTAACAACACTTTGAAGAAGGCTTCCAGCGACATTTCCTCATCGACTTCGGCAACAAGGTGTTCATCGCCACCAAACGAATACCGGGTTTTCATTTATTCTGCTCCTGTTTCATGTCAAGTCTCGTACTATAATGCCCCCGCTTCCGGATACGCTTCCTGCAGCCACTTCTCCAGCCAGCCGGTATCGAAGCGCCCGTGCCGGATGTCTTCGTTATCCACCAACGCCTGAAACAGCGAACGGGTCGTGCTTACGCCTTCCAGCTTGAATTCATCCAGGGCGCGGGCAAGCCGCGCCAGTGCAGCTTCCCGGTCGATATCCCAGACGATAAGTTTACCAAGCAACGAATCATAGAACGGGGGAATCGTATAGCCCGGGTAAATGGCGCCATCGAAACGGACACCAGGCCCGCTCGGAATATTCAACGACTCCACTACACCGGGAAAGGGAAGGAAATTCCTGGCCGGGTCCTCCGCATTCAAGCGTACCTCGATTGAATGTCCTTTTGTTGCGACATCCTTCTGGGAAATCTCCAGCGGCCTGCCGGCGGCAACAGACAGCATCTCCCGCACCAGGTCATACCCGGTGACCATTTCCGTTACCGGATGCTCGACCTGGATGCGCGTGTTCATTTCAATGAAATAGTATTGACCGGCTTGCTTGTCGCAGAGAAACTCAACGGTTCCGGCCCCGCGGTAACCGACGGATTCTGCCAGTTTCACAGCGGCTGCACAGAGAGCAGCCCTGAGTTCTTCCGGCAGGTTTATTGACGGTGCTTCCTCCCATAGTTTCTGCCGCCTTCGTTGCAGCGAACACTCGCGCTCGAAGAAGTGTATCGCTCGTTCGCCATCGCCGAGAACCTGGACTTCGATATGACTCGCATTATCGACAACTTTCTCGATATAAAGCGCATCATCGCCAAACGCTGCCCTGGCCTCGGCCCGCGCCTGCGGCGCCTGGTGGCTGAACTCTTCCGGGTTTTCTACCGTACGGAT
>MKWU01000641.1_pt1 | contig 65362 bp, 57 predicted proteins | sample 809101 | NCBI WGS metagenome assembly MKWU01 (sample SAMN05860141, study PRJNA318959) | sponge metagenome | host: Aplysina aerophoba | place: Slovenia: Piran, Adriatic Sea, Gulf of Piran | collected 2013-05-07
TGGGGGGTCGGCGGGGGTTGTCTGGAGGGGGATTGGGGGGATTTTCAGGATGGGAGGGCGGGGGTGTCTGGGGGGATAGCGGGGATGGGGACGCAGGAGGTCAGGAGGAGGGCGAGAGTTAGTATGATGAGGAGGATTGGGTGTGGTTTCATCGGGGGATTATATCCTTTAGTGCCACTCTCTACTGGAAATACGATTTGGGGAAATTCTAGGCAGTTTCCCCCTCTATCGATACCTTACCTATTTGTCAATTCGCCTCTCCTCAATCCATTCGTTAAACTTACGCCGTTCCTCTGCTAGTTCATCTTGTTCTAACTTTCTTTTGAAAGCCATCCGCTTCTGCACTTCTGCCTCTTCTCTTTGTCTTTCTGCTATCTCTTGCTTTTCCTGTGCCTGTCGCTTCAACTCCTGTTCTTGCCGGTTTTGAAAGTAACATCCGTCCTGCTGGCAGCGGTCAGGATAGTAGCACTCTCTATCCGAAACGTTTGGACACATTGTTTTCTCGGCCTCTCTGACACACTGGGGACAGTTAGGGTCGTCAGTGAAGTTAAGGTAATCCCCGTGTGTGTTACACCGGTATGTAGAACATCTGTCACACGGTCCGTACTCCTCTCTGGTGGCTAAATGAACGGTGAATCTTCGATGATGAGGGTCTGAATATAAGTACCAATTCCCCGTGAGTCTATCGCAGTGCGGACAGACGTTGGCCAGGTATTTCGTCCCGGCATCACTGCTAAATCGACGCTCCATTACTACACCGTTGGCCTTGATGAAGTCCAATTCTTCGTCAGTGAAGCCAATCTCCGTGCCTCTTGTAATGTGGTACCCCAAAGCTTCATCGTCTTTGTACCCAACCGCGACACGCAGGCTCCTATTGCATTTCCAGCAATCAATCTCACTGATATCTATGGTTCTCCTGGGGAGTGGATGTGAACACTCATCGCATCTCGGTCTTTGGCAAAGCAAGGTGTGGGCGTCTATTTCTAACCGTTTTGACTTTAGGTCTTCCAGCCTAGCCTTTACTGTTAGTGAGGCATCTAACGCCTTATTCTTTCTTTGGCCTACGAATTCCTTCTTGGCATTCAGGTGAAACTCGATTACTTCGATCCCGTTATTCAGTGCATAGTCGTGAACATTTGACTCGGGTTTGTGGCTGTCAACGATCTCAACAAACCGGAGAGCATTATCACTTGAGCCAAAAATTGATAAATCAGGTCGTACAGGGCCGACCTGCTTATTTCTTACTACCCTGCTAGCGCCTTCTACCAGATTGATTCTCAGTTCGTCTCCACATTCATTGCACCTTCCCGTTGCATTTAGCTCCGCGCCGAGATTTTCCAAGATGTGCCGCTCTAAGAGCGAGACAGCCTGCTCATGGACGCTTTCATTGTACTGTCTTCTCATGGTCATCTCCTGGCCTCAGTTTTCTTAGGCGAACAAACGTTCAAATCACATTATAGTACATTGGTTGCCAATGATGTAGATCCTTTTCATTGGGATTCCGTGTAAGTCTTTTGTAGAGGTGGACAATTCATTTGACGCTATGAAATGGGTCCAAGACCTAGAAGACGTGTTGCGAAATGCGGTATGGGTTGGGGATGGAGCGTCTGAACTGTGATTTGGGGGATGGGCTGTGATTTGCGTTGGGCGCGGGTTGTCTGAATCAGGATTTGCAGGATTTAGGGATTTTCAGGATGGTTGAGGCGGGGCCGCCGATCGGGGAAACGGTGGCCGGCCTTTAGCAGGGGGATGCCTAGCGCCCCGGGTTGATAGCGTGTGCCCAACAGGGGAAGATCTTCTGGCTTGTGATGAGGCGTTTATGCAGTTGCGAAACTGAGGGTGAAGAGGATCGGTTTGGCGGTTAGCGATTGAGATAGTGAGACAAGTCGAATAGCCTTTGAGATGAGGGATTCACGTTCTCTTGCGACCTGGAAACTTTGCACAGGAAGGTGGTCCCTTCGTAGAATTTCAGCATCCAATCGGATCTGTGCGTTTCTTCGGGATGGGTGGGCTCTGCCCACGACCACCAGTATTGGAAGACGCCTTCGCCGATATCTGCAGGTTCCTCTTCATTCTGTAACCTGCGGACCGATTGCTGAACTTGCCAATCCATGTACGTGGAGTCATAGCTGCCAACAACGTCCACTGAATAATCGAGCGGCAGATATTTATCGGTTTCTTTCCAAAACAGACCGACAATAATCCTCTCAATTACGTCCTCGATACGTTCGTCGTCGGGAGCGACGGACGCGCCGTAATCAAATGGCAGTGAACTGACCAAATTCCCAGGCCAGCGCCGATTCCTAAAATTGAAGAGTGGATTTGAGAGTTCTCCTGCATTCGGGTCCTGCAGTGATCGTAACCCGCTCTTCTGTAACTGCCTTGCCGCATCGTGCCCCCGGCATTGCGGTGAAAAGATGAGAAAGTTGCGGAAATATTCGTCTTTCTCGGTGAGTTTTTCGTGGCAGTTGCGACAACAAGGCACAGTTATGAGATTCGAGGGCCTCGGTTTAGGAAACAAGCTCCTGGGGGGAATGTGATCGCGGGTCAGGTCTTCAGAAGAGTGACAGTACACGCACCGTTTCTTTTTCTTCTTGGCAGCCATTGCTGTTTACTCCCGCGATCTCTGCGATTAATCCTGTCAACTCACGATTCGAGCAATGTGCTCACAGCCCATGCCCGAGCGCGAACGGCGACCTAGTCCGGGGCGAAGATTCTATCATAGTGAGTCCAGTGATGCAATCGGCATTTGAAAAGTCGGCCTTTGGCAGGCTTGCTCTGATTCGACAGATCCACGCTCACAACTCAGAAGACATTTCGGGGTTCCCAGAACTGCCGACGACGACCCTTGGCCATTGAACCGCCCCTCCGCTGATATGGTGAATCTCTCGTTATATACACCTTGACTTGTGGTCCAGTTCTTGGGGCCAAGTTCACGCATCCGTTTGGATGCACCTTATTTTTCCCGTTTCGTGGTCCAAAGATTGGGACTCACCATATACAACTCACCTCACCCTGATTGCCGACACACGCCACACCGTGATAAACTCCGGTTACAGGAACAACAGTACGTCCTTGACTAACCCGCCACCACCTCCAAGACAGAAAGATGTCGGAACATATTGAAAGCACACATTTCCAACCACCCAGTCAGACACCTTCTGTAGAAGGTTATTTTCGAGTCCCACCCATCTGGATCGACCAAGAACCAAACCCAGAATCAACTGAACGATTCAGCCAGCAGTTTTACCATGGAGTCGTACTTGAAAAAACCCTCGATTCGAACATAACCGTACAAGCCTTACGGGACGGAACATTTCTCTTTGATTTCTCTTCCTACTCCCTTACTCCCCCAGTCACCATTCCTGGATACCCTTACCCAGGCCCCGGTATTCCTTACCAACCTCCCGCCGAAGCATCTGCGGCAGAAAGATTGGCAGAAAAGCATACGGAAATCCGAGCCAGTATAATAAACGTCCATCAAGTATGCCTAACGACTTCAGAAAGACTCCTCAAACGCCGTTTTGCCCAAATGGGGTTTCCCATAGATGCACAGGACACCCTGAAAGGAAGAAGCTTCACAGAAGCTGCCAATTACGACGGCGGACACGGAGATATCCATTCTCTCACTCGCAACATTGCGGATAAGATCAACGTGAATTCTGCGGGACCGTACCCTAGACGTGTTGTCGAACTCGATGTGGTGAAACATTCGCTGCAAATGCTCGATGAAATACTCCTAAAAGACGACCCTACTATTTTGCACATGATCACGTCGTTACAATCTGCGGCCCAAAGTTACACTGGAAGAAAGAACGGAGAATCCGTTGTCGTTGCTTGGTTCGTTTGCGAACAAATGATCTCGTTCGCCTGGAACACTCTCCTTGACGATGAACAAATGAATGAACGCATGCCAAGCCACCGCAAAAAGAAATTAAATGGACGAGATTATAGCGCCTCCGTCATAACGGAATTCCTAGAAATAATGAATGTAATCGACCACGAAACCTACAACCAACTCAATACAGTACGAAAATCCCGAAATGACTGGGCACATCAATTCAAGGAACCAACAGCCCAACATGTACATGACGCCATAGACTCTGCACAAAAACTCCTGTCGAAATTCAAGGGGGTTGAAATGCTTCTTTCCCTGACGGGACCTGGACCAGGTGTTCCTTCCTGGTTCATCTACAAAGATCCACCATAATTGCCCCTGCCTTCCACTAGCGCCTAAATCAACACCGTTTATCGATGAACAAGCAGTATAACGCGTCGCAACCTCGTCTGCCCCGCTTGAGACCTCCCCTATCCCTTTAGAGTTCGACCCAAATCGTGGTGGAATGAAGTCTAGGGTGAGCCCCAATACTTGGACCACACGAAGGATTAGAGAAAGCGCATCCGTCCGAATGCGGCCGGCGCCGATCAGAGCGCTTAGTGCCGTTCAGACAGTGTTGAAGCAAGACGTTGTTCGCGCCGCATTGCATAGTCAGGGCCGGACGCTTCCCCAGGCCAGAAGAATGAGACCTAGAGCGAGCGACGGTCCACTCAACCAGAAGGCACAGCGAACCCTGCGCATCTTGGCGCTGGCTATCCGGGAAACGATGTGGATTTGGCTGAGTAGCTGTTCCTCAATCACGTCTGAAGACATCTCCTTGGATCGCTTCACAAACTCCTCGCTTCGCATCGCCGCGATGTCTTCGAAGTAGATGAGGGACTGGCCGGTTCGCGGGTGCGTTGGCATGTAGACCCGGGCTGCCACGGAAACGGCGGCGCCCATGAAGACAAGGTACGCGCCGAGAACGACCCAGAGAAACACTCCCTCGAATCTCCACGGTTCGGCAGAAAGGGCGGGAATCAGTTTCTCGAATCTAGCCGCCAATGCACCGAGAATCGCTATTTGGAGAGCCAGGACGGGCGCCGCTTTGGCGTCTGCCGATCTGGTAAACGCGATGGAGCGCGACAACGACTCGTAGTGAGAGTTCAGACGCTCTTCCATGATCAAATTCCAGGTCTGCAGCCTGAAACTATCGTCTCGCAGAATTCGGGGCCGTGCACGCAGCACCACTCTGATTCAGACCTGTAGATCCGGCCGAAATCCAACCCCATCCCCCCGGGCGCCGGCTCCTGCGTCCACAGGCATTTTGTCTCTCCGATGGACGCGTCAAGGCCGTTTCCCTGGACCGCTTCACAGCAGCCGCAGTCCCGGAGAAGCGCCCGCCGCCGGATAGGGGAAGCTTTTCGGAACTGAGAGAAAACGCGCTCCGAAACCACCACCTGATTGGAACATGCCACCGAACTGAGTTTCGCCGCCATGTTTACGGGCTTGCCGGCCCACACTTCATTCTGCTTGGCGCCTCTAAGGCCCAGTCGTCGAACGAGCAATGTGCCCCGGTCTATGCCGACACCGGCCGTCAGTTTCCATTCGGTTGAAGTGTCCTTCTCGAATCGAACGGCAATGTCGCGTTCAACCTGGGTTCTTGCTGTGACCGCGCTGGCCACGGCGCAAAACTCGGACTGTGGACCGCTGAACAGAGCAAAGACGCCGTCGCCATGTATGTCGATGTAGTCGGAACCGAACCGTTCGAAGATTAGGACCATCGCTCTAATGAAATAGGTGTACGAGAACGCTGATGTCTTCGGGGTGCTGTCTGCACTCAGTTCAGTCGAACGCTTCAGATCGACAAACACGGCGGTGACATTTGGAATCTGAAACCATAAGCCCCTATTGACCGGTCCCTCTTCCGGGACTTCATTCAGTGCCATAATCTGCACGCCTAGTTCGGCTTGGGCATCCAGCTGTGAAGTCAGGTCCGCCAGGACCTCGTCTAATAACAAGAAGCTCCTCCAGCACAATTGCATCTATATATGGGAAAGCGCTACAAGCTCTGATCAGCGCCCGCCTCATCCTTCACGATGCACCTTTTGTCCTCGTTTGGTGGTCCAGATTTGGGGCCCACTTCAGTATGCGTTCGGACAGTCCTCACCGCTCGAAATTCTCTAGCGCTTCGTTTATCCCATAGGCGCTATTTTCCATCAGTCTATCGATAAGATTAAGGCTTCTGGCTCGAATTGTGTCCTCCTTACTCTGTTGGTAAATACGCAGAGTCAATTTTGTGACAGTACCTGCGGAAAATGCCGTTCCTGTACCTATGTCGGATGATGCAGGTCCGGCAAAGTCAATAAATCGTTCGCACGCTGACAGCGTGACTTCAGGGAGTTTGCCGGTGGTCTCTTCCAAGGCCATCAACAGGTGAGTGTAATTCTGCTGGAAGGCATCGCTGGAAACAAACTGCGTGACAAGATGGGGGTATTCCTCAAGTTGAGATCCCTCAAACCTGGAGAAACACTTCGCGGCTTCAGTACGGACGTCGGCACTTGAATCGTTGAACAGCTTGATCAGCTCATCCTCGCAATACGAGCGGTACGTAGCTGTCTTGACGTAGGCCGCCATCACTTGAGCCGCGCCAATCCTTTGGGCCTCTGACCCGGACAAGCCGAGTTCCGCTATATCAGCGGCCTCTTGCAGATCCAAGGCGGCCAAGCAGGCTTGACGCGCGCCAGCGGAAGCTACGTCAGGCAGTTGTGAAGAGACCATGCGTCTCAAAATGTGTGACAGTTCCTGGAAGTGAGTTTGGAGAGCGAGAAACAAGAACCGCCCTATGAAGCGCGTCCGTAGCAAGGCATCTTCTGTATTGCAGAGTTGTCGGAACAGCGTGACAGCCAAGTCCCGGTCATGACGCAAAACGGCTAACAGTGTTTCGGCTACGCATGACCGGACAGCAATTGAAGGGTCTTGGACCATCTTTTCCAATGCAGGTTGGAAGTACGTTATTCTTCTGTGGTCGTTCTCGATCAATCTTGCCATCGCCTCCGCGGCTCGGCCGCGATTCGTGTTATTGCCGTTCATAAGGATGTCCCCGCCAAAGTAGGGCTCTCCCCCTGGCGAAGCCGGGGTTCGCCACAGTTCCTGTTGGGGGTCGGGATCCTCAGTGGCATACCACGCTACAAGGTCAAGTGCCTCTGCCGGGACTTCCTCTTGGGCTGAACTGGCAATCGGACCGCAGATATAGCGGCCTAGCGGCCTGCCCTCAATGCGGTGACACCGTTCAGTGACTCTTAGGATGGTCTCAATGTCTAAGTTTGTGTCTCTGAGCCCGCTAAGGACCGCTTCAAAGTAAAATGGATTGGCGTGATCCGGGAATCCTAGCACCAGTTCGGCGAACCGCCTGGGTTCGCGCTTTACCTGGTTTTCCAGAACACGGGACAGTTCGCGGGCTCCCCCGACATAACGGCCATCCTGTGTAAAATCGTCTCTATCGGTATCGTGTCGGTGGATAGCGGAGAGCCATTGCCCATCGCGCATCTTTTCGGCCGCATCCTCAGGTATCGGAGGCTGGGCCACCTGCATTTCCGTTGGCGCCGGAGATACCGGCTCCTGCAGTCCAAATTTCCGTCGCCACTCTTCAAGGCGCTTGTGGGCCTTTTCTGAACGTCGAGTTTCAGTGATGCCGCTCAGCAGAGTAAACTGAGCGTACCCGAATTGCTTTCTACCCCAGACATCCTTTTCCCAGTCCGAATAATATCCAAGCAGCAATGTTTCCAGTTGTTTGAGCTTTTCGTCAGAGCAATGGGGTGATATGGATTCGATCAATTGCCGCGACGCCCAATGTGAGTCCGACGAGTAACCTATGTTCAAGCGTTCTGGCTTCTTGCAAAGGTGATCTACTCCTTCGTCCGCAAATAGCGGCCCGTTAGCAGCGAGGCTTCGGAGCAGCAGATATTGGATTGTCTCGAACGGAGATTCGCGTATAGGCTCTATTACTGAGCGGAATACGTCCGTTTTCTGTACAGCAAGCTTGGACAGGGCAGTTTCCATGGCATTTAGCAGAGCGGCTCCGATACTGTCCCTACTCTGGAAAATCCTGAAAGACCAAATTTGGTCTCGCAGAAGTCCATCAGGCTTTTGCGAAGCACAGTCCTCTATGACTGCTTGCATGAACGGCAAAACCTCCCGTACGAAAGCCTCTGGGGCATTGCCGGCGAGTTCTTTCAGCGTTCTTTCATCAAATGGGCTGTCTGCGATGGCGCCGCTGTTGTAGCCAAAGGGATTGGGTTGCCCTGCCTTGAGGCTCAGTTTGCGCCGACGGTTCAAGTAATGACCGACTACCTCGCAGCCCCACGAAGGGCGATTGGATTGCAGATTAGTCAGGAGGAGCCAGAAGTCGCTGTTGGCTGCCAAAGCGCCGTCAACGTGGTCGAGAATGCCTACGTCTATCAGTTGGAGCATAAACTCGAGGTAGCGCCGACCTTGACTCCAGTCTCCCCACAGCGCTAAATAGCATAGGCGGCTATTCCAGCGTTCTGACTTGCCGACGCAGGGTTCTACGATGTCCGCCACCCTGTCGGGCATTTCACTCTGAATTACGTTCAAGATCGAGACAGTCCGGTCGACGAAGGCTTCATCCGGGTCATCCAGCCACCGCTGCACTAATCCCAGGCAGTCAACCAACTGGAACCAGTGAGGACGGCGCACTATTTCCCAGGCGAGGCGTGTTATGGGGTCGCTGAAGTCTCTTCCAGCGAAACGGGACAAGATGTCCCATTCTTCCTTTTTCGGTTTCGACAGATCGGCCAAGAGGGCAAAAATCACCTGCTTTATGTGGAATCGTACGCCAGGACTAGAGAGAACTGTCTCGAGGTCGGCGATGTACCGATCGAAATCCGTATCACGCAGGTAAAGCAATATCTGCCGCACCTGCGCGCGCCGGAACAGATGCTGTTCACCGTTCACCAACAGGTCCAACAGGCTCTGGGGATCTCTCGCAAAACGCCGGGCATATGCGTAATCGAAAAATCCTTCATGGAAGAAGGAGTACCGCTTGTTTTCAAGGACTAGAACATTTTCCGATACCATCGCCTCGGCGTCGCGATTCCAATCCTCCACGACAACTATCGGCGCGTTCAAAGTCTGGTGTTCGTGCATATGGTCGCACAGGGCATATACCACCTGGGTCCATTGCACCGATCGGTCAAGCCGTTTTTCGACCTCTCTCTCCTTGTGCTTCCAAAAATGTTCGTAAAGATCCTGGGCCTTCTCGAAATTCAGGGCACGGACTTCTTCATCTCCTACCAACTCCGACAGCAGCTTCAGATGCAAAGGAACCGACAAGAGGTCCAGTTGTGTGGAGTTGAGCGAGTTTGCATCCAGACCGTGGCTGGCAACAACTTCACGTACGGTTTCATGCGTCAGTCGCTCAACAACCACGGCCTCGGCGACTCCATCTGCTTGCGTAAGTCGGCGCAGGCGGTGGTCGTGATCGAGATCGAACTTGCGACAAGCCAGCAGGATGCGCATATTGGGATGGGCTTGCGCCTGCCGAACGATTTCATAGACGCAGTCGAAGAGGTTGGTATTTCGGCCCGAGGCGAGGCTCAAAGCATCCAGTTGGTCTATGACAAGGACACACTGCTTTCCCTGAGCCACGGCGGCAAGGACGGTGGCAGGAGAGCCGGGTAGTCCAAGCTGCTGGCCTACGTCTTTTGGCAACTGGGTGAGCGCCAATCGGTCGGCGCGAAGCGCCACCAGTGGTGTGCGGGTGCCGAGGAGTTTCGCAACCACCTGAAGCATCACTCCGCTTTTGCCGATGCCTGCCTCTCCGGTCAACAGAACGCCTGCTTTGTCGCTGGATTTGCCCAGGTGATCGAGAACTGTCTGGACCTCTTTGCGTGGGAGGACAGTACGATTGATAGCTTGACCGCGCAGGAGGTTAAGGTAGCGGTCGTTTGCCTCCCCGATAGCCTCAAGGACATCCGGGTTATTGTACCAGTAGCAGCGTTTAAATCCTCTGGACTGCAAATGGTTCCAGATATCATGACCTGTGAGTATATTATGGATTCTGTCCGAGGCCATCTCAGCTAAAACGTCTACAACAGTTGCGGCATTCCCTTCGACCAGCCTTGATGCCTGGCATTCAATCATGGTGCGGAGGCGGGACTCGCCGATCGTTTCAATGTAGACGCGCTTTAACTGTTCGTATATCTCCTCCCCAGGAACGTCTGGTTGAGACTGTCGAACACGGTCAAAGTCCTTTCTCCGTTCGTCGGCGCTAAGAAAATTTGTGTTGAATTCATCCCAAGATATTGCCCCTCTGGCTCTATCAGATAGCTCAGCTAACGGGTCTGCCGAGGTGGCTGAGACAAATACGCAACGCACCTTCAGGTCGGCCTGGAGTTTTGCAGAGAAGTTGTTCAGAACTCCTTCTCTGATCAGGGCGGGGAGTGTCCATTGTCCGTTTGAACGTTGTCGTTTTACCTGGTGGTATTCTTGGATGCCCTGCTTTGTGATTCGGAATTCAAACCCTTGTCCTTCCAGGTCGGGCGGTTCCAGACGTATTGAGTCAGCCTTTTCGTCCATGACATCCAGCATGCACGCCACAGTCCAAAGTCCTTCGTATCGGTTGCCATACTTTTCAGCTGCTCCGCCCGGTAACGGCATGGCGTGGTAGCTCCTTCAATCATTCCAAGAGTTTGTTCTTCTTTCCCAATTCGCAGGACACGCGATGGCCGCATGGCCACCAATGATTCTCCCGCTGCCCTCGCTGGAGTCTGCACCACTTCACAGGCGATCGCGCGTCACCTTCTATGCGCCCAAAGACCCGGTCTTGGTGACCTGCTCCATTATACACCTTAGCTTGTGGTCCAGTTTTTGGGGCCAAGCTCAGGGGGCCCAGTCTTGTGAGAGGAGGGCCGCTTGTTCGAGGACGGTTTGGGTGGCCTTTTCCTGTTTGTCGGGCGGGTAGCCGTGTTTGCGCAGGATGCGACGGACGCGGGTGCGGAGGTAGGCGCGGACGCTTTCGCGGTGGGTCCAATCTATGGTGACGTTGCGGCGGACGGTGTCGACGAGCTCGCGGGCGATGTCTCGCAGGGTATCGTCTCCCAGCACTTTGACAGCGCTGTCGTTGGTCTCCAAGGCGTCGTAGAAGGCGAGTTCGTCCTCGGAGAGGCCCAGGCGCTCGCCGCGGGCGTCGGCTTCGCGCATTTCTTTGGCCAGTTGGATCAGCTCTTCGATGACCTGGGCGGCCTCTATGGCCCGGTTCTGGTAGCGGCGCAGGGATTGCTCGAGCATTTCGGCGAAGGAGCGGGACTGGACGAGGTTCTTGCGGCGACGGACGGACAGTTCTCCTTTGAGAAGCTTTTGCAGGAGCTCGACCGCGAGGTTGCGGTGGGGCATGTCGCGGACCTCGGCGAGGAAGTCGTCGGAGAGGACGGAAATGTCGGGCTTGTCGAGGCCGGCGGCGGCGAAGATGTCGATGACGCCTTCGGAGACGACGGCCTGGGAGATGATCTGGCGCACGGCAAGGTCCAGTTCCTCGTCCGTAAGAGCATCGGTAGCGGTTTTCTTGGAGAGCGCGGCGCGCACGGCCTGGAAAAAGGCGACGTCGTCGCGGATGCGCGTTGTTTCGGGGTGGGGCACTGAGAGAGCGAAGGCCTGGGACAGCTCGCGCACGGCGTTGAGGCAGCGTTCTTTGCCGTCCTCCAGCGCGAGGATGTGCTCCTGGGCGGCGGGCAGCAGGTTCAAGCGCTGTTGGGGCGTGCCAGTTGTCCAGAGGGTCCAATCGAAGCCGTGCAGCAATCCAAGGCAGACGTCGTACTTTTCCAGCATTACGGCGACGGCTTCGGCCTGGTTGATGGCGGTGTCGCCGGTGCCGCCGCTCTGGGTGTAGGTAGCGAGCGCCTTTTTCAGGTCCTGGGCGAGGCCCAGGTAGTCGACGACGAGGCCGCCGGGTTTGTCTTTGAAGACGCGGTTGACACGGGCGATGGCCTGCATCAGTCCATGGCCGCGCATGGGCTTGTCGACGTAGAGGGTGTGGAGGCTGGGCGCGTCGAAGCCAGTGAGCCACATATCGCGCACGAGCACGATCTTCAGCGGGTCGTCGGGATCGCGGAAGCGATTGGCCAGTTCTTCGCGGCGGGCTTTGTTTCTGATGTGTGGTTGCCAGTGCAGGGGGTCGGAGGCGGAGCCTGTCATGACCACTTTGATGGCGCCCTTGGCGTCGTCTTCGTCTTCCCATTCGGGGCGGAGATGCACGAGCTCGCGGTAGAGGTCAATACAGATGCGGCGGCTCATGCAGACGACCATGGCTTTGCCGTGCATGACCTCCAGCCGTTGCTTGAAGTGTGAGACGATGTCCTCGGCGATCTGGCTGAGGCGATTTTCGGCGCCGACTACGGCCTCCAACTGCGCCCATTTGCTCTTGAGTTTCTCGGTGCGCTCGACCTCCTCGCCTTCGGTGATCTCTTCGAACTCAGGGTCGATTTTGGGCCGCTCGCGTTCGAGCAGTTCCAGCTTGGCGAGGCGGCTTTCGTAGAAGATGGGCACGGTTGCACCGTCCTCGACGGAGCGCTGGATGTCGTAGACGCTGATGTAGTCGCCGAAGACGGCGCGGGTGTTGGCGTCCTGGAGCTCGATGGGGGTGCCGGTGAAGCCGACAAAGGAGGCGTTGGGGAGGGCATCGCGCATGTGGCGGGCGAAGCCGTCGATGAAGTCGTACTGGCTGCGGTGGGCTTCGTCGGCGATGACGACGATGTTGCCTCTATCCGAGAGGGTGGGGTGGGTATCGCCCTTTTCTTCGGGAAAGAATTTCTGGATGGTGGTGAAGACCACGCCACCGGCGTTGACCGAAAGCTTTTGGCGCAGGTCGGCGCGGCTTTGGGCCTGGGTCGGGAGCTGGCGCAGGAGATCCCGGCAGCGGGAGAAGGTGCCGAAGAGCTGGTCATCGAGGTCGTTGCGGTCGGTGAGGACGACGATGGTGGGGTTCTGCATGGCGGGTTCGCGGATGATTGCGCCGGCGTAGAAGGCCATGGTGAGGCTTTTGCCGGAGCCCTGGGTGTGCCAGACGACGCCGATGCGACGGTCGCCGGGTTCTCCGCCCGGTTGGGGCGCTGCCTCATAGCGTCCGTTGGGCTCGACCATGCGCCGGTCGTCTATTTTCAGTTGGGCTGCCCTTAGTGTCTCGCCCACGGCGACGCGGACGGCGTGGAACTGGTGATAGCCCGCCATCTTCTTGACGAGCGCGCCGCTGCCGTCGTCTTCGAAGACGGTGAAGTCACGCAGGAGGTCTAGGAAATAGTAGGGCGCGAAGACGCCCTCCAGCATCACCTGCAGTTCGGTCAGGTTCGGGTCGGCCAAGGTTTCGCCGGTAATGGTGCGCCACGGTTTGAACCATTCGGTGCCTGCGGTGAGCGGGCCGATGCGGGCCTCGATTCCGTCGGAGACGATGAGCGCCTCGTTCATGCTGAACAGTGTGGGCAGCTCGGCCTTGTAGGTCTGGAGCTGGTTCCAAGCGGTCCAGATGGTGGCGTCCTCGTCGGCCGGGTTTTTGAGTTCGATGACGGCAAGGGGCAGGCCGTTGACGAAGAGCACAATGTCCGGGCGGCGCTTGTTTTTGTTTTCGGTGACGGTGAACTGGTTGACGGCGAGCCAGTCATTGGCGGTCGGATTGTCGAAGTCGACGACGCGCGCTTGTGCGCCGCGGATGGAGCTGTCGTGGGAAGGGTATTCGACGTTGACACCGTTTACGAGCAGGCGGTGGAAGGCACGGTTGCGGGATTCCAGGGTGGGTCCTGGGGGGTGGGTAAGCTTGTTGAAGGCGTCGTCGAGGGCTGGGCCAGGGATGTCGGGGTTGAGGTCGGCGAGGGCGTCGTGCAGGCGCTGTTCGAGGACGGTCTGGTCGTAGCTGGAGCGTTCAGGGGTTGACGCGTCAGGGGCGATGTCCGGGCCGTGTGTTATCGTCCAGCCGGTGGACTGCAGCCAGTCGAGGGCGATCTGTTCGACGTCGGCTTCGGTGAGTGTGATCATTTTATAGAAGGATATATCATTGCAAGATGCCGTCTATCAGTTCATCCATGCACTTTGGACGAATTTTCTGTTAACGAATGGGCGTTTCGATAACAACAAAGGTGGGGGAATTGTCAACAGATGGGCACTAAGAGGAGGCACGCAGCGCACCGCACTAAAGGCGGGGCAGGTTGGGACCTGAATCAGGGTGGCGTTTCCTCATTCGAGATGATTGATTTAATGCGGGCGTTGAGCAGATTCCAGCGTTGGTTGACTCGTTCGAGATCACCCTCGGCGATGACTGTGGCTTGTTCGGCGTGGGCTTGGATAGCGCGAGCGTATTCGGACTGGCTAAGTACGGCATTCACGGATTGCAACGTGCCGTCGATCTCCGTTTTCAGTCGGACCTTCCCTTCTTCCTCGTCTTCTCTGCGACTCAAAATGTTTACGAATCCGACAAGTCTTTCATCCAGCCGTGGTCCCCGTTGTCGAAAGGCTCGCGCCGCCTCCCGCAGTATAGGTGCATCGTCGTTGGAAAAACGGATGACTTCGCGTGCCTTTGGAGTAGGACGCGTCCGCGCCCAAACAAAGCTAACGTCCATTGTTGAGAATGGCACTATCATCTTGTCGAGAGCCTCACAGAGGTTGGCGCTCACACCTTCGGGCAAAACTGTTGCAAAGGCATCGGATGCCCCACTAACCGTTCCTTCGATGGCTTTGCGGGCAGCCTTTAGGGTGCTGGCCAGATGTCTTGTTATGCGGCGTTCAACGATGTCGTCTTCGGAAAGTTCTTTTGAATCGAGATCGAGCGCTAGTTGCATCGGAGGCGGCACAACAGGGGAAAGTAACGTGAGAACAAAACTACCCTGTTCAGTCTGCCCCAGGCGCATCTGACGCAGATAATCCCGCGCCTCCTTGTTTGCCCCTGCGCGGTAAAGTGGCTGTGGATTGTCATAGGAGCAAGCGGCAGCTAGGAGCAGATCACTGGCTCCCCTGACGAAGTCGACGCCATCACCCAAGGGGACGGCACCGTCACTACTATCGGGAGCCCGCATTCTGATCACGTCCCGGTCAGTTGTTACGAGGTCGCGATAGAGAGCGAATTCGTCGACATCGGCGACTCGCGCGAAGACCCCGATGAGTGTCGAAACCACGTTTGCGTAATCACTGAGATTCTCGGTTCGAGGCAGGATGATTTCCGGCAGCCCATCGGCTACGTATACGTCAGAAAATTCGCCGTAAGGTTCCACATTTGCCCAGCCCTCGGCACGTGCATAGGCCGAAAGGGCAGCGGGGGATACCGCCAACAACGCGTCTCTGTCCTGTATACTGGCTTTCATTGGATGCTCCCTTTCCGAGACTGTTCCATCAACATACGCAGATTGTCTACGTTGAACAGATTCTGTTCAGGGATATGGACGGTGATGGATGACTTGTTCTCCGTCTCATCATGCCCCCTAAGATTAAGCCAATAGGCTCTGCGCCGCAAGATAAGCTCGTAGGCTGTTATTGTCAGCCACTCGGTTTGGTCTCTTGGCATATCGAGCACAACAAGTAAGCGCGGTGTTTGGCTCGGAAAACACAGAAGATTATGGTTCTCTGACCTGAGCGGATAATGAAAGAATCCGTTCGAAGGGTTGCCTAGGTTAATCGTTGCCTTCAATTGTAGGGCGATAGCTGGACGCATATCTCCCCCAGCCTGAATGAGCACATCAATTCCATCCCTGTCTTTAGAATAGTGAGCAGTCGTGTATCCGGCGCGTGCGGCCACGGCCTGAACATAGGCGCGGGAAAGCTCTTCTTCAATGTCAGTTAAAGCCAACAAGGAATCTGTCATTCGCAAGTCTCTACACAGTTCTTTCTCTTTTGTGCGACAGTTGCAAGAGGCGTGCCACGGGTTAAAGTTTACGAGGCAAAAGCCTGCTCGACGTCGGCTTCGGTGAGGGTGGTTATTTCGCCCAGTCCAATACACCAGCGATCTCAAGGCCAATGATGATCGCTAAAACTGCGTGCAGTACAGCAAACAGACCAGGTATCCACCGTTCTCTGGTTGTCACCGCCCTGTATGCCTTGCCCTTCCCCCCTTCAGCCAACCGCCACTCGCACTTGTACATCGCCGCCGGCAGATGCTGCTCCATTTCGTGGATCAAGGCGAACTTGACACGGTTCAGGTCGGCGTGTGACTTGATAATCCGGCCCCAAAGCCAGGAGATGAGAATTCCAGCAATGGGAACAAGCAGCGTCCACCAGTTCGCGCCAAAACTGGCCGACTGAAGCCCGTACAGCGCAACGAGGGCTGTGTTGAGGGTCAGAAGGTAACTACTCGAAGCGACCCGCCGTGCGCTGACGTTCTCAGCAGACTGCACGTAGAGCTTGTACTGCTCCAGAAGGTCCGTTCTGAAGCTATCCCCATACGTCTCTTTCGAAATATGGAACAGGCGGCTGTCCGGCTGATCAGCCATAGTTCACTTTGCTCTTGCGATCTGTTTCTTCAAGTTTTCCCAAGTCCATTTGTGTATCTTGTCCGTTGAAAGGGCATTCCGTGGCTTGGTGCATGTCTTGTTTGGGCGGCCCCGGAGCAAGAAATAGGGCTTTTTTTCTTCTTGGGTAATGGTCACTTCCACGGCGACACCCTTCGCATCATGGGTGTGTTCACCGCAGATCACGATGGTCAGGTCAGCCTTTCGGATACGACTACGAACCTCTTTTCTCCATTTTCGATTGAGCCGCTCATGTACCGACCGATCTTCAATATTGAACGGCGAATCTGATTGATTGGCTTGGCCCATTAATGTATCCCGTAACTCTTCGTCATGGTGAAAGTCGAAGCTAATGAATGCTCGTTTCACTGCCATTATCTTGTGGGCCCCAAGCTTCGTTGCGTTTCGGTGATTGTCCCTGTCATCAGTAAATACCCATCGACTGGGCAACTCTAGGAACAAATGCTTTGAACTGTTGAATCGACGCTGCGCACTCCTCAGGAGTATCGCCAAAGATACTACCTCTAACGTAAGGCGACTCATGTTGGAGTGTGGAGATAGATCCCTCAATCTCTCTTAGAATCCGTTCCCTGGTTTGAGACCGGTAGACAAATGAGCCCCAAGGCGCCCAATACCGTCCCAACGGTTTCACTTCGTGATACGCGAAACTAAGTGCCATCATGATTTCCAGTTTATCGAACATCAAATCGTGTTGTTCGTCGCTAAAGGTAATGATGGCCGTATACTGCCGGACTGCCGTTTGTATCCAATCACTGAATGGTGCGTGCCGTCGCTCCATTCCCTCCAGCAATTGCATCTTCCTCTGGCCGTAACTCCCAACGCCTCGAAACATGCAGGAGGCTGGAAGAAGCTGTGTCACAGTTTCTGTTTCACCGTTGGGCTGAGGGATTCCAGTTGCAAATATATGACCAAGGAAATTGAACCTATTGGAAAAGACTGCTCCCAAGCCTAGAGTATAAAGCGCCAATGTAGCTGGATACCGTTTCAGGCCAACCCACATTCCCTTGCCGGACACAAGAGGCAATGTCGCCATCCTTTCTAAAGCATGTCGCCAGTTGTCGTAATGTCCCTCCTCAGCCCACCGGCCTCCAGTCACCGCCATGGCGAGGAGCGTAGAGCAGGCCGCCTCATAAGCCCGGACGCGCGCTGTCACTGTTTCTGTGTCTGGCTCGGGACTGTTCACGTCAAACCTTGGCGTGGACACTGCCTCGACCATTCTCTCGACAGATTCTTCAATCAAATCCGCAAGTTGTATCCGATAACGTGGCTCAGGAAGGTAACGCTTCAAACTCGCGACCGCAGCCTCGGTCGATAGCGGATGAGGCTGCGAGAACTGTTCAATGGACGCGACCTTCTCCTGAACTGTCGCAAAAAACTTATCTGCACTTTCAATGTCAATCACTTGAGCACGGCGATGACTTATGAGTCGCTGAGCTTCATCTTCTATTTCCCCATATGCTGCCCAATAGGTCGTGAAACGCCGAAATGGGGCGCGAAACATAGCGTCGCGCAGGGCGAAATCCCAATCTGCTGACCATCCGCACACAACAAGCCCGAACTCATCGAAGATCCTGTCAAGAAGCTGGTTGAACTCAACCGGGTACTCGCCTAATTCGGAAGGCGTATTGCGAATGCGCGGATCAAGGTAGTCGCCGTGCAGCTTGAATATACAGTGCTGGGTATGAACGAGCGGAACCATACCCTTAACTTGCTCTTCAGAACTTATCACAACGGGCTCAACGCCTGCTTCTTCCAGAGCCTTTTCTAACAGACGGTCAAAATTCGTTGTTATGATTACCTTCACGAAACCTTGCGCGACCAGCCTTGCAATCGCCTTGTGCGCGGCTGTTGGTTGTTTGGCGTTCTCTTCACGCTCCTGTTCACTCGGTTCAAAGTACGGGTGTAACAACCTTTGGCGCTCAGTTTGAGTCTTGGCAAGTTGGTCGACGAGCTTCGAGTACTCTGGATCCTCGTCGTGTTTCTCTCGGTACCATTTCTCTGGGTCAGGTTCAGCCGACTCCCTTGACGCTGCTGCTAACTTGCGAATCAAATCACGCGTTATGTCCCATCCCGTTGGAATCTGAGCGGCCTGGGACACACCTGAACCGATAAGAAGAGCGTACACACCGCGATTGGCCTGAATCGAGAACGCCAGTGAGTCGATAGGATCAATCATGTTGACATTTTCTCCGTTACTTGCAGCTCTCCACCAATAAGCCCTGGCAACAGTGTGTCTCGCTGAATTCCTAGCGTACGGGACTCTACTTGAATGCGATTACAACGGGCAAAAAATACGGCAACAATTTCTTCAAAGTAAGCGACTATCACTTCATTTGGGAGTAGCTGTTTATTCATGTAGGCCAGATTGCGGTTTAGTCCTGGGACAGCCGAATCTGCAGCAATAGAGGGGAGGTCTTGCTCAGCCAGTGCAAAGAACAGGAAAAGCAATTTCTGATCACTGCTTTTCGGCAAAACGTAGAAAGTCGTGTCAATTGGAAAAAAATCGCTATCTACCCAGGTCACGGTTCCAGGGTTGCCCTTCCTACCGACAACGATTCCGGGCCCAGACACCAGTTTTTCGTCGTGCCAACCAACTTGCCCGTTTGAACCATAAACAGGAATCGTGCCATCCCGCCGGTTGTCCGCCTTCAGAGCCTTTCCGTACGCCAACTCAATGAGATCCCCCAACTCCTGCACTTCCCACCCCTCCGGGATCTCCCCCAACTCCGAATCGACCATCCCGTCAGGGAACAGGTCGTACAGGTCCGCCGGCATCCCCGCCAGCGACTGACCGCGTCGCCAGCGCCCGTCCATCTTGGCGCGGACGGGGTCGAAGTCGACGAACCAGGATTTGAAGAGGGCGCGGGCCATTTCCTCAAGGGTTTGGTTCATGCGGCGGTTGAGTTCGATTTTGTCGTCGAGGGTGCCGAGGATGTGGGCGATGGCGCGCTGTTCGGATTCCATCGGAATTTTCAGCACTCTTGCGTGCGCCGCCGTACGGTTTAACCCTGGAACCGCGCTATCCGTATTCATGCTTTCCAAGTTAAGAGTCTTAAGTGCGTAGTATACAAACTTGATGAGATCAGGGTCTTCTCCAGTGAGAAAGAAGGTTGTATCTATAGGCCAACATGGCCCCGGCGAATAATGCACAGCGCCCGCTGTCCCTTTGCGGCCAATAACTATTGTTGGCCCGTCGGTCAATGCTACATCGTGAGATCCGACAACGCCATTTGAGCCAAATACAGGTATATTACCTTCCAGATTTCTCACACGTTCTGGGAGTGCCTTGCCATACACAAATGGGGCGAACTCGCCAACAGTAGTGAGATTCCAAGCAGTACTCCCGCTGTGCCTGTCTGTCATCTCCTGCAGAACCACAGAGTCCCTCTCGATGACTTTTTGGAAACTCTGGGAGATACCGTGCCAGTCGAGCACGTCAACCTGCATGGGCAGGTCGGATTCCTCAAACGCTTCCTTCAGCCGCGCTAGCGTGCTCCGGTCCAATGCGGTAACCCCGACGACTGCTAGGTCGAGATCAGAGTAGTCGTTCGCATTCCATGTCACGCGGGAGCCAAAGGCGCGAACTTCGCAGGCCGGTACGTGATAAGCTAGAATCTGTCTAACTGTTTCAAGATGGTTCGGGTTGAGGTCAATCATTGCGCGCTTCCAACTCCCTCAGTAATCGCCACGCGTCGTTTGTAAAATCTCTCACAGCTTCATAGACCTGCTCAGCCCTCTCCCGGTCATACATATGGGAGGTTGTATTCCTTGCGTCGTGATGCCGCATCCATCGGTCAACATCGGAGATAAGTTTATATGACATTGAGAGACGGAACAGTTGTCGCTTCGTCAAGCCGTCCGCGGTTTCAGCGCCGACATTGGTTTTCAGCCAACGCGCCATAAGCTTCCAGGAAAGTTCGTAGGTAATCTCGAAGTGCTTCACGACCCCGGCACGAATTCCGATCCGTTCGATTTCGCTCAACTGTCCCATGCGGGCTTCATCTTCGCTGGCCTGCAACAGTTCATTAAGCGCTTCGACCGAATCTCTCAGATTGTCTAGATGCAGTGGCATAATCTCTCCTTGTCGAAGGTGATTCCCCACCAACGCCGAACAATTCACCCTTCAAATTGCCGTCGAACTTTGCCGCTGCCGACGAGCTGCGACAGCAGGCGGTAGTTTCCCTTATCATTGCGGACACGGCCGGCGATGACCGCTGGGTGGACGTCGGCTTCGCGGGCGAAGTCGTAGACCGCCAGTATGGTCGCCCTTTCACGCACTGGACTGGTCTCCCAGAGCTGCGGCGGGATGAGCGCGTCCTGGGCCAACGCGTCAGCTTCATCTTCAAGGGGGTCCTCTCCGGTCAGCGAGAGGTCGTCGATGAAGAGATCGTTTTCGTCGCAGTCGAGATGTAGGCTGACGTGAGCCAGTTCGTGCATGAGACTGAACCAGAAGTTGTCGATGCGGTCGTAGCGGAGGGTGAGGCCGATGACCGGGCGACAGTCATGGAGGCACAGGGCCGCGCCGTCGAGATGGGTGCGGGGGAGATGGGGCTCGATCACGAGGGCGATGCCGTGTTCGGCCAGGTGCTGCTGGGCGCGCCGCGGGCCGTCTTCGTGGACGCTCAGTTGGGCGATTTCGCGCATAAACTGCTCCGTTACCGTGCCTCTCCGGTAGCTGGTCGGGGGCGGGTTCTGGTTGGCAAGAGCGAGGACGCGCCAGCACCACGCCCTGAGCGCGTAAGGGTTGGTCTTAGCATTGATGCGGCGGTGGCCGTTCTTACGGTAAAGGGGAAGGGAGGCCACCCGCTTTCCGCCGGCCTGGTCAATCAGGACGCGAAGCAGCTTTTCCCCGTTCTCGATCAGATTCCGGTGTTTTGGAATCCATCCGCGCTTCGCCATCTCCTTCAATGGAAAGCGGCGCGGATCGATTTCGTCAGAGGTGAAATCGGCCTCTACGCCAGGTCTCTGCAGAAGCACGTCAGCGGGTATCCCAAGATGCTCATGCAAGGCGCGCGCCATGGACATGGTGAGATCACGCTTGCCGGAGAGGACCTCGGAGACCTTGGCGCTACTGCCAATATAGGGGATGAGATCCCTCTGGCTCAGGTTGGCCTGGTCCATTCGAAACTCAATGGCAGAGATAGGGTCGGGCAGCCCAATTGGGTAATGCTTGTCCTCGTAAGACTCGACAAGGTCAGCCAGTTCGTCTAGCTCTTCGCCTTCGGCAGTACCCTTCTGTGCGTCGAAAATTTCGTCGATTCGCGCTAAAGCCGCTTCGTATTCCTCCTCTGTTCTGATGGATCTGAATTTTAGACTCATCGTTTCCCCCATTTTTCTCTCTTTTGTGCTGACCGCGGTGAGACCGGCAGCCTTACTACACTCAAAAACGGGACGCTACTCCTCTCGCTTCTTCCTGAGCTACACTTCATTTGGGTCGATCAGGTCGTACTCGGGATGGGTACCGATGAAACGAATGTAAACCTGGTGGTACTGGTAGTTGATTCTCACTATCAGTCGAAACTGATTATTTCCGATGTCAAAAATTACCCTTCCGTTGCCAATCAGTCTGGCTTGCGGATACTTTGCTTTCAGATCATGTGGCGTATCCCAGATTTCCCGTTTTACTTCACTGTACCAAGTCTCCAAGGGCCGTTCAGCGTCAGGATACTTCTTCCAAAATTCTCTCAATGGCCTCTTTGCAATAATCCTCATGAAGAACGGAAAACCTCCCAAAATACAAGTTCACATATTAGGCCTCAATAGTTGGAGAGTAATACCCTCCCAAAATAATCCATTTTCGGAGGATCGTCAAATTACCCCGCTGGGGTACACCCTACAAACCGGGATATGCCGATGACTAAAACCCAAGGGACTTCAGATTATCAGCGATGGCGTCGTCCAGCCTGCGCGCTTCTTTCTGTTGCTCTCGCCACTGGGCGGTTAACTGCGCCATCTTCTCCTCAAAGGGGACGCCGTCGTCCTCCTGAGGTTCGGCGCCGACGTAGCGGCCGGGGGTGAGGACATGGCCGTGTTTGCGGATCTCTTCGAGGGTGGCGCTCTTGCAGAAACCGGGGACGTCGGCGTAGGCGTCCAGCTCAGGCTTTTGCAAGTGCGCAGCAGATGCGGTCGCAAAAGCCTGCGGACCCTCCCTGCCGCGCCAGGCGTGGTAGGTGTCGGAGACGCGGGCGATGTCCTCCGGGGAGAGGTCGCGGTTGGCGCGGTCGACCATGTGGCCCAGCTTGCGGGCGTCAATGAAGAGGGTCTCGTCGCGATTGTTGCGATCGCGGGACAGGAACCAGAGGCAGGCGGGTATCTGGGTGGAGCGGAAGAGCTGGCCGGGCAGGGCGACGATGCAGTCGACGAGGCCGGCCTCGATGATGTTCTTGCGGATCTCGCCCTCGTTAGACGTGTTGGAGGACATGGAGCCGTTGGCGAGGACAAAGCCAGCGCTGCCGCGGGGGGCGAGGTGGTAGAGGAAGTGCTGGACCCAAGCGAAGTTGGCGTTGCGGACCGGCGGCACACCGTACTGCCAGCGTTTGTCGTCGCGCAGGCGGTCGCCGCCCCAGTCGGAGACGTTGAAGGGGGGATTGGCGAGGATGTAGTCGGCGCGCAGGTCGGGGTGGCGATCGTTGTGGAAGGTGTCGCCGTGCTCGATGCGGCCGTCGATGCCGCGGATAGCGAGGTTCATTCTGGCCATGCGCCAGGTGGTGTAGTTGGATTCCTGGCCGTAGATGGAGATGTCGGCGCGGGCTTTGCCGCCGTTGCCGTTGCCGCTGGCATGGGCGCGGATGAACTCGATGGACTGTACGAACATGCCGGAGGAGCCGCAGCAGGGGTCGTAGACGCGGCCGCGATAGGGCTCCAGCATTTCGACCAGGAGGCGGACGACGCTGCGCGGGGTGTAGAATTCGCCGCCTTTGCGGCCTTCGGCGAGGGCGAATTGCTCGAGGAAGTATTCGTAGACGTTGCCGAGCACGTCGGTTGCACGCGCTTCGGCGCCGCCCAGTTTGATGTTGCTTACGAGGTCAACGACACTGCCCAACCGGGTCTTGTCGAGGGCGGGGCGGGCGTAGTCCTTGGGGAGGACGTCCTTGAGCGCGGGGTTGTCACGTTCGATAGCGGTCATGGCGTCGTCGACGGCCTGGCCGATGGTGGGCTGGCGGGCCTGTGCTTGCAGTGTCGACCAGCGGGCGGCGGGCGGCACCCAGAAGATGTTCTGGCCGCGGTATTCGTCGGGATCTTCGGGGTCGGCGCCCTGGTCCTGTTCGGACTCGAGTTGGGCGCGGGCTTCCTCGAAGGCGTCGGAGATGTATTTGAGGAAGATGAGGCCGAGAACGACGTGTTTATATTCAGCGGCGTCCATGCTGCCGCGCAGGGCGTCGGCCATGCCCCAGAGTTCGGCCCTATAGGCATTGACGGCGGGGGCTCCGGTCGGGGCGGAGTCTGGGTCTGTGGGTTTGGGCGGCGGCTGTTTATTGGTTGAGGCCATGATCGGTTTGCTCCCTGGGGCCTTGGGCTGGGGTAGTGCGGGCTCTCCAAGAATATGCCTCTTGCGGTGGATAGTCAATTTTTGGTTCGCTATTGGGTTTTGGTGACTTCTCTGGCGGGCGTGGATGGAGGGTAGATGGGGGCGGGTCAGGGATGGGCCCGCCCGGGTTGGTCAGGTTTCTTGCTGCAGGGCGTGGATGAGCGCGGTCAGCTCGGCGGGCTGCATGTCGGTAGATTTGTCGGTGCGACCGTTGGTGTGGGTGTGGACGAGCTGGGGGCCGATTTTGTGCCAGTCGTGGCCGTGGACGGCGCGGCCGATGGTGTGCAGGTCGTGCAGGGAGGGTTCTTTGTCGGGGTCCGGGTCGGGGTTGGATGGGGTGGGGGGCGGCATGATGAGGAGGCCTTCGGGGGGCGTGGCGCGGCGGAATTTGAGGTAGTGTTCGCCGTATTGGCCGTCGCCGAGGCTGGCGCTGTACCAGTGGTGGCCCTGCTTTTCGCGGTGGGAGGCGCGGGCGCCGTCTTCGAGGTAGATGTAGGTGGGGCAGCCGGCGGCGTCGATTTCCCCGCTGCAGGGGGAGCCGCAGAATGTGGGGGGCGGTGTTGGGGGGGTGAGCTTTTGCATGTGGTGGAGGAGCTGGTCGAGTTTGGTTTCGAGCTGGTGGATGTTCTGTTGGATTTGGACTGCCCATTCAGGGGTATTGGCAGACATTTTGTTTCCTTTCTTTGTGGTTGGCGGCTACGACATTCGGGCGCGGTTTGGATTGGTGCGGCGGCGGGATGTGCGTGCCGAAGCGGACGGGCACTTGTTGTGGGCCTGGGGGATAGGCGCTCCGTGTTTTTTTGGGTTTTTTTTGGTGGCCGAGGTTGGCCGGTTATTGGGTGAATTATATCATGGGGAACCGCGAAGTGAACACCTTTTTTTGGACCACGAAGAACGGCAACTGCAACGGCGAAACCTTTATCCACGGAGGGCCGCGAAGAAGGTCAAGGGCAACACCTTTTTGTCCGCGAAGGGCCGCGAAGAACTGCAACTGCAACATCTTTTGTCCGCGGAGGACGCGGAGGGGCGCGGAGAACTACAACTGCAACGGCAAAACCTTTTTCCACGGAGGACACGGAGAACTGCAACGGCAACATCAGAACCTTTATCCACGAAGGGCCGCTAAGGGCCGCTAAGGGCCACGAAGGACCACGAAGAAGGTCAAGGGCAACACCTTTTTGTCCGCGGAGGACGCGGAGGGGCGCGGAGTACGGCAACTGCAACGGCAACACCTTTATCCACGGAGGACACGGAGGACCACGGAGAACTGCAACTGCAACACCCTTGGTCCACGGAGGGCGGCGGAGGGGCACTGCGGGCGGCGGGGGGACGGGGGAGGAGACTGGTGCGGGCGCGGTGAGGCCTGGTTTTGGAGGGGGGCGTTGCGGGGGCGCAGCCCCTGCACAAGGGAGGCCGCTTGCGGCCGACCGCCCAGAACTGCAGTGGTCAGTGATCAGTGGTTAGTGGTCAGTGGAACATCTGTCGTCAGGCGAACACCGGCAGTCAGTAGATGGTGGTCGGTGGATTGAGAGGGAAGGGTGCGGTGGTTCAGCCGGCGAGGTGATATAGGATGTAGAGGGGCTGGGTGCTGTCGTGGACGATGAGCTGGCCGCCGGGATACATGGCCATGATTGTGTCGATTTCCTGCATGTACTGGCCTTCGAGCAGGTATGTTACTGGGCCGGGGTCGAGTTTTTCGAGTTCGAAGGCGCCGAATTCGTGGGACCGATCGATGCCGCGGTTTTGGGCGTAGAGGAACCGAATGGTCTCGTATTTGAAGGTGCGCTGGCCAGAGTAGTAGTAGATGGTGCCGGGATCATCGAAGGCGTTGGCTGCGTCCAAAGCTTCCAAGTAGTATTGGGGAAATGTGCGCTGGAAGGTCGAGCTTTGGGGTAGTTCGACAAAGTAGTAGTTCAGATTCCAGATGCCGCCGACAAGGAGGACGACGGCGGCAGCGGCGGCAGCGACGGCGGGGCCCCATTTGGCGGTGTGTCGACGCAATGTGTCGGCGATGAACAGGGCGCCGATTCCGGCGAGACCGAACACCCAAGGAATGGCGACGATGGTACGTCGCATGGCGCCGCTGGCCGGTTCGGTCACTATGAGCGTCAGGAGTGCGAAGAACAGGGCCAGCACGGCAAACAGGTGAGGAGGGCTGCGCCACTTTTTTATAGCTACAAACAGCCCCAGGTATGCCAACGCGGCGGTTCCAAGATCGAGCGCGCCCTTACCTCCGGAACCGTCGACCCCGTCAAGTCTTGTGTTTGAGAAGAGAAACCTTAGCGCGTACCACGCACGCTGCGCCAGGAATTCGGCACTTCCCAAGATGCCGTCTGCCTCGGAGAATTCCTGGTGATTTCCGATTGACCCGCCCAACATGCGGACAAAGTAATTTGCGGGCGATTGAAGTATCAGGTCGACCACCGGCCAGGCAACGATCAGGGAACCGGCGGCAAAGAGGGCCAGGGAGGTCAGTTTTCCACGAAGCGCTTCTTTATGCAGCAGTAGATAGGCTGCGAGCATGGCGGCTTCGGCGGCGATGAAGAATGGGTAGGCGAAATAGGTGTAGGGCGCCAATCCGAGGCAGGCGCCGGCCAGCAGCCAGGTCCACCGCGAATTGGATCTCATGGCCCACAGCAGGGCAGTAGCGGCGACTGTGCCGACGAAGGCGAGCGAGATGAGCCCGAATCCCAGGCGGCTGAAGTGCAGGTGCCAGTAGCTGAAGGTGAGGGCGGTGGCGCCGAAGAGGGCGACCCAGCGGCCGAACCCCAACCGCAGGAGCAGATGCGCGGCGGGAATTGTGGCGATGCCAAAGAGGCCCATGGAGAGTCGGACAGAGAATCTGGAAGCGTCGAGGAGCCAGATCAGTAGTGCTGTGAGGTAGAACGGCCCGGTGGCCTGGCCCATGGCAGAGGTGGTGTAGGGGCCGATCCAACCTTCTTTGAGGATGCGCAGGCCTTCGATTCCTGTCCAGGCTTCGTCGCCGTGGAAGCCGGCTGGGATCTGTTCGAGGCGGTATATTCGCAGGAAGGCGGCGACGGCTGTCAGGAGGAGGACTGCTAGCAGCTCCCAGCGGTTGCGAGCGGTCCACTCTATGAGGAACTGCCGCGACCACTGCGAGTTTGGGGGCGGTGTGAGCCACACAAGGCCTTGGCGCGGTGCTGTTCTGCGCGGTTTGGGCGGGCGCTTTCGGAGGCGGTCGGTGAGGTTCGGGGCGCGTGGATGTGGGGAGGGTCTGCTGTAAAGCGGCGTGCCGCAGGTGTCACAGTACTGATGACCGCCGGGGTTGGCTGTGTTGCATTGCGGACAGACGATGTCTACGGGGCGGCCGCAGCGCCCGCAGAATTGGGCGTTGGCGCGATTGACGAATTCACACGCTGTGCAGAGCCATGGCTCTGTTGTGGGGCTTTCCTGGTGGTGTTTAGCTGAAGGGACTGTCAATTCGGCGGAGCTCGATGGCGGGCGTTTGTTTTCTGTGTGAATTCAATTTTATACCAGGATTTGCTGCGGGGGGAACTGCGGAACTGCGGGGGACTGCGGGGAACTGCGGGGGACTGCGGGGCGGTGGTGAGGCATGTTTTTGTAGGGGGGCGTTGCGGGGGCGCAGCCCCTGCACAAGGGAGGGCCGAAGGCCCGACCGCACAACGGCAGTGGATAGTGGTTGGTGGATAGTTGCTGGTGATGGCAGATTTCAGAGGGGATCGGGGGATGGATTACATCGGATATTGTTTCGAGGGGGTATTATAGGAGTCAGGAGCTTTTGCAGCGGCAGAAGCTGGCGCACAGTAACATGAGGAACGACGGCAACATGAGGAACGACGGTGCGGCTTGTTGATCGATCTCTTCCTTGTGCGTCTTGTGTGGGGGATCATTCTTGGGACCAAAGGAGCTTTCAGAGATGATTCTACGGAGCAGTTTTCAGGATCTTGGCGAAGTGGTGATGCCGGCGTGGAAGGGACGGCAGTGCCGTATGCATGTGTTTGACCCGAGTGCGCCGGTGATGGAGGCGGGATTCGAGGACTATGTGGATGTTGTTGCCACGCTTGTCGATGCGGCAGATGTGCAGACATCTGAGGCATACTTGACGGTTGATGAGAAGATTGTCGAGCCGCGGATGTCGCAACGCCGGCCGGGGGCGCACGTCGAGGGTCGACTTTCGCCCAAAGATACGTGGTGGTGGCATCAGGAGCCGGCGCGGGGACCCTCCGCTAAGAGAAGGCCGGTTGACAGGATGGCGGTGATCGTTACTGCCAGCGTTCCCGGTTGTATCGTTTATCCGGGTGAGTTTGAGGGCGAGCCGAAGAGCGATGGGGACCTGGAGCATATCAGGGACCAGTTCGGAGAGTCGCACTTGTTGGAGGCGAATCGGGGGTTCCTGCTATCGCCCGACTGTGTGCATGAGAGTATGGTTTTCGCGGAGCGGACGAAGAGGACTTTTTTGCGGATTGCCTTTGGGTGAGGACCGGGGTTGGTGTTGCCAACAGAGAGCCCTGCACGATGGCGTGCAGGGCTCTTTTTTTATTGGCGCTATTGTTGCCCGTTGGCGGGTGGGTGGGGGATGGGGCCGGCGACGGGCGCGGGGGTTATTCGTGCTGGATGTCGTGGTTGAACTGCCAGGGGATGCCGAATTTGTCGACGCAGGCGCCGAAGTAGGAGCCCCAGAACATGTCGTCGAGGGGCATGGTGACGGTGCCGCCTGCGGAGATGGCGGCAAAAAGGCGTTCGGTCTCTTCACGGGATTTGGGGTGGCAGGAGACGGAGAAGTTGTTGCCGGCCTGGTGGGGCGGGCCGAAGGCGGCGGAGGTGTCGCTACCCATGAGGACGCTGTCGCCGATGGGCAGGCTGACGTGCATGATGCGATCGAGCTCATCCTCGGGCATGCCCATGTCGTCCGGGCCTTCGCCGAAGGTGGAGATGGTGATATAGTCGCCGCCGAAGGCGGAGCGATAGAAGTCGAAGGCTTGGCGGCAGTTGCCGTTGAAGTTGAGATAGATGCTGAGTGTCATTCTTTTCTCCTTGATGGTTGGTGTATTGGGGCGGCGCGGCGGGGCCTGGGTCATGCTTGTTGGGCGGCGGCGCGCAGCTGGGCGATGTCGATTTTGGTCATGGCGAGGTAGGCATCCATGACGGCTTTGGGATTTTTCTGCATGAGTTGGGGCAGTTCGGCGGGGGCTACCTGCCAGGAGAGGCCGAACTGGTCCTGGAGCCAGCCGCACTGCTGGGTTTGGCCGCCTTCTGACAGTTTTTGCCAGAAATAGTCGATCTCTTGCTGGGATTCGCAGGAGATTTCGAAGGAGATGGCGGGTGAGAATTGGAAGTGGGGGCCGGCGTCGAAGGCGGTGAATCTGAGGCCTTCGAGCTCGAAGGTGACGATTCTGTTGCCTTCGGCGGGCCCGGTGGCGATGTTGTCTACGGAGAGGATGCTGGCGTTTTTGAAGATGGAGACGTAGAAGTTGGCGGCGGCTTCAGCCTGGCCGTCGAACCAGAGGTTGGGTCTGATTTTGCTGATGGCGGGCATTGGGATCACTCTCCCTCCTGATCCATGTCGTCGGCGGCATGGTCAAAGTCCAGGAAGTTGAAGACCCAGACGTGGCCGTCGAGATCCTGGAAATTGCGGCTGTAGATGAAGCCGCTATCGTTCGGTTCGCTGACGGCGCTGGCTCCGGCGGCGACGGCGAGGTCGGTTCTGCGGTCGACTTCGGCGCGGCTGTCGAGGGAAAGGGCGACGATTGATTCGACGTTTTCGGCGCTGTCAACGATCTGCTTGCCGGGGAGTCCGCTTTTGAAGAAGTCTTCTGTGACGAGCATGACGAAGGTATTTTCGCGGATGATCAGGCAGGCGGCAAGTTCGCTGGTGTACTGGGGATAGAAAGCGAACCCGATCGCGGCAAAGAATTCTTGGGAGCGGTGGAGGTCGTGAACGGGCAGATTGAAGAAGGCCTGTTGGGCGGTAACCATCGCTCTTTCCTTGTTTTCTTTTGTATGTAGATACACGTCAGTTGTGTGGAGTTACACGCCCGGCCTTGGGCGCAGAATGCACGGCACGCGGTTTATGCTTTGTGGCCGTTCATAGTTTTCTCCATCCGTTTGGCATCGACGGAGAAGATTTCCCAGACGTGGCCGTCCAGGTCCTGGAAGGCGCGGCCATACATCCAGCCGGCGTCGGTGGCGTCTCGGCATTCGCGGCCGCCGGCGGCGAGGGCCTTGGCGATGGTTTTGTCGACGTCTTTGCGGCAGTCTACGGAGAGGGCGACGACGACTTCTGCGCTTTTGGTGCTGTCGGCGATTTCTTTGCCGGGAATGAATTTTTGGAAATATTCTTCTTTCAGCAGCATCGCGAACATGTTGTCGCCGATGATCATACAGGAGGCATGGTCGCCGGTGAATTGGTCATCGAAGGCGAATCCAAGCTTGGTGAAAAAATCTACCGAATTGTTGAGATCGCTGACCGGCAGATTTACAAAAATGCGTTTGGCCGTTTGCATTGCGGCTCTCTTTCTCTCGACTTGTACAGAAGTTATATTTTTCAGCATAGGCTCTCCATGATACAACATGATCTTGGCCTAGGAAAAAGTTTGGGATTGGCTGATTTAACTTAAATGTGTGGTTGGGGCGGGGTTTTGTTTTGTGCGGGGGTGCGGTGACTGAAATTGGGGCTTTTTGAGGTTTTTTTGGTGGTTTTTCTGTGGAGAACCACGGAGAAGGTCAACATCAAAACCTTTATCCACGAAGGGCCACGAAGGGCCGCGAAGGGCCACGAAGAAGGTCAAGGGCAACACCTTTTTGTCCGCGAAGGGGCGCGAAGGGTCGCGAAGAACGGCAACTGCAACGGCAAAACCTTTTTCCACGGAGGACACGGAGGGCCACGGAGAAGGTCAACATCAAAACCTTTATCCACGAAGGGCCGCGAAGAAGGTCAGGGGCAACACCTTTTTGTCCGCGAAGGGGCGCGAAGGGTCGCGAAGAACGGCAACTGCAACGGCAAAACCTTTTTCCACGGAGAACACGGAGGGCCACGGAGAAGGTCAACATCAGAACCTTTATCCACGAAGGGCCGCGAAGAAGGTCAAGGGCAACACCTTTTTGTCCGCGAAGGGGCGCGAAGGGTCGCGAAGAACGGCAACTGCAACGGCAAAACCTTTTTCCACGGAGGACACGGAGGGCCACGGAGAAGGTCAACATCAGAACCTTTATCCACGAAGGGCCACGAAGGGCCGCGAAGAAGGTCAAGGGCAACACCTTTTTGTCCGCGAAGGGGGGCGAAGAACTGCGACTGCAACATCTTTTGTCCACGAAGGGCCGCGAAGAACGGCTTTTGCACGTTTTTGTCGTGGGTTGGATGGGTAGGTTGTGGTGGGAGGGTTGTTTGGGATGTAGGCTTGAGGGCTTTTTATTTGACATTCGGGCGGGATAGCTTTATCGTGATGGTGTTGCCGGCGCGTTGTGGGCGTGGGCGATATAGATTGGGGCTATAGCTCAGTTGGGAGAGCGCTACAATGGCATTGTAGAGGTCAAGGGTTCAAGTCCCTTTAGCTCCACCAGATGGGAGGCAGGTTGGTGGGTATTCCTGCGTTTTGGATGCTGGACCGCTATTTGACTGTTGGGACACTTTTTTGGTAAGCTGATTCTTCTGCGTTGGAGGGCTTGTCACAGAGGTAGCTTGGTGATAAGCCAGCGGTTTCGGGGCTGTAGCTCAGTTGGGAGAGCGCTACAATCGCACTGTAGAGGCCAGGGGTTCGAGTCCCCTCAGCTCCACACGGCAGGCGGGGATGTTATCTGACAGGGGGGCGGGCGGCGGCGGGCAGAATTGTATATTGGGGCTATAGCTCAGTTGGGAGAGCGCTACAATGGCATTGTAGAGGTCAAGGGTTCAAGTCCCTTTAGCTCCACCAGACACTGCGGGATCGGGTAGTTGTGCGCCGCGAAAAAAATATTGAGGTTTGGAGCGATAGTTTCGTGGAAGACGAGCGCAGACAAGAATTGACAGATCGGTTTGCGGAGTTAGCGGAATATCTGAACCGCCAGTTGCATACCGGCCGCCTTGACGAGTGGGAAGGTCTGGACATGACCATTCCCCAGATCAAGACATTGGTTTTGCTCGAGCGCGTGGGCCCGCTGCGAATGGGCAACATTGCGCTATCTTTGGGTCGAGCGCTTTCGGCCACAACTACGGTCATTGACCGCCTGGTAGAAAAGGATTTGGTGGACAGAGTTTCCGACCCAAGTGACCGGCGGGTCGTCGTTTGCAAATTGACGGACACGGGCGAAAAGGCGATACAACGGTTCTGGCGGATTGGGCGGGAGCGAATCGATTTATTGGCGGATCTGATGGACGAGGAGCAGTTGGAGGCCGTGGTGCGAGCAATGGAGTTGATTCGCTGGGCCGAAGATGAGCTTCAGAGAACGTTTGCCTCGATACAGTCCTCGGTTAAGGAGGGCCCCCCAAAGGCCTAACCCTGATTTCATGCAGGTTTCCGGCTGTCGATTTGACGGATCGGGAGACCGAATCGCAACCTCTTTTGCCCGGTTGATCCCAGCGAACAGATAGCCCCAGCGAAGTAACAGTCATACCAGCCGCGCGCGGCCCCTGGTCCCCCTTTCCGACGGGGAATGCTGGCTCGATTGGCCTGGTCGGAAAGACCTCAGCCTCCTCAACCTGTTGGCAGTCCGCGCAGAAGAAGACTAGAATGACCAAAACAGGTCCATTATGGTTGCTCAGACGTTTGCGACACCCCCCTTAGGAAAAACGAGTTTTCGATTCTGTGACTTGTGTGATACCGGATGCGATCGCAGCAGATCGGTTTTTTTAGCGCGTTCCTGTTGATGGGTGGGAACCGGCGGTGTACGAGGCGCTCAATTGACAAGGCGGCGGCGCGTAGTCGGGACGTGTACAAGCAATGCAGCGATAGCGCGTTGAACAGTGCCCGGCGCCAGTTCGCCGTCGCGACCGTCGACAGCGGGGCGACGGTTAGCCAGACCAAGGAGCAATATACCATGACGACGAAACGCGGATTCGGTCCTGTACTTCTGCATTGGTTCAGCCTGATTGCGCTGCTGATCCTGGCTGGCGCGTGTGTGCCGGTGGATTATGAAGCGCCCGCGCTGGGAATGGTGGTGGTGGGCGGGGGCGAGGAGATTCAGATTCGGGCGCTGGGGGCGCTGACGCGGGCGGGCGAGTTGGGTGTGCCCAGCCAGCGGGGTGTTGCGATGGCGGTCGCCGACTATGGGCCGATCAAGGGACATGCTGTGAGCATGGGTGCGGGTCTGGACTCGCTGTGCAGTGCGGCGGGGGGCGCGGCGGCGGCTGCGACGGCAGTTGGCGACGGGCGCGTGGTGGGGGTTATCGGCACGGCCTGTTCGGTGGCGGCTGCGGCGGCGGCTCCGATCCTGAGCGAGGCGGGCCTGGTGATGGTGGCGCCGTCGACGACTTCGCCGTCGCTGACATCCGACCTGCGGGGCAATGCGGGGTCCAACTATCATGCCGGTTACCATCGCGTTGCCAGCAACGATCTTTACCAGGCGGAGGCGGTGGCCGATTTTATTTACAACGAACTGGGCCTACGCAGCATGGCGGCGATCCATGACGGCGACCCGTATTCGTCGGGCCTGACGGCGGCTTTTTCGAAGGCGTTTGAACAGTTGGGCGGCACGGTGGCGGTGGCTATGGTGAACAAGGGCGACACGGACATGCTGGCGGTTCTTACTGAAATCGCGGCTGGGCGCCCGGAAGGTCTGTTTTTGCCGATATTTCCGGAGGAGGCGGAGCACATTTTGCGTCAGAGCAGCGAGGTGGACGGCCTGGAGGGGTTGACGCGCATTGGCGGCGGCGGCTTGCTGGTGTCTGACTTTTTGGCGTTGCCGGAGTCGGAGGGTTTCTATTTTGCGGGGCCGGAACTGGACTTTGGCAGCAATGTGAACGGGGCGACGGGCAGGAGCGGCGATGCGCTGAACGCCGCCTACCTGGAGAGGTACAATGCGCATTCGACGTCGGCCTACTTGTCGCATGCGTACGACGCGACGACGATTCTGCTGCGTGCGATCGAGGAGGTCGCGGTTGTTGAAGGCGATGCGCTCTACATCGACCGGGCCAGGCTGCGGGAGGCGGTGGGCGGTACGAGCGGTTTCAGCGGCATTATCGGCACCATTTCGTGTGACGAGTTCGGCGACTGCGGCACAGGCCGCATCCAGATATCGCAGCATACTGATTCGACGATGACCGACGTTGAAGCGCTGCCGGTTGTGTACCGCTATGCGCCGTGAGTGCGCTGGCCAACTGAAATCCATTCAGACCAAGGAGTGAAGATATGAGGAAGATCGACCGCTTTCGCAGTGCGCTGTTGCGCTGGCCAATTTTGGTGCTTGCGCTTCTTCTGAGCGGTGCGTGCATCCCTGAGAATATGGTGGTGAGCCCGCTGGGAACGGTTGTGGTGGGCCCGGGTGAGGATATCCAGATCCGTTCGGCGGCGGTGCTTTCGAGCATCGGCGAGCTTGGGTCTTCGACGCAGCGGGCGGTGGCGCTGGCGGTGGCCGATTACGGGCCGATCAAGGGGCACAATGTGTCGATGGGCGCGGGTCTGGACTCGCTGTGCACGCCGGAGGGCGGCGCGGCGGCGGCGCAGACGGTGGTGGGCGACCGGCGGGTGGTGGGCGTGATCGGCACTTCCTGCTCGGCGGCGGCGGTGAAAGCGTCGCCGATTCTGAGCGAGGCGGGGCTGGTGTTGATCTCGGCGACGAATACGGCGCCTTCGCTGACATCGGACCTGCGGGGCAATGCGGGGGCTGACTATTATCCTGGCTATTACCGCACATCCAACAATGACCTCTATGAGGCGGAGGCGGTGGCGGAGTTTTTCTACCACGACCTGGGTTTGCGCGAGATGGCGGTCATTCATGACGGCGATCCTTACACTTCCGGTCTGGCGAAGGCGTTTGCGGTTGCGTTTGAGCATGCGGGGGGTCACGGTCACTTTGGCGACGGTTAGTAAGGGTGACACGGACATGATCCCTGTTTTGACCGAGGTTGCGGCGGCGGGCCCGGATGGCCTGTTTTTGCCGCTTTTCCCTGACGAGGGCGGGCAGATTGTCCGGCAGGTCGACCAGGTGGCGGGTCTGGTGGGGGTGACGCTTATCGGCGGCGCTGCGATGGTGGATTTCGAGTTTCTGGCGATACCGGAATCGGAAGGGATTTATCTGGCCAGCCCGGAGCTGGACTTTGGAGACAGCGTGAACGAGGCAACGGGGAAGAGTGGAGGCGACGTGGCGGCGGCCTATCTGAAGCAGTACAATGAGGCGCCGGGGTCGGTTTACATGGTTCACGCGTATGACGCCACCACGATGCTGCTGCGCGCGATTGAGGAGGTTGCGGTTGCCGATGGGGATACGCTGTACATTGACCGGGCGCGGTTGCGGGAGGCGTTGAGGGGCACGGCCGATTTCGACGGCATCATTGGGCATCTCACTTGTGACGAGTTCGGCGATTGCGGGACGGGCCATCTTCACATTGTGTATCACACCGATGCCACGATCACGGACGTGGCGGAGCTGGATATTGTTTATTTCCACCTGCACGGTGCGCACGATCACGGGCATTAGGGGGATTGAACGGCGGTTCTTGGCAGTCAGTTTCTAGTTTTCAAGTAACTACAAAGCCACAGCAGTTGACCAGCCAGTCATCCTTGGAACCATGCAGGCTCTTGGTGACGCAACTGGTGTGCAGGCGCCGCCATACTCGCCAGCCGACACGTTGCGAAGAAGGCACACACCTGGTGAGGGATGGTTTTGTAGGGGGGCGTTGCGGGGGCGCGGAACGGCAGTTTTTGGTAGTCAGTTTTTAGTTTTTAGTGAACTGCGAACGGAAGTGGTCAGGGGTCAGTAACTTCTGCGGTTGGAGGTCGGTGGTCGGTGGGTTGAAGCGGCAAGTGGGGGAGTAGACTCCGTTCGCCAGACACGATGCCGGGGAAGTGTAAACACGGTCGGTGAGGGATGGTTTTGTAGGGGGGCGTTGCGGGGGCGCAGCCCCTGCACAAGGGAGGCCGCTTGCGGCCGACCGCCCATAGAAGCAAGGAAAGAGAGATGAGGAGTGGGGAGAGAAAAAACTTCGCTCGCCTCGTTCAGCGTCGCAAACTGACTGTGGCTGAGTAGTCACATATTCATTTTGAAGCCAGGACTTCTTGCGGGGATCGCGTGTATCTCGCCAGCTGTGTCGAAATTCGCAAGCTCCTAGACTCTTTTGGAATTACTTTGGGAGCCGATCCTGAACAGCTGATTCAGAAAATCGAACAAGATGAAAGGCGGTCAAGGAAGATGCTATAGACATTCTGTTATTCCTGACCGCGTCATCCGTGATTTTAGCCAGTCCAATACTCGGGAGAGCCTTCAATGAAGATCATGAGTTTTGCGTCAGTCTTGCTACTCTTATTGCTGGCGGCCCTGGCGCCTGGAAGGGCAGTTGCCCAGCAGAGCTCAACCGCGGACAGTGCGGCCGGTAGCTGTGATGCTGGCAACCCGATTACGCCGGAGGTTACTGTAACCGGCGACCTCTCCGATGCGCTGGCCGCCCATGCGGATATTGTTGAAGTCAGCACATCGATTTCAGGGGGGAAGATACTGACTGCCGTCTTCCACCTGAGAGACCTTCCGCAGACCCTGACATTCAACAGGTCGGGCGCGGCGCCTGGCTCGATCGAGTACAGTTGGGAGGTGTGGGTGGACGTGGACGCCGACCCGGGAACCGGTTTTATGGGAGGTTTTGAATACCTCCTGTCGGCCTACCATACTGTGTCCGAGGAAGACAGTGGGGCAGAGTTGAAGGCAAGCACCTGGGCGCTGGGCATTGACGGACCGAAACCCGTTCTGAATGCCAAAGTCGAACTGTCTGCCGAAGCGGACACGATCACGATTACGGGGGGCGTACCAAGGCTCAAACCTGAAGTGAGGCTTGCATTCAAGAGCACTGATGCGCTGGGTGGTTCCGATCAGGTGGGATGCTTTCCTGGCTTTGGCGAGCGTGTGACACTCGGCGGCTGCGAATCCGGCCCGAGTGCCATCCTGCCCGGCCAAACCGCGGTAGACGACATCTCGAATTCGCTGCCGCCGCACATCGACATAACTGAAGTCGATACCTATTTGCGCGATGGTATTCTGACGGTCGTATTCCATCTGCGGGACCTGCCGGACAGGCTGACTTTCAATCGAACCGGCGTGACCGGGGGGCAGACGGAGTATATATGGCAAGTATCGGTCGACGTGGACGGTGACGAAGAGACCGGCATTGAGGGAGCCGACTTTGCGCTTTCGGCCTTCCACTTCGCGCCGTCATCGAAAGTTGGAACCAATAGCACACAGTCGATCGAGAATGCGACGGAAGGCGCGGGCTGGGTACTGTCAACAGATGGCGAGGTCAGAGGGCTGTTTTTGGGCAGCGCCACTCTGGAGGCGTCTGCCGAAGCCAACACAGTTACTCTCAGCGGGGCCGTTCATGGAATCACGCCAGAATCGCGACTTACATTCGGGGTCTACGACTATTTGTATGGGTCCGATACAGTTGGATGTCTCGCGTCGGCTTTCTGGGAGGATGCGTCCCCTAAGTGCAGTTCCGTTGAACCCTTTAACCCGGGTGATTCCGCGACCGACGACACTTTGGATGTGCTGGAACGGAGTTTTGCCAGTTCCGACGAGTCTGTAGAGGCCGACAACGCCCACATTGACATCACCAGTATCAACACATCATTGTCGGGCGAGAAGCTGACAGTGGTATTCCATCTGCGAGATCTTCCCGAGACCCTGACTCTCAACAGAACAGATACTCAAAAAAGCTTCATGGAGTACAGGTGGGAGGTGAATATCGATGTTGACAATGACCGGAATACCGGCTTTGGCGGAGGCTACGAGTACCTGCTGTCGGCATATCATATTGCTTTCCTGTCAGAAAGCAGGGAAAACCATGTAGCCCCAGTCTCATCCGGACTTGCGTCCGACGTTTGGAAAATTGGCCCCAGAATGTTTGCTGCTTCCGTGGAATCATCAAGCTATGTTGCCTCGGCCGAATTTGACACGATGACCCTATTCGGAACCATACCTGGAATCACTGAGGAATCTCGACTCGTCTTCGTTACATCCGACGACCAGAGAGGCCAAGACGAACTGGATTGTCACCCTCCCATGAATGTGATGCTGTTTCCTGGCCCTTGCGGCGCGGACGAGGCCATGATCAAGCCGCTCCAGACCATAGCCGACGAAGTATCTGACGAACTGCCGGGCCACGCTGACATTATCGGCGTAAGCACGGCTCTGTCCGGTGAAACACTTGCCGTCATCTTCCAGTTGCGGGACGTGCCGGAAGAGCTCGTGTTCGACAGAGAAGGCGTAGGCGAAAGAGTGTACGAGTATGGTTGGAAAGTGTCGATTGACATAGACCACGGTGAGGAGAGCGGCCAATTGGGGTTGGACTACGAGATGTCCGCCATCCATACTGTCCTTCCAGAGAACAGAGACAGCAGTACCAGTGCGGCCATTGATAGCAAAGTGGAAGTCAACACCTCGAGAAGAATTGAAGACAGTTTCAGAAGGATGGGGGAAGCGACGATGGTCGTTTCTCCCTATGCAGATACAATCACGCTGATTGGGGACATCCCCGGCATAACGCCCGACTCGAGGCTCATTTTCGATGTATATGACTCGGTGAACGGATACGAGTATGTCGGATGCCAAGAGTTGTCTTCGTCGGAATGACAGCGGCTGAGCGTTTTATATGCCTGGAAAAGCGTTTTGGTCTCTTCGACAAAAGCGAGACCGTCGCGACGCATGAGCGGCCCCTTATGTGACTTGGCTGTTCTACTCAGTTCCTACGGGTAGGGTCACAGTGTCCCGGGGCCAGAGAGCTACCATCCCGGCTCACGCTGGCTCTCGGGCTGTGGCGGCTGTGAGGAAGTCGAGCGCCGCTTTTTCAGCTTCTTCCTGCGCGCGCGGGAGGTCGTCAATCGTGATGACGCGGCTCGGTTGGAGGAAAAGGAAGGATACCTCCTTCACGTTGACACCGGCCGCCTTGTTCAGTGCGAGCGCGTAGGCCCCACCCTGCAGACGGTACCGCCCCATTGCCCGTTCGAACGCGTCTTCAGAACGGACGGAATCGGTCTTGTAATCTACGATCACGAAGCCGTCCTCTTCCTCGAATAGCAGGTCGATGAACCCCTCAACGATGCCGTCGCCGACGGGGCCGGCCACCGGGGTCTCGCGCCACCAGCGGCCGGATGCCAGCGCGCGCTGCACGATGGAGCTGTCTAACGCGCCGCGCACGAGGCGCGCAATTGCATCCGCTTGCGCGGGAACGCCTTCGGCCGCGGCTTGCGCTTGGGCGATGTCGTTGAGGTCGCTGCCCCTGCTCAGATCGACAACCTGCAGCACGGCGTGAACGGCGCGGCCAATGTTGGTGCCGGCGCGGCCGCGGCGCCAGGGTTCGTCGGGGACATCCTGTTCCTCTTTCGCTTCCTGGGCGAGACGGGTTGCGGCGGCGGAGATGGGGCGACTGCGGACCGCGAAGAGCTCGTTCCTCTGTTGTTGCCAGTGCTGGCGCGTTTCGGGGGTGTCATCGGCGGCGGCGGCCGCCTCTTCGCCGGCGGAAACCGGGGCGCGCGGTGCGGCGGCGGCCGGTGGATCGAATCGCTGCCAGAGATGGTCGGCACCCTGCATATACTCTTCGATGCGGGCGGCGGCTGATTTACTGCCGCTCTTGTTGCGGTAGAGGCTGACGATGAGGTGATCGCGCGCACGGGTGGCGGCAACGTAGACCAGCCGCACGCGCTCCTCTTCCCCGCGCGCCTTTTCGAAGTCTGCCAACTCTTCGTATCCGGCCGTCTGCAGGGAGGCTTTGACCTCGATGCGGCCGCTCTTGCGATCGAACAGCACGGAATCGAGATTGGGGCTTCTTGCCGCGTTCAGCCCGGCAAGGAGAACGATGGGGAATTCCAGCCCCTTGGCGGCGTGGACGGTCATCACGCTGACCGCACCGGCATCGGATTCGCGGACGACCGTTTCGCGCGCTCTTGCCTGTTCTTCGCGCTGGCGGTGCGCCCAGGCGAGAAATGCGCGCAGCGAGGCCTCGCCTGTGGCGGCGAAGGCACGGGCGCGGTCGATGAGAAAGCCGTAACGCGTCCAGCGGCCGCGCCACTGCCATTCATCCAGGGCCAATTCCCGGAGCCGCCGCGCGCGCACGAACTGCTCGATGAGCGCGGCCGGGGCGATCCATTTGCGGCATTCGTGAAATTCTGCCAGGACCGCCAGCGCGTCGGCGACGCATCCCGGCGGGGGGTTGTCTGCTGCAAGGTAGTCAAACTGGCCGCCCTTGTCGACGAAAGTGAGCAGGTCGGCGTCGGAGCAGGCGAAGGCGGGCGAGCGCAGCGCGGCCACGACTGAGACAGGGTCGGTCGGGTCGTCGATGGCGGCGAGACAGTTGAGCAGGTCGCGCGCCTCCTGCGTGTTGTAGATGAGGGAGGCGCTTTCGAGCCGGTAGGGTATGCCGGCGTCTTCGAACGCGATCTCAAGTGCATCGAAGCCTGTGCGGCGCGGCATCAGAACGCAGATGTCTTCATAGGCGGCGGGTCGGAGCGCACCGTCTTCCTCCTCTGAACGCACCTGCCAGCCCTCTTTGATCGCCGTGCGGACGGCAGTGGCGATGGCGTCGGCTTCGCGGCGGCGCACGACTCCCATATTGCCTTCGATTTCTCCGCCCATGTAGCGGACCGGGGGAGACTCGCCTTCCTGGGCGACGGCAATGAGGGGGGCATAGTCGGCCTGCGCTTCGCCCTGCATCCACTGGTTGAATACATGGTTTACCCAGTCGATGACCGGCGGCTGGGAGCGGAAGTTCTGCTGAAGCAGGACGCTGGCTCCGCCGACCGCCGCTCGCATCTGTTCGACCTGTTGAATATCGGCGCGGCGGAAGCGGTAGATCGACTGTTTGGGGTCGCCGACGATGAAGAGCTTGCCGTCAGCCGGTTTCACTGCCCGCCAGTCCCGGGGGCGGTCGCCGGGGTTGATGCGATCGGACGTCACTTCGGCCAGGAACATGGCGATTTCGGCCTGCAGCGGGTCGGTGTCCTGCACTTCATCGATGAGCAGATGGGTGTACCGTTCTCGAAAATGATCGCGTGCGGAGAGATTGTCCCGGAGCAGATCACGGGCGAGGACGAGCATGTCGAGGAACTCGACTTGGCCGGCGGATTTACGGGCGGCGGCGTAGTCGAGCGTAAAGCGGCGCAGGAGTTCGAGCACGGGGGGTAGCTCCGACGCCTGCTCGCTATCAGTGTCCTGTGCGTGGGGCGCAGCAAAGGAGGCGCGGGCGAGCAGGTCGTGGTTTCTGTGGAAGCTGTCGGCGATCGTGCGCAGGTGGCCGAGGGTCAGGCCTGCGTTCAGGGCGGGGCCGAGCGCCTGCTGCGCCTCGGGGTCGTCAAGGGTGGTATCGAGCCACTCTTCCCAGTGGTTTTCAAATGCGATTTCGGCCTCGATCTCGTCGCGGATGGTGAACCCCGGCGGCAGACCGGCGGCGAGGGGACGCTCGCCCAGGAGGCTGCCGGCGAAGCTGTGCAGGGTCTGAATGGAGGCCTGGTCCAGCTCTTGCAGCGCCTGCTGGCACAGTTCCCGCTGGGTCTGGGGCAGGTCTTGGTTATCGGCGGCCACTTCGAGGCTCTCAGCGATGCGGGTGCGCAGCTCGGCAGCGGCCGACTCGGTGAATGTAATCGCGGCGATGCCGCCCAACTGCGCCCGTCCGGTCTTGATGAGGGCGATGACGCGATCGACGAGGCTGCGTGTTTTGCCGGTGCCGGCGCCGGCCACGACGACCATGTTTTCGTCGAGGCGTTCGAGGATTGCGTCGCGTGCCGGCTGGTCGGAGAGGGTGCTCATCGGCTTGCCTCCTCTTCGGCCATGGCTACGTAGGCGGACAGGCGTGGATCGTTGCTTTTGCGCTGCCAGTGCCGCTCGCGGCGGGTGGGGCAGAGGTTCCTGAACTCGCAGTAGCGGCAGTTGGCTCCCTCCTTGCCCGGATTGGCGGGGAAGAGGCCGGCGCCGATGCCGTCGGTAATTGTGCCGACGACGGGGGCGAAAGCGTCAAGGATCTCGTCGAGAGGCGGCGGTTTGGGGGGGCGGGTCTTGAAGTTGCCCTTTTCGGTCACGAACCAGTAGGCGACCTCTATGTCGACCCCGTCACCCAGCAGCTGACGGGCGGCAAGACCGTACACGGGGAGCTGGAGGAGTTTGCCGCGCTGGACGGGGTCTTTGTTCATGTTAGCGTAACTGGTCGTCCCTCCGGTCTTGTAGTCGAGAACGAGGGCGGTGTCGCCGGACGGTGAGAGGTCGATGCGGTCGATAAAGCCCCGAAAGCGGAGCGTGCCGGTCTTGGCGCTCGACCACTTGACGGAATCGAGCGGCGTTTGATTTTCGTTCCTGGAGAATCCGAAAGCGTTCTCAATGGTGTGGGGTGATACGCCATGCTTTTTGCGAAGCTTGGCGTCTTCCTTGAGAAATCTTTCCAGGTCGCTGCGCATTTCGCCTTTGGCCAGCTCCCAGAGGAGCGGTTTGCCGGTGACGCCGCGCTGCTCGGCCTTCTGGAACTCCTCTTCGGCTATCTTGAGGAGTTGGCGGCGATGGTCATCGGTCCAGGGTTGGTCGGGCGGCGGGACGGTGCCTTGCTCCTGCGCGGTTTGAATGAAGCGTTCCAGGATTGCATGCAGCAGCGAGCCCCGCTCCAGGGCCGAAATGGTGGCCAGATCCTCCGGTTGCTCGGGCGCGGCGATGCCGAGCACGTTGGAGAGGAAGTAGCGGAAGGGGCAGGTTGCCCAGGTTTGCAGCCGCGTTGGCGAGAAGAATTCACGGTTGGAAAGGCCGATGCGCCCGGTTGGAGAGATTGCCGACGTGAGGTCTCCGTCCCAGTGGGTCAACGGCGCTGCATTTCTGGCCCGCTGCATTTGCAGGGCGCGGGACAGGACGGCTACGGACTGGGCGAGATGATGGGCGCCGATTGGATTGCCGAGCTGCCGCCACTGGGACAGGCGGTGGAGGTCGTAGTCGTGAAGGTCGGCGGGCTGCGATGCTGAGACGGAGTCGATGCCATGCTGGGCCGATACCACTTCTTCAAACCAGGGCTGTTCTCGCAAGGAGGCGAGGTCACGCGAACTGGAGAGCATCGTGGGATGGACGGGCGCGCCGTACAGGCGGGAAGCCTGCTCGAGAAACCAGCGGGAGGGGTGTTGTTCGCGCTGGGCGATGTTGTTGCCGCGGGCGAAGGTGAGCACGCGGGTGCGTCCGGCGGCTACGGCGGCGAGGTAGTCATAGCGTTCGGCGGCGGTGGAGGGGGGCGGCAGCCCCGCTTGTTCACGTTCCCGCTGCGGCAGCAAGGGGTCGTCGGGGCGGCGGGCGGGCACGCGGCCCTCGACCATGCCCACGAGGTACACGCTGTCGAAGCGCAGGCCGGCGGCAAGCCGGACGGGGCCGACGAAGAGGCCTTCGCCCAGCGCGCCCGCTCTTGCGGCGGGTCGGCTGAGGGCCTGGTCGAGCGCAGCCCGAAAGGCGTCCAGGCCGGCATCGTCCTCCATTTCGTCGAGAATCGCCAGCTCCTGCAGAGCGGTCAATAGGGTGTCACGGTTACCTTGCTCGGAAGGTGGGAGCGAACTTTCGTCAAGGTATTGGTCCAGGAGATCTTCGGTCCCTTTGGCGAACACCTCCCATCTCTGGCCGTCATCTAAGCGCGTGAGGGATTCATGCAGCCTGAGCATAAAGTCCCGCAGAGCCCACGCTTCTGCCGCGGACTGCTCCAACTTCGTTTGCTCGCCCTCGGACAGCTCCTCGCTGTGGTTTGCGGCCGCGCGCTGCTGGCTGGCGGCGTAGTGTCTCAGGCGGTTGCGCCACTGTTCGATTCCGGCAACGACGCCTGCTTCGCGGGAGATAGCGTCCCAGCGCGAGGGGCTGAACCCGGCCGATTGGGTCTTGACCGGACAGGAGGTGAGCCAGCGCATGACGTCTTCTCTGGGCAGGTTGCTGCCGGCGAGATCGACGAGGCCTTTGAGGGTGCGGCCGACCGGGGTTGCGGCAAGCAGTCCGGTTGAGGGGCCGGCGATGGGGATGTGGGCCTCAGACAGTTGCTCTGCGATGAGCGCGGCATAGGGTTCGCGCTGCCAGTAGAAGATCGCGATGCGGTGGAAGGGCGTGCCGGCGTGCGCGGCGGCTGCGATCGACCTGACGATGCTGCGCACTTCTTCGCCAGTGTCGGGGGCGACGAGCAGGCGGTCAGGACGCGGGGGCGGCGGCGAGGAGGCAGGCAGGGCAGCGGCGTTGGGCAGGATTGCGTCGGCCTCGGCATCGCCGGTGGCGGCCAGGATCGTCGCGCAGTTCCACTTGTCGCTCAGGGCGTCGAACAGGCGTTGCTCGGCGGGCGTTGGGGTGCGCGGCAGGTAGGCGATGATGGGGCCGAGCGCGGTGAGGGCGGTGTTGGCGCGACCGGAACGTACAGCAGCGGCGGCGGCTCCGGCGAGCGCTTCACGGTCGTAGTGTGCCTCGGTGTGGTCGCAGTAGCGTGCGTAGAGCCGGGCGATTTCGGCGGACATGCCCCCGCGTTTTGCGAGCGCGTCGAGGGCGGCGGGAGCGGCGCTGCGCAGGTCCTGGAAGGTGGAGCGCAGGCTGGCGTGGAAGGAGGGATGGGCGCGAAAGGGTTCGAGCTCGCCTGCGGCCTCCTTGGCGGCGCGGCGGACGGCGGCGAATTCGATGGCGGGCTTGAGCGGGCGCTGGCCGGCGGCGGCCAGGCTGGTTGCCCCGAGCAGTTCGGCGACGCGAGCGAGGGGCATGAAACGCACGTTGACGAGGCCGCGCCTGCCGATGTCGCGGCGGAGGTGGAGCCCTGCATATGGTGTTGGCACGACGACGGTGACGGGTGCGAAGGGGTCTTCGGCCTGATGATCGCGTAGGAGGCGTTCGAGACGTTCCTGCGCCTGTTCGATGTGTTCCATGTAGGTGGGGGATTGCTGCATGGCTCGTGTCTCCGATGGGGGGCGGGTTCGACTCCGGCATTACCCTGATTGATGAAGTTGCATGAGTTGCTCGAGTGGGCCCGTGTCAGCTTGGGTCGCTGTCAGGGGTGGACTCGTGGCCCATCTGGTCGATCAGAACACCAGCGGGCAAAATCGGGATTGCGGAGTATGCGCCCAGCTGAAGCAAGTGACGATCGCCCGATACAACTACATCGGCCTGGGCAGCCAGTGCACAGGCAAGCACATTGTCGTCGTCCGGGTCCGACAGAATTACAGGCGTGATCGCGGGCGGTTCGACAATTGTAGTAAGCGCGGCAAAGCCAAGTAATAGGTCGTCTACCGTCACCTGTTCCTCCTGCAGACGCACTAAGAACTTGTCACGGCGCAGCACTTCGTCAAGTTCGAGCAAGAGAGGAAGAGATGTGTAAAGTTGCACTGCGGAAGAGTGGGCATAGTTGAGAAGATGCCGCGGCGCTCCGTGCCAGAGCAGAGCCGAAATGACAGTGTTCGTGTCAAACACCAGACGCACTGCGGCGCCTTTCCGCCCGAGCGGCGGCGATTTCGGCGGAAATCTCGTCGATATCGAGGATGTCTATGTTCTTCTGGTCAAGCCGATCTATAGCGGCAAACAGATTGTCGATTCGTCGCTGTCGCACCTCACGTTTCAGAAGCGCAACCAGGGATTCAGAGGTGAGCAGACCGGCTTGACCGGCTTCCGTAGCCAACTCACGCGGCAGTGTTAATGTCAGTGTGACGGTTTTCATAGCCTGTTTCTCCAGCATGAAGGCAGGGATTCGCTTATGCGATCTCCTATGTGCGTCATTTTAGCGCGACGCGACAAGATCGCAAAGGGGAAGAGGGGAACAGGGGCATTCCATGTTTTTCGAAAGACGTAGTCTGCATCAGGATTTTCAGGTAAAGAGGATTGTCAAGGTGGCAAACGCCATGACGTAGACACTACCGTGTGGATTGGGAAGATGCAGCTGCAGCTTGACGCCCGGAAGAAGACAGTGATACCGTTGGTGTAGGACGACTTCTGATATTGGAGAGATAACCGTCGGACTCGACAGGGGACAAAGTCAACATGACCACTAAGAACAGTAGCATCGCGACAGGTGTCAATGTTGCGCTGCTGCGCGGGATAAATGTCGGCGGTAAGAACAGGCTGCCGATGCAGGAGCTTGTTGCGTTGTTCGTGGATGCGGGTTGCGAGGACGTTCGGACCTATATTCAGAGTGGGAATGTGGTATTTCGAACGGGTCCGGCAGGGGGAGAAGATATCTCATCTGTCATCAGTGCGTCGATCTTGGATCACTTCGGCTATCGGGTTCCCGTTGTTGTCCGCACAGCGCGGGAACTGCAGAAGATTGCACAGGGAAATCCCTTCGTGGCAGCTGGAGCGGAGAAAGACAAACTACACGTCATGTTTTTGGCGGAGCTGCCCGACAGCGCCAGTGTTGAAGCGCTAGACCCGGAGCGCTCGCCGGGCGACGAGTTTGCGGTGATGGGTCGTGAAATCTATTTGCACTGCCCGAATGGTGTTGCGCGCAGCAAGCTGACGAACAGCTATTTCGACTCCAGACTGTCTACGACCAGTACGTCACGAAACTGGAGGACAGTGCAGAAGCTTCTGGAGCTTGCCGCAGCCGCCAGTTAGGGACCTGGGTCGGATTGACATGAAGTGTCCCGCCGGGGCTCTTTGGGTTCCAGCCCGGAATAACAGAGTGAGGGAATTGCTCTGTGATTGAGCATAGAGGCTGGTCACCTAAACCAAGGAGGTGGCTGCTAAGCCAAACACGGTCTCTGTGTTGACCGACCCTACATGCCCGCCGCCATTCAGGCTATATGATTGCGTATTCGGTTGGCGGCAGCCACGTTGGTGGAGCGGTACTGCTGGAATGAGCACACACGGTCGATGAGCGATGGTTTTGGAGGGGGGCGTTGCGGGCGCACCCCCCGTGCACAAGGGAGGGCCAAAGGCCCGACCGCCCAAAAAATACAGGGAGTGAGGAATGAGAAAAGTTACTCTCACTCCTCTTCACTTTCTCCTTGCTCCTCATCCTCCACTGCTTGCTCTTCATCCTCCAGCGCGTCGAGTTCGGTGCGGAGTTCGGCCAACTCCGTCTCTAAGCCTTCGATGCGGGCTACCAATTCCTCGCGGCGGCGTTCATTTTGTTCGCTTTCACGCGCGGCTGCTTCGGCCTCCTCGTCGACCATGCTGGTGTCATTGCGGATGGCGAGGAGGTGGACCGCCCAGAAGGCGGCGGCGGTGACGGCGCGCACGATCCCGTCCAAGGTTTCGGCGGCGAAGAAGTCGGCGTTGGGGTCGCCCAAGGCCCAGAGGAGCAGACGGTAGACGACCTGCGCCAGCTCGAACAGGATCAGGAGGGCGCCCACCAGGGCGATGCCGTACAGGTAGACGCGGCGGGGCCAGGATGCCCGCTCCTCGCGGCCGGACTCGTTGTCCTGCTCGGCGACGCGCTGGGCGGTGCGCCAGTGCAGCGACCAGACCGGCGCGCCGACGGCGATGAGACTCACCCCTGAGGCGAGCTGGTGGGCGCGAAAGCCTTCCTCAGCCGAAGCCGCGCCGATAATTGCCAGGTCCAGCAACCCCCGCAGCAGATCGACCAGCCCGATCCACAGCAACAGCAGGCCGGTGGCAGCGACGGCGTAGTAGTAGAGACGCCGCACGAACTCGCTTTCGCGCGATTCGCCGTAGCGTTGGGCCTCTGCGGACACCTGAAGCCAGTGCCAGCGCCAGGCGAGCACGCCGACCGGCAGCAGGCCGAGGGGCGTGGTAAGATCGTCGATGTCAATATCCCCGGTGTCGACCCCGCCGAACAGATACAGGACCCCTAGTCGCAACAACATCGCCAAAGGCACCAGGGTAATGGCGGCCGCCAGAACTGTGGCGCCATAGAGATAGAGGCGGCGCAGAGCGAGGCGGCCTTCCTCGGGCCGGGCGGTCATCAGACCGTTCCAGTAGAGTGTGTTCAGCCGCCAGGCCAGCCCGCCGACAAGAACGGCGGCCAGCGAACCGGCGAAGCCGCGCTGCCGCCAGCCTGTGCCCACAGTCTCCAGACTGGCTTCGCCGAACGGCTCGAGAATGATGCGCCAGACGAGGTTGAGGGCGTCGGCGGCGCCGGTAAGCAGGAGGCCAAGCCCTACGAGGCCGGCGATCAGTTGAAAAAGACGCCGCCAGGTACCGGCCCAGCCTGACTCGGCGCCCAGGTCGCCGTCCTGCTGGAGGAGGCGGGCGAAAAACATGGAAAGTGTTATGTGGACGCCGGCGTGGAAAAAATATGCCACCCAGCGGCCTGGTCTCAGTTCTTCCTCGGCGGGCGCGGCGCCGAGGATGAGCTCGAGGCTGCCTTCGATGATGTGGTAGAGGGAGCGGGCGCTGACAAATGCCGTGGTCGCGAGCACAGCGTAAAGAAACAGCTTGCGTAAGCCGGCGCGCGACTCGCCTGGTTGCGCAACCAGGCGGCGAATATAGCGCCAGTGGATGAGAAAGATGGGTGCGCTGACGATGAGAAAACCGCCGGGACGAGCGATGGCTCTTTGCACTGTGGCGGCGGCGTAGACGCCCAGAATCCTGTCGTCGGTGATCCACTGCTGGACCAGAACATCGATCAGGTCGTAGGCGGCAGCAAGCCCGGCGATCAGACTGATGAAGGCGATGAGATAGAGATAGAGGCGGCGAATCATCGCCAACCGGGTCGTTTCTGTAGGTGTCTGCTCAGTCATTGTTCATACTCTCAATAGCGAGAAGAGGTCAGGACTCACTCAGTCCTGCCCTTTTTTCGCTCACTCCTTGGTGATTGGCCTCAATGGAGGATGTCGTCGGTGTCGATCTTCCATGCGTCATCCTCTCGCACCAGGGGAACTGTGCGCCGGTAGGTTGATGTGCCGCTGTCAAACAGGCCGCCCTGGTGGTAGTTGTCGATCGCCACGGTGACATATGCCTTGTCGCCCTCTTCGCTCATGTCCACATCCAGGATGCGCAGCCGTCGCGCAGAGCGGCTGGAGTCGTAATAGTTAAATCGCTCGCGGAAACGTAAGTTGTCTTCATCTTCGACTACTTCGCGAGAGTAGTGGCTCATCGCGACGTCCGGCTCATTGCGCAGGGTGGCCAGGAAGGCGTCGTGGACCACCGCCTCGGGTGTGTCCTCGTTGAGATAGTCGGCGCTCTGCCAGCCGCGGCCGCCGGAGAACGCAATCGTGATGACAGCGCCGACGACCAGGAGCAGCACTCCGATAATAATGCCCAACGTAAAGCGATCGATTTTCATGCCCATTGGTCCGCTTCCTTGTCACTCATCCGACTACTCGAAACCGGTCAACTCAAAGGTGGCCTGGGAACGTCCGTCGATGAACTTCACGACGGGGAAGGGGGCGGTCTGCGCCACCCACGCTTTGGTGGTGCGGTCGTTGGACTTCAGCTCGACGACCCAGGTATCGAAGGGGCCGGCCGGGACGGTAACGCTTTCGCTGCGGCGCACTTGTAAAGCTACCCGCTCCATTTTGCCGGCGACAGGCAGGAAACTGTTGATGCGGGTCGCGTAGCCCTGCGTCAGCGGCAGTGCGCGCATGATGAGCAGCAACGTGCGCTCGTCGCGTATATCCGAAGTCACCTGGACGCGCTGGTACACGGTTGCGCCCCGGCGATTGGTCAGCGAAATGTCCACCAGTGCGCCCTCGATTTCCGCTTCCACAACTTCCTTAACGCCGCCGAAGGTACGGACGAGATAGCTGTGGACGGGGCGGTAGCCGACCGGCTGCATCTCGATCGCGGCCAGCTCGGTTACGCCGGCGTCGTTGATTTCGCGGGTCAGGGTCCAGCCGCCATCCTGCGGTAGCTTGCCGACCTGGAAGGAGGCGGTACCGACGATGCGGCCTTCGCGGTTGGTCACGCGATAGGCGCTGGTCTCGCCGTCGGCCCAGACCGGCTCGCCAAAGATGAGCGGCTGCGGTTGGGCAGCAGAGCAGGCGGTGAGAGAGATCAGAAAAAAAGAGAGAGTGAATAGGAGATAGGAGAGAGAGAACACCCTCGCGGCCGCGGAAGGGTTTTTGGATTGCGTGACCTCTTCTCTGTATGATCGCTTTGCGTTAGGCAGGAGACATTCTCTCCTCACTACTTACTCCTCACCATTCGCAGCTTTTTCCTGCATCCATTTGACTGCGGCCGCGGCCAGAGCGGCTGCGCCGATAGGGAGGGCGTCCTCGTCGAGGCGGAAGGTGGAGGTGTGAACGAAGTAGCGCTGGGGCCAGTCGGGGTTGTGTGTTCCCAGGCGCAGGAAGCTGCCCGGTGTGGCCTGCGCCATGTAGGCGAAGTCTTCGGCGGCCATCACCATTCCCGCTTGCGGCGCGTTCTCTTCGCCGAGGAACTCGGCGGCGGCGGCGAGCGCGACCTGCGTCGCTTCGGGGTCGAGAACGGTGGGCGGGTAGCCCTGATTTATCGTCAATTCGAAGCTGCCGCCCATGGCTTCGACGACGCCGCAGGCCCGGCGCAGCTCCTCTTGCAGCAGCTGGCGCGCTTCGGGTGTAAAGGTTCGGATCGTCCCGTTGAGATAGACACTATCGGGGATGACGTTGTTGACGGTTCCGCCGTGGATCTGGCCGATGGTGATGACGCCCGGTTCGAGGGGGTCGAGCCGGCGGCTGACGATGTGATGGATAGCGTGCACGGCGTGGGCGGCGAGCACGATCGGATCGTTTGCGACCTGGGGGCGGGCGGCGTGGCCGCCGGCGCCGATGATGGTGATCTTGAACTCGTCGGCAGCTGCCATCAGCGGGCCTGACCTGCTGGCGACGATGCCGAGATCCTTGGTGGGGTCGACATGGATGCCAAAGACGGCGTCAAGGCCCTCGAGGGCGCCCTCCTCTACCATGCGCAAACCGCCGGACTTGCCCTCGTCGTCGGAGGCTTCTTCGCTGGGCTGGAAGAGAAGGCGGACAGCGCCGGGCAGGCGGCCCTCATCAGCCATTTCCTTGAGGAGGGTGGCGGCGCCCATGAGCATGGCGGTGTGGGCGTCATGGCCGCAGGCGTGCATTATGCCGGGCCGTTCGCTGTCGAAACCGCTGCCGTTTTCTTCCTGGATTGGCAGGGCGTCCATATCGGCGCGCAGCCCGACGAGGGGGCCGTCGCCGCCGCGGATATGGCCGACGACGCCGGTCTTGGCTACCTCGGTCTGGGTGTCGATGCCGAGGTCGAGCATTGTTTTGTTGACGTAGCCGGCGGTGCGATGTTCGGTGAAGGTCAATTCGGGGTGCCGGTGGATGGTGCGGCGCCAGTTGCTGATGCGGGGCTGGATGGCCTTGGCGCGGGCGTAGAGTTCGGCGCTGGTAACAGCTCTATCGTTTGGCATCGGTTTGCTCCTGGTCGAGTATATTTGACCCTTGCCGCGGGCGCGAGGACGCGAGAGGTTCGGGTGCTGTCGGCGTTTACAGGTCTGGGAAAACCATCATTTCGGTGACCCATCCTGCTGGGTCGCTCAGACCGTCACTTCATTATACTACGTTTCTGCGCCATTGGTTTCGCCTACATGCGCGGAGGTGCATTCCAGAATGGGGGTGAACAAGGGCACCCACAAGGGGTGCCCCTACGGAAGTGGAGCAGGTTCGGGGAAGGAAATTGTACAGTGGATGTGCAATTCCACTGCTTTGGGGGACCTCGCATTGGGGAGAGAAATTACACAGTCGATGTGCAATTCCGCTGCTGTGGGTGCCCTCGCATTGGGGGAAAGAAATTGCGCAGTGGATGTGCAATTCCACTGCTTTGGGGGACCTCGCATTGGGGAGAGAAATTACACAGTCGATGTGCAATTCCACTGCCGTGCGTTCCCTCGCATTGGGGGAAAGAAATTACACAGTCGATGTGCAATTCCGCTGCTGTGGGTGACCTTGCATTGGGGAGAGAAATTACACAGTCGATGTGCAATTCCACTGCTGTGGGTGACCTTGCATTGGGGAGAGAAATTACACGGTCGATGTGCAATTCCGCTGCTGTGAGTTCCTTCGCACAAGGGGGAGAAATTACACAGTCGATGTGTAGTTTTCGCGGTTTCGGGTACCCTCGCAAGGGGACACCTCTACCCGTTTCAGGTCATCTCATTGGATTATATATTATTTCATTTCAATACGCCTTCCCCCTCCTCGGTTGCTGCCAACATCAGGCAGTACGCATGAACTTGCGGCTAAGTCTCAGATTTTGCGCATTTCCGCCAATGCAGGAAAATTAGGCGCATCTTTCTCTCGTTACCGGGGCCGACGGCACTTACAGGCCGCCGGCCCACCATTATCTGAGGCGACCAATGACTTCTGTTACCAGCCGTGAAATTCATCTGCGCAGCCGTCCGCACGGGCTGCCAACTTCTGACAACTTTGCGCTCGTCAGCGTTGATGTGCCGAAGCCAAGTCAGCCGGAGCAAGTTCTGGTGCGCAACCGTTTTATCTCGGTGGATCCTTACATGCGGGGGCGGATGCGGGATACGCGCAGCTATACGGCTCCTTTCGGGCTGGATGAGCCGCTCACCGGCGGCGCGGTGGGCGAGGTAGTCAGCTCGACCAGCGACCAGTTTGCAGAGGGTGATTTCGTCCTGCATATGTTGGGCTGGCGGGAATACGCGCTGGCCGAGGCGCGGCATTTGACGAAGGTCGATCCGTCGCTGGGGCCGCTGCAGAGCTACCTGGGCGCGCTGGGTATGCCGGGGATGACGGCCTATGTCGGCCTGCTGGACATTGGGACGCCGAAGGCGGGGGAGACGGTGTTCGTTTCGGGCGCGGCGGGCGCGGTCGGCGCTCAGGTGTGCCAGATCGCGAAGATCCAGGGCTGCCGGGTGGTGGGCTCGGCCGGTTCGCCGGCGAAGACACGCTGGCTGGAGGAGGTCGCGGGCGTGGATGCGGCTATCAATTACAAGGAGACAAGCAATCTGCGGCGGGCGCTCAAGCAGGCATGTCCGGACGGCATCGACGTCTATTTCGAGAATGTGGGGGGCGAGCATCTGGAGGCGGCGCTGCAGTATATGAATGACTTTGGGCGCATTGCGGTATGCGGGATGATCAGCATGTACAACGCGACGGCGGCGCAGCCGGGCCCGGCGAACATGGCGCTGATTATCGGGCGGCGGCTGAAGATGCAGGGCTTTATCGTTTCGGACCATCCTGAACGCCGCGACGATTTTCTGCGCGATGTGTCCGGGTGGATGCGGGACGGCAAGCTCAAATGGGAGGAGACGATCCACGAAGGGATCGAGAACACGCCCGAGGCGTTCATCGGTCTTTTTCATGGTGAGAATCTGGGCAAGATGCTGGTAAAAGTGTGAGGGCAGTTTTTAGTGGTTAGTTCTTAGTTTTTAGTGACTGCTGCTCGTGCGGGAGTGCACTAAGGATTGGAGACATTGGGGAGGTGGGGTGGGCTTATGGGTACGCGGGCGATGCAGCCCCCGATGGGGCTTTATTTTGAGGAGTTTGCGGTCGGTGATGGGTGTGAGAGTGTCGGCCGCACGGTTACTGAGGTGGATATTGTCAATTTTGCGGCGCTGTCGGGCGACTGGAACCGGATCCACACTGACGCGCATTACAGCCAGGATCAGATGTTCGGCGAGCGGGTGGCGCACGGGCTGCTGGTGCTGAGTATCGCCAGCGGACTGGCGGTGCGGATGGGCTTTATGGAGGGCACGGTCGAGGCTTTCATGAAGCTGGAATGGCAGTTTCGCCGGCCTGTTCTGATCGGGGATACGGTGCGCCTGCGGGCAACGGTGCGCGAGAAGAAGCCGATGCGGCGAATGGGCGGCGGTGTGGTCACGTTCAGGATGGAGGTGCTGAACCAGAGGGATGAGGTCTGCCAGCGGGGTAGTTGGGACATTCTGTGCAAGAACCTGCCCGACGGGGCGGACGCTGAGGCGTAAGGGCGCTGGCTGCCGCGCATGATTCTTTCTTTGCCTGTCGCGCTGGCGCTGGCCCTGCTGCTGGCGCTGTTGGGCGGCCTGCTGTTGTGGCTGGGACGCCGCCAACGGCAGAGCAGCGGTTTGCCGGCGGGCACGGTGCTGTACCAGGACACTGAAGAGATGGAGGTGCCGGAACGTCCGCTGCGCAGCCGGCGCTATGGGCTGGTGGGGCGGCCGGATTATCTGATGCGGACGCGCGAGCGGGGCAGGCGCTACGTTGTGCCGGTGGAGGTGAAGAGCCGGGCGAGGCCGGCTCGGCCGTACGATAGTCACATTTTGCAGTTAGCGGCGTACTGTCTGCTGGTTGAGGATAATTTCGACGCTGCGCCCCCTTACGGTCTGCTGCGCTATGCAGACGCTACGTTGCAGATCCCTTTCACAGACGAACTGCGCGGTCGGGTGCTGGATACGGCGGCGGAGATCCGGCAGGCGCGGCGGGCGGCGGAGGTGGGCAGGAGCCATGATGAACCGCGGCGGTGCGCGGGCTGCGGGTATCGGTCTGCTTGTGGGGGGGAGGCTCTTGTTTAGGGGTTTTGGTTCTTAGTGAATTGCAACGGCAACACCTTTTGTCCACGAAGGGCCACGAAGGGCCGCGAAGGACCACGAAGAACTGCAACTGCAGAACTGCAACACCTTTTGTCCACGGAGGACACGGAGAACTGCAACTGCAGAACTGCAACGGCAACACCTTTTGTCCACGAAGGACCGCGAAGGGCCACGAAGAACTGCAACGGCAACTTCAGGAACGGCAACGGCAGAACAGCGCGAGCCGGCTGGCTGGCGGCCTTAACTGACCACTTACCACTGGAGTTACACATGAACACAGTCGGGGAAAAACTGCTCGACCTGCACTTGTCCGGCGCGACGATCATCGAACGCGGCTACCGCACGATTCCACCCGACTGGTTCGTCGACGCTAATGACCGCGAGGGCCATGTGCAGTCGTGGACCGAATGCTTTCCCGGCGTGCCGCAGAACCCGGTCATCTTCCTCGAGGATTCGACCGAATGGGGGGCGACGCTGTTCCCGGACCGCAGGTACCCATACCAGTGGTCAGTAATCAATATTTGGTGATCAGTTACGGTCGCCAGCTCGCTCACTAGCTGGATGCAGTTCACTGGCCACTTGCCACTGGTAACTGACAATTGGTGTTGGCGGCGCGGAGGCGGGATCTGGGTTGTCGGTGCGGTCTGTCACGGCTTCTCCTTGTATCGAGGCCCGCGCTGGCCAAGCCGGGCGTGCGGGGCATGGTGGGGTATATCAGGTGGCCGCTCTAGCCGATGCGGGTCGGGGGCGCCGACTCCGCGGATGCGCTCAGATTGAGGTCCGCTCAGGATCTGGACTGGTGGTCAGTCCCATGCGCCTGACTGGCAATCGGTTACTCCCTTCTCCAGAAGATCGATAATCAGGTGTGTCTCTTCCCTTTCTTCCGGGACGAAGACAAAAGATATGAGGTACCACTCGATTGCAGCAACCTCGCTAGCGGTCCAGCGCTGCAGTTCTTCGGGAGTCGCCTCGGACATAAAACAGTCCCGAAGTTCAAGAATTGCGTTCTTGTATTGCTCCTCTGAGATATCGGCATCGTTCGTAATCGAGAAATCTATCTCGGCGAAGAGCGACGCAAAATCATCCAGGCTGGCCTACATTTGTGGCGTGGGGACAGGCGTTGGCGGCTCTTCGGTTGGGATGGGAACACATGCGGTGAGCAGTAGCGCGAGACTGGCAATCAGCAGATTCCTGGACATGGTTCTGTCTCCTCAGGTTTCATCGAAATTGGAGTCTCCCAATGGTTCATCGCGCGGGCAATGGCTGAGCGAGGACTTACGGCCCAAGCAGACGTTTCAGCGTGAAGACAAGAAAATGAGAATCACAGTCAACGCCAGGTCAGCGGCGATAAACTCCAGGAAAGAGGAACACTGGAGGTTCCTTCCCGTGAGGGTTAGTCGTTACCAATCGCGGCGGTTTTGTTTATGTACTTTAGTAGCTACGTGAGAAAACCAAGATCTTCCAGCCCTTAGCCAACACGAAAGTGATGGCAGCCAGTGTCGGGAGTGAGAGGAAAATCAACTGGGCAAACAACACAATGCAACTCGACTCATTGATGTAATAGCCATCACCTTCACAATTTAAGAGCCCATAATCCAGGATCCGCAACAGGGCATTCACCACGGCCGGTATCAGCAGGATTGTCGAAAAGACCGCAATTCGATCCCGTTTATCGGCGAGCTTGACGTAGGGAATGACAGCTGCCAAAACCGTCGCCAAAATCAGGATATGAAGGACAAAAAAACCCATATCGCAAACGAAAAGGATCTGTCTGAATGATCCACTACAATCTATATTGTCCAGTCCCAAGACGACGAATCTGAATATCGCGCAGAGAACGACGATCAGAATGACCCGCGAGACAGTTGTTCTTCCGAACCGATTCATGTCTCAACCCCTTTTCTTTGGTCTCAGTTCCCGCTGGTCTGGCTTCCCTGGACGTCCCTCATTCCAGCACTTCGCAGAACAGTCTCGTACATGGCGCGTCGGTCTCGGTCAAGACGACCTGGCCGCCGCCGTGCACCTAGCGGCTGCGGTCGGAACTGGTCGATTGAGTCGGCGACTGTCAGAAGATCGACAGTTAGGTGCACCTCTCCTCAACCGACCGAGGCGACCACGGAAAATATGAGATACCTCTCTGAAGCAGCTATCTCCCCAGCGCTGCAGTTGATTGCTTTAGCTTCATATTCAACCCGATTGGCACGGCACGTAATCGCGATTAACATGCATCGTCGTTGGAAACTCGGACTGGATGTTCGAGAAAAAGAGCGCGGACTGGTCGGTGATGCCGGGGATTGGGCCCACTAGAGTCAGCGTGTTGTCCTGATCGGAGATCATCACATCGACCTTGTTTTCCAGTTGCGTATATGGCACGCCTTCCCCATCTTCTCCCTCATCCTCTTCCAGATTTTCGTAGATAGCTGGGTCGAATTCCAATACGGCGGCAAGAAAAAGCATGGTTGAGGCTTCGGTCGCCTCTTGCGTAGGCCTCTCCCAGGTGAAAACGGAGGCAAGAGCATAATCAGTCCTAGGGAATTCATCATCGGGAGAATATTCAAGGCTGATAAACACGACCAAGGTGTATTCCGCTCGGGTGACTTTCGCGTCCTCTGTGCTGAGATCCAGTTCTTCGGGAATGTCACGGAGGTGAAAAGTCGCGAACAAGGTTTCGCCATCCAGATCGGAGCTCACGCCGACAATATCCACGTAATCGGGCAATTCGTCTGAAATCGGCGCCTCTACGCTTTGCCCTGGCAGCATGACTAATTGACCTTCGAAACACTCGTTGTCATATGGTGACGCTTGTGGCGATGCTTCTGTTTTGGGCGGCTCCTGCGGTATGGGCACACAGGCGGTGAGTAGTAGCGCGGCAATCGCGACGATCACGCGGAAGAGGCTACGATGCCTGGCAATCATACGTCTGTCCTTTCGTTGCCTGGCTCCAATTGCCGCTGCAGAACCAGTATCAGTTCGACCAGGTCCTCTTGGTCTAATCGCTTTCGTTGCTCGCGGTCTAACTGAACTAACTTGCTCGTATAACCTTCTTCATTGCACCTGAGATTAGGTGCGCGCGAGCTTTCTGTTCACTATACGTTGACAGCTTCTATCAGCATAATGGTTGCGTAGTTACGTTCTTGGTGAACTGCAAGGTCAGAACCGTTTGTCCACGGAGGACACGGAGGGCCGCGGAGAACGGCAACGGCAACACCCTTTTCCACGAAGGGCCGCGAAGAACGTCAACTGCAACTTCAGGAACTGCAACGGCAGAACGGTAACGGCAGAACGGTAACGGCAGAACGGCAACGTCAACACCTTTTGTCCACGGAGGACACGGAGGGCCACGGAGAACTGCAGCGGCAACACCTTTGTCCACGAAGGACACGGAGGACTACGGAGAACTGCACCGGCAACACCTTTGTCCACGGAGGGCCACGAAGAACGTTAACTGCAGAACTGCAACGGCTACGCCTTTTGTCCACGAAGGGCCGCTAAGGGCCAAGAAGAACACCTTTCTCAGTCCGCGAGGAAAACGTATTGGAGATGACGCAGACCGCGGTCGCCGACCACGCGGGGCAAACGAGATAGGGTTGGATTCCGCCTTCAGGTGACCTGTGCATGGATTATTTTGAACAGGATGCTCCAACTATCAGCGAAACCTAGTGTTTTATTGCAGTGGCTACGCAAATTGCCAGAACAAAGTACATGACCATAGACAGGAAGCCTGCCCAAATCTTGGCAGGCTCTTCGGGCCATCCGTAGTATCTGATTATCGAATCGAGTGAAAGGTATTCTATGGTTATTGCTACGACAATTATTGCGATTGAGAGGGAGATGGCGAGTCGTTTTCTGATTCGTGGTTGGAAGAGCCAGATTGAATCCCACTTACTGGACACAGTTGGGTCGAACTCTTTTGTATAGTCCACTCTCCATCCCAAAGAATTTTTCAATTGTGGGTCGGGTTCTCTGCAATGGGGGCAATGTTGCAGCTTGAACGGAATTTTTCTGCCGCACGCTTTACAGTTGGAGAAGTTGCCCGTACCGATCAACATTTATTCTGTCTGGAATGGGTTTGAAGCCAAAGGGCTATGCCCCCTCGCTCTTTTCGGAAGTCAGAGCTTCCATTTCTCTTTCCAGTGCTCGCAGCCTTTGTTCCCTGGGATCAGGCATTCCCACGCCCCATTGTGCCAGTTTGATACCTTGACGCAGGGTGGTTTCTACGGCACTTAGGGACTTATACGCTTAACTTCACAAGATTTGGCCCGCCCTAACGAAACTCTAAGGTGTATAGTGTATGGGCTGAAAGGGTGCTAACGTCAATCGCGAAGTCGTCCTTTGCGCTCTCTACGTTCATAACGGTTTAGGGGCTTACCAAACAAAAAGTCTTCATGCCTCGTCCAGCCCGAATCTCGTTTTTTTTGCGGTAACCGGAACAGTGCCCGCAGAAAACGTATCCCCACACTAACAAGAATCATGTAACAAAAGAAGAACGCGACGAGCACGACGATCGGAATGATAAGTTCCATATTTGCGTTTCTCCTGAAGTGGCATTGTGACGAACGTCAATTTACCTCACTCTCGCCTTCATGTCCATAGCGCGGGCAGTGGTATAGGTCTGCGCCTTCGGGCAATTCGTGGACTAGAGGTAACTACTAAGCCATATCCAGCACCTGTGTGGAGCAGACCTTCAGTCACGCCGTCATTCGGGCTATCTCATCGTGTACTCGTTGGTCGCCGCCACCTTGGACGGGACGCACCGGTGGAAATGCGGCGTACGGTGGACGGGGCATGTTTTTGTAGGGGGGCGTTGCGGGGGCGCAGCCCCTGCACAAGGGAGGGCCGAAGGCCCGACCGCTCAAATTACAACAGTGTGGGAAGAAAGAACATCTTTGCTCGCCTCGATCAGGGTTGCGAGTCAGTTGCGGCTGAGTCGTTACAGTAGATCTAGAAATCGCGACACCTTTCTATGGCCCAGCCAATTTCTTGAAGAAGCTTGTCCTCTCTGCTGTCGTCGTCAGCGTTGTAAAGTCTATCCAGCTTCCCGTCCTTAACGTCTTGCTCACGCTTAGCAAGCGCAGATGCGTGGACTGAGCCTATCATGTATATGAGGATCCTTTCTGTCTCTTTGTCGGTAAAGGATTGTTTGAAAGCAATCGGGGGCTGATAAAGGCAGGTTTCCAGTTCGGCCAGGCGATAGTACAGCTCGTCTGAGTTCTTGACGGAATGTATTTTCGCTAACGCACTGGATAGACTTTTCAGATCTATTACTGTCTCTAACACAGTTTCTAACGCGGGCGTTGGCGGCCGTTCCTGTGGAATGGGAACACAGGCAGACATAACGACAATCGCAAGCAGGACGGGCAAGAGTCTAAGCATGGTTTATCTTTCTGTGTGTGAGAGAGGCCGAATTGTTGTCAAGAATCTGAGATTTCTGATGATAGTCCAGGCCCGATTGTGAAAACGATGATGTCAGCCAATAGGTTCCTCATAGTGAGCGACGACCGGCGGCGCCGGACCCGGGATCTGACTGCACTGCTTGCGTCCCTCCCTGGCGATTTCGGGTTGTACGGCCCGACTATACCCTTTGCGGCGAAATTGGAGCAAAATTGACACGAAAAAAAGATGGGAGAGGGCTGAATTGACACGGTTCTAACATACGGGTGGCATATAATAGTCGCAGGGGGGATTCACCCAAAGGAGGGAGACATGCGCTTGGTGTTTTCGCATAGAATCCTCCCCGTCTTTCGTCGGATAGCCGTGGCGCCGCGTCGTGATCCGCATCAGAAGGTCGGCGCGGATTTGTCTGAGCTTGGCAGGAGGCGCGCTTGATTTGCTTGAGAGCGTGATCGGCCAATCGAAGGACAGTCGCGTACGTATGGCTGTCAGTGCGCTTATCAGTATTATGGTTGGCATTCTGGCCCTAAGTTACCCCATCATCATTGGTGGTATTTTGGCAAGCACCTATGTGACTCTATTTGTAGGAAACCCAGTTGTCGTTGCAGGTGCAGCGCACATTTTCTCGCGCAGCGGCAACAAACGCTCTTTGCCGGGGATCATTTTGGGCGTGATCTACATCATCTTAAGTGCGGCCGTCATCTTCAACTCGCTCATTACTCAGGCAGTGATTGTCCTGCTGTTACCATTCTTGGGTATTTCCAGCCGGCGGTTCCAGCGTGTTCCCTAACTTACAGCGTTCAACCGTATCCATGTTCTCTTCGAAGTCCGGTGAAGGTCCAACCGATTAGGAGGGTTACTATGTTTAGGTTCGTTCTGATTTCAGGACTCGTATTGCTCACCGCGGCTTGCGTACCGATACCGCCACTGGAAACAGTGGCGATCCTAGAGCCGGAAACGATGGAGCAATCTGCTGATTGCTTCTACAATGAAATCTTGCACATCAGTCCTGGTGAAAGCGCAGATGACGGACCGACCGCAGGTGTGCCAGACTTCCTTGATTTTCACAGGATAGAAACTGTTCTGGATGGTGAAAACCTTAAGGTCGTGTTCTATCTGGAGGGTATCCCGGAAGGTTTCACGAAAAGCCCCCCGGCAAAAGGGGCCATTTTCGATTCCTCGGACGATTACTTCTGGATCGTCTTGATCGACGTGGAAGGTACGACTAAAGATGCAAGCGATATTCAGCAGTTTGAATACATGCTCGGCAGCTCAATATCATTGAAGCAGTTCAGAACGAAATCACCGCCTGAGTATAAGAGCTTTGAAGAGCTATTGAGCATCAGCCTGTACAGATTCGTTCATGACAAAAAGGAGGTCCGTGAGGCAAGTTTGCACGAGACAGGAGAAGCGAAGTTCGAACTCTCTCACGAATCCAACTCCCTCACCTTAAGTGGTGAAGTTCCGGGTATAACGACCGACTCAAAACTCGAAATCTATACCGTCAATGTTCTTGATCTTGGCGAGGAAACAGGGCACGACTATGTTTCCTGCTAGGGAAATGTTGTAACCTGCGTTCTTCTTCAGGGTGACAAGCATCGTCCACGCAGACCGGAAGAATAGCCAAGCATGACTGAACCCAGCTGCTCTATAGCATGGGCCAATCTGCACAACCGTAACCCGTAAACCTGAAAGCAGACTCACGCCCTCGCCTCGAGGCGAGGGCGGATTTCGTTTGGTCATTCGAGTATATAGGCCCCTTTTTTATAGTTCATCACATTATGGCGTTGCGTTCTGGATGAGTCTCCGATAATCCGATTCCGGCAAGCCTGCTGTGCGCGCCCCAAGCGTATACGCGGGTCATGTCGCGCGGGCCAAGCTTACAAATCTACCTGTGAAAAGACATGCGGCCGGCTCTGATGCAACCAGGAGTGAAAAATGCCTGAAGTAACACAGGAGATGAAGGACTTTGCGAATTTCATGGAGATGTATGTTGAGCCGACAATGGCGTTCATCTACTATTTCGCCGCTTCAATCATGGGTCTGGTCAACTTCGTGATTGACGTTGCGACGCTGCTTGTGGGGCTGGCAGGGTTTGGCTAGCGGAACTGTCAGGGCAGACAGACGAGCTGACGGCACATTTAGAGGAACCGGCCAAGACGGGCGATTCCAATGGAATGGTGACTTATGAACGTGAAGAGGACTGTGACGATCCATCTGCCGGACGATGTATACCGCCGTCTGCTGGGTTCGGCTGCACGCAACGGGTGGACGCCGGCAAAGGAGATCGAGCACCTGATCATGAGGCAGTTCGATCGCGACTATTCACAAGCGGAATTTGACAAATTGGTGCGGGACTTAAGGCGATGTCGCGAGCAAGGCTGACCGTCCGGCCAGCCCCCTGTGCGCGTATGCGTTCGACCCTGGACCCTGGCGCATGCGCAGTGGCTTTCTCCCCCGGAACGGAGGCCGGCCTGACCAGGGCCTGACAGGCACGCTCGGAATATTGCTGTGAAATCTGCACGTCAAGCCGGTCGGCCGGGTTGCGCCGACCTTCACTGAAGCAGGCTCCTGGAGGAGGAAAATGTGTAAGCGTCCGATTCTGAGCAGGTTGGCAGCCGTACTGGCGGCGGCCGCCATTTTTGTGTCCGGCTGCTATCACCATTTGCCGTTTCATCCAGAGATGGATAGTCCGGTCGTCATGCAGTGCCGGCAGGTTTCCAAGGCGGACCGTGCGGGCTACACGGTGGCGATGGTGGAGAGAGCGATGCGGCTGTACGACGCCCGGGGACGAGAGGCGATGTTGGAGTACTACAATTCAGCGGAGAGCGTGGACGGCGAGTGGTATGTGTTCGTCTTTGATGAAAACGAGAAGCTGATCGCCCTTGCGGTAAACCCGGATACGCTGGGTGCGGATTTGCGGGGTGATACAGGGGTGGATTTCACCGGCTACCGGCACGGCGAAGCGATAGCCGGCGCCACCGCGGAAGGGATGTGGGTCGATTATTTCTTCCTCAATCCCGTCACCGGCACCCAGGAGTGGAAACATTCCTGGGTGGTACGACACGACGGTCTGATCTTCGGTTCCGGCTGGTATCAGAATTTGCCGGTATGGACGCAGGGGGAACCTGGGAAATAGGGGTTGGGTTCGTTGACATTTTGTTTCAACCGCTTTGACGGAACATGACAGGCGTCAACAGGACCTAGCCGCCATAAATGCGCAGGTAGTGTGCGAAGCAGACGAGAATGCCCTGAAGGTAGCGGCGCGTGTCGTAGTAGGGGACCCTGTAGATGAAAAGGGCATCGTCCGGTGCGGTGCCGCTGAGCCAGTATCGGGCCTTGCGGGGGCCGGCGTTATAACCGGCGAGGGCGGCAATGTCGTTGCCGCCGATTAGGTCGCGCGCCCAGCGCAGGTAGTATGCGCCGAAACGGATGCTGACGATGGGAAAGTCGAGCAGTTCGGTGGAGTAGTTGGGGTAGTTGAGATTTCGGGCGATCTCCCAGCCTGTGCCCGGAAGGACCTGCATGAGACCGCGGGCGCCGGCATAGGAACGCGCGGCAGGCTCGAAATGGCTCTCCTGAAAGATGAGGCCGTACAGAAGCTGAGGGGCGATCTCAAACTCTCCGGCCTGCTTCCCGACCAGGCGTGCGTAGTGTCTGGGATAGGCGAAACGCTGGATAAAGAGTGGCGCTGCGGCGATACGCGCAGCCGGGCTGAGCTTGATGAGACGGTGGGCAGCCGTAATGGAGAGCTTGTTGGCGTCCAACTTGGCGAAATGCAGCATGAGGGGATAGAGCGCCGCCGGGTCGTTGTCATAACGGAAGTAGGTCCGTTGCAGCAGTTGCAATCCCTCAGCGCGGAGGCCCAGCTCCAGCAGCTGCTCGCCTCTGACGAGGTCCGGGTCGTCGATCACGTTTTGGGGCAGGTCCCATGGCTCGACGCCGGCGCGGGCAGTTGCCGCTGCGGTGTTCTGGGTGCGCGCCAAGCCCTCCAGGCCGCGCAGCCAGTCTTCGGCGAATGCGCGGCTGCCATCGTCGCCAGGCAGTGCGGGCACAGTCATGTCCATGCGGGCCATGCGGGGGACAAGATTCTGGCCGGGCTGCGCGGTGTCAACGTCCAGGGCGGCCAGAACGCCGTAAAATGCTTCGGGCGCGCGGGCGGCGAGCGCGTGCCAGAGGGCGCGCGCCTGCCTGACTTCGCCCTGGGCATGGCGGGGGCGCGCCGCCGGCTTGCCGGCGCCGTGGGCGGGGGGGGCGCGGCGGAGCCAGTAGGTCGCAAAGTCCGGCTGCGAATGGGGGTACTCGGAGAGCAGCCGTTCGAAGAGGTTGGCGGCGTACTGGTAACGGCCGCGTTCGAAGGCGCCGATTGCGGCGACGGCCAGCCCGTCGGCGGCGCGCGGGTTGCCGGGGAAGACGTCCGCCAGCCTGAGCAGATCGGCCGCGGCTTCGTCAAAAGGATCGACCGCGACGCGGGGGACCGGTGCGGCGGGGGTGCGCAGTTGGGTGTCGGCTTCGAGAGCAGACAGCGCGCTCAGCCACAGGGCTTGCGGCGCGAGCGGGTCGTCGGGATGCGCTGCGGCGAATGTACGGTAGAGGCGCCGTCCTTCGGCGGGCGCGCCCTCTGCAGACGCGATGTGCGCCCGCGCCAACCAGGCCTCGCCAAAGCAGACACAGTTGGGAAAGTCGGTCAGCACGCGGTCGACGGCAAGACGGGCGTCTGGCCACCGTTCCAACCCCATCAGGGAGCGGGCGATTCCCAGCCAGGCTTCGCCGGCGCGGGCGGCATGCGGCGACTTCTCCAGGAAATGCTCAAAGGCGGAGATGGCCGGTGCGTAGGCGTTGGCGGACAGATAGATCTCCCCGCGCAGGAAGGGGTCGACGGGTACGTCCCTGTTCACCAGTTGAATGAGAGACAGGTAGGCGGCGTCGCTGGCCGGATTTTCGGTCAGCGCCATGCTCCAGCGGAGGATAGCGGTTACTTCTTCGCCGGCCGCGGCATAGGCCATGCCGGCGCGATGGAGATAGCCGGCGCGGTAGATGGAGGCTTCTCTGTAGGCGGGGATATTGTCAGACGCCGGCGCGGCCTGATCCGGGCCCGGTTCTGCGCGCTCGAAAAGCGGACCGAAGAGGATCTCATCGTAGATGGAGGCGGCTTCGTCCCAGCGGCCTATACCTTCGAGTACGGCTGCCAGCCGCTCGAGAAGGCGAACTTCCTCGTCTGCGGTTATGGCTGCGGCGGCGGCCCGGCGCAGCGCGTCAGCGGCCTGCAGCCGTTCGTCTGCCGCGAGGAGTGCATCGGCGATGCGTTCCTCTACGACACCGGAGAGCTGGGGTCGCTGCGCCACGAATGCGCGGTAGGCGGCCGCGGCTTCGGTGGAGCGGTCCACGCCGGCGAAAGCTTCGCCGCGCAGGAAGAGGCTGTTGATCAGGATCTGCGCCACCGTTTCTCCGTTCGTGGACGGCAGGCTGATCTCACCCGCGGCCAGGGCGTCGCCCATGCGCCGGAGCTGCTCAAGCGCGTCCAGCGCCGGTTGCGGATCGTCAGCTGCCAGATAGGCTAAGGCGAGCCGGTAGAGGATTGCGGCGCGCGTCTG